>Ga0164243_10003177_pt1 | contig 26481 bp, 26 predicted proteins | sample OricompcompostOP_FD_108781 | JGI IMG/M metagenome (GOLD analysis project Ga0164243, IMG submission 108781) | Organic Plus compost microbial communities from Emeryville, California, USA - Original compost - Organic plus compost (OP) | ecosystem: Engineered > Solid waste > Mixed feedstock >...
CGGTGTCCCACGTCGCGGTGCGACGGAGCTCGGCGTCGTCCATCCCGGACCCGAGGACGCCGCTCGCCGTGCTCGGCACGGGCGCGGCGTCGCGGGCGTCCGTCGCGTCCGGGGCGTCCGGGGCGTCCGGGGCGCGGCGGGAGGCGTCGAGCAGGTCGGGGTGCTCCTCGACGTGGAACTCGATCAGGTTGCGGAAGTCGTTCGGGGACATCTCGCCGCGCAGCGACTCGGTCGTGCCGGCGCGGTCCATCCGGTTCACGACGTCCGCGGGGAAGCGGATCGGGCGCCCTGCCTCGGCCGCCTCAGCGACCGTCGCGCGGATCGCGTCCTCGATCTGAGCCTTCCGGTCGTCGTCGAGCGCGTTGAAGCGGTAGTCCGCCTCGCGCCGCGGCGCCTCCACCGCGGGGAGCATGGCCTCCCAACGGCCGTTCTCCGCGTTGCGGACCCGGACCATGTTGCCGCGCGTGTCAGTGTCGTACCCGAACGTCTCCGCGGCCTGCGTGTTGAGGTCGCGCAGCGTCTTGACGACCGCGGCACGCTCCGGCCGGTCGATGAACGGCCCACGCCGGCCCGCGTTGTCCAGCCAGACGCCGAGCTCGGCGACCTCAGCCTCGGTGAGGTCGGCCCGGCCGCCACCACGACCGAACGGGCGGGCGTCGCCCAGGGCGCGCCGGAGCGACGCTGCGGTGTACTTCTCCGACCCGACCGGGGCCTGGCCGTTCTCGTGGCGGCCCAGGTTGCGGCCGATGAAGTCCCACGTCTTCGGCGGGATCTTGACCTCGACCTTCGGGGCGTCGGTGCGGCCCATGCGGTCCCACGCGTCGTCGACCGTCGGGTTCGCGGGCAGCGGGGCCGGGGTGCTCGGCGTGCCCGCGCCGGGGGTCGGGGTGTCGGCGGCGGGCGCCGGCGAGGTCTCGCTGGCCTGGTCGGGGGTTGCTGGGGCGTCGCCCTTGCGGCCGTCGCGGATCTCCTGGCGGCGCTTCCCGGACCGGGCGCGGCTGAGCAGGTTCGCGGTCCGCGGGTCGTACTTCGCGTCCTCCTGCGTGAGCAGGCTGATCGCCTCGTCGAAGTCGCGGTCCTTGAGCGCGTCCATGGCGTCGCCGACGAGCGCCTCGGCGTTCTCGCGCTGCGCGGGGGTCGCGTCCTCCCACGGCGCGGGGGAGGCGTCGCGCGGGGCGTCCGGCGTGCTGACCTCGTCCGGTGCGTCGACGTCGGCCGTGCGCGGCGTGTCGGAGTCGGCCTCGCGCGGGGCGTCGGTGTTGCCGGGCGCGTCGAGCGCGTCCAGTGCGGCGCGGGCGTCCTCGATCCTGCCCATGCCCTCGGGCGTCTCCTCGGGCGCGTCGGCGTCGGGCGTACGGGCCTCGGGGGCGTCGGGCGTGCGGGCGTCGGGGGCGTCGGCCTCCGGGGCGTCCAGGTCGAGCGTGTCCGCGTCGGGCGCGTCGGGCGCGTTGGGCGTGTCGACGTCGGCGTCCGGCGCGTCCGGGGTCGCGCGGTCGACGTCCGGGGCGTCCGCCGGCCGGTCGGTGTCGCCGGGCACGTCGAGCGCGTCGAGCTCGTCGCGGAGGTCCTGCACGCGCCCCATGCCCTCGGGCACGGCGTCAGCCTGCGGGGCGTCTACCTGCGGGGCGCTGGTGTCGCGCTCCCCCTGCGTCGACGCGGCGCCGGGGGAGACCTGCTGCGCGTCGGATGCGGCGCGGCGGGCCGCGCGCTGCTGCGCCTGGAACGCCTCGTGGTCCTCCGTGGCCTTCCGGTACGCCTCGGCGGCCTCGGCGCGCTTCGCGAGCCCTTCCGCGTCGTCGGCGTCGTGGAGCGACAGGAGACGGTCGAGCGCGTTCGTGCGCCGGTCGACGAGCTCGAGCTCCTCGGCCTGGCGGAACTCCTTCGCGCCCTCCGCATCGAGACGGGTCGCCTCACGGTCCGCGGTGACGAGCTGGCGGCGCTTGCGCCGGACCTCCTGCTCGATGCCGGTGATCTTGTTCTCGAGGCGGGTGAGCGCGCCCTGGCCGCGGGTCTTGCCCATGACGTCGGACTTGTTGAGCGCGATCTCGGACCCGGGGAACCCGAGGTCGAGCGTCACGTAGTTCTCGACGCCCTGCTTGTTCACGGTGCGGGCGTAGACGTCGTGCCCGCCGAACTGCCCGATCCGCTCGCGCGGGCCCATCCCGGCGGGGACGTAGCCGTCGAGCATGACCTGGAGGAAGTCGCCCAGCCGCTCGCCCGCCTCGGCACGCTTCGTCGACGGCGTCATGCGGCCGCGGCGCCCGAGCTCGATGCGGAAGTTGTCGCCGAACGTGTCGACGGTGCGGTCCTGCGCGTCCTCGAGCGCACCGATCTCGCGGTTGATCTCGGCCTTGATGTTGTCGATCTCGCGGCGGGCGCGCTGCGCCACGCCGACGCTGCGGCGGTGGCCGCGCTCGCGACGCTTGAGCTTGCGCAGCTCGTTGCCGAGGAACGCCTGGTCGACGAGCAGGGGGTTGCCGGACGCGATCGCCTTCACGGCGGCGGCGTCCGCGACGGCGTCGCCGATGTCCTCGATCTCGTCGGCGTCCACGTCACCCCGGTACACCTGCTCGATGAACCCGGCCTTGCGCTCGACGCCGCCCCACATGAACGCGTCGAACGTGCCCTCGGTGACGAACCGGTCGACGTCGACCTCGGCGTTCTGGTTGCGCTGGCGGATCACGCGGCCGTCGCGCTGCTCGAGGTCGGCGGGCCGCCACGGCACGTCGAGGTGGGACAGCGACAGGGCACGGTTCTGCACGTTGGTGCCGGTGCCCATCTTCTCCGTGGAGCCGATGAGGACCGAGACCTTGCCGCTGTTCGCGTCGTCGAACAGGCGGGCCTTCTCGTCCGCGGTCCGGGCCTCGTGGATGAACCGGATCTGGTCGCGCGGCATCCCGCGCTCGACGAGCCGGTCCCGGATCTCGTCGTAGACGGAGAACCGGCCGTCGTCGTTCGGCGTGCCGAGGTCGGCGAACACGATCTGGAGGCCGCCGGCGCGGTCCGACTTCTCACCGGAGCCGAACCGGGTGTCGTACTCGCGGTCCTTCGTGGCCTCCCACCGGTTGAACAGGCTGTCCACGGCGGCGTTGATCTTCGGGGACTCGCCGTAGTCGCGCGAGCCCCACTTCGCCTCGAACTCGGGGTCGTCGACGAGGCGCATGTCGAGCGCGGCCTTCCGGCCGTCCGAGCTGATCTTGAGCATGTTGTCGATCTCGGGATCGACCATGCCGCTCTTGACCCGCTCGGCGCGCTCGCCGAGGTGCGCGATGTACGCCTCCTGCGCGGGCGTGCGCTGGACCGCGACGGTGCGCGGGCCGCGCGTGCCGTCCTCGCGCTTGGAGAGCTCGGGGCGCGGCAGGTTGAGGTGGTCGGCGCGCTTGACGTCGGCCGCCTGCGACCACATGCGGATCATCTCGCCCGCGTTGCGGAACTTCGCGACGCGCGTCTTGGGCTTGAACGAGTTGCCGTCGACGCTCATCTCGACGGACGTGACCTTCTCGCCGAACATCGCGAGCCACGAGTCGAAGTCGTCGATCCCGGCGTCCGCGAGCAGGTCGGGACGCAGGTACCGCTGCATCACGTACGCCTCGGAGATCGAGTTGGCGATCGGCGTACCGGTGGCGAGCGTGACGACGCGGCCCGACTCGCTCGTGGACCGCAGGTGGTCCAGCTTCATGTCGAGGTCGGTCGCCTTCTGGCTGCCCGCCTTGGACAGCGACCGGTCCTTGGAGACGGTCCGCAGGTTCTTGTAGTGGTGGGCCTCGTCGACGAACAGGTAGTCGATGCCCATGCGCTCGAACGTGACACCGCCGTCGTCCTTGCGGGTGTCGAGCAGCTTCTTGATCTTGGCCTCGGCGTTCTTCACCTGGGTCTCGATCTGCTTCACGGTCGCGGAGTCGCCGCCGTCGCCCTTCGCGCGCTCGAGCTGGCGGCGCAGCGCGTCGAGCTCCTTCGTGAGGTAGCGGCGGGTGTTCTCCTCCGAGAGCGGGATGCTCTTGAACGCCTCCTGCGTGAAGATCACCGAGTCCCAATCCCCGGCGGCGACGCGCGCGAGGAACTGGCGGCGCTTGTTCGCGTCGCCGAGGACCTTGGAGTCCACCGCGAGCAGGTTCGACTGCGGGTAGAGCTCCTTGAACTCGCGCGTGTACTGCTCGAGCATGTGGTTCGGGATCACGTGCGCGGGCTTCTTCGCGAGCCCGAGGCGGCGCAGCTCCATCGCGCCGGCCTGCATCGTCGCCGTCTTGCCGGCGCCGACGACGTGCGCGAGCAGCGCGGACGGCTCGTTGACGATGCGCGTGACGCCGTCGTTCTGGTGCTGCCGCATCGACCACCCGGCGACCATGCCCGGGTACGAGCGCTGGGGGGAGCCGTCGTAGGTGCGGGACACCTGCGAGCGGTACAGCGAGTTGAACGACTCCTGGAGGCGCGCGGCGCGGTCCGGGTCCTCCCAGACCCACTCCTGGAACCGCTCGGCGATCTCCTCCGCCTTCGCCTGCGCGGCCTCGGTCGCCTCGACGTTCAGGACCTTCTTCGTCTTGCCGTCGGGCCCCTCGATCTCGTCGTGGACCTGCACCGCGGACTGCGAGAGCGCCGACTGGAGGAGGTCCTGGAACGCGCGACGGTCGGTGCCCCAGGTCTGGCGCGCGAGCACGTCGGAGCGCGTCCCGCCGGTGACCTTCCACGTCGACCCGCCGAGGTGCTGCACCTTCACGCCGCCGCGCGTGCCCCGCTGCCACGAGGGCGTGTCGAGCATCGCGTACGCGAACTCCTGGACGTCCTCCACCGGGACCCACGGCGCGCCGAGCTGCACGTGGATCTCGGCCGGGGTCTTGTCCTCGGGGACGCGCTCCTCCAGCGCGGCGATGTTCTTCGCCCACCGCTCGTCGCCGTCGACCTCCGCGGCCTCGCGCGCCTCCTTGAGACGGGCGCGCACGTTCCCCGAGAGGTACTCCGCGGCGGGCATGAGAGCGCCGTCGCGGTCGCCGGGCTGCTCGAACGCCAGCCCCTCGTCGAGCAGGCGGCGGCGCGCCTCCGCGGGGGAGACGCCCATGACGCGCGCTACCTCGTCGACGTCGAGCCGGCCGGTCGACTCGAGCACGATCGTCGCGGCGTCCGTCGGGTTGTCGGCCTTGTCGGCGATCGCGCGCTTCGCGACGGTCCGCTTGCGGAACACGTCGGCCTTGCGCGCCGTCTTGGTGTCGGGGTCGTAGTCGCCCTCGAGCGCGAACACGGACGCGAGGTACGGCATGGTGCGGGCGCCGCCCTGCTGGGGGAACAGGCGGCGCGGCGGGCGGGCCTCGGTGAACTCGTCGTCGTCGCCGTCCGGCGGCTCGGGGTCGCTCCACTCGAACCGTCCGATCGGCCCGTGCTTCGCGACGTGCGCGTCGTACAGGTCGTTCAGGCGCTTGCGGAGCGCGTCGATCTCGGGGGTGTCGACGTCGGTGCGCGACTCGGCATCGAGCAGGTCCTCGAACGTGTCGGCGAGCTCGACGAGCGACCCGAACTCCTCCGCCTGCGTCTTGGGCAGGTAGTGGGGCACCTCCTCGCCGCCGATCACCTGCGTGAACTGCGTCTCCTCGTTGCGCGGGCGCTTGAGGGGCTTGCCGTCCTTGCCGTGCGTGATCGTGCGCGTGAACGTCTGGTCGGACTTGCGGACCGCGCCCTCGCGCAGGTTGCCCTCGCGCAGCGTCTTGGCGCTGTAGACCGGCTGCGTCGACGGGCGCGAGGGGCGCGCCGGCCGCTCCGGGGCGTCCGCCACGTCCGTGGGGGAGTACGTGACGCCGCGGTCCTGGAGGTCGCGCGCCATGCGCGTCATGACGTCGTCGAGGTACGTGTCCTTGACGAGGTCGACGTCGCCGCGCACGGAGAGCTCGGGGTCACGCCCCTGGCGGCCCTGCCCGGTGACGAGGTCGCCGAGCACGTGCTCGGGGTTCTTCGCGAAGTACCCGTTGAGGTTGAACTCCCCGCCGTCGTCGAGACGGGTCTTGGGCGCGTCGAGCCACGACGAGTCGCGGGGCTCCTCACCCGGCTTGCGCTTGCGGAACACGAGCAGGTCCGTGACGACCGTCGTGCCCGCGGTGCCCTTGTGCGCACCGGCAGGCAGGCGCACGGCGCCGACGAGGTCAGCCTGCTCGAACATCTCCTCGCGGGCCTTGCGCGCCTTCGGCGTGTTCCCGTCGAGCGTGTACCGCGACGTGTGCAGCGCCACGAGCCCGCCCGGCTTCGTCAGGCCGAGCGACTTGAGGATGAAGTGGTTGTGAACCGAGTGCCCGCCCGCGTTGAACTCGGGGTCGTGGAGCTGGTACTTCCCGAACGGGACGTTGCCCACGACGGCGTCGAACGAGTCGCGCGGCAGGCGCGAGTCCTCGAACCCCTCGTTGCGGATCGTCTGCGACGGGTAGAGCAGCTTCGCGATGCCCGCGGTCGTCGGCTCGAGCTCGACGCCGGTCATGTTGGTGCGCGGCGGGCGCGTGCCGATGAAGTTGCCGGACCCGGACCCGGGCTCGAGGACGTCGCCGCCCCGGAAACCCATCTCGCCGAGGAAGTCCCACACCGGCTTCACGTACGCGAGGTCGGTGTAGTGCGCGTTGAGCGCGTTCTCGCGCGCCTGGTTCCACTCGGCCTGGTCGGGGATGAGCTCGCGCAGCTCGGCGCGCTCCTTCGCCCACCGCGGCTTGTTCTCGTTGAACACCTCGCCGAGCGCGCCCCACCCGGCCCACCGCGCGAGGATCTTCTGCTCCTCGGGCGTGGCGAAGCGGTCCTCGTCCTGGATCTTGCGGAGGGTGCGCAGCGCCTCCATGTTGGCGCGCAGCTTCCCGATCTCGCCCGTCGGGACCTCGTTGCCGGTCGGCGTGTAGTCGACCGGCTCGGGGGCTACACCGTCTCGACCCCCGCGGGCAGCGTCGACGGCGGCTCGCGGTCCTCGGTCCCCGGCTCCGGCGGCAGGTACACCAGGTCGGTCAGCACGATCTCCCGCGCCTCCCGCAGTGCCGCCCTCCGCGCCGCGACCTGCTCCGCCGCGCCCTCCGGCTTCGGCTGCGTCGAGAGGATCTGCTCCACGGTCGTCGCGACCGCGTCCGCGACCTCCTCGCCCAGCGCCAGGAAGTGCGCCTCCGCGTTCTCCATCGACGCCACCTGCTGCGGCAGGTACGTCGTCCAGTACGTTCGGGCGATCGCCGCGTACTCCGTCGCGCTCACCGGATGCTCCTTCGGTCGGGGCCGCGTCGCTTGCGGCGGGGGTCGTGTCCACGGTAGCGCCGTCGCGGCGCCGGCGGGCGGTAGGAGACGGCGCGCCCTGCTCGCGCTCCACGTTCCGCAGGAGGTCGTCGGCCCGGTCGAGCCCCTTGCGCGCGGTCTCCGGGTCGGAGGACTCGGCATCGCGGAGCGCGTCGGAGACCTCCCGCAGGGAGTTGCTGGTCATGCCGCGCTCCCGGGCGGCCGCGAGCCGCTGCCGCGCGTCCTGCACCCCGCGGGCGTGCTCGGGGTCGGCGCGGCGCGCGTCCGGGGTCGGGCGGTCACGCTTCGCCGTGGGCGCGTCCGGGGCGTCGCCCGCCCACGGGTCCTTCTTCCCGCGCGCCGGCTTCCACTCGGGCAGGCCCGGCGTCTCGCCGCGACGGATGCTCTCGCGGAGCTCGTCGGCGGCCGCGACACCGTTCGGCGTCGCCAGGGCGTACCGCTTGCCGTCCGCGGTGTGCAGGACGGCGCCCTTCGCGCGGGTGGGGTCCTTCGTGACGCGGGCGACCGTCGTGCCGGGCGCACCGGTGCCGTCGTGGTGCTGGATCGCGCCGTTGCTCATGGAGCGCACGCCCGTGCCGTCGCGCTTCTCACGCAGGTCGGCGAGCCGGGCGCGGCCCGCGTCGTCGAACGACGGCCCGGCCTTGGCGGCGGGGGACTGCTGGCGGGAGCCGCGGCTCGCTCGGGCGCGGTCCGCCTCGACGAGGCTCTGCCGGGCCCCGGCCGTGTCGCCGGTCGCGGCGGCGTGGCGTGCCTTCTCGAGCGCCGTGAGGTACTCGGTGTCCTGGCGGTCGGCGTCGTCGAGGTCGGCGGTGCGCTTCTCGATCTCGTCGTCGACGGCGCGGGCGGCGTCGTCCTTCGCGGGCTTGGACGCTGCGCGGCCGCGCTGCTCGCCGTCGCGGCCGCGCTGCGCGTCGCGCTGGTCCTCGCGGCGGTCGGCAGCCTTCTCGCGAGCCTCGCGCTCCTCGCGCTGGCGGTCCTCGGCGGACGGTGCCTTGCGGCGGCGGTCGTTCGGGTTGTCGGGCGCGGCGTCGTACTTGTCGGGGACGCCGTCGCCGTCGCGGTCGCCGAGGTCGTCGAAGTCGCGGCCGTCGCCACGCTTCGGGTCCTTCGCGCGCCGCTCGTCCTCGCGCGCGACGAGGTCGCGCGCCCGGTCGCTGCCGTCGTCCTTGACCGGCTTGGAGCCGTCGGGGCGCTTCTTCATCGTGAGGCGGTTGCCCTGGTGGACCTCACGGTGGCCGTCGCCGAACTGGAGCTCGACGCGGCCGCGGCCGACCATGCGGACGACCTTCGCGGGCTCGCCGGGGCGGCCCCAGACCTCCGCGGTGCCGCCGGTCTCGATGAACCGGCCGTTCTTGTCGCGCGGGTGCAGGGACGGGTCCCACCGGCGGCCGTCCTTCGTGATGACGACCCCGGCACCCCCACCTCCGGGCTTGCCCAGCTTGGGCGTCGCGCGCTTCCCGAGCTTCGCGACCTTGCGAGCGGCCCCGAGGAGGGACTTCTGCTCGTTCGCGCCGGAGGTGGGGGTGTGGGTCATGGGGGACCTTTCTTCGGTGCCGGGTCGCTTCCGGCAGTGCGGTGCAGGCCGTTGGTCTGGCCTCGCCGCGGGTCAGGGTAGACAGCGGGATCGCTGGTTTTTCCCGGGGGTCACAGACCCCGGGTGGAGGTGTACGAGAGGCGGCAGCGGCAGCCGATCCGCTCCTGCGGGGACGCGGTCGGGTCCTGCGGGTACATGAGCAGGTCCGCCCCGACCTGGAACGGGGTGCCGACGGTCTCGACGCGGCCGTGCACGGCACGGTGCGTGGGGCGCACCCGGTCGTCGAGGCGCGTGATCCACGTGCGGGTCACGGTCCGCGTCCCGCCGATCTCGTCCTCGGCGGCCGCGAGGCGCAGCGCGGCGCCCTCGGTCGCGCCGCACACCACCATGTGCGCGAGGTCGCCGGCGAGCCCGGCCGCCCAGCGCGGGCCGCGGGCGCCGTAGAACTCGCGCACGGCGCCGCGCAGCTCGTCGACGCCCGACGCGCTGACGGCGACGGCCGCGAGGTGGGCGCGCAGGAGGTCGAGCAGGGACCGCACCGCGGCGTCGAGCACGGAGAGCGCGGCCACCGACGTCGCGGCGGTCGCCTGCCCGGCCGTCTGCGTCGCGACGGGCGTGCCCGTCGTCGGGTCGCCGAGCCCGGACATCAGGGCGAGCCCGGCCGTGATCGCCGCGTTCTGCACGACGGGGGAGGCCGACTCGACGGCGTGCGCCGCCCACCGCTCGGTGTCGAGCACGCGGTCGACGGGCAGCGGGTCGGCGCCGACGCGGGTGTCGTTCTCGAACTCGGGCTCCCAGAACCTGGTGCCCTTGCGCGTCTTGGGTGCGGCGACGCGCTGCTCGATCACGCCGCTCATCTGCTCGAGCAGGTCGTCGAGCACGGCGCGCAGCGCGTCCTCGGCGTCGTCGCTCGCGCCGTCGGGGATCTCGTACGCGACCTGCTCCGTAAGCGCCTTGCCCTCCATGCGGTTGCGGACCCGCGCGGCGATGAGCGCGTCGCTCGCGCCGGAGTCGACGGCGTCCGGCTGGACGAACCCGACGCCGGGCTCGTACTCCAGCGAGCGGGCGGTCGCGACGGCGTTGGCCGCCTCCCCGCCCGGGTCGGACTCGCCCGAGCGGGCGCGCGCCTCGGCGACGGCCGCGACCGGGGCGGAGACCTCCTGCACCTCCGCCTCGCCGTCGGCCGCGAGGGAGCGCGCCTCGTCGACGACCTCCTCCGCGGTCGTGGCCGCGTCGGACGCGACGTAGCCCTCGATCGGCTCGCCGTCGGTCGCCTGCTCCTCGGTGGGCGCCGGCCCGCCGGGCGCGCCGCCCTCGCCGCCGAGCAGGGCCGCGGCGTCCTCGGGCTGGCCGGGGATCGGCGCCTTCGCGGGGGAGACCCACAGGGCCCGCGACTGCGGGTTGTTCAGCGCCGGCAGGCCGGTGAGCGGGCGGTACTCGTCGATCGACCGCAGGCCCTCGGAGACCTCCTTGCGCGCCTCCTCGCGGCGGCGACGGGCCGCGGCCTCGAGCGCGTCGACCTTGCTCGTGTCGAAGAACGGCTCGTAGCCGTCGTCGATGTCGCCCTGGAACGCCGACGCGAGCAGGTCGAGGTGCGGCGGCATCGGCTTGGTCCAGAAGTTGTACTCCTCCTGCTCCGCGTTGTCGAAGGTGCGACCGGACGCGTTGCCGAGGACGGACTCGCCGACGCCGAACGCGGACAGGATCTCGTCCTTGCTGTTCTTCGCCGCGTCGCCGTAGTTCATGTCGCGCGGGCGCGTCGTCGTGTCGACGTACTTGGCCCCGCCGGGCCCGGTGCCGATGATCGCGAGCTCGCCCGCGTGGTACGACCCGCCCTTGAACCGGGACTCCAGGCGGCGCAGCTCGTCGTCGCTGAGCGCGTCGGTGTCGACAGCGAGCACGCCGCCCGGGCGCGAGTCGTTCTTGATGAACGACACGTTGTACTGCCGGGAGAGGAAGTCGAGCTCGATCGACAGGCCCGCGGCCTCGAGCGGCGTCGTGCCGGAGAACGGGTCGGTCGGGTGCGGCTCGCGCACCCAGCGCACGCGCTCGCGCGCGATCTCGTCGACCTTCCCGTCCGGGCGGACGTACTCCCAGAAGTCGATGTACTCGCCGCTGTCGCTGATCTTCGGCGTCACGCGGGACGGGTCGAGCAGGTCGACGCGGGTGATCGTGCCGGCGCGCGACTTGGTGACCTCGACGAACGCGCCGCGCTTGGACAGGAGGACCTGGGCCGAGAGCCGCTTGCGGAACGCGCGGCCGTTCTCGAGCGGGTTCGCCTGCCCGTTGAGCACCCGGTACAGCGGGTGGTCGTCGAGGACCTCCTCGTCGTCCTCGCCGAGGTTGCGCCCGATGCGGAACGGGAGGCGGGACTGCGAGCCGCTGATGAGCTCGACGCACCGGTACGTCCAGACGGACCGCTCGTACCCCTCGGCGATCACCTGCTCCATGTCCCACAGGTCCGCCCGACCGGAGCCCATGACGCGGTTGCCCGTCCAGCGGCGCACGGAGCCGTACGTCTCGGTGACGTACGGGTACGACTTCGTCTCCTGCGACGCGAGCAGGTTGCGCGCCATGGTGAGCGCGGCCGTCTTGAGCGAGAGGCGGGGTGCGTGGTCGGTGCGAGCCACTGCTCACTCCTTCGTCGTGGTCGAGGGCAGCACGACGGCCGCGCGGTGGGCGCGGTGGCGGCGAACTGGCGAGAGGCGGGTCACGGGGGCAGACGGTAGGAACGCGCCCGGCTTGTGTCGCGCCCTCAGACCGTGCCCGCGATCACGGCGTCCAGGCCGCGGCGGCTGGCGCGGCGCGGAGCGGGCATCGGGATCGCGTTGTCCGGCAGCTTGCGGACCTTGCGCTTCTTCCGCACGGCCTGGTTCCCGCCGATTAGGTGGTGGTTGTTCACCTTCGCGGCACACTCGCCGGTGTCGCGCTCGTCGCCGTAGGTGATCCGGCACTTCTCGCAGAAGATGTCCAGCACCTTGATCTTGTCGCCCTCCGCCGCGCGGTAGGACTGGTAGCGGTCGGCCCATCGCGCCGTCGCCTCGTCGAGCGGGACGAGCGCGGCGCCGACCCACACGTGGGACAGGTCGGGCGGCGCGGGCTCCGGCTTCGGCGGGGCGTTGTCGTTGCCCGGATCCTCGGGCGGGGTGTTCTCGGTCATGGTCGTGTCCTTCGGTTCGCGGTCGCTTCGCGGGGAGCGACGACGGGCCGCGGGGACACATCGCCGCTGCTGGGCAGGCTACAGAGCAGGGTTCGAGGCTTTTCCACAGGCGCTCACCCCTGGATGAGGCCGTGGCCGCGGCGGCGCCGGCGGGTGAGCCCGAACGGCTCGTAGACCGCCAGGAGCATCGCCTCGGCACGGTCGGGGGAGGACACCTTGCGGGCCCGCATGGACTTCTTCGACTCGACGAGCACCATGCCCGCGGCGTTGTAGAGCATGTTCGGCGTGCCGAGCTGCGCGGCCGTGCGGTCGTCGACGCGCAGCCGCAGGCGGCCGACCTCCGTGGACGGGTCGGGCTGGAGCAGGGACCGGCCGGCGAGCCACATCTCGGCGCGCTTGTTCGCCGGGCGCATCGTCGTCTGGTCGTCCTCGGTCTCGGGGGACTCGGCGACGTTCACGGCCACGATCTCGGCCGAGTGCCGCCCGACCTCGGCCCACCGCTTGAGGTTGCCGACGACGCCCCAGCCGAGGCCGATCGTGTCGACCTTGACGCGGATCTTGTCGCGCGACCCGATCGCAGCGGCCAGGCGCTCCGCCTGGTGGATCTCCTCGAGCACACGCTCGGACACGACCATGGAGTCCGCGTTCTCCGCGCCCGACGACGCGTGCCGCACGTGCACGAGGTCGCCGACCGCGCGGGTGATGACGAACTCGTCGCCGCCGTCGGCCGCAATGTCGACGCCGAGGCGGACCCACGCGCCCTTTTTCACCACGAGCGCGTCGTTCTCGCCCTCGAGCCCGAGCGCGTCGAGCCGGACATGCTCGGCCGCGACGGAGGGCTCGGCGAGGTCCGGGTCGTCGCGCCGACGCCCGACCTCGATCCACGACGCGGGGATGATCTTGTTGCCCGAGTCCTTCGGGAACAGGGCGTGCACCTTGGCGACGATGTACGGGTGGTTCGGGTCGCCGTACTCGCGCATCGTGCGCTCGTACCAGTCCTTGTCCGGCAGGTGCGGCGGGTTCCCGCCCGCGATCGTGTGCCCGTCCATGTTGGGCACGCACGCGCGGCAGATGGGCGTCGGCTCCCCGGTGATCGCGGGGGAGTCGAGCGTCGCGATCCGGATGGTCGTCGTCGTCGGCTCGGCGGAGTCCTCGCCCTCGGCGCACAGCGCCTCGAACCACGAGCCGGGGTCGTTCATCGCGGGGTTGCCGATCGCGAGCATGGTCGCGTCACCGGTGAGCAGGTTGTTCGTGCCGCGACCGATCATGCGCGAGATACCGCCCGCCTCGTCGACGACGAGGAACAGCTTCGGCGTGCCGTGGATGCCCTGCATCGCGGCCTCGTCGTTGTCGGGTGCGGAGAACCCGTACGCCACGATCACGTCGTTGCCGTAGAGGTCCGGCGCGCGCCACTGCGTCGTGTCGCACTCGCCCGGCAGGTTGCCCTTCGCGACGGCCGTCCTGATGTGCGGCCACATCTGGTAGCGCACCTGCCGGAAGCGGGTGGCCGTGGAGACGATCACCATGGTGCCGACGGGGTTCACGGCCCCGGCCCACGCGACGATGCGGCCCGCGAGGAACGTCTTGCCCACGCCGAACCCGGCGGGCACGGCCACGCGCTTGTGCGTGACGCACGCGTCGGCGACCTCCTGCTGCTTGCGCCACAGCGTCTCCCCGAGGACGTCCTCGATGAAGAACACGGGCGCGTCGTGCCACTGGCCGTACAGCGAGCCCGTCTCGCGCAGGGTCTCGCGGAAGATGAACTCGAGGTCGCGCGGAGCCAGGCCCGCGATCACGCGCCGGCGCACGGCCGCGGGCGCGTCGAGCAGGTTGAGCGCGGCCGAGCGCGCCTCGCTCGACTTCACGCCCGGGCCCCCGGTCTTCTGCGCCTCGCGGGCGGCCTGGGCGGCGCTCGTGGCGCCGCCGGTCACCGGTCGGCGTCCGTGCGGCGGTGGCAGGCGTCCTGGTCCTCGTCGCAGACGTACTGGCCGGGCTTGAGACGCACGAGCGCGCACGTCGCGCTGCACGGCTTCGGCTCGGGCTTCTTCCCGCCCGCGGGCGGGCCCGGGACGGGCCGGTCGTCGGCCGGGTCGATCGCGTCGAGGTCGGCGGGCGTGACCTCGCGGAGCTGCTCGGCGGCGTGCTCGTGCTCGTCGTGCTGCTCGAGGAGCTGCTGCCCGGCCTCGTCGACGACGCGCAGCGTCCCGCAGACGAGCGTGACGGTGATCGCGGACGGCTCCCCGGGGGTGAGCGCGATCTTCGGCTCGGGGAACGCGGCGATCGCGTAGGGGAAGGGCCGCCCGTCGACGGTGAGCTCGATGAAGCCGTCGCGGCCGCGGACGACGTCGATGGTGGTGGGGATGCCGGGGGTCGGGTCGATCATGCGCACGTTCTAGACGCACGATCCCGGTTGCGTCGCGCCCTCCGTTGCGAGCGAGGTTCGGGGGGACGACGTCGCAGGTCAGGTGGTGTGGACGTCGTGCGCTTCACGCACCGGGTGCCGCGCCAGGTTCCCCGGAACGCCTGCGGCCCGCCCCGAGGGTTCGGGACGGGCCGCGGGCGATGCAGCAGGTTGATGAAGCTGGAGCCTCGCGTAGCGACTACGCCTCCTTCCTCCGCGTGGCGCCTTGAGGGCCGTGCGTTCCTGACGCGGTGAAGGGTAGTGAGCGGGGACCCCCGTTTTTCCCGCCCGTAGTGTCGGACGCTAGAACCCCGCCGTGCCGATGTTCGGCTCAGTGTCGGACACTGCGCGAGGGGCGGGAGGCGCCGACCGGGTCGAGCCGAGGTCGATGGCCGCCTGCTGGATGCGCGGCGACGGCGACTCCCCCTCGTCCACCAGGCGCACGGATTGGAGGATGCGGTCCGCGGCCGCCGGGTCCTTCGCCGCGATGTCAGCGATGCGCATGGAGAGGCCGACCAGGCCCGCGATCGCCGCGTGGTACGCCACGTCGTTCGCCCACCGCCCCTCGTTGCCGCCCACCAGGCCCGTGCGGACGTACCGGACCCGGTCGTGCGCGGGCCACGTGCGGTCGATCGGTCCAGAGGTCACAGCGCCACCAGGCCCTTCCGTGTGCGGGCGAGCTCGTCGACGACGCTCGCGTACTGCTCCAACGATCGCACGCGGCGCCGACGGCACGACGGGTCCTGGTTGTGCGTGGTGTCCATCAGGACGGCGTGTACCCCCGCGGCCTCGAGCGCGTCGTAGTTCCCCGGCCGGTCGTCGATGTAGACGTCCGTCGGCACGACCGTCTTGTCGTGGGAGAACGTCAGCGAGTCGTACGCGATGCCGTGCTCGGCCAGCCACCAGCGCGTCGCCTCCTCCGCCTTCCCCGGCGAGCCCAGGAACCGGGCCGTGACGATGTGCACCTCGTGGCCGGCGCCCCGGAGCATGTGCGTCACCTCCCGCGCCATGGGGAACGGCACGCCGTGGCGGAACACGACGCCGTCGTCGACCGCGGTGGCGCACAGGTTCAGGAACTCCTCGCGGGTCGCGATGCCCCACGCGGACCAGAACTCGTACTCGGCCGGGTCCGGCATGGTGTCGAGCGCGTGCCCGTGGTGGTGGTGCCGGTACCAGCGCAGCGACGCGACGAACGGGTACATCACCTCGTCGAGATCGAACCCGACCCTCAGCTTCCTCATGGCGGGAGCGTGCCACGAGCCGCTGACACCCTCACATATCACTCGGCGGCGGCGCTCACCAGTCGACCTCCGCGCGCTCGATCGCCGCGGCGCGCTCGGCCTCGGTCGGCTGCGTGTACAGGGCCGTCGTCGCCAGGGACGCGTGCCCGAGCTGCTGCTGCACCTCGGTGATGACCGACCCGGCCGCGAGCATCCCGTGGGCGGTCGTGTGCCGGAGCAGGTGCGGGTTCACGCGGTCGATGCCCGCGGCCGCGGACACCTCGTAGATCACGTGCCGGATCGTGCGCGTCGCGAGGCGCCCGCCCTGGGCCGACAGGAACATCGCGGGGTCCGCCGCGCCCTTCCACCCGCGCCGCTCCTCGTACCAGGCGTTGAGGATCGTCCGGTGGCGCAGCGTGAGGAAGATGTCGCGCGCCTTCGTGCCCTTCCCGATCACGGTCAGGCGCGTGCCGGCCTCGTTGTGCTCGCGCTGGCGTGGCACGTAGTCGTCGACGTCGAGGGAGTGCACCTCCCCGATGCGCAGGCCGTGGCCGAGCATGAACATCACGATCGCGAGGTCGCGCGGGCTGCGCTTCTCCGCGGCGCGCCACATCGCCCGCGCCTGGTCGTCGCTCAGGTGCTTGCCGTACCGGCCCTGGCCGCGCGAGCTCACGCGCTTCACGTTCGCCAGGCCGAGCCCGAGCCAGGACGTGAAGCCGTCGATCGCCGCGAGGGACGCGTCCACGGACGCCGGCGCGAGCCCGCGCGAACCGAGCAGGTGCGCCCGGTAGTCGCGCAGCGCGTGGTCGCGCGCGAGCGGGTCCGTGAACACCTCCGCCGGCCGGTGGTGCGGCTGCTCGTCGAGCCACGCCGCGAACAGGCGCACCTTGGACGAGTACGACCGGACCGAGGTCTCGGCGAGCCCGGACCGCTCGAGGTAGCGCACGTACGCCGCGGCGGTCTGCTCCCCGGACGTGAGGACGTCGTCGCCCACCGGGGCGTACCCGACGACACTCCCCCGGCGGCTCCTGCTGTTATCGGCAACCATGCGGGCCACCTTACGAGCGCCAGGGCGTGACGTTATCGGCAACACGCCGTAGTGGATCCTGCCGGTACAACGGGTTATCGGCAACGGCGGGGGAGCGTGCCACGTGTCGGGTCCCCGTGGGAGGCTTCGGGCATGACGAGCACCGTCCCTGTACCCGTGGCCGTGCCCTGGGCGGCGAGCGTCCCCGTGGAGGACCCGAACGCGATTACCGCGCCCGACGGCATCGCCCTCGCGGTGTCGGTGCTCGCGCTCGTGTTCTCCGTGATCGCGTGGGTCCACTCCGTGCGCCGCGGCCGCCACGACCGGCGGGCCAAGCAGGCGGCCGCCGTGCGCGCGCTCGTGGCGAAGTACCGCTCCACGTTCCAGCACGGCACGTTCGTGCCCACGACGGGCGCCGAGCCGGACCCGGACCTCACGGCCGCGACGCTGAACTACCGGGCCGACCTCGAGCGGCTCGCGGCCGAGCTGCCCGACGGCGACCTACGCGACGCCGCGCTCGCGAGCGTCGAGCTCGCGCGCGACCTCACGCGGGCGTGGGTCGGGTGGCCGTACGCGTCGGACCCGGACCGCGACCTGGTGCGGCGCAACCTGGCGAACCACGCCACCGACTTCCACGCGTCGGTCGACGACCTGGACGACGCGGCCGCGAGGCGTCTGCGCGACGCGGCGTAGCGGCCCAGCGGGTCGGGCGGTTCGCGACCCGGCGTTCGTTCGCCACGAGCACGGTCCGTTCGTCGACGAAACGCAGCCGCGCCCGGTCCCCGTTGGCGAGGACCAGGGCGCGGCTGACGGCGAGCGGGTGGACCTGCTGCTCGGTCGCGGCGTGGGTCGTCTTGCGTGAGGCGTTCTTCGGCACGCACCCATAGTGCCGGACACTACGAAGCGGTGGCGCCCTCCAACCGGTGGAGCTCGGCGACGTCCCGGGCCTTGAGCTTCGCCCGCCGCCCGTCCGGGTGGTAGAACACCAGGCCCTCCCACAGGCGCACGAGAGCGAGCCGCTGTACGGCGGCCGCCGCCTGCTCGATGCCGCCCTTCCAGAACTCGGCCGGGACCGATTCGGCGATGTCGTGCCGCTCGAGACGGTGGGAGCGCTCCTGTCCAGGGTTCCCGTTGATCTTCGGGCCGACCAACTCGTACGTCCCCTCGCGGAGCGACGTGCCGGACGCGACCAGAGCCTCGTGCAGCGGCTCGTGGAAGCCCGAGTCGGAGAACTTCTCGAAGCTCCAGCAGAACTCGCCCTCCTCGGTCGTTCCGGCGATGTGGCTGAGCGCAAACTTCTCCGGCAGGGGTTTGCCCGTGTACGGCGGCGGGCTCGTGACCGTCGCCTCGGGGCCCAGCACGTAGCGCCAGTCCGTCTGGAGCGCGTGCAGACGGCGCGCGGTCTGCCACCCGAACAACTTGCGCGTGTTCCCGTCGTACTCCGCGGGGATGAAGCCGCGCGGGAGGGGCGGCGAGAGCGTGCCCTCGTTCGTCTCCGGGTCGATCGTGAGGTCGACGTCCCGCAGGGTGGACCGCAGGCACAGGGACCACGTGTGCGGCCAGATGCGGGTGAACAGAACCGCGGTGCCGTCCCACTTCCGGCGGGCGATCACCTCGTCGTCGGTGAACACCCACTCGGTGCCCGGGGCGATCTGGCCGGTGAGGGGCGCCGACTTCGCGCCTGTCGTGTGGTCACGCTCGAGGAGGCTCGGGATCTTCTCCACGGCTCACCAGCCCTCGGTGAGCGGCAGGAGCGGCATCGGGTCCCGCGTGGTGATCCCGCGCTGGATGGAGGACCACCCCCCGGGCGCGAGGTGCAGCACGAGGGTGTCGTCGCGCTCGCCCTCGACCGCAGCCTTGAAGATGCGGAGCCCGGTGGCGTCCACCGTGTAGCGGTCGCCGTCGACGTAGTACACCGTGCCGGCGTTCTGCCTCCCGGTGACGACGGTGCCCTGGACGACGAACAGCTCGCGCTCGACGGGCCCCTGCTCGCCGTCGTCGACGGGCGTCTCGTTCTCGGTGGTCATGGCGCTCACGCCTCGCAGTCCGTGGTCGAGTCGAGCGTACCGATCTGCGCCGGGAGATCCGCGGCACGGAAGTCCTCCGAGAGGAACGACCGCGCCTCGGCGTTGTACGCCGACACCGTGTTCGCGCAGATCATCCGGGCGCCGTCGTAGTTCTGCTGCGCCGTCCGGTCGGTCGGGTCCGCGTCGAGCCGCTCCTTGGCGATCGCCACCGTCTTGTCCTGCGCGACGACCTCCGCGTACAGGGACTCGAACCGGGCCTGGGCCGACGTCCAGTTCGCCGCGCTGTTGCGCTGCACGACGGCGTCGCCCTCGCCACGGATCTCCGACGTCCCGACTCGCAGGAACCAGGCGCCGACGACGACGACCGCGACGAGCGCGATCCCGGCGAGCGCGAGCCCGACGGCCTTCCCCGTGCGCATCAGGCGTCGCCGCCGAGGCGCGGGACGTCGATCGCCAGCGGCGCATCGGACGAGAGGTAGTTGAGGTCCGTCTCGACCATCGTGCCGTCGGCGAGGAAGAAGAACACGCCCGGGTCGCCCGTCCCGTAGGTGCCGTCGTCCTGCGCCGAGTCGAGCACGAACGACTCGCACCCGCCGGCGATGCAGCGCCGGATCACCTCCTGCTCCGGGCCGAGCTGCGACCCGGACGAGGACACCTTGCCCTGGATCACGTAGTAGCCGACGATCTGCCCGTAGTTCATCAGGTAGACGTAGCGGATCGCCGACGGGTCGTTCTCCCGCTGCTTCTTCTCCTCGAGGTTGTTCTTCTCGAGCGAGTCCGTGAGCGTGGTGCTCTCCTGCTGCTCCTTGCGCTCGTCGTACTCCGACGTGCCGGTGGTGCAGCCGGTGAGCGCGAGGACGGCCACGAGCGCGCCGACGAGCGCGGCCGCGACCTTCTGGTGCTTCTTCATGGGGTGGTGGTTCCCTTCGAGGGGTTCGGTGCCCGTCGCTACGGGCAGGGGTGGTGCAGGTCAGGAACGGAGCTCGCGCGTGGCGAACAGCCCGCGGAGGGCGGGCTCCTGCTCCATGAGCAGGCGCGCGTACCGGGAGGTGAACGAGTTGTTCAGGACGAACTCCTCGCCCTGCGTGCGCACGAGCTCCTGGTAGCGCAGGACCTCCCACAGCATCTTGATGCTGGTCTTCTTGCCGAGCCGGGCGATCGGCAGCGCGAGGTCGCGCAGGCCGGTGTAGACGTGGGGGTTCGCGGCGTGGAACCGCTGGAACCGCTCGTCCAGGCTCTCCTCGTACGGCTCGTCACCCTTCTCGGCCGGGGCGAGCGCCGGGGTGACGAGGGCGAGGTCTTCGGCCAGGCGCTCGTCGGTGATCGTGTGGTCGATCGTGTGGACGGGCGCGGCGGTGGTGACGGACATGGGATCTCCCGTGGTCGGAGGCCGGTCGCTTCGGCCTTGCAGGCTCAATCTATACAGCCTGTCAACAGGGCGGTTCGAGGTCGGGGTGCGTGTCGTCGTCCCGCTCGTCGTCGCCGGGCTCCTTGCCCTCCCAGGCGGCCTTGCACTCCGGGCACACCGGGTGCGCCTTCGGGTCCTTCGTCGGCACCCACGTCTTGCCGCACAGCGCCGTCACCGGCAGGCCGTACAGGATCGCGTCGTCGAGGACGCGGCGCGGGACGAAGTGCGAGAACAGGTCGTGGTCGCCCGGGTCCTGCACCTTCGGCGCCGGCCGCGTGCCGAGCTCGTCGACGGTGCCGGGGCGCTCGATCGTCCCGGCGCTCACAGGGACGCCGCCCAGCCGGTCGCGACGAGGATGAGGGCGAAGCCGACGTACGGCACGAGCCGGTACGCGACGTCGGACCACGCCCACACCGCGTCGGCCCACGTGGTCGCGGGTTCGGGCTGCGGCGCCGGGGCGGGCGCGTTGCTCCCGCCGACCCAGGTAAGCGTGCCCGCGTCCTCCGTGGGCGTCGTCTGGCTCTCGGTCACGAGTCCTCCTCCCGGGGGCGGACCCCCGTCTTGGTGGCCGGGCAGTCGCCGGCCAGGTCTGGTTGCGCGTGCCGCCACCCGGCGAGCACGCCGCCGGACACGCGCACGGGCACGACGGCCTGCCCGCACGTCGCGCACGGCACCTTGTGGCCCTGCCGGGCCGCGAGCTGCTTCCACGCCTCGGCCGCCTCCGCGGCGCGCGCGGAGCGGCCCTTCTCGAGCGCGAGCTCGTGCTCCAGCGCACGGATGCGCGCGACGAGCTCGGGCGACGCGTCCTCCGGCGGGACGCCGTCCTCGGACAGCCACGCCCCGGACAGCACGTTCTCGGACTCGGCCGCCCGCACGGCGATCGCCCACGGCAGCCACGGAGCGAGCGCCGTCGAGCGCACGGGCCCGTCCTGCCAGCGCAGCACGTGGCCGGTGAGCCCTGCGGGGCTCGTGTACGGCACGACCTCGACGAGCCTCGAGCCGTCGGGCACCTCGTCCGCCGGGATCACGCCCTCGGGCGCGACGTAGTAGTGCTGCCCGACCGCGGCCCGCCACGGCTCCTGCTTCTCGGGCCGGCGCGCGTCAGCGCGGAAGTCCTGCCGGGTCGTCTTGATCTCGAACGCCGCGGCCTCGAGCTCCCCGTCGCCGGGGTGCGGGCGGATCGCGAGCACGTCGATCCGCCGCGACACGATCCGGCCGTTGGGCTGCTCGACGCCAGCGGAGTCGACCTGGGAGAGCACCGCCCACCCGCCGCGGGCGAGGTCACGGCGCAGCAGGCGTGTGATCGACCGTTCGGTGTGCTCGTGACGGGTGGGCATGGGGCTCATCCCTTCTGGGGGCGGGTGCGGCGTCGGTTCGAGCGGGCGATGATCGCCTGGCGGCGGCGCCGCTCGGCCCGGTTCTGCGGGACAGCGGGGTTGCCCGCGTCGAGCGCGACGGACAGCGCGGCCATGCGCTTCGCGCGCTCCTTCTCGCTGAGCCCGGTCACGACGTCGTGACCGTCTGCGGCTCCGAGATCGTGACGCCACCGCTGGCCTTGATGGACACGGACACGTCCTCGCCGTCGCGCGTCGTCGTGGCGATGACGTTCCGCGCTTGGACACGCTCGGTGTCGATTCGGTCGAGTATGACGACGCCCTCCTCGACGCCGATCTTGGAGGGGCGACCGGAGATCCGCTCATCCTCCATGGCTGCCGCCCGGATGATCTCGGAGGCGACGCTCTGGAGCGGCGCGCTCCTCCGATGCGGGTTGACGGTCAGCGGGCGGTACGCGTCGATGGAGGACAGCCCTCGCTCGAACTGCTCGCGCCGGCGCCGTCGCTCGGGCTCGTAGTCGTTGACGGGCTTCACGCCGTACTGGACGAGGTGGGAGAGGAACGAGGCGACGTCCGACGCGAACGTGACGTACTTCGACGTGTGCGCGATCAGCGTGACGGCGAGCACCAGCAGCGCCACGATGGCCTTGCACTCGCCGAACGTGAGCTGCCCGCGAGCTGCGAGCCACAGGACCGCGCCGCCGACGACCGCGAGGACCGCGACGTAGACGAGGAACGTTGCGGCGTAGACGAGCAGGGAGAGCAGGACGCGCGCCCAATTCAGGGCGCGGCGCAGGAGGGGGGTCTTCTTCGGGGTGGGGGTGTCGTTGGTCACGGAGGATCCTTCCTCGGTCGGGGCACGGTCGCTTGCGTGCCCTACGAGTGTATCCAGCCGACCCCCACAGTTTGCGGGGGGCCGTGCACACCGGAATGATGTGCACGGCCCCCCTGCAAGACGGGGTGCCACGTGTTCGGTGCCGGTCGCTGACGGCGTCGGAATCGGGTCGCTCTCCGAGTCTCCAACCTCTCTACGCGCGACCCTCACAAGTGGTTACGCCTTGAACCACCTGGGCTGTGCTTTCACCCGCTCCGGTCTACGCGGGGCCCGTCTCGTCCTCGTTGGCGAGGCTCTGACCAGCGGCGTTGCGGGCGCAGTACGCGCACTCGGCGCCCTCTTCTGTGAGGACGATCACACAGGAGCCCTGCGTGTTCGACGGGTCAGAGCACGGCGGTGCTGGGCAGTCGACCGTGATGAACTCGACCGCCTCGTCGGCGGCGATCATCCCGCACCGGACGTGGGTGCATTCCTGGTCGTCTGCGCTCGACGGCGCGAATCGGTGCCATGCCATGCCGCGCACCCAACAGCACGCGGACGGCTAGGGTCGCGCCCTGCGTCACCAGGACGTCGACGACGACGGCTCGTGGCGGCCGCGGTGCCCGTCGGGACGCCGGCACCGCGCACGGGAGTCCATCGAGCGGTAGCGGCAGGTCCCGTCGCGGCGCGCACGGTCGTCGAGACGCCACGGCCCGAGGTCGCCGACCTTCTCCGAGCGGAAGAGCAGGTAGCCGATCACCGTGAGCGAGCAGAACACGATGAAGCCGCCCACGGTCATGAGGAGCAGGGGCAGGTGGTACGCGAAGGTCATGGTCAAGACGGGCTCACGCTCGCAGCGGAGGCCAGCTCCCTTCCTTCGATGAGCCTCGGGCTACGCCAGAGGCGGATCACGGCGCCCGGCTGCATGAGCGCGTCTGGGTCGGAGGGGTCCCCTGCGTACACCTTCGCGAGTCGCAGGTACTCGACGATCCGGGCGTCGTCCTCGATGACGCCCGCGTCGGTGTCCAACGCATCTTCCGTGGAGCGGAGCAACTTCGACAAATCCGGTCGGGTCCACGGCAGCGGGCGCCGCGCGAGCGACACGCCCTTCGGCCGGGCGAGCGAGAACACGATCGACCCGACCAGCGGGCCGCTGAGCGGCGCAAACGTATCCCCGGCGACGAGCCGGGCCGCGTCAGCGACGGCCCGACGCCACGGCTTCACCTTCTTCGAGGACTCGACGAGTGTGATCTTTCTCGACCCCTTGCGGGCGTACGCCTTCTTTGACCCCTGCGGGCCGGGCGTGCCGTACGCGACGACCTCGAGGTCCGGCGGGCCGAACGCCACGACCTGTGGCACGACGACGTCGAGCAGGGCGCCGCTCACGCGAGGCGCCCCGACGACGGGTGCTGCCACATGGACCAGCGGCGGCGGACGAGCCGCCAGGTCCGCGCCGCCCGGCTCACGGCGAGCCGGGCCGCGCGGACGATGGGGTGGACGGTGAAGGTGCTCATGGGGTTCCTCGTGGGTCGGCAGCCGGTCGCTTCGGCTGGGGGGACGGCAAGGTACTAGGCGTCGCTCCGTGCTCGTCGCGCCAGGTGGTGCGTGACGAGGGACCGGTCGCGGCCCATGACGTTCGCGAGCTCCATGCGCGTGTGCTCGCCGCTGTCGACCAGCGCCTCGAGCGTCGCGTCACGCACGGCGAGCGCGCCGGCGAGGCGCCCCTCCGCCTTCGCGACGTCCTCGACGTAGCGCGGCAGCGCCTCGAGCGCCTGGTCCTTCGGGACGTGCTCCACGCCCATGCGGCGCGCCTTCTTCACGATCTGGTCGTGGTCGCGCACGAGCGGGTTGTCCTTGCGCTTCGGGATCGTCGTCCCGAGCGCGCGCTTGCGGACGTGGAACAGCGTCGTCGGGGCGACGGCTGCGAGCTTGGGGAGCCCGCGGACGCGGTCGTACACGTTGAGGGAGAGCAGGAGCCGGTCGCGGCCCTCGCGGGCGGCCGTGAGGGCGCGCTCCGCGTCGTTGACCGCCTCGGCGGAGCGTGCGAGCCGGTCGAGCGCGTCCGGGATCTCGGCGAGCTCGGCGGCCGCGGCCTCGCGCGCCTCGGTGGTGATGGTCTCGACGTCGACGAGTGCGTCGGTGGTGCTCACGTCGGGACTCCTTCCGGGGTGAATGGGTGAAGCATCGCCTCCCACCCTACCGGGTGGGGTGCGAATGTTTCTCCCTGTCACGCCGCCGAGTGGACGAAGTGCACGAGGATTCTGCGGACCTGATCCGCGCGCGGGTCGCCGGTCGCGGCGCCGATGGGCGCGTTCTTCGCCGCCTCGTCCCACGCGTCCGCGGCGCGCAGCATTGCCTTGAGCGCCCGGTCGCGCGCGATCAGCGCCTTCTCGCGCTCGACGGGGTTCAGCCCGCGCAGCTCCTTCGGGGTCTGCATCCACCGCCACAGGTTCCACCCGTTCACCGCGGCGTACGCGACGGCCGTGAAGATGAACCCGTACTGGTGTGTGACGAGCGCGAACACGAACCACGGCACCTGCGCGAGGACGCCGACGACCCACCCCGCGGTGGAGCGCCGGCCGACGAGCCACAGGCCAAAGATGCCGATGGCGGCGAGGACGAAGGACCAGTCGAGCGTCACGACTCCACCGCCTCGACGAGGTCCTTCTCGATGATCGCGGCGATGAGGTCGCGCCGCTTGGTGGCCTCCACCGCGGCGCGCTCGCGCTCGACGGCGACGAGTTCGGTGAGCGCCGCCTTCGTCGCCTCGAGCGCGGCGACGCGCTCGCTCAGGCGTGCGGTGCGCTGCTGCTGGCCCTCGAGCTGGCGCTTGAGGTGCTTCCGGGACGGGCGGGACGTGATGCGGTCCCACAGGTCACGCAGGGACGGGAGCATGGTCGTTCCTCTCGGTCAGCCCGAGCATCCACATGAGCTCGGGGTCGTGGTCGACGAGCCGGGCGACCTTCTCCACGTCCTCGGCCGTGATCGGCTTCGGGGGTGCGACGTAGTCGCTGTCCGAGTCCAGCCCGCCGAACCATGCGCTCAGGCCGGTCTCCCCGAGGCCGTCGCGCGTGCGCGCCTGGTACTCCTCGAACGTGAGGCCGGACGCGATCCGACGGTTGCGGCACGTCACGCACTCGCGCGCGTTCGCGGCTTGGACGGTGCCCGGGTAGTCCTCGATGAGGGCCCCGTTCGGGCGGCGAGGTCGGTTGCAGAGCTCGCAGGGACGTGTGCTGGAGGAACGTGTCGGGGCAGTCATTCGGGTCCAGACGTTGCGGAGCCGGGTCGCTTCCGGCGGGTCTCTCGGAGCGTAACAGCCGGGTCCGGGCGGTTTTCCCCGCCCGGACCCGGCCGCCGTCACGCCCGGTTCGTGGCCTCGTACCGGGCCGTGACCTCGGCGTCCGAGAACGGGTAGTCCCACACCTCGACGTCGTCGATCGCGCCGTCGGCGAGGGCGTATGCCTCGAACGTGTCGGGGTCGTCGACGATGCCCGTGGCCGCCGTGCTGTTCAGCAGCACGCCGTCCTCGTAGAGCTTGATCAGGGCCCCGTCGTACACCGCCGCGAGCATGTGCCACCGCCGGTTCGCGCCGGCGCTGTTGTCCCGCGTCTGGCTGAGCGCGTTCTTCGACACCCCGCCGATCACGATGGACGCGCGCCGCACGTCGTACGGCGTGCTGGCGAGGTTGCGGTACCAGTAGTACAGCTCGGCGACCGCGACGCTCCCCGCGAGGAACGCGACACGCTGCGTCTGCCCGGTCGCGCTCGTCGGCAGGAACCACGCGCACACCGTGAACCCGTCCCGGGACAGGAACCCGTCCTCCGCGACACCGCGCGCCGCGGTGCCCGACGTCGTGAGCGCGTACCCGCCGCGCGCGGCGAGCGGGGTGGCGCCCTCGAGCGTGAGGGTGCGGCCCGCGACGCGCTCGGCGCCGAGGTTATCCGGGTCGTCGAACGTCCACTGAGCCGCGAGGCCCGCGGGCAGCGGCTCGGGCGGGTCGGGCTGCACGATCGTGTAGAGCTTCGCCGTCAGCGGGTCCCACCACTCGGCGAGCACGGTCTCCGCCGTGCCGTCCCACCACGTGACGTTCCGCGTGTGCTCGGCCGTGCCGTCCCACCAGGTGACGGTCGCGGTGTCCCCGCCCGGCTCGGGCTCGGCCTCGTCCCAGAGCACGACGACGATGCCGGAGCCGCCGGTGCCGCCGTCGGTGGCCTGCCCTGTCAGGTTCGAGCCGGACCCGCCGCCGCCACCGCCGCCGGTGTTCGGCGCGCCGTCCCCGCCGGGGATGCCGGACCCGTCGGCCCGGCCCGCGCCGCC
>Ga0164243_10003178_pt1 | contig 26479 bp, 21 predicted proteins | sample OricompcompostOP_FD_108781 | JGI IMG/M metagenome (GOLD analysis project Ga0164243, IMG submission 108781) | Organic Plus compost microbial communities from Emeryville, California, USA - Original compost - Organic plus compost (OP) | ecosystem: Engineered > Solid waste > Mixed feedstock >...
ATTTTTAGGAAGCTATTCATTCACTCGTCTGTTTTAATACAAATTTGAAAGATATTTGGCGCCTGTTGAGCTGCAATATATGAATAAAGCATATTTACTGATAGGCGGCAATATGGGCAACCGCCTGCAAAACCTTGGCAGGTCGGTGGAATTGCTGCAGCAATACGGGCAGGTAGTGCAACAGTCGGACCACTATGAAACGGCCGCCTGGGGTAAAACCGACCAGCCATCCTTCCTGAACCAGGCGCTGTTGCTGCATACCACGCTCAGCGCGCGGGAATTACTGCAAACCGTACTACAGATTGAGGAGCAACTGGGCAGGAAACGGGAAGAAAAATACGGGCCCCGCATCATTGATATGGACATCCTTTTTTTTAATAATGAGATCATTGATGAACCAGGTTTAAGGATCCCCCACCCAGAAATCCCCAACCGGCGCTTTGTGCTGGCCCCTATGCAGGAAATTGCAGGCAGCTTTGTGCATCCGATACTTGGAAAGACCATTGCAACACTCTTACAGGAAACGAAGGACGAACTGGAAGTGAAGAGAATAAATGGTTAAATGGTCATACAAACCCTAACATGAACTACCATTTTATAGCAATTGAAGGCAATATCGGCGCCGGTAAAACCACGCTGGCGCATTTACTGGCCAAACAATACAATGCACGGCTGGTGCTGGAAGAATTTGCAGAAAATCCTTTTCTGCCGAAGTTTTATGAAAACCCGGCGCAATATGCATTTCCGCTCGAACTGTTCTTTATGGCTGAGCGGTACAAACAGCTGAAAGACCTTATTCATACAAAAGACCTGTTTCAGAGTATTACCATCACCGATTATCTTTTTACCAAATGCCTGCTGTTTGCCAAAGTGAATTTGCAGGAAACCGAGTTTCGCCTGTACCAGAAGCTGTTTGAAATCATTTACCAGCAGTTGGTACAACCTGATATTCTCATTTACCTGCATGCCCCGGTACACAAACTGCAGCAGAATATCAGGAAACGCAACCGGCCGTATGAACAGTCTATACCGGATGAATACCTGTTCAATATCCAGGAAACATACACCAACTACATCAAGCAGCATAATATCAAAACCTTGTTTGTGGATGCTTCCAATGCGGATTTCCTGGGCAATGAAAAACATCTGAAGGTGATTACGGATGCGTTGGAAAAGGATTACGAGCATGGGCAGCATTATTTTACGCTGCCCTGAAAGGCTTTTACTACTGATAAATTGCTGAAAGGATACATTAATTGCGGGAAACCCGCCCAGGTTTTGTTGTTCCGCCTTCGCCCACTACATTTGCTGCCTGAAAGGCCATTGACTTTGCAGCAAACGTTTTGATTTTACATGCCAACCGATAACAGTTACCATCCTTTTGAACCCGTTCGCATCAGGGAATTCCGTCTCTATATCATACAACGCTTCTTTTTCATTATGGCAGTGCGCATGATGGGCACTGTGGTGATCCTTAAAATGTATGAACTTACCAAAGACCCGCTGTCGGTGTCGCTGATTGGTTTGTCAGAAGCCATACCCGCTATCAGTATGGCGTTGTACAGCGGGCATATTGTAGACAAGAGCGATAAGCGTACGCTGCTGGTAAAAACCCTGCTGTCTTATTCCATGTGCGCGCTGGCATTACTCTTTGTAACGCTGCCGGACATTACCCACAGGATCGGCAATCATTTCACCCAATATGCTATTTACGCCGTGTTTGTCTGCACAGGCATCATCCGGTCCTTTGCCGGCCCCGGCAGCAGTTCCATCCTGGCGCAACTGGTGCCAAAGACGTTACTGCCCAATGCGGTGACCTGGAGTTCGGGTACGTGGCTGCTGGCTTCTGTGATTGGTCATGGTTCCGCCGGTTTCCTGATCGTTCTTACAGGATATACCGGCACCTTCATTGTAATACTGGCCTACATGGCCGTAGCAGTCAGTTGTATGATGCGTGTAAGTAAAAAACCGGTAATGCATACCAATAAGACGCAAAGCACGCTGGAAAGTGTGAAGGAAGGATTGCAGTATGTTTTCCGCACCAAAGAACTGCTGGGCGCCTTGTCGCTGGATATGTTTGCCGTGCTCTTCGGAGGTACGGTAGCCATGATACCGTTCTTTACTGCGGAGATCCTGCACGTGGGACCGATTGCTTTCGGATGGTTGAATGCAGCAGCGGATATCGGTTCTATGTGCATCATTCTCACGCTCACCTTCCGGCCGCTGCGCAGGAAACAGGGTTTGATACTGATGTATGTGGTGGCAGGCTTCGGAATTTCCATTATCACCTTCGGACTGTCCAAAGTGTACTGGCTTTCCTTCTTTGCCTTACTGGCCAGTGGTGTATTGGACGGCATCAGTGTAGTGATACGCGGCACCATTTTACAACTGAAAACGCCGGATGACATGCGTGGCCGGGTAAGTTCCGTGAACAGTATGTTCATCAATTCCTCCAATGAGATCGGGCAGTTTGAAAGCGGTTTGGCCGCAAGGCTGATGGGACTGGTGCCTTCCGTAGTGTTTGGCGGCGCCATGACCTTGCTGGTAGTGATTGTAACCTGGTTCAAAGCGCCGGCCCTGCGCAAATTCGAGTATTGATCTAATCTTTGATCAGCTGCTGTATCTTTTTTCCGTCGCCTACAATCCATACCACATCATCCCACTCAAACATCGTATTACCACCGGGATTGAGAATGCGTTCGCCATTTCGTTCTATGCCTACCACCAGGCCATTGGTCAGTTCGCGGATGCCGGAACTGCGAATGGTTTTTCCTTTCAATCCGGTATGACTGTCTACGATGATCTTGTTCAGGGTTACCTCATACTTGTTCAGGTCTTCTGAAACACTGGTCTCCATTTCGATGATGCTGCGCAGTTCCTCCAGCTGTACATCCGTGCCGATCACTGCAATACGATCATAAGGATGCAGCATATCGTAGCGCGCGGGCGTATAGATGGTTTTCTTACCGCGTTCAATAGTGGCGATGTTCACGCCGAATTTTTCCCGCCACGCAAGCTGTTCCAGCGTTTTGCCAATCACCGGCGAATGGGGCGCAATGGTGAAGTGCGCCAGGTGCGCATCCCAGGGCGAGAGATCGGCGGAGGCGCGCTTGTGCATTTCTTCGCGCTCTTTCAGGTTTGACAGGAAACGTCTTTCCAGCCGCGAATAAAAACGTTGTAACCTTTTGGAAAAAATATACAGCACCACCACCGTTACCGGTAATATGATCAGTATGGCGATACGCGCATTGAATAACCGGTCAACAATAAAGAATACCAGCACTACCAGCACCAGGTTGCGCAGTATTTCCAGCATTACCAGCGGACCACGGTTGTATTTTTTATCGAGCCAGAGATTGGAATAGGCCAGGTTATGCAATTTGCGGATGGCCAGCGCCCACATAAAGGGCGCACAGGCCGTCAGCGTGGCCAGGAAAGTAACCAGTTCCGGCCACATGGCGCCTGCAATATGCCGGCTGGTGAACGGCAATAAAAACTGTGAGGACAACAAGGTTATGGCAATGATCATCACCCCATTGCTAACTATAACAGTGAGGTATGACCGTAACACATTCTTCCAGTCGCTCTCCGCCTGGATGGTTTGTGCGCCGGAGCTATACTGGTTAAGGGCAGAACGCCAGCGAACGGGCAGCTTTTTTTCCAGTACCCGGTAAAACGGTCCGGACAACCGGATCATATACGGCGTAATAAAGGTAGTGATGACCGAAACGCCTACCGCCAGCGGATAGAGATACCGTCCCGTTACATTGAGCGAAAGCCCCAATGCAGCAATAATAAAAGAGAACTCACCAATCTGCGCCATGCTCATACCGGCCTGCAACGATTGCTTCAATGGCTGACCGGATATCAATGCGCCCAATGTTACATTCAATACTTTACCACCAATCACCACCCCGGTGATGATGATCACCGGTACGATGTATTTGATCAGCAATGCCGGGTCAATCAGCATGCCTACCGACACAAAGAACACTGCGGCAAACAGATGTTTTACGGAATTAACGAGTCGTTCTATACGCTCGGCTTCGCGCGTTTCTGCCAGAATGGACCCCATGATGAATGCGCCCAGCGGTGCAGAAAAACCGGCATAGGTGGCCAGTACTACCATCAGCAAACAAAGTCCAACGGCAATCACCAGCATGGTTTCATCGTTCAGCAGTCTGCGCGCCCATTTAAGCAGTGTGGGCACCAGGAAAATTCCGGATATGAACCACAACACGAGAAAGAATACCAGCTTCATTACCGCATTGAGCATCTCTGCTCCTTCAATATGCCGGCTCAGGGAGAGGGTTGACAGCAACACCATCAGCAACACCGCCACCAGGTCTTCAATGATCAACACGCCCATCACCACGCTGGCGAATTTTTGCGCTTTTACATTTAGTTCATCAAATGCGCGGATGATAATGGTGGTGGAAGAAATAGCTATGATACCGCCGAGGAAAATGGAATCCATTACCGGCCAGTTCAATAGCCGCCCGGTAAGATAACCAAGGCCCACCATGCCTGCAATTTCAAATACGCCTGTTACCACGGCCATACCACCTACTTTGATCAGCTTTTTAAAACTGAACTCGAGGCCCAGGCCAAACAACAGGAAGATGACGCCAATCTGCGCCCATATCTCCACACCGCTTTTGTCGGTAATGGTGGGAAGCAGTGAAAAATACGGCCCAACCAGCAAACCGGCCAGTATATAACCCAATACCACCGGTTGTTTGAGTTTTTTGAACAACAGGGTGGTAATACCTGCTATACCCAGCAGGTAGGCGAGATCCTGAATAAGTATCGGGAGATGCGACATTCAATGCTCGTTATTGCTATCGGGTACAGACTAAAAGACGCGTACAACAGGTATGACGAACGGGAAACCGTTGCATTGTCTCATGTGGCGCTCAAAATGTAAAAATGTTTCACGACCTGGTGCGCAACGTTGCGCAACAAACCATAAGGGCCTTCTCTACAGGTCTTCGTCCCGCACCAGTGCTTCCATTACGAAATACACCGCCGGGCAAAAGGTAGCATTTTTTAAAGTGATGGCAGGCCGCTTCAGCAGAACATCTTCATCCGTATAGGGAAAACGTGCGCAATCGGATGGCCTTACCTCGTAGATCTGGCAGTGGTTGCCGGCGCCCAGGAACGGGCAGGGCGTATTTTTTACCACGTAATCGCCGTCTTCATCGAGCCGCAGGTAGGTTTCAATGAAATCCCCTTCCTTCATCTTCAGGTGCCGGCTGATCCGTTTGATATCAGGTGTTTTGAACCTGGGTGAATAATTGCGGCAACAGGCAGCGCATTGCAGGCAGTCAATCCTGCTGAAAGCGGCCTCATGCAGCGCGGGCAATTTTTTCAACACTTTTGTACGATGGGCCGTTTTCAGAAAATGGCTGTACTGTTTCCTTGCCGCAGCAGCTTTCTGTTGCCAGTTACTTTTTTCATCAAATTCCGGAGAAGGCGCTCCCATACTGCTGCTTTATCTCATTATTTGTTTATGAATCAGTCTGCCACGCATTAAAACCCCATTAAATGATGCCTGCAGGGTACTGTTATCGGACTAACAACGTTTACTTTACAACAAAAGTTGACAGGTGAGGGACAAGTATAGTACCTTTCAGGATGCAAACCTTATGCATCGGTCAATAACTTCCCACCTGGCAGATTTCCCGTTGAAATAAGTTGTAACCCTTTGCAAAATAGATTATCTAATAACACGCATGGTGCGGTTTTTGAAAATTTTTTCATCCTATGCAGGCACTACGGGAACAGATGCTGATATTGTATTGCACTCCTTTATATGTGTTCATTATCGGAGCTGAACTTCTGGTAAGTCATTTACAGGGCATCAAATCCTATTCATGGAAAGACACCTTCCATAACTTTTGCCTGAGCCTGCTTACCGGCGCCACCGACCTGCTGATGCGCGGCGTAAGCCTGGTGATCCTCATGTTCTTTTTTTCTTTTCATCTCTTTGAACTTACGCATTCCATATGGTACTGGATAAGCCTGCTGCTGGTGGTTGACATGATGCATTACTGGCTGCACCGCCTGGGACATATGTGCCGGTTCTTCTGGGCCGTGCATGTAAACCATCATACTTCTACCCATTTTAATTTTACCGTAGGCTTCCGCTCGGGCGTACTGGAACCCTTCTACAGTTTTGTATTTTTTATACCGGCAGCCCTCATTGGCTATGCACCTATTGATATATTCTTTATGTACTCGGTTTGCCAGGTATGGGCCATTCTTACGCATACCGAAAAGGTGCGCAAACTGGGCTGGCTGGAATATGTTTTTGTAACGCCCTCCCACCATCGCGTACACCATGCCTCCAACCCTTTGTACCTCGATAAGAACATGGGTACCGTTTTCATTATCTGGGACAAACTGTTCGGCACCTTTCAGGCCGAACAGCCCGCCGACCAATACCAGCCGATCCGCTATGGCACCACCACTGCTCTGGAAAATGACCGGTTAACACATGTTATTTTTCATGAATGGAAGAATATCTGGAAGGACCTCCGCCGCTCCGACATCACCTGGAAACATAAGGTACGCTACCTCTTCGGGCCTCCCGGCTGGAGCCACAATGGCGAACGCAAAACCAGCGTGGAAATGCGCCGTATGGAAGCCGCATCCCTGAAAAAAACAAATCCTTTACCATAATTGACCGGGGAAAGCTACTTTTGGAGGACGAAACACCTTAATCACCCTTCGTCCTAATACCAATAGACCACCATGGAATCCCTGAAAGAACAGATACTGTTGCTGATCAGCACACCCCTGTATGCGATCATCATTGGTATAGAATTGCTGTTGAGCAATTACCGTCACCGCAAAGTTTATAGCTGGAAAGACACCGCCGTCAATGTTTACCTGCTGTTGCTCAACAGCGCCATTGACCTGTTGTTCCGCGGTTTTTATATTCTTGTACTGGACTATTGTTACCGGCATCAGATTTTTTCCTTCAGTCATGTAGTGGTATACTGGTTCATGCTGGTGATACTGGAAGATTTCCTGTACTACTGGCTGCATCGCTTCGATCATGAGATCCGTTTGTTCTGGGCAGTGCATGTAACGCACCACTCTTCCGAACACATGAATTTCACCGTGGGCTTCCGTTCATCGGTATTCCAGCCGCTGTACCGCTTCATCTATTTCATCCCCCTTGCATTGATGGGCTTTCAGCCGCTGGACATTGTGTTTGTGTATTCAGCCACACAGATCTGGGGCATTTTTGTACATACCGAACTGATTGGCAAAATGGGATGGCTGGAATACATCCTTGTTACGCCCTCGCACCACCGCGTACATCATGCCAGCAATGCCAGGTACCTGGATAAGAACATGGGCATGTTCCTCATCATCTGGGACAAAATGTTCGGCACCTTTCAGCCCGAACTGCCTGAGGAGGCATACCAACCCATCCGGTACGGACTTACCAAGCCGCTGGAAAAAGAAACGCCGGTGACCATTGTCTTTCACGAATGGCAAAGCATGTGGAAAGATGTGGCGAGAAAAGATATCGGGTGGAAAGAAAAGTGGATGTACATTTTCGGTCCGCCGGGATGGAGCCACGACGGCAGCAGGCTAACGAGCGAGGATATGCGCAAACTGGAAGAGAACGCTATCGTACCTGATAATAAAGACATAGCGCCGGCAATGGAAGTGGCGAAGAAATAATTACACCGGCCCGCTTTCCTTAAAATCCATAGGTAATATAATACCGGATACCGAAATAGGTTATACTGATCCAAATGAGCATAGCCAGCAGGGAAACGCCATAGGCTTTCCAGCGGTACTTCGCGCCCCGTTTGCCCGCGAACTGGTAATAGGCCGTGGCGCGGTAGATAACATCAAACAAAAAGAACACGGTGAGCAGGATATACATAGGGAGGCCGGCGCCGGCAATACTCAACAAGGGCACAAACAGCACCGCGTAAAACAACATAATAAAGGGCACTATGTAGAGGTTGGCTACAAGATGTTCCATGTAGGTATACCGGTCTTTCCTGTAAAACAGCCACATAAAGAAAGCAAACAGGGGCGTGGCCAGCATATTGATCACATTGGAATACTTTCCTACCACCCGATTCAGCTTTTCTGCCCTGTCTGCCATTTGCAATAGTTGTTGCTTCTGTTCAATTACCTGTTTACTGGCCGCGTAAGCCCGTATTCGTTTTGCCGATTCGTCCGTGGTGTGGTAAAAATTGCTGGTCATGAACACCAGTATGGCAGCTACTATCAGAAAGAAGTTTATGGGTTTAAAATAAGCCTTTCTTCTCCCTTCGATATATTCCTTTGCCACAATGCCCGGGCGTCTGGCCAATGCGCCCAGCAGGTGGAAAATACCTTTATCGGCATGGGTGAAATAATGTACGATGTCGTGCCATACTTCGTGCAGGGTGATGCGGCCTGTGGAACTTTTCTGTCCGCATCGGGAGCAAAACCGGTGGTCCGGCGCGAGCAGGCTGCCGCAGTTGAGGCAGTTGGTTGGTTGTGTTTTTCCGGGTGCTGAAACCATACAGCAAGATAATAACCATTTTCCCTTTTTGAGCCGGGAAGTTGCTGAACCGGAAAGGGCGCTTTTCCCCATACAATTCACCTTTCCGCCAAACAGCTGTTAGTCTCCCCGATTCGTGCTAACTTTGCGCAACTTTTCGCGGTTTATCTCCTGAAACCTACCCACCGGTATAAGAAGCAGCCGCCCAAAGGCAAAGGAAACAAGCATCGCAAACGATAAACTATCAACGGCAATATGAATCTTTTCGAACAGCAAAGCAACGAATTTTCCCGCCGTCATATCGGCCCTAATGAACCCGAGACCCGGCAGATGTTGAAGGCCATTGGCGAACCCAGCCTGGAAGCCCTGATCAGCAAGACCGTACCCGCCGCTATCCGCATGCAGGAACCGCTGAACCTGCCTCCGGCCATCAGCGAGCATGAGTATCTGCAATTGATCAAAGAAATCTCTCTCAATAACAAGGTATATAAGAATTACATCGGACAGGGATACTATGATACCATCACGCCGCCGGTAATTCTCCGTAATATTTTTGAAAACCCGGGCTGGTATACCCAGTATACCCCTTACCAGGCTGAAATCTCGCAGGGCCGGCTGGAAAGCCTGCTGAACTTCCAGACCATGGTAAGCGATCTTACCGGGTTGCCCATTGCCAATGCCTCGCTGCTGGACGAAGCTACTGCCGCTGCAGAAGCCATGACCATGTTCTTCAACGCGCTGAACAAGGACCATAACCATATCAGCCGGCCTAAATTCTTTGTTGATAAGGAAACATTCCCGCAAACCATAGATGTACTGTTTACCCGCGCCATGCCGGCAGGCATTGAAGTGGTGATGGGCGATTACAAGACCGCCACCATTGACCAAAGCTATTTTGGCGCGCTGGTGCAGTATCCCAACGATAAGGGCGCCGTTGAAGATTACCGCGCCTTTATTCAACGCGTGCATGAGGCAGGCGCTTTCGTGGTGATGGCCACCGACCTGCTGGCCCTTACGCTGTTAACGCCTCCCGGTGAACTGGGCGCCGATGTAGCCTGTGGTTCCGCACAACGCTTTGGCGTGCCGCTTGGTTATGGAGGTCCCCATGCCGCTTTCTTTGCCGCCAAAGACGATTTCAAGCGCAACATGCCCGGCCGCATCATTGGCGTGAGCATTGATGCACAAAATAACCGCGCGTTGCGTATGGCGCTGCAAACAAGAGAGCAGCATATCAAACGTGAAAAAGCTACTTCCAACATCTGCACCGCGCAGGCGCTCCTGGCCAATATGGCGGCCATGTATGCGGTATACCACGGTCCCGAAGGGTTGAAGAATATTGCCCGCCGCATCACCACGCTCACCAATGCACTGGCTGAAGAACTGGAAGCTGAAGGCTATGAAATTGTGCACGAACATTATTTCGACACCATCGTCATCAAAACCACGCAAACGGCCGCTATCAAACAAAAAGCCAACGAAGCGCACATTAACTTCCGTTACTACAACGACCAGTTGATCGGCATTTCGCTGGATGAAACCACTACCCTGTCGGATGTGCTGGATATACTGATGGTGCTGGACCAACCGAATGATCATACCGTAGCCGGTTTCAGCATTCAGGAAGATGCTGAACTCACGCATATACCACTGGCGCTGCAACGCACTTCTCCGTACCTCACCCATCCGGTATTCAACACGCATCACAGCGAAACGGAGATGATGCGGTACATCAAGCAACTCGAGAACAAAGATCTTTCCCTCAATACCTCCATGATTTCACTGGGCAGCTGTACTATGAAGCTGAATGCCGCCAGTGAAATGATACCACTCAGCTGGACACACTGGAGCAAGATGCATCCCTTTGCGCCGGTAGAACAGGCTTCCGGTTACCTGCAGATTGTGGAAGAATTGCAGAACTATCTGTCAACCATAACCGCACTCGACGCCTGCAGCCTGCAACCCAACAGCGGCGCCCAGGGTGAATATGCCGGTCTGCTTACCATTCGCCGCTGGCATGAAAGCCGTGGTGAAGGTCACCGCAACGTTATGCTGATCCCCATCAGCGCTCACGGCACCAACCCCGCCAGCGCTGTAATGGCCGGTATGAAAGTGGTGGTAGTAAAAGCTTTGGAGAATGGTTACATAGATGTGGAAGACCTCAAAGCAAAAGCCGCGCAATACAGCAAAGACCTCGCCGGCATTATGATCACCTACCCCAGCACTTACGGCATTTACGAAGAAACAGTAAAAGAAATTACCGATATCATTCACCAGCATGGCGGACAGGTATACATGGACGGCGCCAATATGAATGCGCAGGTTGGACTTACCGCGCCGGGTTTGATCGGAGCAGATGTGTGTCACCTCAACCTGCATAAAACATTCGCCATTCCGCATGGTGGTGGTGGTCCCGGTATGGGTCCCATTTGTGTACGGAAGCACCTGGCTCCGTTCCTGCCCGGACATGTGTCTACCCAACCGGCCAACAATGGCACCACAGGCCAGCGTCATGCCGTGTCTGCGGCCCCGTTCGGTTCCGCTTCCATACTGCTGATCAGCTATGCCTACATCCGTATGCTGGGTCCTGATGGCTGTAAAAAGGCTTCTGAGTATGCTATTCTCAACGCCAACTATATGCGGGCAAGACTGGAAGGCCAGTTTGAAATTCTGTATACCAATCACAATGGTCAGTGTGCGCACGAATTTATCGTTGACCTGCGGCCCTTTAAGAAGACAGCAGAAATTGAAGCAGAAGACGTGGCCAAGCGTTTGATGGACTATGGATTCCATGCGCCCACCATGAGCTTCCCGGTACCGGGCACCATTATGATTGAACCCACAGAAAGTGAAGACAAGGCCGAACTGGACCGCTTCTGCGACGCATTGCTAAGCATCCGCGAAGAGATCAGGGCTATTGAAGAAGGCAAGGCAGATAAGAAAGACAATGTGCTGAAAAACGCGCCGCACACGCAATTTGTGGTTACCGCCGATGAATGGAAACATGCATATTCCCGTCAGTCGGCTGCCTTCCCGCTGCCGTATATCCGCGAAAACAAATTCTGGCCCGGCGTGGCAAGGGTTAACAATACATTCGGCGACCGCAACCTGGTGTGCACCTGCGAACCGGTGAGCAGTTATGCGGAAGAAACGGTGTAGACAATGTAATAAGGTCATTATTTTGATAAAACAGGCCCGTCGTGTGACGGGCCTGTTTGTATATGATCAGGAGAAGTATTTTTATCTACTCTATCAACGACCGCATCATCCTGTTCACTTCTTTTGAAAAGAACACAATATCATGGGCGAGGTAAGATTTTACTTTGCGTCCGTCTGTATGGTATAAGGCATTGCCGGCATAGTAATAGATAACGTCTTTATCAATGATCTGCGCGGGTTCATTGTCGTTATAATAGAATACTTTCCTGCCTGCAGTGCTATCGTTGAAGAAACATTCCATTTTATAGATCACATTGCTGCCAACAATGTAATAACAATTCGCTTTGAATTCACCCCATAACAACGTGCCGGCAGAAAGCGTATGAGTCATGCGCTTGTCGTTATCTATACTTTGCACCAGGGAATCAATGCGGTGCTTTTCCGCTGTAAAACTGATGGAGTCCGGCGCCTGGGCCAGCAGCAGGGAAGAAAGCAAGACTGCGTTCATCAACAGGAATATCTTTTTCATATGCATTGGATTTCAAATGAACAGCAACAAAATACAAAACGAAACGGAAAACCACAATGCTGCAAAAACACAAAGCCACACAAAGCAATCCTTGTGTGGCTCCGGGCTTTGGCCCCTTTGTAGTTCAGTAAGCTATTTCTTACCTGACCTTTTCAGCCTTTCATCCCGGTAATACCATACCTGCGCAATGATTTCCTTTAATCCTATCAGGCCCTTTTCCAGCAGGTCCGGACGAAATATATGAGGTTTGTTATTTTTTATAGTGGCTACGCGGGGGTCGGCGAATGCAAAGGTATAATAGGTGCCCAGCAGGATCTTGTCCATGTTCATGATGCTGTCGTACGCTACAAAGGTTCCCAGTACATACGACCGGTTGGCAGTATCTTTTTCGTAGAGATTGATCAAATGCCAGAACGCCATTTTCAATTCCATGTTGCGCAGCAGCATAACCGCCTGCGGCCAGTTGTAGGTGGTGGGATAAGCCAGTCTCCGCCAGGCGGTGTCGGTAAACAGCCGCAGCACTTCCTTGCGCACAATGAGGGAATCGTTTTTGGTTTCCACCCCCATGGAGTGCAGGTCTTGCAGCCACTCTCCCCAGTAAGCTTCTGCGGAATCAATGGCGCTGGTGCGAACTGCGGCCGTTGACTGGGCCGAACCTATCACCGGCAGCATGAGTAATAGCAAACAATACAGGGGTTTCATTAAAATCCTTTTCTGGGATGGGGTGAATAAGAGTTGGGTTCCATACGCAGCCTTTCTTCAATGGCTTTCAGCCGCTCGTCGTTCTGCTCAATTTTCTTCTGCATATTTTCCACAATCCGGAGGAAGTCGTGATTGTGTACGCCTACTACGGTGTTCACCATTTTCGGTCCTTCGCTCTCACGGGTTTCCCAGCTGCGGCCTACGGCCAGGCGGAAGTCGGCCGAAGTCATATCTTTCGGTGAAATGGCTACGCCATAACCAGGCACAGCGCTTTTAGCTACAATATAATCACCGGCACGAACAGGGCCCATTACTTTTACAGGAATTTGTCCCATGAAAGCAATGTTATTGCCCAGGTGCATTTTTGCTTTGTCTGGCATATTGCCCAATATAATGGGACGATGAGATACAGCCATGATCTGTTCGGCGCCTTCCAGATCTTTGGTGATCTTGCCGCCTTTAACGGCTACAATGTCACCGGTAGTAATCTGCTCTGCAGGGTCCAGGCGCTCTAACCATTCTGCATAGTCGCCGTTGCCGGAATTGTATTCAACACCGATCTTGTTGTAGGCATCGGCCATTTCACAGGCGCCCAATACCACGCCCAACGCATCTTTCAGCAGGTCCAGGCCAATGAACTGTTCGGCCATCTGCAACAGTTTCAACCCATCAAAATAATTGTAGGAAAAATCTTCAATGCTTGCAGCCCTGATGGCGCCCAGTTTTTTGCCGTCCTTATCAGCAAAGGTGATGAACTCATTGGCATTGGTGAGCGAGTTGTCAACCGAAGTGAAAGACAGCACCGGCAGCGTCAGCGTGGGCAGGTTGCCGCACGGTATTTTGGGAATTTTGGGCAATAACGTGATCCGCTGGGGCAATACTTCAAACTCAGGAATGGCATAAGGTCCTATCTTAATTTTTGGTATGTCACCCAATGCTCCCAGGTCAATGCCACCGAATAAAGTGGTCTCAGGAACTACCTCAAACCGGGGTGTCTTGAGCGGACCGAATTCCAATGGCAGGTCCATGGCATCATTCAGCTGATCGGTAATAAAGTTGGTGAGGTTGCACACCGTTCCCACCATATACTGATGCGGTAAAAGATTGATCAGGTCATCTGCACTGAAATCATCCCGGCCATAGATCCAGTCGCGCAGCTGGTTGATCTGCGTTTCAAAACCCTGAACGGTGGGGATCGGAATATTCACATAAGCGCTTCCTGTCCAGCGCGGATGGGTTTTACCAAGTTTGATCAACAAGCCATCCCCATCGCCATTTTGTGTATTGTGGATGGAAACGATATGTGTACCGGATTCACCTTTTATATCCAGTTTGTATTCCGGCGTGGGATTGCCAATACCGGTATTGCCGGAATTGGTGTTGACGAGGTTGGCCCCGAATTGCCGCCAGTAGTTGTACGGGTGGGTGGCCAGGTCGGTGGGCGTCCAGCTGCTGCCATCAAATCCCAGGATATAGTTGGGTGTGGGCGGCGTAGTGCTTACGTTCACACCGCGTATACGCGCTACTGTTGGGTCGGGATATTCCCCGGTGAGGTCTGAACCGGCCGGACCAATCGGCAATCCGCTTTCTGCATACAGCGAAAAGGGAACCGACAATAGCTCTGTGGTGCCAATGTGCAGGAAATTATTGCCTCCTTCCGGATCAATATCTACCTGGAGAAACTTGTTGCCGGTATGCCAGGGCACTGCGGCAATGGAGCCGGTAACCAATGTGGCGCCCGGGGAACCTACCTGAACCGTAAACAAACCAAAAGGATTGGTAGTAAGCGAACGTGTTTCGCTATACACCGTAGGACCGTTAGCGGCGCCATCACGAATGGTAAGCCGGAGGGTAATGGGCTGGTTGACCAGCACGTTGCCTACCGAGTTACGGGCAATACCCTGGTAATTGAACATGCGGGGAGCCTGCGCCAAAGCGGTCGCTGCAACAGTCAGCATCAACAGGGTCAAAGTAAAAATTCTTTTCATAACGCGGGGAGTTGTTAATGAGGTAATGATGGCCTCATAAGGTGCTATCGGATCTTTACGATGCGGAACCCACTGTGCCGGGCAACCGGCGTTCCGTTATTGGGTCCCGTGGGATCAGGAGTGAGGGTAGCGATTACGAAGTAGGTGCCATTGGGCATCCCACTGAGGTCAAATTTTTCTATATGTCCCCAACCGTTATACCGGACCACTTTGCGCATCAGTGACCGGCCACTGGCGTCGGTCAGCTGGAGGTCCAGCCGGCCTGCCTGCCTTACGGAGAAATTCACTTCAAAGCGACCCGTTGTAGGATTGGGAAATATAAAGTACTCACCAGTGGCGAAGAATGCGATGTAGGGCGACAACCCCGGTTGCGGCACGATGGGTTGTAAGAATCCCTGGGTAAGAAACAACGAGCTGTCTGAAGGACTGAACGTGCTGACCAGCGCAGCTTCTCCGAAACTCCAGTCGAAGCGCCAGTACGACCTGCCGTCGCCGTAGGTGCCTCCTGCAGCATTGAATACAACAGAAGGCGAAACATCCTGGCTGTGCAATGCCTGCGGGCCAAACGTCAGCGCAAACGCTATGATAAAAAGGTGTTTCATGTCAACAGTTGATTTGATTGTTAAGCATTGCCGGCAGCCAGACGGCTGCCGGCAATACTATCAGGTCTCACCCAGGTAAGGAACACTACTATAAGCAGTAACGAAAGTACACTGACAGGCTTTGACAATTATTCAATTGTATGCCAACAGCAGGAATTTGTATGTGAAAGAAGGATTTGAGGGGGTGAATACAGCCCGGAGCATAGGCGTTCAGGGTGCAGCAGGCTTATACCAGTTTCGTCATTTCCCAGAAACCGGTACCGCGGTATTCCAGTACCTGGCCGGATTCGTCGGTATAAAGGGAAGAGATGATCCATTCACCCGTGAATTTGCCGTTCTCAAAGCGGCCGGTATAGCGAACTTCCCGGGCAGGCAATTTGGGGAAAAAGCGGGGCTTGTTGTCCTGGTCATGGTCCCAGAACCAGGGATATTTTTTGATAAAGGTAATCTGGTTATCCTGCAGGGCGCCTTCAATGATGGCAGGCCTGTCAAAATGATGCTTTGTTTCATCATCACGGCACTCCCCGTGTACATTACCGTTAAGAACCGTCATATCAAGTTCAAAAGGTACGGGAGCAATTCCGGAATAATCAGCACCATAGCTGTATTGACCGGTCCATTTGCCGGAAAAAAAATCATCACGCATGCTCGATCTGGTTAAAGGGCATCAACAATCAATAAAAATAGTTATTCAGTTCAAACTTCCAAAAAAATAATTTATACCTAACCGTAATAAACCAACGTAAACGGCATTATGCATCGTTCAGGTATTGCAAAGGGTTGCAGGAAAACAAAATTGTAGTTGCAGTTGAAATACAGGTAAGGACACATTAATAAGTATGATCGCGGCAGCACACGTATAAAAATGCGCAGGTTCCGTTACCGCACGACAAAGGATTATGCGATCTAAAATAAAAAAATTTTCTGCCCGCCTGCAAGCATAATTTATGCACACAGGATTTATTTAACAGAAACCGGGGTGTTTGGGTAGTGCGTAAATTACTCACGTACTTCTTCGAGTATTATTTCAAATATCATATCATCGTAGGAAGGTTGCTCGGTGGGACCGGTAAGATCGTTTAAGGCGATCATGGCAGGGATATAAATTTTTGCATGCGCTCCCTGTTTCAGTGTGCGGATGGAACGGTCTACACTGGCAGGTAAATAACCGCTGCCTACCTGGAACTTCAGGGGACCATCCTTGCGAAAAGACGTATCAATATTGGAATCAAGCACCTTGCCCTGCAGGGTTTGCAGGGTGAATTTTGCCTGCACCCATTTACCCGAGTCGGCCACCATACCATTGCCCGGTTCAATGAGTTGCACCCAGGTACCATGACTGTTACGGGCAGCCTGAATATTTTGTTTGGCCAGGTAGGCTTCTACCCTTTTCGGACCTTGTATGGTGTGTATGGAATCGAGCAATGCGCGTTCGGCCGCCTTGTCGGCATGCACGAGACTGTCTGAGTAATTCGGTCGCATCAATTCAAAGGGAAATACCTTCAATACTTTGATGCGCACCTCCAGTGCATCTTCCGGTTTGAGGTGCGGCGGCAGCTGGCTGAGCCTGCCTTTTTTGAGCAGCGAATCCATGCGCTGGATCACTACAATGCTGTCGCCTTCACGCACGCCCTGGATCAATACTTCAAAAGGATCGTAGGCGAAAATGGTTCCGGGGATCAGCGCTTTGTAATACGGCATTTTTCCGCGGGTGGTCGACGTAACGGTATCGTGCAGCACCTGCGAATAATGCAGTTTAACAGTACTGCCCGATTTGGCTACCACACCACTGCCATTGCGGAAAATTTTATACTCCAGACCACTTTCCGTTTTTTGAATTTCGGGCTGGCACGAAAAGAGGAATAATGAAAACACGCCGAAGAAGAAAGCAACCGTGATTGTTCTCATGGTATATAAGCATGAAGCGGCGCTAAGGTAAAGAATAATAGAAAATACACCAATGGCCGGGAAGTGGGTATCAAATGCCATTTGCTTCCGTCAGTATCAGCGGCTGCTCATCTGTTACAACAATGGTATGTTCGTGTTGGGCAACATAACTGCCATCGCGGGTCATGTATGTCCAGCCATCGCCTTTTTCCACTACGGCCGTAGCTTTGGTGGAGATGAATGTTTCAATAGCCACCACGCCATTCTTTTTAAAACGGGCGGTATTGGTGCGGTCGTACCAGCAGGGAATTTCAAAAGGCGCTTCGTGCAGACTTCTGCCCACACCATGCCCTACGAGGTTTTTGATTACGGTAAATCCTTCCTTACGTGCTTCTGTTTCTATGTAACGCCCGATTTCGGCAATGCGCATGCCCGCCCGTATGCGGTCAATGGCTGCGCGCAATATGCGCTTCGAGGCATTCACCAGTTTATTGTGGTGATGGATATCATTGCCCAATACAAAAGAGCCGCCATTATCAGAAAAATAACCGTTACGCTCAGCCGAAACGTCTACGTTTATGAGATCGCCTTCCTGTAAGATCACATTGGGCGAAGGAATACCATGCGCCACATCATGATTTACACTGATACAGGTGTGGCCGGGAAAACCATACATCAGTTTCGGTGCGGGACGTGCGCCATGCTTACGCAACAGTCCCCCGCCATAATTGTCCAGTTCACGGGTACTCATACCGGGTTGGGCATATTGCTGCATTTGTTTCAACACCATGCCTACCACTTCGCTGATAGCTTGCATGCCTGCGAGGTCTTTGCCGGATTCTATTGACATCGGAAAAAAATTGTCTGCACCAGGTATGATGTGCGGGACCATTCAGATGAACAGCAGACCATCCCGTGCCCCATCAGTTCTGCTTCAGACGGTTAAAAAAAATAAAGGCTGCAAGCCTGTAAGCCGGATTCTGTATATCCGCCGGAGCGGATACCGTTGTCATTTATCTGGCCCCGCCATTACTGACGGGATCTATCTGCCTACCCACCCAGCGCATCCGGCAGCTGCCGGAACTCGGACGGGCCGCCCTCGTCGCTGGTATACATGGCATTTCAGCATGCAAGGTTTACCCGTTCCGGTAATTACTTACCGGAACCGTGGGCTCTTACCCCACGTTTTCACCTTGACCGCGGCCCGGAGGCCGTGGCAGTAATTTTCTGTGGCACTGTCTGTTTCCGGCATGGCTGCCGGAACCCGGCTGTTAACCGGTACATTGCCCTGTGCTGTCCGGACTTTCCTCCCTTCCGTTTTACGGGAAAAGCGACAACGCGGCTTGCAGCCCGGATGCAAAGGTAGCCAGAATTGTGCGAACCTTAATTTTGAGTAGCTATCAGCTGGTTCATCCCAAAACCGGCCACCCATAAGGAATCAAAGGAGATAATACGAACGACTTGCAATGAACAGCGTGAAATAATACTGCCAATCGCACTGCATGTATTCAACTGATACTGAAGAAAATTGCCGGAGTTCCTTCGGGCCGGTGGGCGTTTCTGTAAACCGGGCGAGCATTGATACTGAATAAAAATTGCTTCAGCTTCCTCAGGCCGTTGAAGCAACCCGGCAGCCCGGGCAATTACTGATACTGAAAAAACACTTCCGTAGCGCCATACCCATACGCCGGATGATACTGGTTCACAAAACTCTTCACTTCTTTGCGCAGGCGCAGCATCTCATGAATTTCATCACGCAACCGGCCGCTTCCCACACCGTGAATAACAATAAAGGATGGTAACCGGTGCGCTATAGCGAGATCAAGATATTTTTCAAATGTTTTCAACTGCAGCGCCAGGATTTCGAGCGTGTCCATGGACTCATAATCGGGTGTGAGCTTTTCGATGTGCAGGTCCACTTCATGTTTCGCTGGCTCCAGGTGCTGCCGCGCTTTTTCTGCTTCATAGATTTTGTAGCCCGCCTTCACCAGCGCACTCATCTCCACCGGCTCTTCATACGGTTTGTCCGGATACTGGTCGAATAATTTGTATGAAAAGGTTGCATCGCCCCTGCGTTTCAGTTCTTCAATGCGCGCAAAAACCTGTTTGGGTTTCAGTTTGAGCAATGCTTCGTAGTGATCTGCCTTGTTTTTATTGGGCGTAACCAGTGAAAAGTCGAAGGTGAAGGCCGGGCTGTCGTTCAGGTCTTCAAACGGAATATCGTGTAAGTAAAAGTCTTCAAAAGGATGCACCTGGTTGTTGAGTTCAAAACCTGTTTCACCAAAATAATTCAGGCGATAGGTGAAATGGTAGGCTACCGGTGTGCGGTTAATGAGATGGATCTTCAACTGCACTACCACATCATCGCCAAATTCATCGGTATCCATTACCGGAATAAAGGTGAGATGCACCCCATCCACCACTTTTTCCGTGACCTTCTTTTTTTCGCGCGGAATATCGTCAATGAATTGCTTTTCTTTTTTGGGGGGAAAGAGTTTCTTCTCTGTAAACCGCTTGAAGTAAGGAAACTCCAGTTGGTCTACATACGCGGGAAATTTTACGCCGCGCACGTCTACCATCACCATTTTGTTGTTGATGATGTCTACAACTTCACCTTCTTCGTTGGAATGGGTAACTACTACTTTATCTCCTATCTGAAATTTCATCGTTGTCTCGTATTTACCGTTGCAACAATTGTGCGCACCAAAGTACGCACACACTCATTCATTACAAATAAGTGTGCACTGCTGTTCAGTAAATCAGTTGGTCCTGGTTTCCATTTCTACCACAGCAGGCTGCATTTCTTCGCCCGGCGGCGGTACATCTTTGAGCCTGGCTATTTTGATATTGAGGTAGGCAAACAACACGGTCATTACCGGACTGATCAGGTTGAAAAAGCAATAGGGCAGATAGGTCCAGGTTTCCACGCCCAGTACAGCCCTTTGCGTGGCGCCGCAGGTGTTCCAGGGTATCAACACGGAGGTCACCGTGCCGCTGTCTTCCAGTGTACGGCTCAGGTTTTGGGGCGCCAGTCCTCTCTCGCGAAAAGTGCTGGCGAACATTTTTCCGGGAACTACGATAGACAGATACTGGTCAGACGCGGTAAAGTTTATAAATATGCAGCTCCCAGCCGTAGTGGCTACCAGCGACCCGGTAGAGCGCGCTCTCTTTACCAATGGAGCGGTAATGCGCCGCAACAATCCCACCGACTCCATCACGCCGCCAAAACTTAACGCACATAATATGAGCCACACGGTATTCAGCATACCGGTCATTCCCTTACCGGTGAGCAATTTGGCCGCAATCGCGTTGTCGGAACTCACCGACACTTCCGCAGCCATGGCGTTCAAAATGGCCACATAGCTTTGCTTTGCATAACTGCCGGTAGTTTGCGACACTTCCCGGACAATTTCCGGTTGAAAGATCACGGCGGCTATCCCTCCCAGTAAGGAGCCAACGAGCAATGCCGGAATGGCGTGCACCTTCTTCACAATCATCCAGATGACGATAGCCGGAACAATGAACAATACCGGCGAAATATAAAACCGATCAACAATGGCAGCCGAAAGTGCGTCCGCATTGGCAGTAGAGCCACTGCTGTCGCCATTGGTCAGCCCGATCACTAAAAAAATAATCACGCAGACAGACAGCGTAGGGATGGTGGTATAGGTCATGTACCGGATATGTGTAAAGAGGTCGGTACCTGCCATAGCCGGCGCCAGGTTGGTAGTGTCTGACATAGGCGACATTTTATCGCCAAAATAGGCGCCGGAAATGATAGCGCCGGCAATGATGCCTTCATGAATGCCCAGCGCCTTTCCAATGCCCAGAAGCGCTATGCCCACCGTAGCTACCGTTGACCAGGAACTACCGGTGGCCAGCGACACAATACAACACACAATCAGGGCTGCCAGCAAAAATATTGTTGGATTCAAGACCTGTAAGCCATAATAAATCATGGCAGGCACAATGCCGCTGATCAGCCAGGTACCTGCCAGCGATCCGATGAGCAGCAGGATGAGGATGGCGGTCATGGAGTCGGATATGCTGGCCACTATGTTGGTAAACATAGTTTTGACGGAAACTTTCAGGCTCCAGCCTACTAAACCGGCCACTGCCGTAGCGAAAATCAGGGCCATCTGGTTGGCCCCGGAGGTAGCTTCGTCACCATAAAAAATCACGTTGGTAGTCAGCAACACTACCAGTATGACAATGGGCAGCAACGCCTGCAACATGGTGGGCTGCCTGCCCGAAGGGGTTGATGTCATTCAATTACAATTAAGGGACTAAAATAAAGCATTTCACGCATACAGCCGGGGTATGACCATACCGGCAATAATGAGGCCGGTCAAAAGCTGTAGCAAGCGGATTACCGGGGGTAACAACCGGAGAAGCTGAGCAAAGGCAATTCACCACAGGATGCTTTTGCGCACGTAAGCAACCACCACAACCGTTTATCAAGATACGGTTACCAATCCCGCTGCACCAGGAAATGCGCCAATTGCTTCAACGGCTCCTTGCGCGACGACAATACAGCCATTTCTTCGAGGTGTTCCAATGCAGTATTGAGGTATTGATGCTTCAGGCTGGCTGCCCATTTATCTACGCCGCATTCGCGGAAAACAGCGAGGGTCCTTTCCACCTTATCAGCAGGATTTTCCTGCTGCAGGCGGTCCAGTTCCCGTTGCTGCGTACTGTTGGCCATTTCACGCGCCTTGATCAGGAGGAAGGTTTTCTTATTGGCGATGATATCACCACCCGGTTGCTTCCCGAATTTTTCAGGATTACCAAATGCATCGAGGTAATCGTCCTGCACCTGGAAGGCGATGCCGAGGTTTTGTCCGAATGCGTAAATATGATGTTGATTCCCTTTGCTGGCGCCGCCCAGGATGGCGCCCATTTGCAGACTGGCGCCCAGCAATACCGAAGTTTTCAACCCGATCATGCGGATGTATTCTTCCATGCTCACCGTGCTGCGACTTTCAAAATCCATATCCAGTTGCTGGCCTTCGCATACTTCGCGGGCCGTCTGGTTGAACAACCGGATGATCTTTTGCAGGTAGGTAGGTTTGATCCTGTTCAATGCTTCATAGGCTGCTACCAGCATCACATCGCCGGCCAGCAAGGCCGTGGATTCTCCGAATTTCCTATGCACCGTAAGCTCCCCGCGCCGTACGGGCGCCTTGTCCATAATATCGTCGTGGATGAGGGTGAAGTTGTGAAACAGTTCAATGGCCGTGGCTACTTCCCAGGTGTCGGGATGAATATCATCAAACAGTTCATTGCCCATCAGGCACATCACCGGCCGCACGCGTTTACCGCCCAGCCTGAGAAAATATTCATTGGCGTCGTATAATGATGCGGGGTGTTCCGGGAAATGCCGGACAGCAAAGCGTTCAGAAAATATTTTGCTTAACTCTTCAAATGTGTACATCCACCTGGTATAAAGAATTCAACAATCAAAACCGCAAAAATCAACTAACCATGCACAAAAAACAAATCGCAGGGGCGCTTTTATTTTTTGCGCTCCCCTCCGCTTATTTTTTCTTCTTCTTTCCTTTTTTCTTACCTGTTGCTTTCGGCGCAGCCAGTTCTTCTCCCAGTGCCGCTGTGATCACCCATTCATAGTCCAGCTGACGGCGCGATAAGTTGGCCGAAACCACCTTAATTCTCACCTTGTCGCCCATACGAAACTTGCGACCACTGCGCAAACCTACCAGGCTGTAGTCCCCTTCCACCAGCCGGAAGTCGTCGTAGGTGAGCAGGCTGTTGAGACTCACCAACCCTTCGCACTTGTGTTCAATCGTTTCCACCCAGAAGCCGAATGAAGCCACGCCGCTGATCACGCCTTCAAATTCTTCACCGATGAAATCTTTCATGTATTCCACCTGCTTGTACTTGTTGGCCGCGCGCTCTGCTTCCATGGCGGCACGTTCCTTTTCACTGCAATGCTTGCATTTCTGCTCCAGCTTTTTATCAATGGGTATTTCTCCTGCCAGCACTTGTTCCACAATGCGATGCACCATCACATCGGGATAACGCCGGATGGGGGAGGTAAAATGACAATAGTTTTTGAAGCCCAGTCCATAGTGGCCTATATTCTCCGTAGTATACATGGCTTTGGCCATGGTGCGTATACCCAGTTGTTCCAGCACATGCTGTTCCGGTTTGCCCTGTACAGCCAGCAACATTTGGTTGAAGGAGGCGGCTATGCCCTCCGGCGTTTTGGTGTCGAACGAATGTCCGTACCTTTTGGCAAACTCCACGAAAGGCAGCAGTTTGGTTTCGTCCGGCGTATCGTGTACACGGTAGGGAAACGGAATAGGCCTTTTATTCACTTTTATTTTCGACACGCTTTCAGCCACCATGCGGTTGGCCAGCAACATGAATTCTTCAATCAGCTGATGCGCTTCCTTGCTTTCTTTAACGATGATGCCAATGGGCTTGTTGTTTTCATCCAGCTTGAAGCGTACTTCCTGCGAAGAGAAATTGATGGCGCCTTTTTTAAAACGCTGCCTGCGCATCTTCTGCGCCAGGGAATTCAGTATGAGAATTTCATCCTGGTACAAACCTGTCCCCTGCTCAATGATCTCCTGCACTTCTTCGTAGGTAAACCGGTGATCGGAATGGATAATGGTTTTACCAATCCAGTAATGCTTCACTTCTGCTTTGGGCGTCATCTGGAAAACGGCCGAAAAGGTCAGCTTGTCTTCGTGCGGACGCAGTGAACAGAGTTCGTTGGAGATCCGCTCCGGCAACATGGGCGATACACGGTCCGGCAGGTATACAGAAGTAGCGCGGTCGTAGGCTTCTTTGTCCAGCGCGGTGTCCGGCAGTACATAATGACTGACGTCTGCTATATGCACTCCGATTTCATAGTGTCCGTTCTTTAATACCCGGAATGAAAGCGCATCGTCAAAGTCTTTTGCGTCTATCGGGTCAATGGTGAACGTAAGGATATCGCGGAAGTCTTGTCTTTTGCTGATCTCACTATGCGGAATACGATCGGGAATGCGTTCAGTTTCTTCTATTACATTTTCGGGGAAAAACAGAGGAAAGCCATTTTCCATCAGGATTTCCTTCATGGCCATATCGTTCTCATTGCCGGCATCCATCACCTGCAAAACTTCGCCCAATGGTTTCTTGTTCTTTTCCCATTCCACTATCCGCACGATCACACGATCGTTATGTTTGGCTCCATTCAGATGTTCCAGAGGAACCAGTATGTCGGGCATCGGTTTGTCTACGTCGGCCATAAAGTATCCCGCGTTTTTTCCCAATTCTATGCGTCCTAAGAATTCGGTCTGCTTGCGCTGTAATACTTCCTGTACCACACCCTGTAACCGGCCACTCTGCCGGTTGGCTTCCTTGATGCGTACCAGCACGGTGTCGCCATGCAGGGCGGTGTTGAAATCGCCGGGGCGCACCAATATATCGTTGGCAAGATTTTCTACCATTACATACCCGATACCTGAACGCGTAATGTCCAATACACCTTTTACCGTGTTACCTGAAGTACCAGTTTTTTTCTTTTTCCGGGTTTGTTTTCTACTCATTAATTCCTTTTAATTGATTGGTCTGAATTCTGAAATGAATTTAGTGATTAAATCAGTAAACGTTTTTTCCTGGTTAAAGAGGAACTGAATCCCGATGGGCAGCACATATACCGGGTATTGCTGCAATTCCTGTGCAAATTTTACCAGGCGTACTGCATCTTTTTCAGTGGTGAGGATGATTTTGCGGCCGGATGAGAGTTGCCGGAACTTCTTTTTAATTTCTTTCCAGTCGTCTATAGTGTAAATATGATGGTCACTGTACAAAATTTCCTCGTAAACGCTCACTGCTTCCTGTAAGTAATGTTTCAGCGGAGCCGGATTGGCGATGCCGCTGATCAGCAACACTTCCAGGGAAGGGTCCAATGGCATCGGCTCGCGCGTGATAATGTGATAAGGCGCACCATACTGAATGGTGGTAAAGAAAAGCTGCTGATGCGGCAACAGCCTTATTTCTGCAGCCAGCGCTTCAGCGTCTGATGGTTGCAGTGCCGGCGGGCATTTCGTTACTATGATGATATGCGCGCGTTTATACGAACCCACTTCATCGCGCAGGTCGCCGGTAGGCAGAAACCAGTCGCGGGTGAACAAGTTGTTGTAGTCAGTCAGCAGAATATTCAAACCCGCCTTCACTGAACGGTGCTGAAAGGCATCATCCAGGATGATCAGCGAAGTACCCGGACGATCGTGCAGTAATTGCGGAATGGCCACGATGCGCTCCTCTCCCACTGCAATGGCCACATCAGGAAATTTGATATGGAATTGCATGGGCTCGTCGCCTATTTCCAATGCGGTTGTTTTTTCATGGGCCAGCGCATACCCTTTGGTCTTTCGTTTATATCCGCGGCTCAGCACGGCTACCTGCCATTGCGATTTGAGCGTTCTCACCAGGAATTCTACCAGGGGCGATTTACCGGTGCCGCCGGCAGAAAGATTGCCTATGCAAATGATCGGGAGGTTGAACGAAGTGGAACGCAGGATCTTCTTATCATACATCCGGTTGCGTGCCCATACTGCCACACCGTAAAGCAACGAGAAAGGAAACAACAGAATGCGTATGGGGCGAAGCAATGGTGCATTAAAATTCATAAATGCGCTGCGGTGTAATACAAAAGTTTAAAGGTACGTCATAATGATCAATGTCTTCTATGTATTCAACCGCTTCAAAATAGGAGAAACCAATCTTAATGGCATCGGTGCGGCAACGCACCAGGTATTTATCGTAATAGCCCTTGCCATAGCCCACGCGGTAACCGCGCTGATCAAAGGCTACCAGCGGCACAAAGATCACATCGAGCTGGGTGGGCGGAATAATGGCGCCGCTGATGGGTTCAAGAATATTGAACCGGTTCTTGATAAAGAGACCGTCGCGCTCCACCAGTCCGGCTTCCATATCCATGAGGTCAACATGAATGCGTGGCCAGGCTACCTGCAATGCAGGATTTTGTTGTTTCAGTATGTCTTCACATACGGATACATCAAATTCACGCCGGCTCAGTACCGGGTGGTATGATAAAAGATACCTCACGGGAGGTATGACC
>Ga0164243_10003181_pt1 | contig 26469 bp, 23 predicted proteins | sample OricompcompostOP_FD_108781 | JGI IMG/M metagenome (GOLD analysis project Ga0164243, IMG submission 108781) | Organic Plus compost microbial communities from Emeryville, California, USA - Original compost - Organic plus compost (OP) | ecosystem: Engineered > Solid waste > Mixed feedstock >...
CGCCGAACCGATGATCCCGAACGCATGCTCAATCCCATGCGCCTGCAAAACCTTCACAAACGATTCCTCAGTCGTCATTCGCATAAAAATAGTCCTTTATTTGCGCTCGTCGCGGAAGTGATAGAGTTGGTAGAGGCCCCATTGGCCCAGCCGTCGGAATGGCGTCTTCCAGCCTTCATGCGGCAACTCGCTGTCGAAGATCGGCAGGTCAGGTACGCGTTCGCCCGCGACCAGTTGCGCCATGCGCCGCCCAGCCATGGCCGAATACATGACCCCGTTGCCGCCATAACCAAGCGCGTAAAAGGCGCCTGGCAGATCGGGCAGGCCGGTGATGCGCGGCATCATGTCATGGCTGACATCGACCCAGCCCCACCAGGAATAGTCCAGCTCGATTCCACGCAAGGCCGGGAATTTGCGGGCCATCCCTTCACGCAATGCAATCAGATGCACGGGGTTCGGGGCATCGCGGCCGGTGATCGCCGCGCGAGAACCGATCTGCAGCCGGTTGTCGGGCAGCAGCCGGTAATAGTGGCGCAACGTGCGGGTATCGGTCAGCGGCGACAGCTTGCGGATACCGACGGCCTCGAGTTCGGCCGGGGTCAGCACGCGGGTGACGATGCTGTTCGACATGATCGGCATTAACCGATCCCTGAGCCGTGGATGCAGGCAGCGCGGCGCATAGGCGGCGGTTGCCACCGCCACCCGGCGGGCGCGGACGGTCCCACCCGGTGTGCGCAGGTGATGCACGCCGTTATTCGACTGCCAGCCCTGCACCGGACTGTCGACATGCACCTTGGCGCCCAGTTCGCGCGCCACCCGCAGATAACCGAAGGCCAGCTTGGCTGCATGGATGCCGGTTCCGTCGGGCTCCCACATGGCACCGTGGGCCTCCATGTCGCGGACGACGGTTTCATGCAACTCGTCGCGGCCCAGCATCCGCGCGCCATAGCCGAAACTGTCGTTCAGCAACCTGGTCTCGCGTTCCAGGGCGGGCATGGCGGCGGCCTTGTGGGCGATATAATAGTGGCCCCCTTCCTGCGGCTCGCAGTCGATGGCATGATCGCGGATCAAGCCACGGAACAGATCGAATGCCTCGGCCATCTCAGCATGCAGGCCTTTTGCCACGTCGAGCCCCCATCGCGCGATCCACTGGCTGCGCCTGAGGCGACCCGAACTGATCTGCGCCTGACCGCCGTTCCGGGTCGAGCAACCATAGGCGACACCGTTCGCCTCGAGCACGGTGGCCTTGATCCCGTGCATCTTGGCCAGATGGATAGCGCAGCACAGACCGGTATAACCCGACCCGATCACCGCCACATCCACGTCCATGTCGGCGGTCACCGGGCCGTCATCCTCGGGCAAAGAGCCAGCGGTGCCGATCCAGTAGGTCGGCGCATAGTCGCTGCCCGGCCCAAGCGCCCGCGCCGTCATCGGGTCATAGAGAGGATCGAAAGGCACCGATCCTTTGGGTTTTTCGATGACCTGCATGCCCGCGCTCACTTCACCGGGACGGGCGGGCGCTGCTTGCGGATCGCTTGTTTCTCGACGATCTGGCCGTCTCGGATCCTGAACAGGTCGGCACCTTGGACCTCGGTCCGGGTGCCGTCGGGGTTGGTGGCGCGGAAAGTCCATTGGCTGACGCCTCGGCTCCCGTCCTCGGACATGAAATGACTGTGGTCGGCCCATCGGACATCCGGCATTGCCGTCCATACGCTCGTGAAGGCTTTGGCGATGGCGTCCTTGCCGTCGATCCTGTTGCCGTATTCCCGATCACCAGCGACGGTAAAGAAGACGCAATCCTCGGCAAAATGGGTCATCACCCCGTCAATGTCGTGGCGGTTGAACGCGTCGAAGGTGGCCTTCAGATCATCAGCAGTGAGATTGCGCGTCGTCGTAGTCATGGCGAAAGTCCTTGTGTTAGTAGCCCAGCACCCGCGGTAACCAGAGGGCGATGTCCGGGAAGCAGGCGATGATGAAGATTGCGATGACCGAGGCGATCGCGAAGGGGATCGCACGCAGGCTGATCCGTTCGATCGAGATGCCCGATATGCCCGAGGCGATGAACAGGTTCTCGCCCAGAGGAGGTGTCTGGAAGCCTACCGAGAGGGTGCAGATCATCACGATCCCGAAATGGATCGGGTCGATCCCCACCATATAGGCCACCGGCAGCATCACCGGGACGAGGATCATGATCGCGGCCAGCGTCTCCATGAACATGCCGACCACCAGCAAAAGGCCGATCACCATCGCCCATATCAGATAGAGGTTGGTCGTCAGCGCCAGGATCCCGCCCGCGATCACACCCGGGATATCGTTTTCTACCAGAATGCGGCCGAAGATGGTGGCGGTGAACAGCACCAGCAGCACGCGGCCCGCAAGCCAGGTGGTCGTGTCCAGCGACTTGATCACCTCGCGCAAGTCCAGCTCGCGATAGATGACGAGGCCGACGAACAGCGTGTAGAAGATCGCGACGATGGCCGCCTCGGTCGGCGTGAAGAAGCCCGAATAGATGCCCCCGAGGATCACCACCGGCGCCAGAAGCGCCCAGAAGCCTTGATAGCAGGCCGCCAGGATCTTGCGGATCGACAGCGGCTCGGACGACCCATGAAAGCCCCGCATCCGGCTGCGGATATAGTTCATCGCCAGCAGGCCGCCGGCCATGACGACGCCCGGCATGAAACCCGCGATGAACAGCTTGGAGATCGATACCGACTGGAATGCGCCATGCGCCTCGACCGCTTCGGCCGGTGGCTGCATGCCCATCGCCGAGATGCCATAGATCACCATGGGGATCGAAGGCGGAATGATGATCCCGAGTCCGCCGGCGGCAGCGGTGACAGAGGCGGCATAGCCGGCGCCATAACCCTGTCGCACCATCGCCGGGATCATCAGCATGCCCACGGCCGCCGTGGTCGCCGGCCCCGACCCCGAGATCGCGCCAAAGAACAGGCAGGCCATCACCGTCGCGGCGGACAGGCCGCCCGTGAACGGGCCGGCAAGGCTTTCGGCCACCGCAATCAGGCGCCGCGACAGCCCGGCCGCCTCCATCAGAGCCCCCGCAAGGATGAAGGAGGGCAGTGCCATCAGCGGGAACGATCCCACCGAGGACCAGGCCATCTGCACCATCTTGATGGGATTGTCGCTCAGATACAACATAGCGGCCAGGGACGACACACCCAGCGCGACCGTGATCGGCGCGCCGAGGGCCAGAAGAGCGAAGAAGCCACCGAACAGGATTTCGACCAGATAGCTGTCCATCAGCGCTTCACCTTCTCGTAGGCGCGCTGTTCGTCTTCGGCCAGTTCCAGCGCCGCTTCGACGCTGGCCCTGTCGGGATCGGCGGGATCAATTCCATGCACCAGCTTGAGGTAGTTCACCTGCAGGATCCGCAGCGTCATCAATGTGAAGGCGATCGGGAGGACGAGGTAGACATGGCGCATCTCCCAGCCCAGGGTCTGCGCTTTCACGAAGGGCTTCAGGCGGCTGATGAACTGGATCGCCTGCCAGATGAAGACGAGATTGAACAGGATCCAGAACAGGTCGCCGACAGCCTCGACGATGCGGGCTTTTTCGCGGCTGAGCGCATTCAGGTGAAAGCCCACGCGGTTATGCGCGGCAATCCGGGCGGCGTGGGAGGCGCCAAAATAGGCAAACCAGACGAACAGGATCACCGAAACTTCCTCGATCCAGGTAATCGAGAAGCCGAAAGCCTGGCGTGCGACGATCTGCACGAAAAGCAGCGTCACGAACGCTGCCAGGAGGATCCGGCAGACATGGCTTTCGAATTTATCGAGAAAGGACCAGAGTGCGGGCACAGGGGAACCTCCGGCTGACGGGCAGGACAGAGCATGGCGAATGGACGCGCGGGCCGAACGACCCGCACGCGGCGTCGGATCACTCGGGCGCAGCTTCGCGGCCCAGCGAGATCAGGACCTTGTCCAGCACCCCCTTGCCGCCGATCTGGTCATAGAATTTCGGCCAGACGGCGGTCGTGGCCAGTTCGATAAACTCTTTTTCGCCATCGGCGGGTTCGCTGATCTCCATCCCGCGCCTGACCAACTCGTCGCGGATCTTCGCTTCCTCTGCTTTCAGGAACTCGGCCGAGGCGGAAGTCGCCTGCTTGCCCGCATCGAGGACCTGCTGCTGCTCCTCGTCCGACAGGCTCTCGAAAACGGTCTCGCTGATGATCAGCGGCTCGATCGAAAAGATATAATGCAGATCCGTGATGTATTTTTGAACTTCGTCGAACTTCATCGCGTAATTGGTCATGTAAGGGTTGTCCTGACCGTCCACGACCTTCTGCTGAAGCGCAGCAAAGGTCTCGCCCCAGGCCATGGGAGTCGGGTTGATGCCCCAGCTCTTGTAGGTTTCGATCATGATCTCGTTCTTGGGAACGCGGACCACCAGCCCCTGAAGATCGGCGACGGTCGAAACCGGCTTCTTGGAATTCGTCAGCACCCTGAAACCCGAATAGCCCCAGCCGATGATTCGCACGCCGGCATCCTCGATCGTCTGCTCGATCATCTGCTGACCGATCTCGCCCTGAGTCACGGCTTCGGCATCATCCTGGCTGAGAATGACATAAGGCAGCGTCAGCGTGCCGACCGAGGGCGAGAACGGGGTGATGTTGTTGATCGCGAGGATCGAGAAATCCAGCGTCCCGGTAGCAGCGGCGGTCACGGTGTCCTGCTCGTCGCCCAGTTGGCCATTCAGGAACAGCTTGCCGGTCATCTCACCGCCCGAAAGCTCTTCCAGCGCCGAGATGAACGCCTTGCCCAAGGCTTCTTGCGTGCCGCCGGCGCCATCCCCGACGGCGATGCGATACTCCTTAGCGGCGGCTGGCATCGCGAGAGCCAGCGCCAATGCGGTTCCGGTGAGAAAGCGGGTCACGCGAGTCATTGGTTAATCCCTGTTGCTGAGGCCGCGTTGATCGCGGCGTGCTTCGTGATGCGTAATGTTGCAGGCGGTGCGACGCAGGGATATGTCCAGACTGAGCTGAGATTAGGTCCAGATGCGCAGCCGGATTGCACCCGAGATCATCTTTCTGCGCGAAAGCGACGCGCCGACGCTGCAAGGTCGACTTGCGGCGGCGATCGTGCGGGCAATTCTGGAAAGTCGCGCCCGCCCGGGGACTCGCCTGCCGTCAAGCCGACGGCTCAGCCAGTCGCTGGGACTGTCCCGGATGACAGTGACGCTGGTTTATCAGGATCTGGTCAGCCAGGGATATCTGGAGACCATCCCTCGGTCGGGCGTCGCGGTTGCGGCAACCGTTCCGCACCGCCGGATCCGCGCGACCACTGTCAGGCGAAACGAACGGCCGCCCGATTGGAAAGGCTGGCTGTCCGATCACCGTCTGCCACGCCGGGTCATCCGCAAACCCACGAATTGGCGCGATTTTCGCTTTCCGTTCATCTATGGACAGGCCGACCCCGCCCTGTTCGACCATAATGCCTGGCGGGACTGCGCCCGGCGCGCCCTTGGCACACGTGATTTCGCCAGCCTGGCTGCCGACCGCTATGGCGCTGACGATCCGCTGCTGATCGACTATATCTGTTCGAACACCCTACCCCGCCGCGGCATCGCCGCGCGCCCTGACGAGGTGCTTGTCACGCTTGGCGCCCAGAATGCCCTGTTCCTTGCAGTCGAGCTTCTGGCCCGCGCCGACCGGTTGGCGGTCACAGAAGAACCGGGTTACCCCGATTTCGCCGAGACCCTTCGCCGCGCGCAGAGTCCGACCACTTTCCTGCCGGTCGACGACAGAGGTTTGCGGCCCTGCGACCTCCCCGGCAATACCCGGCTGGTCATCATCACCCCAAGCCATCACATTCCGACCGGCGCGACCATGCCAGTGGCGCGTCGCCGCGAATTGATCGGGCTGGCGACCGAACGTGATTTCCTGATCATCGAGGACGACTACGATTTCGAGATGTCCTATCTCGCCCCGCCCGCGCCGGCCCTCAAGTCACTGGATGACGAGGGACGGGTGATCTATCTGGGTAGCTTCTCGAAATCGCTGTTTCCGGGACTGCGGATCGGTTACATGGTGGCGCCGGCCGAACTGGTCGCGCAGGCGCGCGCGCTACGCTCGATCATGCTGCGGCACCCGCCCAGCCATCTTCAGCGCATCACCGCCTATTTCCTGGCCCTTGGACATTACGACGCCCATATCGTCCGGCTGCGGCAGGCGATGAAATGCCGGCGCAACATTCTGGAGCAGGCGATCGCGGGTTCGAGCCTGCAAATCGAGGGCGCGGCCGCGTCCGGCGGTTCGAGCATCTGGGTCAGCGGACCCGGCACCGGTGACAGCGCCACACTCGCCGATCGCCTCGTGGCAGACAGTGTGCTGATCGAGCCCGGCGCCGTCTTCTTCGAGACCCCACCGGAGCCATGCCCGCTGTTCCGGCTTGGCTACGGCTCGATCCACGAGGATGCCATTGCCGAGGGGATCGCTCTGATCGACCGTGCGGTGCAGACCGCATAGCGCGGTGGCGCAGCTCAGGCGGTAGCTTTCGGAGGTGCCGTGGTCGCGCGCATGATCAACTCGCAGTCAAAGCGCAGACGCGTCATCACATCCTCGGCCTCGCTGTCCACCGCCTCGGCCAGGTAAGCGGCAGCGGCGGCACCGATCCGGTGCGCCGGAATCCGGATCGTGGTCAATGGCGGCTCGAGTTCGGACGATCCCACGAAATCTCCGATCCCGATGATCGACAGGTCGCGCGGCACCGACAGCCCCAGCCTCAACGCCGCGAACAGCGCCCCTTGCGCAAGCACGTCATTGCCGCACAGAAGCGCGGTCGGCCGGTCGCTGGACGCCAGAAGTTCCAGACTCGCGCGCTTGGCCTGCGCGGTGCTGTAAGGGGTCTGGATCTGCCATCTTTCGGGCGTCCGCGCTCCGGCGGCAGTCAGAGCCGCCATTGCCGCGGCACGGCGCGAGCGTGCACGGTCATTGTCACCGGTCTCGGGGAATATCGTCGCAATTCGCCGATGTCCCAACATCAGCAGATGTTCGGCCGCGATCCGCCCGGCCTCGCAATTGTCGACTCCCAGGCACGAAATCGCCGAGGCCGGATCATAATTCCAGATCGCCATGACTGGCAGTTGCTGTTCGCGCAGCACGCGATGAGTGTCCGCCCAATGATCCAAGCCTATCATCGCCAGTGCATCGACACGATGTTCCAGCAGTTTCCGCACCAGCGCATACTCGTTCGCGAGATCATAGCCATGCGATGCCAGCAAAAGAGTGAAACCGCGCTCGCTGACCGCATCATTGAAGGCCTGAACCAGCTCGGCGAAGATGACGTCCGCGACGGTCGGCACCACCAGACCGATGGTTGCGCTGCGACGGCCATGGATCGTCTGGGCGGCGCGATTGCGGATATAACCGGACTTTCGAATCGCCTGATCAATCCTCTTGCGCGTCGCGGGAAGCACTAGATCCGGGTGGTTCAGGGCGCGGGACACCGTGGCGGCCGAGACGCCAGCGAGCTTGGCTACAGAAACAATATCAGGCCTATCCTTATGTTTTTTCATTTATAAAACATGCCAGGAGAATAATTCATGAAAACATTTGCATCACTATTTTCATATCTTATCGTAACAATCGTGCTCCGACAACGGAGGAGTTGCGGAGCCGCAGGGAAGAGGACAAACGGCCTGCGCGCCGACGTCCATGGCTTTTGGAAAGCGTGTGGCGAATATGAACATTTCAGAAGACATCCTGTCGGTCGATGCCGTCATGGCAAAGGCGCGTGCAGCGCAGGCCGAGTATGAGGCGCAGGGCAGCCAGTCGCGCTATGACCGCGCCGCCCAAGCGGCTGCTTGGGCGATCATGCAGCCGGACCGCAACCGCCAGCTGGCCGAGTTGGCGGTTCGGACGACCGGCCTCGGCAATGTGGCCGACAAGATCACGAAGAACCACCGCAAGACCCTGGGGCTGATGCGCGATATCCAGGGCGTGCCGACGCATGGCATCCTGTCCGACGACCGCGCCACCGGAATTGTCGAGATCGCGCGCCCGATCGGTGTCGTGGGCGCCGTGGTTCCATCGACCAACCCGGCCGCGACGCCGGCCAACAACATCATCAATGCGCTTAAATGCGGCAATGCGATCGTGCTGTCACCGTCACCGAAGGGAGTTGCCTGCTGCAAGATGCTTCTCGACTTCATCCATGCGGAATTCGGCAGGATCGGCGAGGACGAACGGCTGGTGCAGATGCTGCCCGCCCCCGGCAGCAAGGCCAAGACGCAACGCTTGCTGGAAACCTGCGATCTGGCGATTGTTACCGGCAGCCAGGACAATGTGCGCCGCGCCTATGAAAGCGGAACACCGGCCATCGGGGTTGGCGCAGGCAATGTCGCGGTGATCGTGGACGAAACCGCGGATCTGATGGAAGCCGCCGGCAAGATCGCTACCTCCAAGACCTTCGACAATGCCACTTCCTGCTCGTCAGAGAATGCCCTGATAGTGGTCGATGATGTTTATGACGACTTCATTGCCGCAATGTCTGCCGTGGGGGGCGCGGTAGTGCCTGCTGCCGGCGCCGCCGGCATCATCGAAAGGCTGTGGCCGGACGGGCATCTGAATCGCGAGATCATCGCCAAGGATGCCGATGTGATGATTGCCAAGCTGGGCCTGTCGGGCAAGGTTCCGGCCGATACGCGCTTTCTCGCGGTCGAAACGGACGGGATCGGTCCCGAACATCCACTTTCGGGCGAAAAGCTCAGCCGGGTCGCAGCGCTGTATCGCGCCCGGGATTTCGAGGATGCGACTCGCATCGCCGCGCGCATCCTGTCGCATCAGGGGGCGGGACATTCCGTCGGCTTGCACTCGAACGACCCCGACCGGCCGATCGCCATGGGCAGAACGCTGCCGGTCTGCCGCGTCATCGTCAATCAGGCACATTGCTTTGCCACGGGAGGAGCATTCGACAATGGCCTGCCCTTCTCGCTGTCGATGGGCTGCGGAAGCTGGGGCGGAAATTCGATCGACGCCAACCTGCACTGGCGCCATTACCTGCAACACACCCGCGTCGTCCGCCCGATCACTTCCCGGGAGCCCACGCTCGCGGACATATTCGCAGATTACTGGGCCGAGGCCGGGCAATGAAATTCGATCCCGAGATGCCCCCCCAGGGAACGATCCGTGCCTGGCTGGACTTTCGCGCCGACACGCAGGGCCAAGTGACCAGCCATGTATTTCCCGATGAGAACGGTGCCCTGAGCTGGGCCGAACTACGCGACGCCGCTGCGGACATCGCCATGCGGCTTGCGGCGATGGGACTTGCCAAGGGCAGCAGCGTCGCGCTGATGATGCCGAACGGGCGGAACGCCGTATTGGGCTTTTTCGGCGCGGTTTATGGCGGTTTCCGCGCAACGATGATCAATCTCGTCGCCGGAGCCGATGCAATCGGCTATGCGCTGTCGCATTCCGGCGCAGGCGTGGCGATGGTCGCGGAATCGCAGCGCGATCTGCTGGAGCGGGCATTGCAGTCCGGGAACCAACTGAAGGTCATCATCGCCGGGGCCGGGGGATTCGACTGGCCTGCCGATCTGACGCCTGCACAGCCGCATCCGCATGGTGCCGGCGATGATGCCCTGTTGATGTATACTTCGGGAACCACCGGACGACCAAAAGGCGTATTGCACAGTCATTCCAGCCTTCTGGCCGGCGGTTGGACGACCGCCACCGCGCATGGCCTGACCGATGCCGACCGCGCGATGTGCGTGCTGCCGATCTATCACATCAACGGTTTATGCGTGACCGTCATGGCGCCGCTGGTGTCGGGTGGAACCTCGATCATCTGCGAACGCTTTTCCGCTGGAAGGTTTTGGACCTGTTGCGAGGAGAACGGGGCCACCTGGTTTTCGGTCGTTCCGACGATCATCTCGCATCTGCTGCATGGAGAGAAAACCCCGGATCTGGCGACACAGGCTCGCATCCGCTTCGGCAGGTCGGCCTCGGCCGCGCTGGCGGTCGAGGTGCAAAGTGCCTTCGAGCAACGCTTCGGCATTCCCATCGTCGAGACGATGGGCCTGACCGAGACCGCCGCGCAGATCCTATCCAACCCGCTGCCGCCGGGGCTGCGCAAGATCGGTTCGCCCGGTCGGGGCGTGGGAAACGAAGTGGCGATCATGGATGCCAAGATGCACCCGCTTCCCCCCGGCATGGAAGGAGAGATCTGTATTCGCGGCCCAAATGTGATGCTGGGTTATCTTGACAATCCCGAGGCAACTGCCGCGACCCTGACACCCGATGGCTGGCTGCGCAGCGGGGACCTGGGCCGGATTGACGCGGATGGTTATGTCTTCGTGACCGGGCGCCTGAAAGAGCTGATCATCAAGGGCGGCGAGAATATTGCCCCCCGCGAGATCGACGAGGCGTTATATGCCCATCCCGATGTGATCGAGGCTGCGGCGTTCGCCCGCAAATGCGCCCGCTATGGCGAGCGCGTGGAGGCCGCAGTGGCCCTGCGCCCCGGCTCGACGATAACCATGGAGGATCTGGCGCGCATTTGCGAGGCCCGGCTGGGCAAGTTCAAATCGCCCGACGTGATCCACCTGATGGCCGAGTTACCAAAAGGTCCCTCGGGAAAAATTCAACGTCTGCGGCTGGCCGACATGATTGGATAAGCCGCACCCATCCGCTTTGGGAGGAGCGGAAGGCCAATCAAGAAAGCAACGGTCAAAAGGGAGGAGTAACCAATGACCCTGACTGCTTCACTGAGAATGGCACTTGCCGGCACGAGTATCGTGGCAATCATGGCACCCGCCGGAATCGCGGGTGCGCAGGAATATCCCGAACGCCCCATCGAGATGGTCGTCACCTTCGGTCCCGGCGGCGGCGCCGATCTGATGGGTCGGCAGATGGCGCGGCTGATGGAGAAACCTCTGGGTGTATCCATTCCGGTCTCGAACGTGGCGGGCGCGTCCGGGAATGCCGGCTTGACACGGCTGCGAACCGATGCGGCGGATGGATATACGCTTGGGACGCTGATCTCGTTGACCGTGGCTTCTTGGGCGTCGGGTCTGGGAGACAGCAAGCCCGAGGATTTCGAGGCGCTGGCGGTGATTCAGAACTCGCCCTCCTTTCTGTTCGTGGCGCAATCCAGTCCCTACCAGAGCGCGGAGGATCTGTTCGCCTATGCAAAGGAAAATCCGGGCGAACTGACGGTCGCAACCTCGGGCTATGGCACGCAGGATGATGTGACGCTGAAACTGCTGGCGAAAGATGGCGTCGAAATGTCGAACGTGCCGTTCCAGTCTCCGGGCGAACGCTATGCCTCGCCGATTGGCGGTCACACGGCGGTGCTCTATGAAGAGCCGGGAGACGTGGCCCAGTTTCTCCAGGCGGGACAGTTGAAGCCACTGGTCGTCTTTTCCAAGGAACGCCATCCATCTTTCCCGGATGTTCCGACCTCGGCCGAGCTTGGCTTCGACATTTCGGGTCTGGACAATTTCCGTTCCATCGCGGTCAGGGCCGGCACCGATCCCGCGATCATCAAGAAGTTGCAATCTGCTGTCGAGGAATCGGTCGCCAGTGAAGAATGGCAGAAATTCTGCGCCGAAACCTTCAGTTGCATCCGGCCCGTGACGGGTGAGGACGCCCAGAGAATGATCTCTGATTTCCTGCAACTGATCAGCGATCAGTTGGCAAGCTGAGGCAAGGTGATGGCGATGATCGAGAAGGCGCGAAACGTGCCTGCGTCCTGGCGTGACGAGAAGGTGGATGCCATTCATCATGAAGGGCGCACCAAAGCACTGGCCCGGCTGGTCCCGGCCGCCACGGCAGCCGGTTTGCTGCTGGCAGCACTGGTTCTGCCTTATTACATGTTCAGCGGCGACCGACGACCCGAGATTTCCGGCCTCGGCCCCGACGCATGGCCGAGCATGGTGTTGATGCTGCTGGCCATCTGCTCGGCGATCTGGCTGGCGTCCGAGGTCAGGTTGCTGGTCAAGGGCAGGATCTCGACCAGCCTCGCCGCCCCTCAAGACGAGAATGCCTATCACTATGGCAAGGCGCTGGTCGGGATTGCACTGGTCATTGCCTTCGGCCGGCTGCTGCCGGTCGTCGGCTTCCCTCTGGCCTGCGCGGGGTTCCTGCTGATCTGGTGTGTCTATGGCGGATTGCGCAACCCGGCGGTGCTTCTGTTGGTGCCCACGATCGGAACGGCGGCGCTGCTGTGGATGTTCATGGGCCTTGCGTTGATGCCGCTCAGCCGCGGCATGGGCGGCTTCGACCGCTTCAGCGTTGCCGTGCTGCGGCTTCTGGGCATTTACTGAGAGGAGATACGACATGCACACTATCGACCTCCTCATGGGCGGCTTCGCCTCTGCCTTCGAGATTGGCGCATTCCTGACGGTGATCGTCGGGCTTCTGGTAGGCGTCGTCGCCGGCGCCCTGCCAGGCATCTCGTTCGTCAATGCCATGGCGATGGCCTTGCCGTTTACCTATGCCATGGATGTTACCCATGCGATGCTGTTTCTGGGCGGGATCTATGTGGGGGGTGTTTTCGGAGGCTCGATTTCGGCCATCATGATCAATGTTCCGGGAACGCCCGCATCATTGCCCGCGACATGGGACGGCTATGCGATGACCCGAAAGGGTCAGGTCAAGCGCGCATTGACCATCGCCGTAACCGCTTCGGCCGTGGGGGGGCTGATCAGTGCTCTGATGCTGACTTTCTTGTCGGCACCCTTTGCGACATTTGCGATGAAATTCTCGCAGCCCGAATTCTTCGCCGCCACGATCCTGGGATTGGTCAGCGTCATCGCGATCGCCAAGGACAGGCCGGTCATCACGTTGACTTCGCTGCTGGCCGGCATGGCCATCGGCACAGTAGGTGTGGACCCGCTTTATGGTCAGGCACGCTTCAGCTTCGGCATCTCCGAGATCGAAAGCGGTATCCGTTTCGTCGTCGTCATGATCGGCCTGTTCGCCATCGGGGAGGTTGTCGATCTGGTCGCCACCGACCGCGACCTGCGTCCCAGGAAATCCGACAGCAAGCTTGCAGGCGCAAGTTTCAGCGACATCTGGAATGTCAGAGGCGCGATCGCGCGGGGCACGGGCGTCGGCTGCATGATCGGTGTCATTCCCGGCGCGGGCGCAACGCCGGGCGCGGTTATCGCCTATGGCATCGAGAAACAGGTCAATCCGCGCGGCAAGGAATTCGGCACCGGCGTCGAGGCGGGGCTGGCGGCCCCGGAGGCGGCAAAGAACGCGACCACCGGCGCGGCGATGGTGCCGTTATTGACCTTGGGTATTCCTGGCAGCGCGGCGACCGCCATCATGCTGGCGGCGATGATGTTGCAGGGGGTCAATCCTGGACCACTGCTGTTCATCATGGACCCATCCATGGTCTACACCATCTTCGCCGCCATGATCATTGCCAACATCCTGATGATCGGGGCTGGCGTGGGGGTGGCACAGGTTTTCTCGACCCTGATGCGCACACCTCCAGCGATTCTGGCGGGCTTCATCGTCGTCCTAAGCCTGATCGGCGCCTATGGGGTCCGAAACAATATCTTCGACGTCTACGTCTGTCTGATCTTCGGCGCGATCGGCTGGGCCATGAAGCGTGTAGGCTTTCCGTCGGCCCCGTTGGTGCTGGGCGTGATTCTGGGGCCGCTGGCCGAGCGGTATTTCCTGACCGCCGTCGCCAATTCGCGCCAAGACTACAGCGTTTTCTTCACGCGGCCGATCAGCGCAACGATCCTGTTCCTCGCCCTGCTCTTTGCGTTGTGGTCGCTGTGGCCGACGCTGAAGTCACGGATCAAACGGCAGCCTGCGTAAGCCGGCCACCCAAGGAGCCATCATGAATCAGCCCAGGATCAATACCTCGCCCAAGGTCTCGGACGAGATCCGTAAGACCACCTGCTACATGTGCGCCTGTCGCTGCGGCATCAATGTCCACATGAAGGATGGCCGCGTCGCCTATATCGAGGGCAACCGCGATCATCCGGTCAACAAGGGCGTGCTGTGCGCCAAGGGTTCGGCGGGGATCATGCAGGTCAACGCCCCCTCGCGGCTGCGCGCCCCCCTGCGTCGCGTAGGCCCGCGCGGCTCGGGCGAGTTTCAGGAAATCTCGTGGGACGAGGCGCTGGAGCTGGCACAGGAATGGCTGACCCCAATTCGCAAAAACGATCCCTCGAAACTGGCCTTCTTCACCGGTCGCGACCAGTCGCAAAGCTTCACCAGCTTCTGGGCGCAGGCTTTCGGGACGCCGAATTACGCGGCCCACGGGGGGTTCTGCTCCGTCAATATGGCCGCGGCGGGCATCTACACATTGGGCGGCGCCTTCTGGGAATTCGGTCAGCCAGACTGGGACCGCGCCAGATTGCTCATCCTGTTCGGGGTGGCCGAGGATCACGACAGCAATCCGATCAAAATGGGCATCGGAAAACTGAAGGCACGCGGCGCCAAGGTGATCGGGGTCAATCCGATCCGCTCGGGCTATAACGCGGTTGCGGACGAATGGCTCGGGATCACGCCAGGCACGGACGGGTTGCTGATCCTGTCGCTGATCCACTGCCTGATGGCAGCGGGCTGGGTAGATATCGATTATCTCGCGCGTTATACCGACGGGCCGTTGCTGGTCGATGACGAGACCGGCCTGTTCCTGCGGGATTCTGATGGCAAGACGCTGGTGATCGACCTTGCGACGGGCGGTCTGGCTCCTTTCGACCGCAAAGGCGTGCGGCCCGATCTGAACGCTGTTCATCCCGGCCACCATACCGTGCTGCAACTGATGGCCGAACGCTATCTGCGACCCGAGCATGCGCCCGAAGCGGTCGCCGGGCGCTGCGGCATCCCGGCCCCGCGTATCCGCGCCTTGGCCGCCGAAATCGCGCGCGTGGCCTTCGATGAACAGATCACGCTGGATCACCCATGGACCGATTTCCGGGGCGAGCGACACCAGACCATGACCGGCCGTCCCGTCGCCTTCCACGCCATGCGCGGGATTTCGGCCCATTCCAACGGCTTCCAGACCTGCCGGGCGCTGCATGTCCTGCAGATCCTGCTGGGCTCGGTCGAGGTGCCGGGCGGGTTTCGCTTCAAGCCGCCCTATCCGAAACCTGCGACCGCCCATCCCAGGCCGCATTGCAAGGCGATGCCGGACATGCCGCTGGACGGGCCGCATCTGGGCTTTGTCCACGGGCCCGAGGATCTGGCGCTCAAGGAGGATGGAAGCCCTGCCCGAATCGACAAGGCCTTCACCTGGGAAAACCCGATGTCGGCCCATGGGCTGATGCATATGGTGATCTCGAACGCCCATGCCGGTGATCCCTACAAGATCGACACGCTGTTCATGTATATGGCGAACATGTCGTGGAACTCGTCCATGAACACCCGCGGCGTTATCAGGATGCTGACGGACCAGGACGAGAATGGCGACTACATCATTCCGCGCATCATCTATTCGGACGCCTATTCCTCGGAAATGGTGGCCTATGCCGATCTCATCCTGCCCGACACAACCTATCTCGAACGCCACGACTGCATCAGCCTGCTGGACCGGCCGATTTGCGAGGCCGATGCGGCCGCGGACGCAATTCGCTGGCCGGTGATCCAACCCGACCGCGATGTGCGCGGGTTCCAGACCGTGCTGATCCAGTTGGCCAACCTGATGAAGCTGCCCGGTTTCGTGCATGAGAATGGCACTCCGAAATGGAAGGACTATGCCGATTACATCGTTCATCACGAACGTAAGCCCGGCGTTGGTCCTCTGGCGGGCTTTCGCGGTAATGGCGAACAGACGGGACGGGGGGCGCCGAACCCGGACCAGCTGAATCGCTATATCGCGAATGGCGGTTTCTTCGTCGCACATATCCCGGAGGGCGCCGATTTCTACAAGCCGTGGAATTCCGCCTATCAGGACTGGGCCATCGGGATGGGGTTGTATGATACGCCCCAACCGTATCTCTTCAACATGTATGTCGAACCGATGCGCAGGTTCCAGCGCGCCGCCGAGGGATATGGAGAGCGCCAGCCCCCCGACCACCTGCGCCCCCGCCTGCGCCGCGTCATGGATCCGCTGCCTATCTGGTATCCGCCCTTCGAGGACGAATGTGTCGATACCACCGAATACCCGGTCCATGCCCTGACCCAGCGCCCGATGGCGATGTATCACTCATGGGGCAGCCAGAATGCGTGGTTGCGCCAGATTCACGGCCACAATCCCCTGTATTTGCCTCGTGAATTGTGGGAAAAACATGGTTTCGCCGAGGGCGATTGGGCGCGGGTCAGCTCGATCCACGGCTCGATCACGGTCCCGGTGGCGCTGCATGGCGGCCTGAACGGCAGCACGGTCTGGACCTGGAACGCAATCGGCAAGCGCAAGGGCGCATGGGCACTGGACAAGGACGCACCCGAGGCGACCAAGGGTTTTCTGCTGAACCATCTGATCCATGAGTTGCAGCCGCCCAGGGCCGACGGCATGCGCTGGTCGAATTCCGATCCGGTTACCGGTCAGGCGGCCTGGTTCGACCTGCGCGTGAAGATCGAAAAGGCCCCGCCGCAGGCGGAAAGCGGCCCGGAATTCGAGCCGATCATCTCGCCCGTCGGACGTGGCCCCCGAAATCTGCGATGGAAGGTGGGAAAATGACGGCATTACCGCAACGGACCGACCGCAAGCTGGGGCTCGTCATCGACCTGGACACCTGTGTTGGCTGTCATGCCTGTGTGGTCAGCTGCAAGGGCTGGAACACCGAAAACTATGGTGCGCCCCTGTCGGATATCGACGCCTATGGCGCCCAGCCGGTCGGCACCTTTCTGAATCGCGTTCACAGCTACGAGATTCAGCCCCAAGAGGGAGGCTGCAGCCAGACCGTTCATTTTCCGAAATCTTGCCTGCATTGCGAAGATGCTCCATGCGTCACGGTTTGTCCGACCGGCGCCAGCTACAAGCGCGCCGAGGATGGGATCGTGCTGGTCAACGAGGATGCCTGTATCGGCTGCGGGCTCTGCGCCTGGGCCTGCCCCTATGGTGCGCGAGAGCTGGATCAGGCGGCCGGCGTCATGAAGAAATGCACGCTCTGCGTGGACCGGATCTATAATGAAAACCTGCCCGAGGATGATCGCGTGCCGGCCTGCGTCCGCACCTGTCCTGCAGGGGCACGCCATTTCGGCGATCTCGGAGACCCCGAAAGCGCGGTAAGCCAGCTGGTGGCCCGGCGCGGAGGCTTCGACCTGATGCCCGAACAGGGAACCAAGCCGGTCAACAAATATCTTCCGCCGCGCCCGAAGGATCGGTTGGCTGCGCCGCCTGCTCTGGCACCGATACCCGACCGGGACGCCAGCGGGTTCTTCGCGTGGCTCGATCGCGCACTGGAGAAAATCTGATGCATCCCGCCCCGTCCGTCATCATTTTCACTGTCCTTTCTGGCGCCGGTTTCGGCTATCTCGCCTTTCTGGGGTTGGGGCTCGCCGCCACCGGCTGGCTGGCTTTCTGGCAATTCGCATTGGCCTTTGCGATGGCCGTCGGGGGGTTGGTCTCATCGACCTTCCACCTCGGCAATCCGCAACGCGCGCTGCTGGCCTTCACCCAATGGCGGACAAGCTGGCTGTCGCGCGAAGGTTGGGCCGCCGTTGCAAGCCTGCTGCTGATGGCCGCCTATGCCATCGGCGCGATCTTCTTTGCCAAGGTTCTGCGCCCGCTTGGCCTTGCCGGTGCGACGATCTCGATTGGGACCGTCTTCATCACCTCGATGATCTATGCCCAGATGAAGACGGTGCCGCGCTGGAACTCGTGGCTGACACCGGTTTATTTCATCGCCTGCGCGCTGAGCGCCGGCTCTTTGCTGTCCGGCCTGCGCGGGCCTGCCTGCCTGTTTCTGGTCGCGCTTGGGGTCGTGCAGATCATCTGCTGGATGTCCGGCGACGGCCGGTTTGCAAACAGGGGACACGACATGAATTCGGCCACCGGCCTTTCGGGCCGCATACGGCTGTTTGAATCCCCCCATAGCGGCACGAATTATCTGATGCAGGAATTCGGCTTCGAGGTCGCCCGCCGCCATGCCGCCAAGCTGCGGGTGATCTGTATTGCGCTGATCTCGGCGATCCCCGCCCTGATTCTGCTTGCGGGGAACTACCCGGCCCTGACCGGACCAGCATTCGTTCTGCATCTGACCGGCACCTTCGTCTCGCGCTGGCTGTTCTTCGCCGAGGCAGGCCATGTCGTGCAGCTTTTCTATGGACGTCAGACAGCCTGACACAATTGGCGCAGCGCGATCACGACATCGGACGGACACAGCATCCAGATCGGAAGCCCGCAGAAAATCACGATGCCTGCCGGCCTCGATGGCGGCGGCGCAGGCTGGCATCGCCCAGGCGATCTGTGGCCTGGTGATCGCAACCTTCGGCCTGCGTCGAACGAAATAGCGAAATCAGGCAGGATTGTCCCAGGCACCCGTTGGCCTGCGGGAGACGAGATCCTGGCCAGCTCGCGGTTGGATCCGGCGACGGCTCTGGTGACAACCCCCAGCGCGCGGTCCCTGCCCGGCCGTTTCCTGCTTAGCGCCCGCCCGCCTTGCCGACCGAGCCGGTAATCTCCAGTCTGCGCCGCGCCATCTCGCCCGCCGCGGCGGCACCGGCCGCCAAGGCCGCAAACAGCGCGCCGCCCGAAGCTGCGACTTCGGCAAAGGCATCCAGGTTGGCCTGGCGCAATTCGGTCGCGAAATTCAGCTTGGCGATGCCGCAGGCGATGGCCTGGCGCAGGATCTCCTCGGCCAGCCCCGAGCCGCCATGCAGCACCAGCGGCGGCGCGTCGAGGGCGTGCAGTTCCCGGATCAGCGCAAAGTCGATCTCGGGCAAGCGGTTGTAAAAACCATGCGCCGTCCCCACCGCGACCGCCAGCGCATCCGGCCGGACCGCGGCCAGATAGGCCATGACCGTCGCCGGATCGACCGTGTCGGCCTCGTCCTGCGAAACTTCCAGGTCGTCTTCGACCCCCGCCACCCGGCCCAGTTCGGCCTCGACCCCGACGCCCAGGCCGGCGCAGAACTCGAGGACCGCCCGGGTCCGGGCGATGTTTTCATCCAGCGGCTTGGCCGAAGCGTCGATCATGATCCCCGAAAAGCCCGCCCGCAGCGCCCGACCGATCTGCGGCAGGCTCTCGGAATGGTCAAGATGCAGGCAGACCGGCACCTGGGCGGCCCGGGCCAGCTGCCGCAGGCCCGCGGCCAGCGCCTCCAGCCGTCCGGCCCGGTCGACGCCCTGGCCGATGGCCAGGATGACCGGGGCGTGCAGATCGGCCGCGGCCTGCAACACGGCCTGACCGGCCTCGATGGTATCAGTATTGAATTGCGCCACCGCATAGCCGCCCGCTTTCGCCGCGGCCAACATCGGCGCAAGGCTTTGGATCGTCATCGCTCGGGTTCCTTTCTGCCGGTCCGCCCGGCGCATCAGTCCATGTGCAGGCCGCCGTTCATGTCCACGATCTCGCCGGTGATGAAACCGGCATGGGGTCCGGCCAGATAGGCGACCAGATGCGCCACCTCGTCCGCACCGCAGAACCGGCCGACCGGGATATCGCTCAGAAGTTGCTGGCGTTGTTCTTCGGAAAGCTGCTCGGTGACCATGGGCGTCAGCACATAGCCCGGCGCGATGCCGTTTACCGTGACGCCGTGGGGCGCGCTTTCGCGCGCCAGCGAAAATGTCAGCACGCCCAGCCCCCCTTTCGAGGCGGCATAGGCGGTGCCGGCGGTCAGCCCGCCGGTCTTGATCCCAAGCGAACAGATATTGACGATGCGACCCCAGCGCGCGTCACGCATGTCAGCCAACACCAGCCGCGACAGATAGAAGGCGCCGTCCAGGTTCACCGACATGATGCGCCGCCATTCCTCGGGCGTGGTCTCGACCGCCTTGTTGTTGGACAGGATGCCGGCATTGTTGACCAGAATCTGCACCGGCCCGTGTTCGGTGCGCAGGCGGCCATGGAGCCGCTCCAGGACCTCGGCATCGGCGATGTCCGCGCCGACCGCCAGGACCTTGCCCGGCATCTCCTCGACCAGGGGCTGCATGGACTCGGCCAGCAGGTCGAGCGCGACAACCCGGTGTCCCTCCGCCACCAGTTGGCGGGTGATCGCCTGCCCCATGGTGCCTGCCGCCCCCGTCACCAGCGCCAGGCGCGATTCGTGTTTCGCCATGATGTTCCCCTCCGTTTTCAGACCCGCTGCGGCGGGCTCGGCTCAAAGATTTCCCGGATCAGTCCCCGGGCGTGGCGCGCCAGGGCGCCGGCGTCGTCGAAATGGTCGCGCCAGATCGCCAACCCGTCGGCATGGTCGGGGGCCAGGCGCGAGCGCGCAAAGGCCTCGACCCCGACCAGCCCGTCGTAATGGCCCGCGATGGGTGCAGCGATCGCCGGCAGGTCAAGCGCACCTTCGTCCAACCGGCCGCGATGGCTCTGGTCCAGTTCGAAATAGCCCAGGACCGGCAATGCCCGGCGCAACGCCTCGGCTGGGCGGCGCTCTTCGATGGCCATGTGATAGGTATCCAGATGCAGCCGCAGGTTCGGATGATCCACCAGCGCCAGGTAATCCAACGCCTGGTCCACGGTGTTCAGCAACGCGGTTTCGTAACGGTTCACCAGTTCGACGCAAAGCCGGATGCCCGCATCCGCGGCCGTCTCTGCAATGCGGCGGATCACCTCGGCGCTGCGTTGCGCCGCCTCGTCCGCGGGCAAGCGGCCGGAATGGCCCAGGCAAGCATAAAAGACGCCGTTGATCTGCTCAATGCCGATCTCGGCGGCGGCGGCGATGACGCGGCGCAAGTGCTCCTCCCCCCGCCGACGCTGCACCGGATCGGCCGAAGAAACATCCGCCCCAGCAGGCAGGCCCGCGGTGCCAAGCGCCGCGATGCCTGCCCCACGAAAGCGGGCGGCCAGCTCTACGCAGCGCAGCGCAACCGGATCGCGCAGCGGCAGCGCCAGCGCGTCGAATCCCGCCTCGGTCGCCGCCGCAACGAGGCGGGCGACATTCTCCGGCGCAGGGTCGCTCGACCATATGCCGGCATGGATCGCCGTCCTGACCATCTGCCTCTCCTTGCAGCTTTCATTACCGGCACTCTTGCAAAATGTAACCGGTTACGCAAGAGATGGCATGCAGCAATGTCGATCAAGGAGAGGAAAGACATGTCTCAGTCCAAGGGGGGCTTCGTCGCCGCGGTGCCACCGCGCGAGGGGCGTGCGACGGATCTGCTTTGCATCGGACGCGGCATCGCCGATCTTTATGCCGAGCAGCTCGGCGGGCGGCTCGAGGATGCGGTCTCCTTCTCGGCCTATATCGGCGGCAGCGCCACGAATATCTGCGTGGGCGTGCAGCGGCTGGGGCTTCAGACCGGCATGATCCTGCGGGTGGGCGATGACCATATGGGCAGGTTGGTGCGCGAGACGCTTGACCGCAACGGCGTCGATACTGCTGGCGTCATCTTCGATCCCAAAGCACCGACGCCGCTTTGCATCCTGGGGGTGCGCGACAGCCAGACCTTCCCGCGCGACCTGTTCACCGAGGGCGGCGCCTATCTCAACCTGAGCGAAGATGACCTCGACCCCGCCATGTTCCGCAACGCCCGGGCGCTGCTTGTCAACGGCTCGTTCTTCGCGACCGAATCGCTGCGCCGCGCCAGCCGCAGGGCGCTCGACCTGGCGCGACAGGCGGGCTGTGCAACCGCGCTCGACATCGACTATCGCCCCGCGCTCTGGGGCCTCGTCGGCCATGGCAGCGGCGAGGCGGCCTATGTGGAATCGCCCCAGGCGACCCAAGCCTATACGGAATTCCTGTCCGATTTCGACCTGATCGTCGGCACCGAAGAGGAGATCGCCATCGTCGGCGGCTCGCGGGACAGCTTGGCCGCAGTCGGGAACATCCGCGCGAAGAGCCGGGCCACCATCGTCCTCAAGCGCGGGCCGCTCGGCTGCGTCGGCTTCGAGGGTGCGATCCCCGACGATGTCGAAAAGGGGCAGGTCGTGCCGGGTTTCCGCGTCGAGGTAACGAATACCGCCGGCGCCGGCGACAGCTTCATGGCCGGCCTGATCGCGGGCTGGTTGAACGGTTCGGACCTTTGCGACAGCAGCCGGCTGGCAAATGCCTGCGGCGCGATCAATGTCGCGCGCCACGGCTGCTCGGATTCGGCGCCTTCGGACCGAGAAACCGCGCTGTTCATGGCCGAAGGCGGCATCGCCAGACCCGATACGGATGCACGGATGCGCAACCTGCACGCGCTGCTGGGACGCCAGGAAAAACCGCTGCCGCAGTCGCTGCTTGATGCCCGCGACGGGCTGACTCCGCCCAAGGCGATCCGCGCCGCCCTGGAACAGGGGCAGGCCCAAGGAGTCATCTGGCCCGTCACCGACAGTTTCGCCGAATTGGCACCGGTCACGGGGCGGAGATTCTGGCTGGCCCGCGCCATCGAGACAGGGCCCATGCTGGCGGATGGCATCCGGCTGGCCCGGCAGATCCGTTCCTGGCCGCGGGACCATGTGGTCCACCTTGACGCCCGCGGCCCCGAGGACGCCTCGACCGTGGCCGCCATTGCCGAAACCGCCGCGGACAGCCGGCACGAGATCGTCGTGGACCTGCGCCCCAGCCCCGACCCGGAAACGACGGCCCGTGCCATCCTGGCGCGTGACATCCGGCCGGAATGGTGGATCGTCAGGCCCGAGGCGCAAAAGGCCCTGGATGCGGCGCTGGCCGGGCAGGACATACCGCCGCGCGGCGTCATCCGCGCCTGATCCGGCGCGCTGGGACCGGTCAGGCCGGGACCGCCTCGCCCAAGCGGGGCGGAGCGGTCGATTCCCGCACCACCAGGTCGAATTGCAGCAAGGTGGAATGGCGGTATTCCTCGCCATCCAGCTGCGCGACCAGCATGTCCGCGGCGATCTGCGCCATCCGCCCCCAGGGCACCCGGACCGTGGTCAGGCCCGGCCGCAGATGCCGTGCCCATTCCAGGTCGTCGAACCCCGTGACCGAAATGTCGCGCGGCACCTCCATCCCCAACCTTTGCAACTCGAGCACCGCGGCAAAAGCCTGCACGTCGTTATGGCACATGATCGCGGTGATTTCCGGCGCCCGCTGCAGCAGTTCGCGGCATGCGGCGCGCGAGGAATCCATGGAATAGTCGCTGTGGGCGATCCGCTCCTCGGACAGGTCCAGCCCGGCATCCCGCATTGCCCGGCGCGCGCCTTCCAGCCGCAACCGCGCCCGGTCGCTGTTGCGAGTGTCGCCGCCGATGATGGCGATATTGCGATGACCCAGGCTCAGCAGGTAATTCGCCGTATGCGCCATGGCCGCCCCATTGTCGAAGCCGACATTGGGATGGACCGAGCCAGGGTCGCAGACGCTGGTGTTCACATAGGCGATTCCGCGCGATTTCAGCAGGCCATAGACTTCGGGCAGGTGATCGGCCCCGACCAGCATGATGCCGTCGATGCCGTTGCGGACCAGTTGGCGGACCTGCTCGGCCTCTCCGGCCGGGGTAAAGCCGGAATGGGCGACCAGGGTGGTATAGCCATGCGACAGCGCCCGCCGCTGAAGCCATTCCACCTGCTCGGCAAAGATCGAGTTCTGCACCGTTGGAATCACGATGCCCAGCGTGCGCGAGCGTTGCGAGGACAGCGCCCGGGCCGCGTTATGGGGAATGTAGGACAGGCTGCGCGCCGCCTGCTCGACCTGGTGGCGGACCTTTTCGCTGACCGTGTCGGGCGCATTGAAGGCGCGCGAGACGGTGGCGGTGGACACGCCAGCAAGCCGGGCCACGTCCCGAATTCCGGCTGCATTCGATCCGCGGCGGTTCCTGGGAACGCGCTGTTCGGTGTCTCCCACGCCTCGACCTCGAAATCCAGTGTTCTTCCAGGACGATCAAAGCATGATTTCGGCGCCGAAGGCAACCTTGGGCAGGGAATGGCTTGACAGAAAATGTAAACGGTTACAGTTTCAACTCAGGAGGCCCGCCCTTCCCAAAGGGCGGCAAGAGGGAGGATCACATGGAACAGGACAAGCCGCGCCGGCCTGTCGAGGGAATATTCGCCGCAGCCCTTCTTGCGGGGCTTCTGGCCGCCATGACGGTGCAGGTCGTGCTGCGGTCGGGTCTCGGCATGACCATCTCCTGGCTGGAAGAGGTGATCCGGATCATCTTCGTCTGGGCGGTCTATGCCTGCGTGCTGGTCGCGGCGGTGGATGACAAGCATATCCGCGTGGCCCAGCACCTGCTGCTTTTGCCGGTCCGTGCCCGCAAGATCGTCCTGGGCATCGCCGATATGGGCTGGATCGCCTTCAACACGATCATGATCTACGGCGCGACCATCTATTCGCTGTCGCTGATCGAGTTCCCCTATCGGATGCCGACCACCGGCATCAACCTGGTCTGGGCGTTCTCGATCATCCCGATCGCCTTCACGCTGCTCTCGATCCGCATCCTGGTGAACATCCGCCGACGCTGGACCGGCGAAATCGACATGACCGACGCCCAAAAGGAGATGTGATCCATGTCCCCTGCCCTTGTCATCGTCCTGGCCTTCGTCGCGGCACTGCTGATCGGAATGCCGGTTGCGGTGGCGCTTGGCGCGGCCTCGATCGCCGCCATTCTGACGCTCGGCCTGCCGATGGAATACCTGGCGCAGAATGCCTTCAGCGCCATCGATTCCTTTACCTTGATCGCGATCCCGATGTTCATCCTGGCCGGCACGCTGATGGAGCGGGGCCGGCTGACCCATGACCTGATCGCCCTGTCGCGCGCCATCGTAGGCGACAGGCCCGGCGGGCTGGGCACCGTGACAGTGCTGGGCTGCTCGCTTTTCGCGGCGATCACCGGCTCGGGCCCGGCGACCGCGGCGGCCATCGGCTCGATCATGATTCCGGCCATGGTCCGGGACGGATACAGCCGCAGCTTTGCCACCGGGCTGACCGCCTCGGCCGGGGGGCTGGGCGTCGTCATTCCGCCGTCGATCCCGATGATTATCTATGGCGTCACGGCCGAGGTCTCGATCACCGGGCTGTTCGTGGCCGGAATCGTGCCCGGCATCGTACTGGCCGTAGTGATCTTTACCACATCCAAGCTGATCTGCCGACGCAAGGGTTACGGCTCGGCCCGGGTCGAGGGCGACCGCGGCAAGCATGTCCGCGATTCGCTGATCCGCGCGCGCTGGGCGATCTTTGCACCGGTGGTGATCCTGGGCGGCATCTACAGCGGCTTGGTGACCGTGACCGAAGCCTCGGTCATCGGTGCGCTCTATGCCGTCTTCGTCGGCGCGGTGGTCAATCGTGCGCTGGACCTGCGCGGTTTCTACGATTGCCTGCTCCAGACCGCCAAGATCGCCGGCACCGTGCTCATCATCCTGTCGACCGGCCTGGTCTTTGGCCGATTGATGGCCCTGCACCAGATCCCGCAGCAGGTTACCGAACTGCTCGGCGGCACCATCACCAGCCCGACGCTGATGATCCTGCTGATTGCGCTGATCCTGCTGTTCGTCGGCATGTGGATGGAAACCATCGCCCAGATCGTCATTCTGACGCCGCTGCTTTTGCCGCTGGCGATGGGCGCAGGGCTGCATCCGCTGCAATTCGGCCTGATGTTCGTCATCGCCTGCGAGATCGGCTACCAGACCCCGCCGCTGGGCGTGAATCTCTTTGTCACCGGAGAAATTGGCAATGCCAGCCTGGAAGAGGTGTCGCGGGGTGCGCTTCCGTTCGTCATCACCGAATCCGCAGTCATGCTTCTGGTGGCCTTCGTGCCACCGCTGTCGCTGTGGTTACCGTCCGTACTCGGATATATCTAAGGGAGGAAACAACATGTTGCTCAAAGCCGGTGCCCTTGCGCTGTCCCTGGCCGCCATGGCGACATCCGCCATGGCTCAGGAATACACCATCCGCCTGTCGCATGGCGACAACGAAACCAACCCCACCCATGTGACGGCATTGACCTTTGCCGAAAAGGTGGATGAATATTCCCAGGGCCGGATCAAGGTGCAGATCTATCCCTCGAACCAATTGGGCAGCGAGGAAGAGGTGGTCCGCGCCGTCCGCAACAACACCATCCAGGCACAGATCCCGGCCATGGCCAATGTCCATCCGGTCGCGCCCTCGGTCGGAGTGCTGCTTCTACCCTATCTCTTCGGCAGCAGCGAAGAGGCCCATGCCGGGCTGGACGCCATCCTCGACCCGCTGAACGAACGCATCACCCAGGAAGGCGGGATCCGCTTTCTTGGCATCCTCGAAAAGGGCTTCCGCGTCCTGACCAATTCCCGCCGCCCGGTCGAGACCCTGGACGACCTGAAGGGGCTGAAGATCCGCGTCTCGCCCAGCGAGATCGTCATCGCATCCTTCAAGTCATGGGGCATCGACCCGATCCCCATGGGTTGGGGAGAGGTTTTCACCGCCCTTCAGCAGGGCGTGTGAACCGGCGTGCAAAATTGACCCCGTAACGGGGTAATCGGCTTCCAAAAATGACCCCCCTTACGCTGATGGTCATGATGCCTCCGA
>Ga0164243_10003182_pt1 | contig 26463 bp, 27 predicted proteins | sample OricompcompostOP_FD_108781 | JGI IMG/M metagenome (GOLD analysis project Ga0164243, IMG submission 108781) | Organic Plus compost microbial communities from Emeryville, California, USA - Original compost - Organic plus compost (OP) | ecosystem: Engineered > Solid waste > Mixed feedstock >...
AAGATCCTGACCGGGGTGATCTCGGGGCAGGTCGAGTTGCTGGAAGACCTGAGAACGCCCGTCGCGTCCGCGGCCGCCGCGCGCCCGGGCTCGGAGTCGGACTCGCGAGGCGGATAGGCCGCGGTCGCCCCGCCGCCAGGCCGGCGTCCGGCGGGGTGACCGCACTTTTGTCGTGTCAAGAATGCAGGAGTGGGTAGCTAGTGCTGGGTTTGTGGCGCAAGATCCGCCGGACTGGTCGGGTCGCCGAGCCCGCCCCGGACCGTCCGGTCGGGCCGCGGCCGGAGGGCGCCGCTGTGCTGGGCGGTTCGGTGCAGGTGCGGCATGTCGATGCGGGGTCGTGTAACGGCTGTGAGGTGGAGATCGGGTCGGCGTTCGGGCCGGTGTATGACGCCGAACGCTACGGCGCCCGCCTGGTCGCCTCGCCCCGGCACGCGGACGCTCTGCTGGTGACCGGGCCGGTTACCCGCAACATGGCCGAGCCGCTGCGCCGCACCTACGACACGGTGCCGCACCCGAAGCTGGTGGTGGCGGTCGGGGACTGCGCCCGCAACTGCGGGATGTTCGCCGGGGCCTACGGGGTCGCGGGGGCGGTGTCGGATGTGGTGCCGGTCGATGTGGAGATCGCCGGGTGCCCGCCGCGGCCTGAAGCGATCGTCGAGGGTCTGCGGAAGTTGACCGGCCGATGACGCTGGCTGCGGTGGGCCTCGGCGTCGCCGTGGCCGTGGGCGCGCTCACCGGGCTTGCCGCAGTCGTGGTCCCGGTGCGGGGCCGGTCGACGGTCGTGGGGATCGGGACCGCGGTGACCGGGGTGGCGGGTCTGGTGGCCGGGGTGGCGGCGCTGGGCGGGCAGACGTTCACCCTCGTGCTGCCGGGGGTGCTGCCGCTGGCCGGGGTTCGGTTCACCCTCGACCCGCTGGGTGGGCTGTTCCTCGCGGTGACCGCGGGGGTGGCGGTGGCGGCCGGGACCTACGGGATCTCCTATGCCCGTCACGGTCTGGATGCCCGGCCGGTGCAGGCGGTGTTCCCGCTGTTCGTGGTGGCGATGCTGCTGGTGCCGGCCGCCGATTCGGTGGGCACGTTCCTGCTGTGCTGGGAGCTGATGGCGCTGGCGTCGCTGCTGCTGGTGCTGGCCGAACATCGCCGCCGCCCGGAGGTGGCCTCGGCCGGGCGCTGGTATGCGGTCATGACCCACCTGGGGCTGATCGCGATCCTGATCGGGCTGCTGGTGCTGACCGCGCACGCCACCAATGACTCTTTCGCCGCACTGCGGAACGCCGCGCCGCATATGCCCTCGGGCGTCCGCGATGTCGTGTTCGTGCTGACGTTGGCGGGGTTCGCGTCGAAGGCGGGCATCGTGCCGCTGCACGCGTGGCTGCCGAGAGCGCATCCGGAAGCGCCGAGCCACGTGTCCGCGTTGATGTCCGCGGCCATGGTCAACCTCGGGGTGTACGGGGTGGCCCGGGTCGGGTTCGACCTGCTCGGCGGCGGGCCGCGCTGGTGGTGGCTGCTGGTGCTGGCGCTCGGGGCGCTCTCGGCGGTCTACGGGATCCTGCAGGCCGTGATCAACACCGACCTCAAACGGCTGCTGGGGTACTCGACGACGGAGAACCTGGGCTTGGTGTTCCTCGGGGTGGGGGCGGCGGGGTTGTTCGCCTCCTCGGGCCAGCATGTGCTGGCCGCGGTGGCGTTGGCCGCCGCGCTGCTGCACGTGGTGGGCCACGCGGCGTTCAAGACGCTGCTGTTCCTGGCCGCCGGATCGGTCCTGCACGCCACCGGTACCCGGGATCTGGACGCTCTGGGTGGGTTGCGGGCGGGGATGCCGGTGACGACCGGATTGTTCGGGCTGGGCGCGCTGGCGGCGTCGGCGCTACCACCCGGGACTGCGTTCGTGTCCGAGTGGCTGCTGCTGCAGGCGTTGATCCACGGCCTGCCCGCCTCCGGGGCGGCGACGGCGATCGTGATGCCGGTGACCGTGGCCGCCGTGGCGCTGACCGCCGGTCTGGCGGTGGCCACGTTCGTCAAGGCCTTCGGGGTCGGTTTCCTGGCCAAACCGCGCAGCACCGCCGCCGCGCGGGCCCACGAGAGCCCGGTCAGCATGCTCGCCGGGATGGGGCTGGCCGGGTGCGCGTGTGTCGCGGTGGCGCTGGCCCCCGCGGTGGCGCTGCCCTCGATCGGCCACGCCGCCCAGGCCGCGTTGGGTGACGGCGCCCCCGGGGTCTCGGGGGCGGTGACGCTGCGGCTGACTGGCATCGTCGGGTCGCTGTCGCCCGTCCTGCTGGCCGGGTCGTTGCTGGCCGCCGCCCTCGTGGTGGCCGCCCTGCTCCGCGCGGTGGCCGTGCGGCGCGAGCGGCGGGCGGCCCGGTTGTGGGATTGCGGGGCCGGTCCGCTCTCGGCGCGGATGGAATACACGGCGACCTCGTTCGCCGAGCCGCTGCAGCGGGTGTTCGACAATGTGGTGCAGCCCGAGACCGATGTCGACGTCACCCATCACGAGGAGTCGCGCTACCTGGTCGCCGCGGTGGCCTACCGGCACAGAGTGCCCGACCGGATCGAGCGCCGCCTCTACCAGCCGATCCTCACCGCGGTGGCGGTGTGGGGGCAGGCCGGCCGGCGGCTGGCCACCGGTAGCGTGCACCGCTATCTCGGCTACGGCTTCTACACCCTGCTCGGGCTCCTGATCGTGTTGGCGGTGACCCGGTGAGCGCACTCGGTGTCGTCGGTGGCATCGTGCAGCCGCTGCTGATCGTGGCCGGCTCCCCGCTGCTGGTCGGCCTCATGCGGCAGGTCCGCGCGAAACTGGAAGGCCGGGCGGGTCCGGGGGTCGGGCAGCCGTGGCGGGATCTGCGCAAGCTGCTGCGCAAGGAACCCCTTGCGCCGCGTGGGACGAGCGAGGTGTTCCGGTCCGCGCCGCTGGTGCTGGTGGCCACCACGCTGGTGGTCGCGGTGGTCGTCCCGTTCGTGACCACCGCGTCGGCGGTGGATCCGGTGGCCGACCTGTTCGCCGTGGTCGCCCTGCTCGCCCTGGGCACGGTTGCGCTCGCGCTGGCCGGGTTGGACACCGGGACCGCGTTCGGCGGGATGGGCGCCAGCCGGGAGATGACCATCATCGCGCTGGTCGAACCAACACTGCTGGTGGCGATCTTCGCGCTGTCAGTGCGCGTCGGGTCCACCAACCTCGCCGCGATCGTGTCGTCCACGCTGCACGACCCGGGGCGGGTGATCTCGCCGGTGAGCCTGCTGGCCGCGGTCGCGCTGATCGTGGTGATCGTCGCGGAAACTGGGCGGTTGCCGGTGGACAACCCGTCTACGCACCTGGAGCTGACAATGGTGCACGAGGCGATGATCCTCGAATACGCCGGGCCCGATCTGGCGCTGGTCGAGCTGGCCTCGGCGATGCGGCTGTCGGTGTTCCTGGGCCTTTTGGCCAACCTGTTCCTGCCGTGGGGTATCGCGACCGCCGTAACCCCGGCGGCCCTGCTGATCGGCGCGGTGGCCGTGGTAGGCAAGGTCGCGGTGCTGGGCGTGGCGCTGGCCTCGGCGGAGGTGTTCCTGGCCAAGCTGCGGCTCTTCCGGGTGCCGGAGCTGCTGGCAGGGTCATTCCTGCTGTCCCTGCTGGCCGTGGCCGCGTCGTTCTTCCTGGCGTGAAAGAGGAGCGCGATGAGCGAGACGCTGTATGTGCAGCTGCTGGACCTCACTGGGGGCGCGCTCCTGCTGACCGCGGTGCTGATCCTGTGGCGCCGCGAACTCGCCGTGATCATCCGGGTGTTCGCGCTGCAGGGGCTCGCACTCGCCGCGCTGGTGGCGGTGCTCGCGGCCCGCGACGCCAGCCTCGAGCTGTGGCTCGTGGCGGTGGGGCTGCTGGTGCTGCGCGCCGGGGTGCTGCCTGCCCTGCTGCGGCGGGCGCTCGCCGCGGCCGGACCGGCACGAAGGGAAACCCGCCCGCTGGTCAACGTCGCCGCCTCCCTGCTCGCGGCCGCTGTGCTGACCCTGCTGGCCTACGCGGTGTCCCAGCCCCTGGTGGAACTCGCGCCGTCGGCCGCCACCCAGGCGATCCCGGTCGGGCTCACGGTGGTGCTGATCGGGTTCTTCGTCCTGGTCACCCGCCGCCGCGCCTTGTCGCAGCTGGTCGGGTTCCTGTTGCTGGACAACGGGATCACCGCCGTCGGGTTCCTCACCACCGCCGGAGCGGGCCTGGTGGTGGAACTCGGGGTGTCGTTGGACGTGCTGCTGGCGGTGCTGGTGCTGCAGATCCTGACCACCCGGATGCGGGAAACCTTCGGCGACACCGATCTGGACGACCTGCGGGAGCTGCACGACTGATGACCACCCTTTTGCTGCTCGCCCCGATCGCCATCCCGATCCTCGGCGCGCTGTGCTATCTCGCCGCCGGGTGGCGGCCCGCCACCACATGGGTCAGCACCATCAGCGCCGCGCTGGTGTTGGCCGCCGCGATCACCACCGCCGTGGCCATCGCCCGCACTGGGCCGCACATCGCCCTGGCGGGGCTGCTGCGGGTGGATGCGCTTTCGGCGTTCATGCTGATCGTGATCGGCGCGGTCGCGCTGCTCGCGACCACCGCCACGCCGGGCTATCTGCGTGCCGAGATCGCGGGCGGCCGGGCGACCGTGCGGGCCGCGGCCCGGCACAGCGTCCTGGTGCAGTTGTTCCTGGCGGCGATGGCGCTGGCGGTGGTGGCCGCGAACCTCGGTGTGGTGTGGGTGGCGATCGAGGCCACCACCATCGTCACCGCGTTCCTCGTCGGGCAGCGCCGCACGCGCGCCGCGGTGGAGGCCGCGTGGAAGTACGTGGTGATCTGCTCGGCGGGGATCGCGCTGGCGTTGCTGGGCACGATCCTGCTCAACTACGCCTCCTCCCGCGCCCCCGGCGCACCCGGGCTCGACCTGGCGGCGCTGGCCGCGGGGGCGCACGGCCTGGACCCTGGGGTCACCCGGATCGCGGTGGCCTTGCTGATCCTCGGCTTCGGCACCAAGGCGGGGCTGGCGCCGCTGCACGCCTGGCTGCCCGACGCACACGCCCAGGCCCCGGCCCCGGTGTCGGCGCTGATGTCGGGGGTGCTGCTGTCGGTGGCGTTCTCCGCGATCCTGCGGGTCAAGGCCATCTCCGACGTCGCCCTCGGCACGGGGTTCGCGCGCACCCTGCTGGCGGTCATGGCCCTGGCCTCGCTGCTGCTGGCGGCCTCGCTGTTGCTGGCGCAACGCGACTACAAGCGGATGCTGGCCTACTCCAGCATCGAACACCTCGCCCTCGTCGCGCTCGGCGCGGCGATCGGCGGCCCGCTGGCGCTGGCCGCGATCCTGCTGCACATCCTGGGCCACGGCCTGACCAAAGGGGTGCTCTTCCTGGGCGCCGGGCGGATCCTGCAGATCACCGGCACCAGCCGCATCGACGCCGTCCGCGGCCTGGGCACCCGGGCGCCGCTGCTGGCCGGCTGCGTCGGCCTCGGGATCCTCGCCCTGATCGGGTTGCCGCCGTTTTCGGTATTCGCCAGCGAACTCGGCATCGCCCGCGCCGGATTCGCCTCGGCCCTGGGCTGGGTCACCGCTGCCGCCCTGATCCTGGTTTTGGTCATCGCCGCCGCGCTGGTCGGCCACACCGGCCGCATGCTGCTGGGCCGCCCGCCCGAAGGCCCGGGAGCCGCCACCGCCACCCGCCGCCTCCCGGTCGGGACGGCGATCGCGCTGGTCGGCGGGCTCGTGGCCGCTGCCGTGCTGGGCATCGCCGCGGGCCCGCTGGCCACCCTCCTGCATCTGGCCGCCACCACTGTGCTGGGAACACCATGACACGCACCACCCACGCCCTCTCGCCCGCGGAACTGCCCAAGCAGGCGAGCGACTTGCTCGACGCCGGGTTCCGTGTCGCGCTCGTCGCCGGACACGACGACGGACACCGGCTACGAGCGGTCTATCTGTTCACCGCCCCCGGGGACCGGCGCGTCGAGCTGCACGTCCCGCTGGACCCGACCAAGCCCGAAGTGCCGAGCCTGGCCGGGCTGTCCTTCCCCGCCGGGCGATTCGAACGCGAGATGCGGGACCTGTTCGGCATCGTGCCCACCGACCACCCGCTACCGCAGCGCCTGGTCCGCCACTTCCACTGGCCGAAGGGCTGGTACCCGATGCTGACCGACGCCGGCGAGTCACCCGGGTTCGGCGACACCGACGGCCCCTATCCCTTCCGCACCGTCGAAGGCGACGGGGTGTACGAGATCCCTGTCGGCCCGGTGCACGCCGGCATGATCGAACCCGGGCACTTCCGATTCTCCGTCGTCGGCGAGACCATCCTCAACCTCAAGGCCCGCCTCTGGTTCGTCCACAAAGGACTCGAGAAGCTGTTCCACGGCCGCCGTCCCCGCGACGCGGTCGCCCTGGCCGAGCGCGTCAGCGGCGACACCGCAGTCGGGCACGCGCTGGCGTTGTGTCTCGCCGTGGAGGACGCCTACGGGATCGCCGTGCCGGAAGACGCGCAGCGGATCCGGGCGATCCTGCTGGAACTGGAACGGCTCTACAACCACATCACCGACATCGGGGCGCTGTGCAACGACGTCGGCCACGGCATCCTTAATACCCACGCCCAGCGGGTGCGCGAACAACTGCTGCGCATCAACGACCACGTCACCGGGCACCGGCTGCTGCGCGGTGCCATCCGCCCCGGCGGCGCGCACCTCCAACAGCTACCCGACCTGCACTGGCTGACCGCGCTCGGCGACGACATCGCGGAGATCGTCGGGCTCGCCTTGGACAACACCGTGGTGCGCGACCGGTTCACCGGCACCGCCGTGCTCACCCGCCAGCAGGCCGCCGATCTGGGCACCCTCGGCTACGTCGCCCGCGCCAGCGGCCTGACCGGTGACGCCCGCGAGGACCACCCCTTCCTGGCCACCCTGCTCGCCCTCGCCACCCACAGTCACACCGACGGGGACGTGCTGTCCCGCTTCCTCGTGCGCGCCGACGAAATCGCCGACGCCATCACCATGATCACCCGCCTGGCTGGCGATCTAGACGGCCACTTGGCCGACCACACCTCACTCCTGCACACCGCCACCGCACGGTCCGGGGTCGGGATCTGCGAGGGCTGGCGCGGCACCATCGTGCACCGCGTCGAGCTCGCCAGCGACGGCACGCTGACCCGCGTGAAGATCGTCGACCCGAGTTTCCTCAACTGGCCCGCGCTCCCGGTCGCCTTGGCCGACACGATCGTGCCCGACTTCCCGCTGACCAACAAAAGCTTCAACCTCTCCTACGCCGGCAACGACCTCTAGCCGCGGGCACAGCCGGGGAATACGCTGGACAGTCTCCCGACCGACGGGCGGCGATCATGGTGACTCAGCAGTATCTCGCGGGCGAGTTGTCACTACTACTGGCCCGGCTGCAGCTGGGGGCGGCGAATCAGGCGTCGGGGTGCGCCTTCGCCGGGTTGCGCGCCAAGGCGGAAACGTCCCCGGTGACGGCGCTGGGCTCGGTGGCCACGCAAGCGCTGCGGCTGAGCGACCTGTCCTGTTGGGACTCGGTATCCCGCGGCGATACCGCGGCGTTCCGCCGCCAGGCCGAGGCGTCGGCGGCGCTGTACGAATTCGGGGTGTGCGCGGGGCTACTCAACGAGGAGTAGGAGGCGGATCGTGACCACGGAACACGAGGTGCAGGTCGCCGAAACACAGATCGCCGTGCATTGGCGCGAGGAGGGCTATCTGGCGCCCCCGCCGACGTTCCTCGCTCAGGCCAATGCCGCCGATCCGGCGATCCTGGAGCGCTTCGCCGAGCCGCGTTTCCCCGAGTGTTTCATGGAATACGCTGATCTGCTGTCGTGAGACAGCTACTGGCACACGACCTTGGACACCAGCACCCCGCCGTTCTGGAGATGGTCGTCGGCGGCCGGTTGACCGCCTGCGACAGCTGCGTCGACCGGCACCTGACGGCCGACGCGAACAAGGCCGCGCTCAAATGGGTCCCCCAACCGAGGGGGAGGCCACCGCAGTCATCACCTACCAGGAGCTCTACCGGCGGGTCAACGAGTTTGCCGCCCTGCTGCGCGAGGAGTGCGGGCTCACGACCTGCGACCGGGTGACCTTCCACCTGCCGATGGTGCCCGAACTGCCGGTGGCGATGCTGGCCTGCGCCCGCCTCGGCGCGATCCATTCCGAAGTGTTTGGCGGATTCAGCGGCACCGCGTGCGGCGGCCGGATCGCCGACTCCGGCAGCCACATCCTGGTCACGACCGACGCCTACCACCGCAACGGAACGTTGGTGGACCACAAAACCAAAGCCGACAAGGCCGTCGCCGAAGCGGCCCGGCAAGGCCAGCAGGTGGACCGGGTGCTGGTGTTCCGCCGCTACCCCGGCCGGTACAGCTCGGCGACACCCAATGGTCGAGGGCCGCGACGTCTTCGTCGACGACCTCCTCCCGCCTATCGCGGGCGGCTGGTGGAGCCGGTGCCGATGCCGGCCGAGGCGCCGCTGTTTCTGATGTACACCAACGGCACCACCGGCACACCGAAGGGCTGCCAGCACTCCACCGGCGGCTACCTCGCCTACGTGGCCGGCACATCGAAGTACTACCAGGACATCCACACCGAGGACACCTACTGGTGCTGCGCCGACATCGGATGGATCACCGGGCACTCCTACATCGTCTACGGCCCCTGGCCCTCGGCACCACCAGCGTGCTGCCCTACTTCGCCGGGCACGGCGCCGTCCAGGCCGCCGCCGGCTACCTCCGCATCCTCGGCCGGGTCGACGACGTGATCAACGTGGTCGGGCACCGGCTGGGCATCGAGGAGCTCGAATCCGCCAGCCTCACCGTCGCCGAGGTCGCCGAAGCCGCCGCGGTCCTGGTCATCGACGAGGTGCGCGGCCGAGCGGTGGAGATGTATGTCTCCCTCAAACCCGGCCTGACCCCGAGCACCGAGATCGAGGACAAAGTCGCCGCGGCCATCGACCGCGAGATCGGCAAGATCGCCCGCCCCCGCGCATGTCTGGATCGTCGCCGACATGCCCAAGACCCGCTCCGGCAAGATCATGCGCCGGGTGATCGCCGGGATCTCCAACTTCGCCGACGTCGGCGACGTGTCCACCCTCGCCAACCCCGAGGTGGTCGACGACATCCGCCACCACATCCAGAGCGAGAAACTCGCCCACGACCAGGCCCCACGTCCACTGACCCCGGAGGAGACCGCGGAAATCCGCACCTTCGGCCACGCCGACTGACACGCAGCCGACCCACGCCAGCGTGTGATGAACTGTACAACCCCTCCGTGAAGACTTGCGTATTTCTTTAACTGACAACATGCTAGATTTCCCATGTCCACAGGGCTGCGCGGAGGGGAGTGGACTGATGAGTCAATTCGCGGCGGAGTTACGCCGGGGAATCACCGAAGCGCAGGAGGCGTCGGCCGCCGCAGTGCAGGCGGGCCACCCCTACGAGGCGTACCTGCACCGGGCGAGGCTGGCCGACCTGCTCGAGGTCGCCACCCGCCACGCGGTGGACACAGAGGGCCTGGTCGAGCCGTCGATGCGACAGGCCCTGGACGACGACCATGCGGCTATGCAGGGACGGGCGTGACCCCGGCGGACACTCCCGGGTCCAGCCCGGCGGCGGTCGCCGGCGACGGTAGTAGCCGACGAGGCCCGCAGGATCCCAGTGACGTGCTCGCGGCACTGAAGACGGATGTGCGGGTGTTGCGCGACCTGGCGGGCCTGTCGTCGGTCCCGGTGGCGCTCACCGCGCGCGACGCCGCCCAGCTCAGCGCGGGACTACGGACACTGCCGGCGGAGGTCACCGCGGTCTTCGTGGCCGGGACCGACCCGGTGCGGGCTCGAGCCGCGCAACGGGATCTGGCCTGCACCGGGGGCATCCCCGTGGTGACCGAGCAGGACACCACCGCGATCGCCCTCGCCGCCGCGGTCCTGACCACCCTGGCCCGGGCGGGCACCACGCCCCACGCCAGCCAGGTGGTGATCGCCGGCGCCGACCAGCTGCCACCGCTCACTCCGCTGCTGATCGCCGCCGGGATCGGTGACCTCGTCTCGTGGAATCAGGCCGACGCTATCGGGTATCCGCTGGCGGCGGCGGCCTGGCGGGCGAGTGCCGTGGTCGACCTGCTCGGGGCGGCCTCGACGCTCACCCCGGCCTTCGGCGAGGACGTGCCCGTGCCCGTGATCGCGCTGGACGATCCCGTGGCCCGGTTGCTGGCCGTGCCGGGCCTGCTGCGCGCGATCCGGCACACGGCCGCCGTGGGGATCTGGGCCGATCCGCTGTATCACCTCGACCTGCACCATGCATGCGCGCAGGCCCTGGCCGCGCTCACCCCCGTTGATCGGCTGCTGCCCGACATGGCCGATCCCGACCTCTCCGAGGCCGTGGCCCGCGCCGCGACCGACGTTCTGCAGCACCCCCCGCGTACTCGATGAGGAGACAGCGATGACGTCAACCATTCCGGGACTGGACCGGGCACCCACAACCCATCGGGAGTTGCGGGCGTGGGTGGCCGAGGTGGCGGAGCTGACCACGCCGGAGCGGGTGGTGTGGTGCGACGGGTCCGACGACGAGTGGCGCCGGCTCACCACCGAGTTGGTCTCGGCGGGCACGCTCGTGCGGCTGTCGAAGAAGCCGAACTCCTTCTGGGCCGCCTCCGACCCCAGCGACGTCGCGCGCGTGGAGGACCGCACCTTCATCTGCTCCGAACACGAGTCCGACGCCGGGCCGACCAACAACTGGATGGCCCCGGCACAGATGAAGGACCGCATGACCGAGCTGTACCGGGGGTGCATGCGTGGCCGCACGCTGTATGTCGTTCCGTTCTGCATGGGCCCGCTGGAGGACGACGCCCCAAAACTCGGGGTCGAGATCACCGACTCCGCCTACGTCGTGCTCTCCATGCGCATCATGACCCGCATGGGTGCCGCGGCGCTGGCCAAGTTCGGCGAGAACGCGCCGTTCGTCAAGGCCCTGCACTCCGTCGGTGCCCCGCTGGAACCCGGCCAGGTGGACGTGCCGTGGCCGTGCAACGACACCAAATACATCACCCACTTCCCCGAGGAACGCACCATCTGGAGCTACGGCTCGGGCTATGGCGGGAACTCGCTGCTGGGCAAGAAATGCTATGCGCTGCGGATCGCGTCGGTGATGGCCCGCGACGAGGGCTGGCTGGCCGAGCACATGCTCATCCTCAAACTCACCTCACCGACCGGCTCGGTCCACTACATCGCCGCCGCGTTCCCCAGCGCCTGCGGCAAAACGAACCTGGCCATGCTGCAACCCACCCTGCCCGGGTGGAAGGCCGAAACCCTGGGCGATGACATCGCGTGGATGCGCTTCGGCGACGACGGCCGGTTGTATGCGGTCAACCCGGAATTCGGGTTCTTCGGCGTCGCCCCCGGTACCGGGTACCGCACCAACCCGGTCGCGATGGACACCATCGAGCAGGGCAACTCGATCTTCACCAACGTCGCGCTGACCGACGACGGCGACGTGTGGTGGGAAGGCATGACCCCGCACCCGCCCGCGCACCTGACCGACTGGAAACGCCGCGACTGGGCGCGCGACTCGGAGGAACCCGCCGCGCACCCGAACTCCCGGTTCTGTACCCCGATCTCGCAATGTCCGATCGTGGCGCCCGAGTGGAACGACCCGAAGGGGGTGCCGATCTCGGCGATCCTGTTCGGCGGCCGCCGCGCCACCACCATCCCGCTGGTGACCGAGTCGAGGGACTGGCAGCACGGCGTGTTCCTGGGCGCCACCCTGTCCTCAGAGACCACCGCCGCCGCGACCGGCAAGGTCGGAGTGGTCCGCCGCGACCCGATGGCCATGCTGCCGTTCCTCGGGTATCACGCCGCAGATTATTTCGCGCACTGGCTGGACACCGGCAAGAACGCCAACGCCGCCACGCTGCCCAAGATCTTCCACGTCAACTGGTTCCGTCGCGGCCGGGAAAAGCGGTTCCTCTGGCCCGGGTTCCGGGAAAACTCCCGGGTGCTGGCTTGGATCATCGGCCGCCTCGAGGGCACCGCCGGCGCCCGGCATACCCCGATCGGATTCGTGCCCACGGCCGCCGACCTCGACCTCACCGGGCTCGACGAGACCTCCGCCGCTGTCGACGCCGCGCTCGCCGTCAACACCGACGAGTGGCAGGCCGAGCTCCCCTTGATCGAAGGCTGGTTCGCCGGCCTCGGCGACAAGCTGCCCGCCCCGCTCGCCGACGAGTTGCACGCCCTCAAGACACGCCTCGCCGCGACATCCCCGACCGTCAAGGAGAGTCTGTGATCGCCTTGGCCCCGAAGCCGATCGTCACTCGCGCCCATCCGGCAGCCGAGACGAAGAAGGGGTCGGCGCTGCTGCGGTTGTTCCGCACCACCGATCACAAGCAGATCGGCATCATGTACCTGGTCACCTCGTTCGCGTTCTTCATGGTCGGCGGGGCGATGGCGATGCTCATGCGCAGCGAACTGGCCCGCCCGGGCATGCAGTTTCTGTCCAACGAGCAGTACAACCAGCTGTTCACCATGCACGGCACGGTGATGCTGCTGCTGTATGCGACGCCGAGCGTGTTCGGGTTCGCCAACTTCGTCCTGCCGCTCCAGATCGGCTCCCCGGACGTGGCGTTCCCGCGGTTGAACGCGTTCTCCTACTGGCTGTTCCTGTTCGGCAGCCTGATGGTGCTGTCGGGCTTCCTCACCCCGGGCGGGGCCGCGGACTTCGGCTGGTTCGCCTACACCCCGCTCTCCGACGCCATCCACTCGCCCGGGATCGGGGCGGACCTGTGGATCACCGGCCTCGCGGTCGGCGGCCTGGGCACGATCCTGGGCGCGGTCAACATGGTGACCACCGTCATCTGCCTGCGGGCGCCCGGGATGACCATGTACCGGATGCCGATCTTCACCTGGAACATCCTGGTCACCTCCATCCTGGTGCTGATCGCGTTCCCGATCCTGACCGCGGCGCTGCTGGGCCTGCTCGCGGACCGCAAACTCGGGGCGCACCTGTTCGACCCGGCCAACGGTGGGGTGATCCTGTGGCAGCACCTGTTCTGGTTCTTCGGCCACCCCGAGGTCTACATCCTCGCGCTGCCCTTCTTCGGCATCGCCTCCGAGATCTTCCCCGTGTTCTCCCGCAAACCAGTGTTCGGCTACAAAGGACTCATCTGGGCCACCCTGGGGATCGCGGCCAGCTCGGTGGCGGTATGGGCACACCACATGTACGCCACCGGCGCCGTGCTGCTGCCGTTCTTCTCGTTCATGACGTTCTTGGTGGCGGTCCCGACAGGGGTGAAGTTCTTCAACTGGATCGGCACCCTGTGGAAGGGGCACATCACCTTCGAGGCGCCGATGTTGTTCTCGCTGGGGTTCGTCGTGACGTTCCTGTTCGGCGGCCTGACCGGGGTGCTGCTGGCGGCGCCGCCGATCGACTTCCACGTCTCGGACTCCTATTTCGTGGTGGCGCACTTCCACTATGTGCTCTACGGCACGATCGTGTTCGCGACCTTCGCCGGGATCTACTTCTGGTTCCCGAAGATCACCGGCCGGATGATGGACGAGAAGCTCGGCAAGCTCCACTTCTGGCTCACCTTCCTCGGCTTTCACGGCACGTTCCTGATCCAGCACTGGCTCGGCAACGAGGGCATGCCCCGCCGCTACGCCGACTACCTGGCCGCCGACGGGTTCACGACCCTGAACACGATCTCCACGGTCAGTGCCTACATCCTGGGCGCCTCGACGCTGCCCTTCATCTACAACGTGGTGAAGTCCTACCGCTACGGCGAGATCGTCACGGTGGACGACCCGTGGGGTTACGGCAACAGCCTGGAATGGGCGACCTCGTGCCCGCCGCCGCGGCACAACTTCACCGAACTCCCACGGATCCGGTCCGAACGGCCCGCGTTCGAGCTGCACTACCCGCACATGATCGAGCGGCTGCACAACGAAGGCGAGATCACCTTCCTCGGCAAGCCCAAGCACGTGGACGCCAAGAACACCCCGGAGGAGATTTCGTCATGACGAGTGGCGAGCGCGCCCCGGTGGTGCGGGCGGGAACCGTCGCCAAGCAGTTGATGTTCTTCGCCGGCGGTGCCCACCCGGCACTGGCCAAGGCCATCACCGCGCGTCTCGGTGTGTCGATCACGCCGCAGTCCGCGCACACGTTCGCCAACGGGGAAAGCTTCGTCCGTTTCGAGGAGTCCGTACGCGGCAGCGACGCGTTCGTGCTGCACACCCCGGCCGCGCCGCCCAATACCTGGCTGCTACAGCAGCTGATCATGCTCGACGCGCTCAAGAGGGCCAGTGCGGAACACATCACGGTGATCTGGCCGTTCTACCCGTATTCGCGCCAGGACAAGAAGCACCGCGGCCGGGAACCCATCTCGGCGCGGCTGGTCGCCGACCTGCTCACCACCGCCGGCGCGGACCGGATCATCACCGTCGACCTGCACACCGCGCAGGCCCAGGGGTTCTTCGGCGGCCCGGTCGACCACCTGCTCGCCTCGCCGCTGCTCGCCGACCACGTGCGGCGGCGCCACCGGGATGCGGAGATCGCCGTGGTGGCCCCGGATTCCGGGCGGGTCAAGCTCGCCGAGACCTGGGCCGACCTGCTGGGCGGACGCCCGATCGCGTTCATCCAGCACCGCGAGTCGCTGCACACCGTCCGTCCGGCCCACGTGGTGGGCGACGTGCGCGGCCGGTTGTGTGTCGTGGTCGACGACATGATCGACACCGGGGCCACCATGGCCGGCGCGGCCCGGCTGCTGCTGGCCGAGGGCGCCTCCGACGTCATCGCCGCCGCCACCCACGGCGTGCTCTCCGGCGACGCGCCGCAGCGCCTGGCGGGCAGCGGCATCCGCCACGTCGTACTCACCAACACCCTGCCCATCCCCGAGCACAAACGCTTTCCGCAACTACGCGTCATCTCCATCGCCCCGCTGTTGGCGCGCGCCATCCACGAGGTGTTCACCGACGGATCCGTCACCCGCCTCTTCTGACCCCGAAAGGCCTCGAAGCAGACGCGCGTGGTGGCGCGAGTCAAGCGGGAACTGGCTGAAAAGCTCGACGCCGAGATCGCGGCCGACGTACGGCATTACTTGGCTGTCTACGGCGGGCCGGACCGGTGGCAGGTCGAGGTCCACGACGGGGCCGTGCGGATCACCGACGCCTTCGACAGGGGGCTTGAGGAACATCCGCGTCGGATCGTGCGCTAAGCCCTCGTCGCCGCTGGTCGCTAATCATCGGGGCTCCGACTCCGGCAGGTTTTTGAAGTCTTCCCACAGATAACGCTCTATTATCTGCGGCATCGTTGATCACGTCCTGCGGGAACGACCTCGCGGCGGCGCGTGAAGCGGCCCTGTTATCTGTGGCAAGGAGGAAACGCGGTGTCTACCGTCGTCGCGCTGCCGACGAATCCCTCGGCGCTGACTGTCGGCCGGGCGGCTGAACTGTTCCTCGACTCGCTGGGCAACCCGAACACGATCCGCGGCTACGCCATTGCGGTCGGCAAGACCGCCGAGAAGCTCGGCGAGCACCGGCCGCTGGCGGCGGTGACCGACGACGACGTCGGCGAGGCGTTGGAGTCGCTGTGGGGCCGGGCGGCCGTGGGCACCTGGAACGCCCGCCGCGCCGCGGTGGGTTCGTGGCTGGCCTGGTGCCGGGACCGCCACGAGGCCCCGGCCGTGCCGGGATGGTGCAAGCGCCTGGCGACCCCGGACTCCGAGACCCCGGTGCGGTCCCGGCTGGCGATCGACCGGCTGGTGGCACGCCGCGAGGTCGCGATCCGGGAGAAGACCTTCTACCGGATGCTCTACGAAACCGCCGCCCGCGCCGAGGAGATCCTCGGCCTCAATATCGAGGACCTCGACCTCGCCGGGCGCCGCGCGGCGGTGAAGTCCAAGGGAGCCCGTGCGAAGACCCGCCGCCGGGGTCAGGAGCGCGAGGATGTCGTGCTGGAGACCGTCTACTGGGACGCCGGCACCGCGCGCCTGCTGCCGCGACTGCTCAAGGGCCGCACCCGGGGGCCGGTGTTCTGCACCTACCGCCGCCCCGGCCCCGGCAAGATCCTCGGCCCCCGCGACACCTGCCCGGACACCGAGCTGGCACGGCTGTCCTACGGCCAGGCCCGCGCCCTGCTCGACGCCCACACCGCCCTGCGCGGTCCAGGAACCGGTTGGGACCTCCACGAATTTCGGCATTCGGCATTGACCCACCTCGGTGAGCAGGGCGCGTCATTGTTGCTGCTGATGGCAAAGTCCCGGCACAAGAAGCCGGAGAACGTCCGCAGGTACTTCAAGCCGTCAGCTGAGGCCCTCGCCGAAGTCACCAGCCTGCTGGCGCCCGGCGACAGCCGACGGTAGAAGGAATCAACCGGGTTTGGTGTGCAGGCGGCCGATGCCGGGGACGAACCGGCCCACGTCGGCGGCGTAGCGTTCGTAGGCTTGGCCGTGCTCGCGCCGCAGGTGGGGTTCTTCGACCCGGCGGACTTGCAGTTGAACGCCGAGGGTGAAGGCGCCCAGCCCGGCCAAGGCGATCACATTGGGTACGGCCAGGGCCATCCCGGCGAACGCTGTGACGATGGCGGTGAAGATGGGATTGCGCACCAGCCGGAACGGGCCGGTCGTGACCAGTTCGGTGTGCTCGTCCTCGGCGACGCCGACCCGCCAGGCGTTGCCCATGGCCAGCTGTGCGGCGAAAGTGCCCAGCACACCCAGGCTCGCCAGGACCACACCGAACAGTCGTAGCCACGGCTGATCAAGCAGGGTCAGGATGTCCAGACCGGCCAGGTCAGCCAGTGGGGCGGCCACGCTGGTGGCCAACACGCCCAGGCCCATGAACAGGTGGATCACCAGTGACGCGGCGCCGGCACCCGAGGGCGACAACCGGTGCCCGGTGTGGCCGGTGCGACGCCAGAGGACGAGGGTGCGCACAGCAACGGCGAGAATGGACGCCCCGAATAAGCACAGCACTGCCACGGGCAATGGGTCTCACCCCTCCGCTGGTTCTCGCCGGTGGTCTGGCGACCGCAGTGTGGCGACGACGACGAGTGCTCCGCCGCAGGTGATGAGCATGTCGGCGAGGTTGAAGGTGGGCCACCAGCCGGTGTGTAGGTAGTCGGTGACCACGCCGTCCATGCCGCGATCGATGAGGTTGGCGACCGCGCCGGCCAGCACCGCGGCCAGACCGAGCCGCATGATCAGGTCCCCGGTGCGGGCGGCCCGCCAGGCAAAGACCGCCAGACCTGCGGTGATCAGTGCGGTGACGGTGAGCACGATCCAGCCGGGCATTGCCGCGCCGAGGCTGAAAGCCATGCCGGAGTTGTAGCCCAGGCGCAGCTGGAGTAGCCCGAGGTCGATCGAGTGGCCATCGGTCAGCGCTTGGGCAGCCCAGGTTTTCAGCGCGAGGTCTCCGGCGGCCAGGAGTGCGGCCCCGGTGGTGAGGGTGGCCCGGCGCCGGGCCACCCTCACCACCGGGGTTTCGGTGCGGGTCACGCCGAGGCTCCCACTGTCGTGGTAGGCCGCACTGCCGCGGGCTTCCCGCCGGGCAGCGTGGGCAGCGGCTTGGCGCGGCCGGCCCGGACGCCGTTGGCGATGACCACGACCTCGGCCACCTCGTGCACCAGCACCACCGCCGCCAGCCCGAGGATGCCGAACAGGGCCAGGGGCATCAGCACCGTGATGATCGCCAGGGACAGTCCGACGTTTTGCAGCATGATCCGCCGGGCGCGTCGGGCGTGGTCGAGGGTGTGCGGCAGGTGCCGCAGGTCCTCGCCCATGAGCGCGACGTCGGCGGTTTCGATGGCCACGTCGGTGCCCATCGCGCCCATGGCGATGCCCAGGTCGGCGGTGGCCAGGGCCGGGGCATCGTTGACACCGTCACCGACCATCGCCATCGATCGCTGGTGGCCCAGCTCGCCGACGATGCGGGCCTTGTCCTCCGGCCGCAGTTCGGCATGCACCGAGTCGATGCCCGCCTCGGCGGCCAGTGCGGCGGCGGTGGCCTGGTTGTCACCGGTGAGCATGGCGACGTGATAGCCACCCGAGTGCAGCCGGGTGATCACCTCGCGCGCTTCGGGGCGCAGTTCGTCGCGCACGGCGACCGCGCCGATCACCTGTCCGTCGTCCTCGACGAGCACCGCGGTGGCCCCGCTGTGCTGCATCCGCTCGACGTCGCCAGCCAACGGGCTGGAGTCCAGCCAGCCCGGGCGCCCGAGCCGCGCGGTGCGTCCGTCGACCTGCCCGGTCAGCCCGGCGCCGGTGACGGCCTCGACGTCGGTCGCCGGTGCGATGTCGCCGTCGACGGCGGCGAGGATCGCTCGTGCGAGGGGGTGTTCGCTGCGGGCTTCCAGCGCCGCGGCCAGTCCCAGCACCCGCTCCCGCGAAATCCCGTCGGTGGTGGCGACGTCGACCACGCTCGGCTGGTTGCGGGTCAGCGTGCCGGTCTTGTCCAGCGCCACCCCCCGCACACGTCCCAGTCCTTCCAGCGCGGCACCGCCCTTGACCAGCACGCCAATCTTGCTGGCCGCGCCGATGGCAGCGACCACCGTCACGGGGATGGAGATCGCCAGCGCGCAGGGCGAGGCGGCCACGAGCACCACCAGGGCGCGTTCGATCCACGTCGCCGGGTCGCCGAGCAGGCTGCCGATGCCGGCGATGAGGGCGGCGGCGATCATGACGCCGGGCACCAGGGGTTTGGCGATGCGGTCGGCCAGGCGCTGGCTGGCGCCCTTGCGGGACTGCTCGGCCTCCACGATCCGCACGATCCGCGCCAGGGAGTTGTCCTCGGCAGTCGTGGTGACCTCGATTTCGAGCACCCCGGTGCCGTTGATCGACCCGGCGAACACCTCGCTGCCGGGACCGGCCTCGACGGGCACGGACTCGCCGGTGATCGCGGAGGTGTCCAGCGCGGTGCGGCCGGTGCGGATGACGCCGTCGGTGGCGATGCGTTCGCCGGGCTTGACCACCATCCGGTCTCCGACGCGGAGCTCGGACGGGGCCACCACGACCTCGCTGCCGTCGCGCAGCACGGTGGCCTCATCGGGCACCAGCGACAACAACGCGCGCAGGCCCCGGCGGGTCCGCGCGAGGGAGTATTCCTCCAGGCCCTCGCTGATGGAGTACAGGAAGGCCAGCATCGCGGCCTCGCCGACCTCACCCAGGATGACCGCGCCGATGGCCGCGATCGTCATCAGCGTGCCGACACCGATCTTGCCCTTGGCCAGCCGCTTCAGTGTGGAGGGCACGAACGTGTAGGCACCGGCGACCAGAGCCAAGGACTTGAGGATCAGCGCCAGCATCGGCGCCGCGCCTGCCCACTCCGTCGCGTATCCGGCGATCAGCAGCACCCCGGCGACGGCCGCGGCGCGCAGTTCGGTGACTTGCCAGAGCCGTTCCGGCTCGTGTTCTTCGGCTTCCTCGCCGGTGCGGGGCTCGTCGCTGCCGCAGCCGCAAGCATCGCTCATCGCACGATCTCCTCGTTCTGGGGCTCGCCGGTGGTGTCGGTGCCGTAGTTCGGGCACAACGAAACCGCGTTGCCGGTCGCGGCCAGCAGCGTCTCGGCAGAGGCCAGTAGGTCCAGCAACTCCGGGCGGGTCAGGCTGTAGAACACCTGCCGCCCTTGCGGGCGGCCCACGACCAGCCCGCAGTCACGCAGGCACGCCACGTGGGCTGACACCGTCGACTGCGCCAGTCCCAGTTCGGCGACCAAGTCCGCGACGCGGGCCTCACCGGAGGCCAGACGCTGCACGATCGCCACCCGCGCGGCATCGGACAGGCTGTGGAACAACGCCACCGCCGGATCCAGGTTCGCGCCCGGCGGGTTCGACGCCAGGCACCTCTCCGTGCTATTCATCGTCATATCCCGATGATAGCAGTTCCGTGCGATCCAATCGAGGTGTTGCGATGTTGATGAACCGGGTCGAGACCGCGCTGATCAACTCCCCGCCGCGGCGGTGGCTGCAGCGCTACTACGAGGTGCCGTGGATGCGGCGTCTCGGCGGGCCGCTTCCGCCCGGAGCGCGAATGCTGGAGCTGGGCTGCAGGCCGGGCTACGGCACCCAGCTGATCCTGGAGTGCTTCGGCGCCGGCCACGTCGACGCGATCGACCTGGACCCCGCGATGATCATCCGAGCCCGGCGGCGCCTGGCCCGCTACGGCCAGCGAGTCCGCCTGGCCTGCGGCAGCGCCACCGACCTGCACGCCGGGCTGGGCGGCCCCGCCCACCGCTACGACGCGGTGTTCGACTTCGCGATCATCCACCACATCCCCAACTGGACCGACGCGCTCGCCGAGATCGCCCGCGTCCTCACCCCGGGCGGGCGGCTCTACTTCGACGAGGTCACGGCCCTGGCCCTGGCCACCCCCACCTACCGGCTGCTGTTCGACCACCCGGCCCAGAACCGCTTCACCGCCGAGGAATTCCTCGCCGAGCTGGCGCGCCACAACCTCGCCGTCGACCAGCAGTACCTGACCCGCCGCCAGGGCCGGTACGTGCTCGGGGTGGCCACCTACCGGCCCTAGCCAGCCACCCCGAGCACGGTGTCACCGTTCGTCGTCCTCGTCGGGCTCCCGCGGATCGCGCAACGGCCGCAGGCCCTGGGCCAGATCGGCTGGGAGCAGGAACGAATACCGGCCGAGCATGTTGATGTGGTGACGCACGAACGGTGACAGCCGGGCGGCGTCTTCGTCGCGGACCTCGTAGCCGCCAGCCCGGAGTTCGGTGATGGCGGCGTCGAGGTAGCGGGTGTTGAACAGCACGATCGCGTTGAGCACCAGGCCGAGGGCGCCGAGCTGGTCTTCCATGCCTTCGTAGTAGCGCTGCCGCAGTTCGCCGCGCTGGCCGTGGAAGATCCGCCGCGCCAGGGCGTGGCGGCCTTCCTGGAGGTTGGCCTGGGCTTTGATGTCGCGGCGGTAGCCGGTGTCGTCGACCATGCGCAGCACGTGCAGCGTCTTTTCGATTCGCCCGTAGTGGGCGATGGCTTCGCCGAGCGGGGTGGGGTGGCCGTCACGGGAGAGCATCCGGATCACGTCGTGCGCGCGGACTGCGCCGGTGTGGATGGAGGCGGTGACCCGCAGGATGTCTTCCCAGTTTCGCCGCACTTTGTCCAGGTCGATGCGGCCGCGGGCGGCGGTGGTGAACGGGCCGTAGTCGGCCTTGGTGTCGATGCGCCACAGCTTCTGATCCGGCAGGTCGGCCAGCTGCGGGGCGTAGGTGAACCCGGCGAGCGTGAGGAGACCAAAGACGATGTCGCTGTACGAGGCGGTATCAGTCACGATCATCTGCGGTTTCGTTCCGCCGTCGCGGTCGTAGAGCACATCCAGAACGTGCAGGGAATCGCGCGGGGTACCCGCTACGACCTTGCCGCCGAGCCCCGCGGCCTGATCGTTGATCATGTTCAGCCAGGTCGCGCCTCGGCGTTGGCCCCAGTAGTGCGGGTTGTGGCGGGCGTTGATCGTCTGCACCGGCACGACGAACCGCATCCCGTCCACACTGGCCACATGCCCGCCGCCCCAGATTCGGGCCAGGCCGATACGGGCCTGTTCCTCGATCAGGGCGGCGTTGGCGGCCTTGAGGGTGTCCATCCGCAGGTAGATGGCATCGACGTGCGCGAGCCGATCCCGGGTCAACGCCGCCATGCCATGTTTGATGACCGGGGTCCAGCCGATGTTGCACGCCTCGCTCACGAGCAGGGCCGCGATGGTGATGTGCAGGTCGGCCAGGCGGGCTTCGCCGCCGGTGATCGAGGTGAACGCATCCGCCGCGCCGGTCCAGGAAAACACCTCCAGCAGCACCTCGGGCAGATCCACCCGCGGCAGCATCCGGTTGGTCAGCACCCGCAGGTTCTCCAGGCTCGGCGGCTCCGCCTCCGCCGGGAGCGCCGCCAGGTGCAGCCGGCCGCCGTCGTCGAAGCGGACCGCGGTGTTGTCGGGCAACCCAGCGGTGACCTCACGAAACGTCGCGTCGAGCAGGTCGGCGCGCTCGTCCAGGCGGTCATCGGGATCCGGCGGCAGGCCGAGGCTGGCCAGCACCACCGGCTTGGCCGTGGCCCACGCCTTCCCCGCCAGCAGCTTGGCGCGCGGGTCGCCCCACTTGCTGGAGTTGACCGCGAAGATGTCCCGGCGACGCAGGCAGCGGTGGAACTGCTCCAACACGCAGAAGGTGTAGGCCCGCCAGTCCACCGTGCCCGGCTCCAGCTCCGGGGCGTGCAGCACCAGCCGTCGCCAGGAGCCGATCAACAGCTGATCGTCGATCTCGGAGCGGGCCACCTTGTTGCGGCCGCCGCCCCACAACTTCGGCAGACCCCGCAACGCGGCCAGCACCCGCTGGCCGTCCGGGGCGGCGTCGAAGAGGATCACCTCGCACAGCAGCGGCAGGAATGGCCGCACAGTGGCGAACCGCTTCACCAGCTCCGCCCGCCACGCCTCATCGGCGTCCGAGTCCGGCGGGCCGGCCAGCTCCACCACCGCAACCAGGGCCTCCGCCAGCTCCGAGCGAGGCACCACGGCCTCGATCTCGGCCCACACCTGCGCCAAACTCACCGACTCGGCCGTGTCCCCGTCGCTAGCGGCCTGCTCGACGAGATCGTCGTGAGCGCCTGTGATCTCCAGCAGCACCCCGAACGCCGCGGCGAGCTTCGCCGACGCCTTGCCGAGTTTGGGCAGGGTACGCAGCTTTTCCTTAGCCGACTCCCGCTCCGCCCGCGCCAGCAGTTTGGAGGAGATCAGCACATCCAGCAGGTCCAGAGCGTCGTCGACCGCCCGGGTTTGCAGGTAGACCACGGTGGCCAGCAGCGTCGCCAGTCGTCGGGAATCGCCGTGCCTGCGCAGCAGACTGGCCTTGCCCTGCACGCCATAGCGCGACAACTCCGCCAGCCGGCGCGGCGGCACCACCTCGGTATCGACCTCGGCGAACCCCAGCCCCAGAATCTCCGAGGCCCGCTGAAGCGCGTCAACCATCGCTGGACCCGACACCCGCGTCGGCGGTCGCCGCAGCTTGTCCAGCTGCGAATTCCGGTGCCCCTCCGGGACTTCCAGCAGCTCATCGAGTGCGGCGCGCTGCTCGTCGTCGAGCAGATCATGCAGCGTCTCCCACAACCGCTGACTCGCCGCCTCCCGGCACGAACCGACCAGCCGCGCCAGCCTGGTCACGCCCGGCAGCAGCACCTTCCGCTCACGCAGCCACCCCACCGCAGCATCGAACAGCGCCTTCGGCCCGTCACCGGTGGTCCACGCTCGGGCGTCCAGCCACTCACTTAACTCGCTGATGACCTCGGAGAAATCTCGCCAGCCTTCGGTGTTCTGGATTTCCCCGGCGTGGGTACGCGCGGTGCCGTCGCGCTCGCCATAGTCCTTCAGACACGACGGGTCGGAGATCTCCAACTGCTCGGCCAGATACTCGGCCACCTCCACCGGAACCTGACGCGGATCCGGCATGAACCGTCCGAGATAGCGGACGCTGGTCAGCTGGATCGCGAACCCGAGCCGGTTGTGCGCCCGGCGCTTGCCCCGCACCAGCTCCCGATCCGCGTCGTCCAGAAAGAAATACCGCTCCAACTCGCCCCGAGGCAGCGACTCGGGAAACGCTGCATATCCAGCAGCCTGCTCATCCGACAGGAACTCGACTGCCACAACAGTCCCTTCCAAGATCGACAACAAACGACCTCGGAAGACTCCAGCACTGCGTCACCGCAGGTCAACGCGGCGACTTGCAGGGAGAACGCTTAGCGCACGATCCGACACGGATGTTCCTCAAGCCCCGACAGAGAAGACCGACCGGCATGTAGCGACTGTGCTCGCGGAAGCCGTGCCGGAAGCGTTCCCGCCGGGGGTTGTGCTCGCGGGTGGCACGGTGGTGTGGCTGGTCGACCGCGATCATCCAGCGTCGAACATTCGTTCGTGGGGATGCGGTGTGGTGGGCGTTGACGACCATGACCACGGTCGGCTACGGCGATCACGTGCCGGCGAGCGTGTTCGGGAAAGTCGTTGGTGGCGTGGTGATGGTCGCCGGTGTCGCGATCATTTGCGCCGTGGCCGCGATGGTGGCCCTGTACATCGCGGGCCCCGTCGCGCTCGCCGAGGAAGTCGCGATCGAGGTCGGGGCCAAGACAGTGGAACGCGAGTAGGCGCGGCGGCTGGATCTGATCGAGTCCCGGATTGTTCGGATCGAAGCACATCTGGTGCGCGGCAGGCCGCCCGGGGGCGGAACTTGTGCAGCACAACCGCTGGCTGCTCTAGCCGCCACAGTCACCGAGCACCACACACGTCGTGGCGCGCTCAGTCGCATCGCCAGTGGTCACTCGGCCATCCACATCAGCGCCATCATCAGGGTTCCGGCCACGGCCGAAACGCGCAGGCCGACGCCAGCCAGCACGGCCCGTCCGATGCCCAGCAGCCCGAGCATGAACAGCCACTCGGCCCAGGTTCGCCCGCCCATGAGCCCAGGGTGGCTCGCGAGCGGACCGACGTCGACGGTGCTGAGAAAGCCCCGGGTGGGCGAGCCGCCGTTGATCCAGGCGTTCTGGCTGGTGGTGGAGTAACCCCAGCCGAACGTCTTGTCCAGGAAGGCCCACAGGAACACCAGGCCGGTGGCGATCCGCAGAATCGCTACGGCCGACGCGGCGAACGGCGTCATCGCGGCACCGGATGCGGTGTGGCCGGGGTCGGTATAGCGGAGGCGAGTTCGTCACGAACGGACGGACATCGCGGTCTCCTCGTGTGATTCGGTCTCGACAACCGAGAGTCTGTGGTTCGCGGCGCGGGATGGTCTGGGGGACAAGGTCCTCACGCCAGGGGACGAATGCCCGCCGTATCCGGGGTTCGTGCTTCCTACTGTCGCCAGTAGTGACCGATCCGACGGAGGAGTTGAGCTGAATGCCCGGGTATTCCACGGATCCGATCGTCGTTGGCGTCGATGGTTCGGACTCGGCATCGCACGCCGCGCGGTGGGCGGCAGAGGAGGCCATAGGCCGCGGGTGCGAACTGCGTCTGGTCCATTCCGTCGACGACATCTCGCTGTCGATCCCGCGGCTCGCACTACGCGGCGAGCATCTGCGCAGTGCGCTGCAGTTGCGCGGGCATCGCGTACTGCACGCCGCACGCGACACGGTTCGTGAGGTGGCTCCTGAGTTGTCGCCGCATCTGCAGCTCAGCGAGAACGGAGCCGCGGCGACTCTGCTGGAGCAGTCGGCAGTGGCAAGTCTGGTCGTGGTGGGTGCGCGGGGATTGCGGCCCGCGGGCCGGATCTTGACGGGTTCGGTGTCGCTTGCCGTGGCGACGCGTGCGTCCTGCCCGGTGGCGGTGATCCGCGGGCATGCCGGCGAGGCCGCGCCGCCCTTAGAGGGACCGGTGGTGCTCGGTGTCGACGCCGGTTCGTCGAGTGAGGAGGCGATCGCCATCGCGTTCGAGGAAGCGTCGTGGCGGGGCGCGCCGCTGCTCGCGGTGCGCTGTTGGAACGACGCCTTCCTGGCCGCAGTGTACGAGGAGATGCGGTGGACCCTGGACCGGCCGGCCGTCGAGGCGGCGGAACGGGAGATGCTGGCGCAGTCCCTGGCCGGGTGGGAGGTGAAGTACCCGGGCGTGACCGTCGAGCGGCAAGTCGTGCGCGGCCGGCCCGCCGAGGCACTGGCCGCCGCCGGGGATCTCGCCCGGCTGGTCGTCGTCGGCAGCCATGGCCCTGGGGGTGTGGCAGGGATGCTCTTGGGATCGACGAGCCAGAGCGTGGTGTCCTCCGCGCGCTGTCCGGTTCTCGTCGCACGACACCGCGGATGACGGTGAGGGGCGCTAGAAGTCCCCACGTTGCGTGACAGTTGGCCGCTGCCAGAAGTTCACCGCCTTTCTAACGTCGGGGCGGAAATGGGTCGAGACAGAGAGGGGACCGATGACTGAGACGACGGACGCGATCGTGGTTGGCGTGGACGGTTCGGGCACGGCGTCGCAGGCCGTGCGGTGGGCCGCCGCTGAGGCGGGTTCGCGCAACCTGCGGCTGCATCTGATCTTCGGGCTCGATCCGACACTGGGCACGTATGGCGGCGGCCTGCCAGTGCTGGAGAACCTGATCGAGGCCGGTGGTCGTGGTGCGTTCGCGCCGGGACGAGCCGGTGCCCGTCGAGGGCTAAGTGGTGGTCGGGGTGGACGGCAGCTTGCTGAGTGAGCGCGCGCTGGGGCTGGCGTTCGACGAGGCGTCGTGGCGCGGTGTGCCGCTGGTCGCGGTGCATGCGTGGAGCGACGCGGAGTACGTGACGGCGCTGCCGATGACCTATGCGCTGCTGGAGCAGGAGCCCGTGGAAGAGGAACAAACCCGGGTGCTCGCGGAGAGCCTGGCAGGACAAGTATCCCGACGTGCGCGTGAACCGTGTTGTCGTACGGGATCGGCCACGGCATCAGCTGCTCGACCGGTCGGCGAAGGTACAGCTGGTCGTGGTCGGCAGCCGAGGACGCGGGGGTTCACCGGCCTGCTGCTCGGGTCCACCAGCCAGGCGCTGATG
>Ga0164243_10003184_pt1 | contig 26456 bp, 30 predicted proteins | sample OricompcompostOP_FD_108781 | JGI IMG/M metagenome (GOLD analysis project Ga0164243, IMG submission 108781) | Organic Plus compost microbial communities from Emeryville, California, USA - Original compost - Organic plus compost (OP) | ecosystem: Engineered > Solid waste > Mixed feedstock >...
CGGCGTCGTCGGTGAGAACCTTGGGCGTCTCGGACGCGATGTCGATGCCAACCTCGGCCATCGCCGCGACGGCGACGGGATTGATCTGTGGGCCGGGCAGCGAGCCGGCCGAGCGGACGTCCACGGTGCCGCCGGACAGGCTGGTGAGAAATCCGGCGGCCATCTGTGAGCGTCCGGCATTGTGGACGCAGACGAACAGCACGGTGGGCTTGTCGCTCATCGGGTCTCCTTCGCGAGAGGGGCGGTGACGTCGTGGGGGAAGTGCCGGCGGCCGCTCCACAGGGCGACGTGCACGAGGGCGATGAGCACGGGCACCTCGATGAGCGGGCCGACGACACCGGCGAGAGCCTGGCCGGACGTGACACCGAAGGTGCCGATCGCCACGGCGATGGCCAGCTCGAAGTTGTTGCCGGCGGCGGTGAACGCGAGGGTCGTCGTCTTCGCGTACCCGAGTCGCAGGGTGCGGCCGAGCGCCATGCTGAGGGTGAAAGTGATCGCGAAGTAGGCGAGCAGCGGAACGGCGATGCGCACGACGTCGAGCGGGTTGCTGGTGATGGCGTCCCCCTGCAGCGCGAACAGCAGGACGATCGTGAACAGCAGCCCGTAGAGGGCCCACGGTCCGAGGCGCGGAAGGAACACCGATTCGTACCAGTCGCGTCCCCTGGCCCGCTCGCCGATCTGGCGGGTGGCGAAGCCGGCGACCAGCGGAACGCCGAGGAACACCAGCACGCTGGTGGTGATCGCGACGAGTGAGAAGTCGGCGCTCGTCGTCTCGAGCCCGAGCCATCCGGGCAGCGTCTGCAGGTAGAACCAGCCCAGCGCCGCGAAGGCGAAGACCTGGAAGACGGAGTTGAGGGCCACGAGGACGGCTGCCGCCTCACGGTCGCCGCAGGCCAGGTCGTTCCAGATGAGCACCATCGCGATGCAGCGGGCGAGTCCGACGATGATCAGGCCGGTGCGGTACTCGGGGAGGTCGGGCAGCAGCAGCCACGCGAGCGTGAACATCAGCGCCGGCCCGAGCAGCCAGTTCAGGGCCAGCGATGCGACGAGCAGCCGCCGGTCGCCGGCGACGCGGCGGGTCTGGTCGTAGCGGACCTTCGCGAGCACCGGGTACATCATCACGAGTAGCCCGATGGCGATCGGCACCGAGACGGAGCCGATGGTGAGCGAGTCGAGCGCCTTGGTGAAGCCGGGCCAGGTGCGTCCCAGGACGAGCCCGGCGGCCATGGCGACGACGATCCAGACCGGCAGGAACCGGTCGAGTGGCGAGAGTCGACCGACCACGGTGTCGTTCACGGCTCTCCTCGGTTGCATCGATGGGCTTCGATGGAACTACTGTCGGGGTTGCATCGACAGATGTCAATGCAGGGTGCACCATGGAGTCATGGCGACCGAGCTGACAGTCCTTCAGGACGACCTGTGCTGCACCCCCATCACCCGTGATGCGATGAGGGTTGAGGACGCCGTTCCGCTCGCGGCCCGGTTCAAGGCCATCGGCGATCCGACGCGGCTGCGACTGCTGTCGCTCGTGGCGGCGCATGAGGGTGCCGAGGCGTGCGTCTGCGACCTCACCGCACCGGTCGGCCTGTCGCAGCCGACCGTCTCGCACCATCTCAAGGTGCTCGTCGAGGCTGGTCTGCTGACCCGCACCAGGCGCGGGACCTGGTCGTTCTACGCCCTCGTCCCCGGCGCGCTCGACAACCTCGCCGACGTCCTGCGCACGCCCGTTACCTGAGCACCGCCCGAGCGCACTCAGCGGGGCGGGCGGCAGGAGGGCTCGGATAGGGTCATGGGCGACACACGCCAGATCGAGGAGAGTCGTATGCCGCAGACCGTCCGGGGCGTTGTCGCCCGCGCCAAGGGAGCACCCGTCACCGTCGAGAACATCGTCATCCCCGATCCGGGCCCGGGCGAGGCAGTGGTGAAGATCCAGGCCTGCGGCGTCTGCCACACCGACCTGCACTACCGCGAGGGTGGCATCAACGACGACTACCCGTTCCTGCTCGGTCACGAGGCCGCCGGTGTCGTCGAGTCGGTCGGCGAGGGCGTCACCGACGTCGCGCCCGGCGACTTCGTTGTGCTCAACTGGCGTGCGGTCTGCGGTGACTGCCGCGCCTGTCGTCGTGGACGTCCGCAGTACTGCTTCAGCACCTTCAACGCGACCCAGAAGATGACGCTCGAGGACGGCACCGAGCTCTCGCCGGCCCTCGGCATCGGTGCCTTCGCCGACAAGACGCTCGTCGCCGCCGGCCAGTGCACCAAGGTCGACCCGGCGGCTTCCCCGGCGGCCGTCGGTCTGCTCGGCTGCGGCGTGATGGCCGGTCTGGGCGCCGCCATCAACACCGGCAACGTCAGCCGCGGCGACACCGTGGCGGTCATCGGGTGCGGAGGTGTCGGCAACGCGGCCGTCGCCGGCGCCCGCCTCGCCGGAGCGGCGAAGATCATCGCCGTCGACCTCGACCAGCGCAAGCTCGACTGGGCCACCTCGATGGGTGCCACGCACACCGTCGACGCCTCCGCGGGCGACCCGGTCGTGGCCATCCAGGAGCTCACCGACGGCTTCGGCGCCGACGTCGTCATCGACGCCGTCGGACGTCCCGAGACCTGGAAGCAGGCCTTCTACGCCCGCGACCTCGCCGGCACCGTCGTGCTCGTGGGCGTGCCCACACCCGACATGCGCATCGAGATGCCCTTCCAGGACTTCTTCTCGCGCGGCGGCTCGCTCAAGTCCAGCTGGTACGGCGACTGCCTGCCCAGCCGCGACTTCCCGATGCTGGTCGACCTCTACCAGCAGGGACGCCTCGACCTTGACGCGTTCGTCACCGAGACCATCGGCATCGACGACGTGGAGGCGGCGTTCGCCAAGATGCACGGTGGTGAGGTGCTGCGCTCGGTCGTGACGCTATGAGCGCGCGCATCGACAAGGCCGTGACGTCGGGGCAGTTCGCCCTCGATGGCGGCAGCTGGGACGTCGACAACAACGTGTGGCTCATCGGTGACGACGCGGAGGTCATCGTCATCGACGCCCCGCATGACGCGGCCGCCATCGTCGAGGCGGTGGCCGGACGCTCGGTGCTGGCGATCGTCCTCACCCACGGGCACAACGATCACGTCAACGCCTCGGTCGAGCTCTCCGACCTGACCGGTGCGCCGATCTGGTTCCCGTCGGCCGACAGCATGCTGTGGGACGACGTCAACGACCGCGCGCCCGACCATGACCTCGTCGACGGCACGACGTTCGACGTCGCCGGGGTCACCCTGCACGCGCTGCACACGCCGGGCCACTCGCCCGGCAGCACCTGCCTGCACGTGCCCGCGCTCGGCGTGTTGTTCAGCGGCGACACCCTCTTCGCGGGTGGCCCGGGCGCGACCGGACGCTCGTTCTCGAGCTTCGAGACCATCATCGACTCGATCCGCGACCGCCTGCTGACGCTCGACCCGGCCACGGTCGTGCACACCGGTCACGGCGACGACACCACGATCGGTGCCGAGGCGCCGCACCTCGATGAGTGGATCGCCCGCGGCCACTGAGGTTCTCAGGCCAGGGCGGTCCAGTCGATGACGAGGCGGCCGCGGACGCCGCCGGCCGCGAGGCGGTGGTGGATCTCGGGTGCCTCGGTGGGTGCGAACGTCTCGGCGACCCGCAGCTCGATGGTGCCGTCCTCGGCGAACGCGCGCAGCTGGTCGAGCAGGTCGGCGCGCTTGGCGTAGTCGACGACGCTGACGCGGTGCACAGTGATGCCCCGCTCCGGCTCGATCGCGACGTCGCGCACCACGGCAAAAGGAGCGCCGTCGACGAGGGCGTCCAGCAGCTCGCCGCCGATCAGCGCACCGTCGGCGACTCCGTCGACCTGGCCGTCCGCCGCTGCGACGATTCGTTGCGCGATGCCCGGTCCGCGCTCGACGACGATGTCGGCACCGAGGCGGCGCAGCAGCTCCTCGTCGGAGTGGGCTCCGTCGGCGATGACCCGCAGACCGCGGGCCTTGGCCAGCGCGATCGTGTAGCCGCCAAAGGCTCCGGCGCCGCCGGTGACGGCGAGCGTCGCGCCCGGCGCGAGGTCGAGCAGGTCGAGCGCGCGCACGGCGGTGAGGCCGTTCATCGGCAGGGTCGAGGCCTGCGCGAACGTCGAGCCGCGCGGGATGCGCATCAGCGAGTCGGCCGGCAGGACGACGCGCTGGGCGTAGCCGCCCTTGCCCGGGAGCTTGCCGGGCACCGTGATGCCCGCGACCTCGTCGCCGACCTTCCACTGGTCGACACCCTCGCCGAGCGCCTCGACCACACCGGCGATGTCCATACCCACGACGAAGGGCGGCTCGGCGTCCTGGAGTCGGATGCGCGCGGCACCCGACCTCGTCAGGGTGTCGGTGGGGTTCGCGGTGGACGCCCGCACGTCGACACGCACCTCGCCCGGCCGTGGCTCGAGCAGCGGCACCTCGACGACCTCGAGGACGTCCGGTCCTCCATAGTCACGGAAACCGACGGCCAGGGTGGTGGGTGAGCTGCTCATGCCTTCCATTCGACCACGGTCGGCGGTGCTTGTGTCAGGTGTTCACTCCTTGGCATGGACGCGACGCCGCTGCACCAGCCGCAGCCCGATGGTGACGGCCATCGCTGCGGCGACCGCCACGGCCAGGGCACTGAGGGTGTCGGGCAGCACGGAGTTGCCGACGACACCGATGAGCGTGTAGACGAGCGACCAGAGCGCGGCGGCCGCGATGGCAGTGGACGCGAACCGCACCCACGGGTACCCGCCGAGGGCGGCGGCCAGCAGCACAGGCACTCGTCCGCCGGGAACGAGCCGCGACAGCAAGAGCGTCCGCAGCTCGTGCCGTTCGATGCGAGCCCGCAGCCGCTGCAGCGTGCCGTCGGGGTCGTCGCGATGCAGCCAGCCGACCCGGGTGGCCAGCGACTCGCCCGCCAGGCGCAGCGCCGCGTAGGTGACGATGTCGCCCACGTAGGCGCCCGCGGCCCCGGCGGCGACGATCATCAGCACCTCTACGGGATGGTTGGCGCCGGCCACGACCGCCGCCGCGCTCACGGCCGCGCCGGTGGGCACGACCGGCACGATCGCGCCGAAGGCCACGATGCCGAAGAGCGCCAGCAGGGTGGTCAAGTCCTCGAAGATCACCCGCCGTCGCCGTCCGGCAGCAGGGCGCGCTCCCCGGGGATGAGCAGCAGTGGGGTGGTGGCCACGCCGTCATGGCCGGCCGCGGCGACGAACCGCTCACCGGGCGTGACGAACAGGTGGTGGTGGTTGGCGCGGTTGACGGTGCGCATCCCGATCGGCCAGAAGGTGCCCCAGTGCACGGGCACGGACCACGTCGCGCCGACCAGCTCGGCGGCCGTCACGGCCTGGTCGGGGTCGAGGTGCTCGTCGCCGAGGGTCGGCCCCCAGCCGCCGATGGGCACCAGGGCGAGGTCGACGGGTTCGACGAGCCCCATGGCGTCCTGCAGGCCGGTGTCGCCGGGGTACCAGAACGAGCGGCTGCCGTTGTCGACCCGGAACCCGACGGCCGGAGCGTGCGACCGGGCGGCGGGGCTGCGGCGGCCGTCGTGGCGCGCCGCCAGCACCTCGATGTGCACGCCGGCGACGTCGAGGGCGTCTCCGGGAGCGACCTCGTGCACCGGGCCGGGGATGCTGCGGCGCAGCGAGGCCGGGGTTCCACGCGGGACGATGACGGGCGCACCCGGCCGCATCCGGCGCAGCGAGGGCACGTGCAGATGGTCGGCATGCAGGTGTGACACCAGGACGAGGTCGACGTCGGCCGCCGCGGCTGCCGGGCTCGGGCCGTGCCGGCGCAGGTGCCATAGGCGGTCGACGAGCACCGGGTCGGTCGCCACGTGGACGTCCCCGAGCTCGACGCTGACCGAGGAATGGCCCCACCACGTCACGGCGAGGCCGGTCATGTCCGCAGCCCCAGACGCTCGAGGCGGGCGAGCATGGCGGCATGGACGTCGAGCCCGCCGAGGTGGTGCGGCGGCACGACCCAGGTCGCGGGATGCACGAGGAGCGCCTCCGTCTGGTCGCCGCCGAGGCCGCCGTGCGAGCCGACCAGCTCCTCGAACGCGACGACCTCGCCGAGCCCGCGGTCGTAGTGCCCCAGCAGGACGAGGTCGCCCACGTGGTCGCGCTGGTCGAGCGCCGTCAGATCGGCCGCGGCGTCCGGTCCGAACGGCAGCATCGGGTCGCGCCCCTCGCCCTCGTCGGTGTCCAGCAGCCGCCAGCCCTCTGCGCCGACCACGAGCAGCTTCTCGTCATCGCGGCGGACGGCGACGAGGCCGACCTGCGGATGCGCGGCCAGCCCCGCGACGAGCTGGGGGTAGCGGGCGTCGATGGTCTCGAGGGTCGCGCGACCTGGTTCGTCGGTCAGGTACAGGTGCGCCAGGCTGCCGGACGCGGCGATCACGAGCCGGTCGGAGGGCTCGGTGTGGTCGTCCTGATGGCGACCCGCGGCCGAGCGGGCTGCCGTGCCGACCGCACTGCCGTGGCGCGAGGCGCCGGTGAGCAGGACGTTGGCCGGGCCCCACGGCTCGACCGGACGATCGTCGCGAAGGCCGACACGCGCTGGCTGGGCGGCGAGCTCGTGCACGACGTCGGTGAGCGTCCGCCCGGTGAGCTGGCCGAAGGTGGTGCCCTGGCTCTGCCCATGGTCGGAGACGACGGCGATCTCGTAGCTGCGGCCGACCTCGTCCGACACCTCGGCGAAGAACTGCAGCACTCGGTCGAGGCTCTCCAGGGTGCGCATCGACTCGGGGCGACTCGGGCCGGCATGATGCGCGACCTCGTCGTAGTCGACGAAGTCGACGAATACGACCGGGGTGCCGCGGGCCATGTGGTCGGCGACGATCGAGACGTTCAGGTCGTGCAGCACGACGGTCGTGAGGCCCCGCAGCATCACGAAGGAGCCACCACGGTGCACCCGCGGCTGCACGTCGCGACGGCGCTGGCGTCGTCCCTGGTGCCACTCGGCGATCATCTGCCCGACGAACAGCACGACCGAGCGCACGAACCCCCAGCGTCCGGAGGCGAACGAGGCAGCACCGCGCTCGGACGTCGGCAGGCGAGCGTCGCTCATCGTCAGCACACGAGAGGGTGCGTCGCCGGAGAACATGTTCGAGACGCTGGCGCCGCCGTCAGCGAGCAACCCACGTCCGGTCGACATCTGCTGCTCGACGTCGGCGAGGTCGGCCGGGCGGCTGGCCACCACCATCCGCTCGCGCTTCTTGTCGTACCAACGGAAGGCCGGCACGGTCGTGACGTCGCCGTGCAGCAGGACCGACTGGCCGGCGGGCGTCGTGGCCGGCAGACCGGTGTGCCAGCCGCGCAGGTGGTGGGTGCCCGAGCGCAGCCAGCGCGACACGGTGGGCATCGCGCCGCCGGTGATGGCCTGACGCAGAAGGGGTTCGCTGACGCCGTCGAGCTGGACGACGAGCAGGCCCGGCCCGCTCGAGGGGTGGCGCAGGGTGTCGCGCACGGCGCGGCCGAGCACCTGGCCCAGGAACGCCTCGTCGCTGCTGGCGTCGAAGAGCCAGTTGACGGCCGCAGCGACGACCGCCGCCGCCCACGAGGCGACGACGACCTCGCCGAAGGTGAAGCGCTCGACCGAGGGCACGAGGCTCAGGGCGATCCAGAGGATGAGTACTTGAGCCAGTGCCCCGGCCAGCAGGAGCCCGAAGGCCCCGGTCAGCACCGTCAGGCGCAGGATGAGCGGACGCAGCAGGGCGCCCACGAGCAGCACCCCGATGACGACCGCGGCGATCGACTCCGCGCCGCGTCCGACCTGCTCGCCGGGCAGCAGCCACAGGCTGACCGCCAGCGCGAGGAACGACGTGACGAAGGCCCGCACGACCCCGCGGAACCATGCCCACGAGGGCGTCCACGTGGTGAATCGGCGGCCGACGAGGCGCAGGCGACGCCACACGGCCAGGGAGTCGGGCACGTCCGTACCCTACTCAGCGCCCCCGCGTGCCCGACCGTCGTTGGTTTACCGCAAGCGGCGAACCGGCGTCAGCGGTGGCGCCACAGGACGATGCCGGCGATGAGCGCGGCGATCGAGGCGCCGGCTATGCCTGCGGACACGGGATCCTGGCGGACCGAGCTGACGACCTGGCGTGATCGGACGCGCGGGTCGACCTTGTCGACCAAGGCGTCGACGGTCGCGGCCAGCTCTTCGCGCGTGGCGTCGATGTCGTCGCGCAGCTCATCGGCGGTGCTCATGGCTGGTGCTCCTTCACGGCGGCGACATCGGTCTTGACGCTCTCGACGCGTTCGCCGGGCACCTTGACCGCCTTCGAGACCTGCTTCGAGCCGATGAGGGCGGCGATCCCAGCGGCGACGAACAGCACGACCGCCACGATCAGGGCGGCAAGCCAAGGGTCGAGCGGCTCGGCCAGGCCCAGCACGGCGGTCGCCACCAAGGTCGCGAGGCCGTAGAGAGCGAGCGTCCCGGCTGACCCGAGAAGCCCGGCGCCGATGCCGACCCGTTTGCCTGCGGAGGCCAGCTCGGTGCGCGCCAGAGCGAGCTCGTCACGGATGAGCTGGGAGACCTGCTCGGACGCCCGGGTGATCAGCTCAGCCGTGGACGCCTCGGTGGGCGGGGTTTCGTGCGCGGCGCTCACGGCGCCGGGTAGGTGGGCGGGGCAGGAGGAGCGTCGTCGTCCTTGCTGGGACGGGCGGCGTCGACGAGGGACGAGGCCGCATGGGACGCGGCGTGCGCTGCCTTGCCGCCGACGTCGCTCGCGGCCTCCTTGACCTTGTCCTCGACGTCGCTGACGGTCTTCTGCACACGAGGGTTCTTCCACACCGTCGCGGCATGGGACTTGATCTGCTCGTAGCGTCGGCGGCCTGCCTTGGTGCCGAGCACGTACCCGGCTCCGGCGGCCGCGAGGAGGGTGAGCTTCTTCATCCGGTCACTCCTGAGCTTGAGGTCTCGATCCGCAGGACGTACCCCGCCGCGAGCGGATGAATCAGGAGGGGGACGACCAGCCCAGGCTCACGGGGCCGTAGATCGCGGCGTCGGCGCCGGTCGACCAGGCCCAGTAGCGGTCGCCGTACGACCAGTGCCACCACTCGGTGGGGTAGTTGACGAACCCCGCCGATCGCAACGCCGCCCCCATCACGTCACGATGACGCCGCGCGGCCGGGTCGATGTCGGTGGCCGCGGTGTAACAGGCGCCGCAGGACGTCTCGGGGGTCGCGTTGATGGGGGTGCCGAGGTCGAGCTCGGTGCCGTTGTCGTCGCAGAGCGTGAGGTCGAGGGCTGCGCCGCTGACGTGGGGCGCGATGTCGGGCGGCGAGATGAAGCGGCTGGTGAGCCGGAAGCACTCGTCGTCGGTGAGCGTGGGATCGGCGCTCAGCAGGTCGGAGTGATAGGTCTCGAAGTAGAACTCCTGCATGTGCTGTGCGCGCAGACCCTCGTAGACGACGAATCCGTAACCGGCCGGCAGCGCCTGCTGCGCCGCGACGAGCCGGTTGGCGAGGCCTTCGCGCATGTAGACGTACGAGCCGTCGCCGGCGTAGAGGTCGTTGAGCCGGATGCCCGGCAGCGTGCGCACGTCGACGAGTGGCTCGTCCACGGCGTCGACAGGGAGCGACGAGACGCGGGGATCGGAGAGCAGGACGGGATCAGACACGCGGGCCACTGTACGACGGTGGTCGCAGACAACACGACTCATCGCTCGACGACAGGCCCCGGCCGCAGGGCCCAGCGGATGGTCGACGTGATGAGGATGCCGCTCGCGCGGACGGCTGTGGCCTCGGTCAGGGGAAGATAGGGAAGGCGGAGCGGCAGCCGGGTCCAGCGCGGCATCATCCCGACGGCCGCCGCCGAGAGCAGGCCGTACGGAACCCGTAGCGCGAGCGGCACCGGCGGGTGGATGAGCAGGAAGCGCGCGGTACGTCGGGCGGCCGCGGTGCCGGCGAGCTCGGGCCGGAACTGCGCCAGTGCGGCGTCGAGCTCGGCGACGGACGTCGGGACGTCTTCGGCTCCCAGCGCCCGGGCCACGACGGCGGCCTGCTCGACGTAGGTGTCGCGCTCGTCGGGCTCGAGCGGGTTGGCGCCGTAGCGGTCGTGCGCCCGCAGGAAGCTGTCGACCTCGGCCACGTGCACCCACCGCAGCAGGTGCGGGTCGGACGCGGCGTAGGGACGTCCGTCGGGCGCGGTGCCCCGCACCCGCTCGTGCACGGCGCGCACCACGTCGACGGCCAGGTCGGCATCGGCCGTGGTGCCGAAGGTGGTCTGTGCCAGGAACGTGCTCGTGCGCTGCAGGCGTCCCCACGGGTCGCCGCGGAAGCCGGAGTGTCCGTCGACCGCGGCCATCGCGAGGGGGTGCAGCGACTGCAGCAGCAGCGCGCGCAGCCCGCCGACGAACATCGAGGCATCGCCGTGCACGCGGCCGATCGGGTCGTCGGGGGCGAAGCGGCGCGGACCGTCGGTGTCGTGGATCCGGTCGCGCTGGGCGGGACCGTCGGCGCCGGCGACCCGCGCGAAGATGGCGGCGCCGACCCGCGCTCGCATCCCTTCGATCGCCGTCATGCCCCCATCCTCCCCCTCCCCGAGATTTGGCGAGTCAACCACCACCCAACCGGCGTGCGGTGGTGGTTCCCCCGCCAAATCTCGGGGAGGGGTGGGCGGGATATCCTTGTGGTCATGAGCCATGACCAGCACCTCGCCTCGTTCGACCCCGAGATCGCCTCGCTGATCGACGCCGAGCTGCACCGTCAGCAGTCGACGCTCGAGATGATCGCGTCGGAGAACTTCGCCCCCGTCGCCGCGCTCGAGGCGCAGGGCAGCGTCCTGACCAACAAGTACGCCGAGGGCTACCCCGGCGACCGCTACTACGGTGGCTGCGAGTTCGTCGACCAGATCGAGACGATCGCCATCGACCGGCTCAAGCAGCTCTTCGACGCCGACTACGCCAACGTGCAGCCGCACTCGGGGGCCTCGGCCAACGCCGCCGCACTGCACGCCATCGCCAAGGTCGGCGACACCATCCTGGGCCTCGACCTCGCCAACGGCGGCCACCTCACGCACGGCATGAAGCTGAACTTCTCCGGTCGTCTGTACAACGTGGTGCCGTACCACGTCGACGGCAACGGCATCGTCGACATGGACGAGGTGCGCACGCTCGCCATCGAGCACCGTCCCACCGTCATCATCGCCGGCTGGTCGGCCTATCCCCGCCAGCTCGACTTCGCCGCGTTCCGCTCGATCGCCGACGAGGTCGGCGCCATCCTCTGGGTCGACATGGCGCACTTCGCCGGCCTCGTCGCGGCCGGCCTGCACCCGAGCCCGCTGCCCTACGCGCACATCGTCACCACCACGACGCACAAGACGCTGGGCGGCCCGCGCGGTGGCGCGATCCTCAGCAACGACGCCACGGTCGCCAAGAAGATCCGCTCGGCCGTGTTCCCGGGCCAGCAGGGCGGCCCACTCGAGCACGTCATCGCCGCCAAGGCGGTCGCCTTCAAGATGGCCCTCGAGCCCGGCTTCGCCGAGCGCCAGCAGCGCACCCTCGACGGTGCGCGTCTGCTGGCCGAGCGCCTGCTGCAGCCCGACGTCGTCGCGGCCGGCATCCGCGTGCTCAGCGGCGGCACCGACGTCCACCTCGTGCTCGTCGACCTGCGCGACTCGACGTTCGACGGCCAGCAGGCCGAAGACCGGCTGCACGAGGTCGGCATCACGGTCAACCGCAACGCGGTGCCCAACGACCCGCGTCCGCCCAAGGTCACCTCGGGCCTGCGCATCGGCACGCCGGCGCTGGCCACCCGTGGCTTCGGCACGGGCGAGTTCACCGAGGTCGCCGACATCATCGCCGAGGCGCTGCTGCCCGGCGACGTCGACATCGAAGGCCTGCGCAAGCGGGTCACCGTGCTCGCAGAGCGCTTCCCCCTCTACGCCGACATCACACCGTTCACGGCGTGAGACCCCCCTCGACCCTCCGACTCTGGCTGCGGCCAGGGCTGGTTGGTCTGCACCTGCTCGGTGTGCTGGCCGTGGCGTTCTGCGTCGTCATGGGCCTGTGGCAGCTTGGCGTCTACGACGACCGACAGGCGCACGAGCGGGCCGATCGGCAGGCGGTTCCGACCGTCCCGATCGACACCATCTGGGGCGAGGACGAGCCGTTCACGTCCACGGTCAACCACCGGCCCGTCACGGTCGACGGCGTCTTCGCACCGACCGCCGATCAGATGTGGGTCTCCGGCAAGGAGCAGGGCGACGCCCACGGCTACTGGCTGCTGGCCCCGCTCGTCGTCGACGGAAGCGACCAGGCACTGCTGATCGTGAGGGGCTGGTCGCCGGAGGCCACGACGCTGCCCGACGTGCCGGCCGGCACCGTCTCGTTGCGTGTGGTGCTCGAGCCGGGCGAGTCGGCCTCGACGGCGCTGGACGACAACCGCGTCGTCGGGTCGGTGCGGGTGCCCGCCCTGATGAACGAGCTGCCCTACGACCTCTGGGGCGGGTTCGGCATCAGCACCACCGAGACGGCCGCCGACGGACTGACGCTGGCCGAGCCTCCGGCGCCGGGTGTGTCCTGGACGACGGGCCTGCGCAACCTCGCGTACGCCGTGCAGTGGTGGGCGTTCGGCCTGTTCGCGCTGTTCATGTGGTGGCGGATGAGCGCCGAGAGCGTGCAGTCGGCCAGGGCGGCGAGGGTTGCGGAGCGACAGGTAGCCTGACGGCGTGAAATCAGCGCTGCTTCGGTACCGAGTCATGGCCACGATCGTGGGAGTGCTGTTGGTGCCCCTCGTGCTGGGCTACCTGGGCAAGCTCGTCAGCGACGAGGGCTCGACGCTGCACGACATCGGCGACGTCACCGGGCACCTGGCCGTCGTCCACGGCTGGCTCTACATGGTCTTCCTGATCGTGGCCGCCCTGCTCGCGCGCCAGGAGCGCTGGAAGCCGCTGTTCACCATCACGACCTTGCTCGCCGGCACCATCCCGTTCGTGAGCTTCTGGGCCGAGCACCGTGCCACCAAGGCCGTGCGCGCAGCCCACCACGAGACGGTCTGAGCCGCGTCGGTCAGACGTCGTCGGCCGGGTCGTACGAGCCGCCCTTGTCGGCAAAGGCGTTGCGGATGGCGAGCGCTGCGCCGACCAGCAGGGCGAGCAGCAGCAGGCGTCCGAGGGTGCGTCCCGATGATGGCTTCGACATGGCATCCACCGTACCGACGCCAGTGCCCATCCGTCGCGCGACGGCGCTCGCCGCCGATTGGCCGGGCGTGAAAGGATAGGGCCCAGACGAACCGAAAGGACCACTTCTGTGGCATCGCAGCTGATCGCGACACTGAAGACCTCACATGGCGACATCGTCATCGAGCTCTTCCCGAACCACGCCCCCGTGACCGTCGAGAACTTCGTCGGCCTGGCCGAGGGAACCAAAGAGTGGCGCGACCCCCAGACCGGCGAGACCAAGACCGAGCCGTTCTACGACGGTCTGGTGTTCCACCGCGTCATCTCGAACTTCATGCTGCAGGGCGGCGACCCGCTCGGCACGGGCACCGGTGGCCCGGGTTATGAGTTCAAGGACGAGTTCCACCCCGACCTGCAGTTCGATCGCCCGTACCTGTTGGCCATGGCCAACGCCGGACCGGGCACCAACGGCTCGCAGTTCTTCATCACGACCGTCCCCACGGCGTGGCTGAACCGCAAGCACACGATCTTCGGTGAGGTCACCGACGCCGCCAGCCAGGCCGTCGTCGACACCCTCAACACCATCGCGACCGACGGCTTCGACCGTCCGCTCGAGCCAGTCGTCATCGAGAAGGTCGACATCGAACGCCGCTGATCCATGACCAACGAGCCGGCGGCGGTTGACCACCGCTGTTATCGCCATCCCGATCGGGAGGCGTACATCCAGTGCCAGCGGTGCGAGCGCAACATCTGCCCCGACTGCATGCGTGATGCCGCCGTCGGCTTCCAGTGCCCCTCTTGCATCCAGGAGGGGCAGAAGTCTGTCCGGGCACCGCGGACGCTCGCCGGGGGCGCGGTGCCTGCCCGCGAGGGCATCGCCTCGATGGTGCTCATCGGCATCAACGTGGCGGCGTACCTAGTCGGCGTCGTCGTCGGCAGCAGTCGCCTGAACGAGCTCGGTGCCATGATCGCCAGCTCGGGCCTGTTCCGCGACGGCTCCGACATCGTCTCCATCACCGGGGTCTCCGACGGCGCCTACTGGCGGATGCTCACCTCGGCCTTCCTGCACTCGGGCCTGCTCCACCTGCTGTTCAACATGTACGCGCTCTACCTGTTCGGACCCATGATCGAGCGGGCCCTCGGCATCCGGCGCTTCGTCGCCGTGTACCTGACGATGGCGGTCGGCGCGTCGGTCTTCATCTACTGGCTGGCCTCTCCGCTCACCTCGACGGTCGGCGCCTCGGGAGCGGTCTTCGGTCTCTTCGCGCTGGCGCTCGTGCTGCTGCTCAAGGCAGGTCAGGACGTCCGGTTCCTGCTCATGATGCTGGCCATCAACGCCGTCATCAGCCTGCAGGGCAACATCAGCTGGCAGGGGCACTTGGGCGGGTTCATCACCGGCGCGCTGATCGGCGTCACGATCGCCTATGCCCCCCGTGAACGCCGTCAGCTCGTGCAGGCCGTCGTGTTCGTGGGCATCTGGGTCGCCATCATCGGCGCCACGGCGCTCCGCACCGCCCAGCTCAGCTGAGAGTTACACGGGTGTGATTATGCACAGGGTTTATCCACAGTGTGGATAATGACAGCGGTGTGATTCACTCCCACTTCATGGCGAAGCCGAAGGCCGACACGATGAAGCCCATGCCGATGACCAGGTTCCAGTTGCCGAGATCGGTGATGAGCGGGACGTCGATGTCGGTGCCGTTGGTGACGTAGAAGACGACGATCCAGAGCAGCCCGATGAGCGCGGAGACGGCCATGGCCGGGCCCGCCCAGCGCCAGCCCGTGCTCTGCGAGCCCTGCGGATCGGGGACGGTGGCCGCGCTGTAGCGGGCGAGGCCGGCGATCAGGACGACCGCGCCGATCAGGTAGTTCCAGCCCCCCAGATCGGTGAGGGTCTTGATGTCCTCGATGCCCGGGACGCTCAGCGAGTCGCTCTGCGCGATGACGTAGCCGACGAGCCACACGAGTCCGAGGAGGATCAGGACCATCGCGGCAGGATCCTTCCAGCCGGGGCGGGCCTGGACGGCGGGTTTCTGCGGTCGTGCCACGTCGGTCCTATCGTCGCCGCGGCCGCGAGGCCGCGTTCGGTTGATGCACTCGGTAGCGTAGTCGGCGACACGCGACGACGGGAGTGCGGCATGGCGAGGGCAGGCACTCACATCCGTCAGCGATGGCCCCTGGCTGTGCTCGCGATCTTTGTGGTCGCGGGCTTCCTGTTCGTCGCCGCCTCGGTCAGCTCGGACGGATCCGACCTGCGGCCGGCCGGTGGCGACATCGGCTCGTTGCTGCAGGAGCGAGCCCAGCGCAACGAGCAGCAGCGCTCCTCGGCCCGCGAGCTGCAGGACGACATCGACGGCCTGTCGTCGTCAGCGCCCGGCGTCGACACCAAGGACCGCGACAAGGTCGCCGAGCTGCAGGACGACACGGGCCTCACCGCCGTCAAGGGTCCGGGCCTGCGGGTCACGCTCACCGACGCTCCGCGCAACGTCGACGTGCCGGGTCTCGACCCGAACGTGCTCGTGGTGCACCAGCAGGACATCCAGGCGTTCGTCAATGCGCTGTGGGCTGGTGGGGCCGAGGCCGTCACGCTGCAGGGCCAGCGGCTCATCTCGACGACGGGCATCAAGTGCGTCGGCAGCACCGTCGTGCTCGACGGTGTGCCCTACTCCCCGCCGTACGTCATCGAGGCGATCGGCGACACCGCGGCCATGAACTACTCGCTCGCCACCTCACCGGAGGTGACGATCTACGAGCGCTACGTCGACCGCTACCAGCTCGGTCTCAAGGTCGTGGCCGACGAGACGCTGACGGCCGAGGCCTACGGCGGCACCGTCAGCCTCGAGCACGCTCACGCCACGAGCTGAGCGTGCTCACGGACCGGACGGCAGCCCATCGGCGTCCGCATCAGCGTCGCCGTCACCGACCGGCGGCGGTGTTCCGGGGTTGGTCGACACGGTGATCTGCACCGTCGTGCCCGGGTTGACCTTCGTGCCCTCGGGCCTGCTCTGCGCAGTGACGGTGCCCTCGGGCTCGGTGGAGGCGGCGTCCTCGGTGACCCCGACCTTGAGGCCGGCGTCCTGGAGCGCCTTCGTGGCTTGATCCTTGGTCATGCCGACGACGTTGGGCACCTCGGCCTGGCCCTTGGAGACGAACAGGGTGACGTCGGCGCCGACCTCGACCTTCTCGCCGGCGAGCGGGGTGCTGTTGATGACCTCGCCCTTCGCGGCGCTGTTATCGATCTCCTCCTGCTTGACCTTGAAGCCGTACTGGGAGCCCTCGAGCTGCTGCTTGGCCACGTCGAACTGCAGGCCGCGGACGTCGGGCATCGCGACCTCCTCGGGGCCGGTGCTGACGGTGAGGTTGACGGTGGTGCCCTCGTCGACCTCGCGGCCCGCCGTCGGGTCGGTGGAGATGACCGAGCCCTCGTCGACGTCGGCGCTGGGCGCCTCGGTGACGGTGCCGATGACGAACTTGTCGTTGGTGAGCGCTCGCTGCGCGACCTCGAGGTCTTGCCCTGTGACGTCGGTGACCGCCACCTGCGGTGTCGGGGGCGGCGGGTCGGACTTCGTGAGCTGGTAGATGCCGAAGCCGATGCCGGCCAGCACCAGCACGGCGATGAGGCCGATGGCCCACCACTTGCCGGTGCCGCCCGACTTCTGGTCGTCCTCGGGGAGGGCGCGCCGGGCGCCGGGAGCAGCGGCCACGACGGGGGCGATGGCAGTGCCGCCGACGACCTGGGTGGCCTGCGTGGGCGCATCGACGTGGTGCCCCGCGAGGGCCCGCTCGATGTCCTTTCGCATCTCGTCCGAGCTCTGGTAGCGGTCGTCGGTGCGCTTGGCCAGGGCCTTGGCGACGATGTGGTCGATCGTCGAGGTGACGTCGGGATTGAGCTGCGACGGGGGCCGGGCCTCTTCACGCACGTGCTGGTAGGCCACCGAGACCGGGCTGTCGCCGATGAACGGCGGTCGGCCGGTGAGCAGCTCGTAGAGCAGGCAGCCGGTGGAGTAGATGTCGCTGCGGGCGTCGACGGTCTCACCGCGTGCCTGCTCGGGCGAGAGGTACTGCGCGGTGCCGATGACGGCGGCGGTCTGCGTCATGGCCGAGGAGGAGTCGGCGATGGCCCGGGCGATGCCGAAGTCCATGACCTTGACCTGGCCCGAGGGCGTCAGCATGACGTTGGCGGGCTTGATGTCGCGGTGGATGATGCCCGACCGGTGGCTGTAGTCGAGGGCGCTCAGGACGTCGGCCGTGATCGAGAGGGCCCGCTCGGGCAGGATCTTGCGCCCGTTCTGCATGACCTCGCGCAGCGTCTGGCCCTCGACGTACTCCATGACGATGTACGGGATGGGGTTGCCGTGGCGGTCGAGCGCCTCGCCGGTGTCGTACACGGCGACGACGGCGGGATGGTTGAGGGAGGCCGCCGACTGCGCCTCGCGCCGGAAGCGCTCGAGGAACGTCGGGTCGGAGGCGAGGTCGGCACGCAGCTGCTTGATGGCCACGGTGCGTCCCAGACGGAGATCGCGCCCGATGCGCACATCGGCCATGCCACCGCGTCCGAGAAGACCGCCGAGCTCGTAGCGGTCGCCCAGGCGAATGGTCTCGTCGCCGGTATCGGTCATGGTGTCAGTCTCCCAGTGTGTGGATGCATGAAGGTCATGAGCCCAGCACCGCTTCCATGACGGAGCGGGCGATGGGGCCGGCGAGTCGTCCGCCGGCGATCTCGTCGCGTGAGGTGTCGCTCGACTCGACGACGACGGCGACGGCGACCTGCTTGCCGTCCTTCTCGCCGTACGAGACGAACCAGGCGTAGGGCGGTCGGTCGGGGGTCGACTGGGCGGTGCCGGTCTTGCCGCCGACCTCGACGCCGGGGATGCGTGCGGAGGTCGCGGTGCCGCTCTGGACGGTGCTCACCATCATCTGCCGCAGCTTGGAGGCGTTGGCCGGGCTCATCGCCTGGCTGAGGCGCTCGGGCTGCGTCTGCTCGAGCACCCGCAGGTTGGGCGAGCGCACGGTGCGCACGAGGTAGGGCTTCATGACGTCGCCGTCGTTGGCGATGCCCGCCGCGACCATCGCCATCTGGAGGGGAGTCGCTGCCACCTCGAACTGGCCGATGCCGCTCTGGGCGAGCTTGTCGACGCTGAGCTCGGAGTCGGCGGTGGCGAACCTGCTGGCGTCCGCGGCGATGCCGTCGAGGGGGTCGGTGCCGAAGCCGAACTTGGCGGCTTGCTCGGCGAGCTTCTCCTGGCCGAGGTCGTCGGCGATGGAGCCGAAGCTGACGTTGCACGAGATGTTGAGCGCCCGCTCGAAGGTGAGCTTGTCGCCGCAGCTCGCGCCGTTCTCGTTGACGAGCGCGTAGCTCATGCCCGGAAACGTCAGCCGGGTGCCGCCCTTGACGCCGTCGTCGGGCTCGAGGCCGTTCTCGAGCGCCGCGGCCGCTGTGACCAGCTTGAAGGTCGAGCCCGGTGGCAGGATCTGCTGCGTGGCACGGTTGAGCATCGGCTGGTTCTTGTCGGCGTTCAGCGTGTTCCACGACTTCTGCACCGCGCCGAAGTCGTGGCTCGCGAGGTCGTTGGGGTCGTAGGACGGCTGCGTGACCATCGCCAGGATCTCGCCGGTCTCGGGGTCGAGCGCGACGACGGAGCCCTTCGTGTCGTCGCCGAGCGCCTCGAGACCGTCCTTGGCGGTCTTCTGGGCGAGCGGGTCGATCGTGAGCTCGACGCTGCCGCCCTTGGGCTGCTTGTTGGCCAGCAGGTCGACCACGCGGTTGACGAACAGCCGGTTGTCGCTGCCCGAGAGCACCCGGTTCTGCGAGTTCTCGAGCGCGCTGCGTCCGTAGATGTACGAGAAGTAGCCGGTCAGGGGCGCGTACAGCTCGGGCTCGTTGTACGTGCGCTGGTAGGAGTACTCGTCCTTGCTCGCGACGCTCTCGGCGATCGGCTCGCCACCGACGAGGATCGCGCCGCGGTCGCGGGAGAACTCTTCGTTGATGACACGCTTGTTGCCGTTCTTGGCGTTGAGGCTGTCGGCCTCGACGAACTGCACGTAGTTGACGTTGATGAGCAGCGCCACGAACATCACGAGGCAGGCGATCGCCAGGTAGCGGATCGGGCGGTTCATGCGGTCTTCACCACCTGGGTCGGCTCGTCGCGGTCATACGTCGAGACCTCGGGCGCGGGCCGCCGGGTCTGGTCGCTGATGCGCAGGAGCAGGCCGATGATGGCCCAGTTCATGACCACGGACGAGCCGCCTTGCGCCATGAATGGCGTGGTCAGGCCGGTGAGCGGGATGAGGCGGGTGACGCCGCCGACGACCACGAAGACCTGCAGCGCGAAGGAGAAGGCGAGCCCCGCGGCGAGCAGCTTGCCGAAGGCGTCGCGGCAGGTGAGGGCGATGCGCAGGCCGCGCTCGACGATGAGCCCGTAGATCAGCAGGATGGCCATCAGCCCGGTGAGGCCGAGCTCCTCGCCCATCGAGGCGGTGATGAAGTCGGAGAACGAGTACGGGGTCAGCTGTGGGCTGCCCTGTCCGAGACCGCGCCCGAGCACCCCGCCGTGGGCGAGTCCGAACAACCCGTTGATGACCTGTCCGTTGCGATCGGGGTCGCTGAAGGGGTCGAGCCAGGCGTCGAAGCGCACCCGCACGTGGCCGAACGCGTTGTAGCTGAACCAGGCGCCGCCGACGAACAGTCCGGCGCCGACGATGAGCCAGCCCGGACGCTCGGTGGCGACGTAGAGCATCACGACGAACAGGCCGAAGAAGAGCAGAGAGGAGCCGAGGTCGCGCTGGAAGACCAGGATGCCGACGCTGACGAGCCAGCCGGCCAGGATCGGGCCGAGGTCGCGTCCACGGGGCAGGTCGATGCCGAGCACCCGGCGTCCGGCCAGGGCGAGGGCGTCGCGCTTCACGACCAGGTAGCCGGCGAAGAAGATGGCCAGGCAGACCTTCGCCGCCTCGCCGGGCTGGAAGCTGAAGGGCCCGAGGTTGATCCAGATGCGCGCGCCGTTGAGCGTGCGCCCGATGCCGGGCAGCAGCGGCAGGATGAGCAGGGCGATCGCGGCGAGGCCGAAGGTGTAGGTGAGCACCTGCAGCCGTCGATGGTCGCGGATGAGCAGCAGGATCGCAGCGAACGCAACCACACCGACGCCCGTCCAGAGCAGCTGGGAGTTGGCGAACGCGGCGCGCTCGGGGTCGATCTGCTGCCGGCCGATGTCGAGCCGGTAGATCATGGCCAGCCCCAGGCCGTTGAGGCAGATGACCAGCGGCAGCAGCACGGGGTCGGCGTACGGCGCCACGCGGCGCACGAGCAGCGTGGTGGCGACGGCCACGACCACGAGGGCGGCAGCGAGCTTGAACACGCCGCCGGGGATCGAGCCCTTGGTGCCGAGGCCGACCGCGCAGTACGCGGCGATGCCGATGAGCACCGCGAGGATCGTCAGCATGAACTCGGCACCGCGACGCTTGCGGGGCATGAGGGTGGGGGTGCTCATCGGGTGTATCCAACCTCGGTGAGCTCCTTGCGGTCCTTGAACCACGCCGGGAGGCCGGGGTTGTCGGTGGGTGACGGGCTGGGGTCTGCGTCGGGGGTCGGAGTCTCGTCGGTCGGGGTGGCGAACTGCTCGAGCTCGGCGACGATGTCGTCTGCCGCGCGGCGGCTCTCGGCCTCGATGCCCTCGACGACCTGCTGGCGACGGAACTCCGGCAGCGCCGACGTCTCGATGTCGGAGGTCTTCTCGACGTGTTGCAGCGTGATGCCGGGGATCTCGGCCTGGACGCCGCGGAAGATCGTGACACGACCGTCGTGCTCGGCCACGAAGTACTGCTTCTGCGACCAGTTGTAGGCGTACAGCCCGGCACCTGCGGCGATCGCGATCACGACCACCGCGATGACACCCCAGCGCAGCCAGCGCCAGCGGCTCGGCTCGACCGGGGCGTAGCGCAGCTCCTCGGGGTCGAGGTGGAGCTCGGTGTCGTCGCCCGAGCTGGCGTCGCCGGTGCGGGGACGCGCGTCGTCGGCGGCTGCGCCGACCAGCTGCGGCAGACCGTCCGAGGACGACAGGTGGGGATCGGGGTCGGCGTTCTTCTCGACCATCTCGGCGATGACGACCGTGACGTTGTCGTAGCCGCCGGCCTCGAGGGCGAGGCGGACGAGCTCGACTGCCGCGATGTCGATGGTCTCGAGGCCCAGGGCCTGCGCGATGACGTCGTCGGGCACCATGTCGCTCAGGCCGTCGCTGCACAGCAGGTAGCGGTCGCCGAGCTGTGGCTCGATCGTGCTGAGGTCGGCGGCGTTGTCGTCACGGCCGAGCAGGGCGCGCAGCAGCAGCGAGCGGTGCGGGTGCACCCGTGCCTCGGCCGCGGTGATCTTGCCCTCCTCGACCAGGCTCTGCACAAACGTGTGGTCGGTGCTCAGCTGCTCGAGGTCGCCCTCGCGCAGGCGGTACGCACGCGAGTCGCCCAGGTGCGCCCAGGCGAACCGCTCGCCGTCCCACAGCAGTGCCTCGAGCGTCGTGCCCATGCCCTCGACGGCCGGGTCGTCGGCGATGAGCTGGCCGAGGCGCTCGTTGGCGCGGGTGACGGCGTGCTCGAGCGCGGTGCCGGCGTCGACCTCGAGGGCACGGTCGAGCTGGCGCAGGATGTGCAGGGTCTCGGAGGAGGCGAGGTCGCCGGCCGCGGCCCCGCCCATGCCGTCGGCCAGCACCAGGAGGCGGCTGCTCGCGTAGCCGGAGTCCTGGTTGGCAGCGCGGCGCAGCCCGGTGTCGGTCAGCGCCACGTAGCGGTAGGTGAGTCCCGTCATGATCACTTTCGGAGTTCGACGATGGTCTTTCCGAGCCGCACAGGTATACCGATCCCGATCGGCATGGGCGACGTGATGCGTTGGTTTCCGAGGTAGGTGCCGTTGGTGGAGCCGAGGTCTTCGACGAACCACTGCTCGCCGTTGGTGGCGAAGCGGGCATGGCGGGTGGAGACGTAGTCGTCGTCGAGGCGGATGGCCGCGTCGGCGCCACGTCCGAGCAGGATGGGCTTGTCGCTGAGCGGGACGCTCTGGCCGGAGTTGGGGCCGTCGACGACCTGCAGCTTGGTGGGGGTGCCGCGGGGGGGCCGCTTGGCTCGCGACTTCGCGGCGGCCTTGGGACGGACCGTCGCGGGTCGGGCCGGTGAGGGGGTCTTGGCGCCGAAGATGTCGGAGCGGATGACCGAGACTGCCGACAGGACGAAGAGCCACAGGACGGCCAGGAACCCGAGCTTGATCAGGGTGAGGGTGAGCTCGGACATCAGGCCTCCTCGATGATGCGGATGACGAGGACGGTGTTGCCGAGGCGGACCTCGGATCCGTCGGCGACCGTGGCGACGTCGACCTTGTGGCCGTTGAGGATGACGCCGTTGGTGGAGCCGAGGTCGGTGATGGTGACCGAGGTGCCGTTGCTGCCCGCGTGCACCGAGATCTGGGCGTGGCGACGCGAGATGCCCGGGTCGTCGATGCGCAGCTCGGACTCGGTGCCGCGACCAAGGACGACGCCGGGGGGCGACAGCGGGTGGCGCATGCCGTTGACCTCGAGGATGACGCGAGAGCCGCGCACGGCGGTGTCGCCCAGGGGCTGGCCCGCGACGGGGGTGACCGAGGCGGTCGTGCGGCTGCGCACCCGGAAGCGTCCGGTGCTGAGCTCGGGCGCCTGCTGGAAGTGGATCTCGAGCGGGCCGGCGAGCGTGTAGCGCTGCTCGGTGACGTGCTCGGTGACGAGGGTCGCGAGCTCGGCGGCCAGCGTCGTGCCGAAGGGGGTGAGGCGTTCGTGGTCGGGGGTGGACAGCTCGACGGTGAAGTCGTTGGGCACCAGCATCCGGTCGCGAGACAGGATGTGAGCGGAGTTGTCGACCTCGCGCTGGAGGGCCGCGGCGATCTCGACGGGCTGCACGGCGCTGCGGAAGGCGCGCGCGAAGGCGCCGGTGACCGCGCCTTCGAGCCGTTGCTCGAAGCGTTGCAGCACGCCCGCCATGAGCATCCCCTTCCGGTCGACCACAGAACTTCCTTGCGATCGTATCGGCACCGGGCGAATTCGTGGATTCGTGGCGCGCCCGGCCCGTCGTCGGGTGCGTCACGGTGCTGTTAGACTCAGTCCTCGGTTCTGACCGCGTGTCAGGGCCGTCCTCCTCGGAGGATGCGCGCGAGTGGCGGAACGGTAGACGCGCTGGCTTCAGGTGCCAGTGTCCGCAAGGGCGTGGGGGTTCAAATCCCCCCTCGCGCACAGTAGGAAAAAGGCCTCTGACCAGGGATTTCACATCCCAGGTCGGGGGCCATTTTTCGTCAAAGTGCTAGAAAAAGTGCTAAGCGTTCCCAACATGGGCCGCGAAACGGTCGACCGCCGACTTCTGCATGGTGGGCGTGACGTGGGAGTAGATGTTCATCGTCGTGGTGATCGTCGAGTGTCCCAACCGCTCTTGAACTACTTTGGGATGCTCCCCGAGCTCAAGCAGCAGTGTCGCGTGAGTGTGCCGCAACCCCTTGATCGTGACCCGGGTGAGCCCGTCCAGCGTGGCCGTCGCCCACTTCAGGCGGCGATCCCAGCGGCTCGTGATCCCGTCGGGCGAGCGCAGCTTCCCGTCATCGTCGCCGAACACGTAGGCATCGGCCTTTCCCAACTCGAACGACAGGCCGGCGCGAGCCACTTTGTGTGCGGCCAATACTTTGAGCGTCTCGGCGTCCACGTCGATGACGCGGGCCCTTCCTGTCTTCGGGGTCTTTGTCTTCGTCCAGTCGGCGGTATCGACGGCTCGCCGAATGCTGATGCGCATGGTCTTGGGGTTGATGTCGCTCCACTTCAAAGCGAGAGCTTCGCTGCGGCGCATCCCGGTGTAGGCGATCAGGCGCCAAAGCGGGAACAGCTCGTCGTTGAGGCAGTCGCAGTTCCAGGTGAGGAACGTCTGTAGCTGGGTTGCTGTCCAGGTGACGATCTCGGGCTTCTGAGCTCGCACCTCGCTCGTCGTGGGTGCTTTGACGGTGCGCTTCTTCTTGGCCGGGTTCATCACAATGTGTCCGTCATCGATGGCGGCGGCAAGGATGGCTCCAAGAACGACGTGCACCTTGTTGACCGTGTTGGCCGAGAGCGGCTGGCCCATCCCGACCCTGTCTTTACGCCCAGACCTCTCCAGATTGCGGTAGTGGCGCGCGATCCGGGTCGAGGTGAGTTTGTCGAGCTGAATCTCGCCGAGCTGTGGGCGGATGTGATTGCGGATGATCTTCTTATAGCCCTGGATGGTGGACGCGGCGAGCTTCAAGCCGTTGACCCACTCATCTGCGTACACGGCGATGGTCGGAACCGTGCCGGAGAATTTCTCGTTCTGCCTACGTTGCTTCAGCGCATCCTGCAGGGCGTCATTCGCCTCCTCCGTGCTTGCGAACCCGGACCGCGTGAGACGACGGATCCCCAGCTCGGGGTACTCGGGATCCTGGTCCACGTAGATCTGGAACCGCCAGCGCTTTCCGGCCCCTGTCATGTACTCCTGGATCGAACCGGGATGGCGAGAGCGGGAGCGCCGCTGGCGTTTGTCGGGAGGTTTGCCCTTCTTGGGTGGCTGTGGAGCGTTGCTCATGGCTTGTCCTTCTCTCGGGCGATGGCGTGGTGGGTCGCTTGGTCTTGTGCGATGCGGTCGGCTTCGGTGGGGTCGAGCGCGATGATTCGCGATTGGATGAAGACCAGGCGGTCTTCGTACTGCATGATGCGAGCTTCGTAGTCCTCTGTGGTGCTGATCCCTTTGCCGCGCTGCGCGTACATCTCCAGCAGGTTCTTGTCGATTTCGATGTGACGACGGGCCGCCTCCGCCTGTCCACGCCAGTACCAGATCAGGCCCTTCGCTGTGAGTGGGCTGTAGTCGCGCATCCAAGCGCGGACTTCTTCGTCGAGGTACTCGCCCTCCGGTAGGCCGGTCGGTGCCGTGCCGCCCTCCGGTGGAGTCAGCAGCGTGGCGGGTGTCGTCTCCAGGACGTAGGCCAGCACCGCGAGATCGTCTACATCGACCCTGCGCTCGCCGTTTTCGATCTTGCTGATCGCGGAGTGCGAGATGGTGCGTCCCGCGCGCTGGACTCGCGCGGCGAGCTCTCGCAGGTCCAGGCCGATGCTCTGGCGGGCTTGTCGAAGGTTCGCCGCGACATGCGCGTTGGTGTTCCCTGGCGGATTGCCTCGCTGTCTCTGTTCCATATAGGAACCATATAGCGCGATGCTTGACACAACAAGACCGGGCGCTTAGTGTCGGTAGACGCCCATACAGGTGCAGAAACGGTAGGTGTGAGATGCGAGCGAGCACGGTGACCATCGATCAACTCCGCGAGTCCCGGAGTGTCGTCATCACGCGCACTGAGGTCGCCGCCGCGCTCGGCGTCGACCCACGCACGGTGACCCTAGCGATCGAGAGCGGCAGCATCCCTTCAGTCAAGCTCGGACGGCGGGTGGTGATTCCGCGCGAGAAGTTCCTGAGGTTGTTCGACCCCGATGTTGATTGACCCGCCCCTCGTGGCCATCAAGTTAGCCGCGAGCACTTTCGTGACATTTCTCGTTTAGAACATCTAAAGTAGAAGTTCGAGGCGTGAGGTGGAGGCTCTGATGGGTGAGTACGTCGAGCGACTGTGGCATCCAGAGGATGCAGGAGGCCTCAGTCGAAAGGACCGGATGCCCGGCCGATACATGGCCTACGTCCCGGACGAGCTGGGCGACCGGCTCCCCACGCTTGGTGTCGGTGCCCAGGGCGTCGCGGAGGATGCGCTCGCCGTGCTGGCGAGGGCAGATGAACGGATCGGATCACGGGGCCAATACCTGAATCATCTGCTGATCCGGTCCGAATCCATCTCATCGTCGTGGATCGAGGGAAACCGGGTCACGCCGAAGCGGCTGGCGATTGCAGAATTGCTCCATCACGGCCCCCAGCAAGCGCTGGACGTGGTGGCCAACGTGCGGGCGACCGAGGCTGCGATCGCGGAGCTGGCCGATCGCGAACGGGCGATCACAACCAACGACATCGTGGATCTTCAGCACGTCATCGAGCCGCGCCTGACCCGTGGGCTGCGACAGGAGCAGAACTGGGTCGGCGGACCGGGCTGGAGTCCGCTCCGGGCTGCGTTCGTGCCACCACCGGAGGACAAGGTGTCGCGCCTGATGGCCGACCTGGCCCGGTTCGTCACCGACACGGCAGGAAATCCGATCGTGCGGGCCGCCATCGCGCATGCACAGTTCGAGACGATCCACCCGTTCATCGACGGCAACGGCCGGACCGGCCGCGCGCTCATCCACACTGTGCTTCGTCGGGCGGATGCCTTGCGGAACACGCTCATCCCG
>Ga0164243_10003187_pt1 | contig 26453 bp, 13 predicted proteins | sample OricompcompostOP_FD_108781 | JGI IMG/M metagenome (GOLD analysis project Ga0164243, IMG submission 108781) | Organic Plus compost microbial communities from Emeryville, California, USA - Original compost - Organic plus compost (OP) | ecosystem: Engineered > Solid waste > Mixed feedstock >...
CCCTACCCCAATATCCAACGCTGGTTCGCCACCATCGACGCCCGCCCGGCCGCCCGGCGCGCCCGCGAGGTGGCGGGCCGGCATGACTTCAAGACAGTGTTCGACGAGGAAACCAGACGCTCGCTCTACCCGTCCAACTATGCGCGCTGACGGGCGGGGCCGGCGCCCCTATTCCACCTGGAATTCCCGCGTGAAATAGCCCTCGGCCCGCTTGCCCGCCGTATCCTCGGCCATGACGGTGATGGCATAGCGGCCGGGGCGGGGCGGCGTCCAGTCGGCGGTCCAGGCGACACTGGAGAAGCCGGACAGCTCCAGATGGGCGGTGTGGAACGCGCGCTCGCCGGCCCACGCATCCCCCTCCTGCCACCAGCTCCTGTCGTCCAGGTTCTGGACGGCGATCTGCACCTGTTTGATCCCCCGGTCATCGACGGCGAGGCCGATCAGCGTCGCTTGGCGGCCGGCCGGCAATACGGCCATGGGCACGGGGCTCACCACTTCGGATGCCGGCTCGCGCCGGTCCGTCTTGTCGTCGGACGGCACCAGGCCCCAGTCGGCCATCCAGTTGTACATCTTGGAGACCTCGGCGCGCTGCTCGATGAGGATGTCCTCGACCATCGGCGCCAGACCGTAAGGGCTGCGGCCATATTCCAGTTGCTGGAGCTGCTGGGCGCGGGCCATGGCCAGGCCGCCTTCATGATGGAAGATCATGCCCAGCATCCAGCGCCGCTCGAACGCGTCGCCCGTCGAGGCGGCGAGCGCCTTCATCTCCGCCTGGGGCAGCATGCCGGCCATGGGCGGGTCGTGGTCCATATGGGCATGGGGTGAGGGGATGCCCCTCTCCTCCCCCAGTTGTTCCAGCGACTGCATGGCGCGGATTTCCGCCGCCTGCCCGCGCGAGACATAGCGCGCGAACTTCTTGAAGTCCTCGTGCCTGGCGCGCTCGGGCACCAGGGCCGCCATGTCCAGCGCCTGCTGATGGTGCATGGCCATGTGGTGCAGGAACTGCATGTCCTCGGCATTGTAGAGCAGGTCCCGGTCATCGGAGGGGGCGGGCCGGGCCATCTCCATGTGGCCTTCATGGCCCATGGCGTGGTCCATATGCCCGTCATGCTGGGCCTTGGCCGCGCCGGTGAAGAGGAGCGCCAGCGCGGGCGTGGCCGCCATCATCCATTTCACTCGCATGGATACCTCCTTGACCGGCCCCCTATTTGTGAGGGCTGGTGCGGTTCGACGAATAGTTGCCCATGGGGATTTCGTCCGCCCGGGGGCCGGTGTATTTCAGCACATGCAGGCCCGACTGGTTGTCCCCGATATAGATGATCCCGTCATGGAAATCCGGATAGGTCATCAGATCGCCCCATGGGATGGGCCGCGCATGGCCGATCTCGCGCGGATTGAACGGGTTCGAGATGTCGATGGCCCGCAGCCCGTTGCCCTGCCAGGCCACGAAGGCGATGTTCTTGAAGACCGTCGGGTTGTGCGCATGCATCATGGGACGGATCAGCGCCCCCGGCGGCTTGGGCTGCTTCAGGCATTCCTCCAGCACGCTGTCGGACATGGCGTGCGCGCCCACCATCACCGGGTTGATCTCGGATTCCACCGAGATGATCCTCATGCCGCGCTCGGGGCACGGGCCGAACGGCCATTCCTCGGTGATCAGCACATAGGCCGGGCGGTTCTTGTCGTTGCCCTTGGTATGGCTGGGCCGGCCGGGAATGGGCACCGCGCTGTGCACGCCCGCCGCCGCGATGAAGGGCGGCGCGAAATCGAAGCGCGAGCGCTCTTCCAGCCTGGTGTAGCGCACCAGCTTCTGCTCCTCCGAAAGATCGTCGGACGTCAGCATGGCGTTGACGCCCTCGTCGCTGTTGAGCACGGGATGCACGCAGTCATTGGCCACCTCGGGCAGCTTGGTCACGTCCACGAGGCCGCCCACCTCGCCGTCCTTCCAGGCGTTGGTGGAATGGATGTTGCACACCTCGCCCGAGACCAGCTCCGCATTGGTGTGGTTGGCCACGAAGGACGTATCCAGGATATAGAAGCCCGCCGTGCCGCCGGCCACATAGAAGCGCTCGCCGTCGTCGGACAGGGAGCCCGAATGCAGGTCATTGCCCTCGCTGCGCTGGGCGGCGCCGGGCCGGCCCCACTGGTCGGTGAGCTGCGAATAGTCGGGAAAGCGCCCGTCGGCATAAAGGCCGTTTTCGTCCGGCAGTTCGTCGCGCTGCGGACCGCCCACATCCTCCAGCGTGAAGGAGGCCAGATAAAGCGGTTCCTTCAGCACTTCGCCCGTCTTCTCGTCGGTGATGGCGGTGATCACCAGGTCTTCCGGCTGCGAGCCGTAGGTCTGGGAGACGACGAGGAAGCGGTTGGGATTGTCCGGGTCGTGCCAGAGATAGAATTCGTGGGCCAGCACGCCCTCGGCCTTGTAGCCGTCGTCCGTCGGCAGGCAGCTCTCGGGGTCCATGGTGTAGGTGATCACGTCGCCGCCCGTGCCGGTGGCCGCGGCGCGCACCATCAGGCCGCGCTCCTTGCCGTCAGTCGAGGTATAGATATAGGGCCGCAGCTCGCGGTCGCGCACCGCCGTCTCGCCGTTATTCACCGTGAGCTGCTTCATGCGGCCCACTTCCCTGGGCGGGTTTTTCTCCTGGTCCGGCTGGATTTTGTAGATGATCACGTCGCGCGTGATGCCAGGCCCCAGCGTGTTGGTGGAATTGCTGCGCCCCCAATAGAGGCAGTTCCCGGCGATGCCAAGGCCGGTGGAGCCCCAGCCGGTCGGGAAACCATCGAGGTCGCCCCGCTCCCAATTGCCGGTTTCCTCGTTCTTCACCGAGGGGGCGGTGGGCAGCCAGTGCAGCCATTCGAAATTACGGAAGAGCCCCAGGCGCTTGGCGGCCACGAAAGCGCCCTTGTGCGCATCCTCGGGCGAGGATTTGGGGTCCAGGTTGCCGTTGGCGTCCATGCGCCCGCCCGGCAGCTCCCCGAACGGGATATCGAAGGTATCAAAGGTCTCGGGTACGCAATCCACCATCTCGTCCAGCGCCGGGTCATAGCAGGCATCGGGCTTGAATTCGTCCTGCGCCAAGGCCGGGGCGGCCAGCAGACTTCCCATAATCAGAACGGCAAACGGCAACACGGCCAATCGCATGACGGACTCCCTTCCTGTCTCGCAACGATGTGCACGGCCTCCCTTGGGCCGTGCCTTCTTGTGCCGCTACTATAGTGGCTCGCCGGTCGTCACGAAACTCGGGACATGCGGTGCTCGCGTCTTTGTGTTTGGAGGAGGCAGCAGCGCCCGACCAGGTCAGGGCACCACCACATTGTTCTTGGTTTCCAGCCACTTCTCCCTGGGGTAGGTCGCCTTCAGCCAGGCGTCGTATTCCCGATAGAAGTCCATGGCGCCGTCCACGCCCGCCACCGCCGCCATGGCGATGCCGGCGCGGGTATATTTGGCGCGGCTCTCGCTGGATGCGCTGGTGCTCGGCCTGCCGTTGACCTCCCAGACATTGTCCGCCGTCACCTCCCGATCCCGCGACCACAGCACGAGGTCGGTATAGGTATCGGTCCAATGGGGGTCGTGATCGTAAAGCGTCCGCATGAATGTGAGCTGGCTCTCCAGCAGCGGCCGCCACTCGTCGAAACCAAGAAGCACGGTATGCGCCAGCGCCTGCAAGAGAAAGGCCTCCTGCCAGGTGGTGATCTGCCATTGCTTCGGATGGCTGAAATTCTGGTGCGGCTCCTTCATCTGGCCCAGATAGCCCAGCTCCGGCATGAGTCGCTTGTTCCCGAGTATGTATTTCCGGGTCGCTTCCAGATTGTCCCTGTACTCGGGATCGACGCTCGCCAGCTCCGCCAGCGACACCAGCCCCCAGGCGATGCCGCGCGTATTGGGATGGGAGATCAGATCGTTGTTGTTGCGCGACATCGCCCAGTCCACCTGTTCGCGCAGCTTGTCGAGATATCTCGTATCTCCGGTGACCAGATAGGGATACCAGTACCAGTGCGCCAGATGGGCCAGCGAAGGCGTATAGCCGCGCCCTCCGGGCCAGGGATAGTCGAAATCCGCCTGCCCCCGCACCGTGGGCCATATCCCCTCGTTGCCGGCCAGGTGCTGCGCGATATATTCGGTGACCAGGCCGATATAGGCATGCTCGCCCGCCACACCCATGGCCTTGGGAATGCCCCATCCGGGCGCCTTCTGGTTGCCCGAGGACTTCACCAGGCGGTAGGGCAGGAGCCCGGAATTCACTTTGCCGAAATAGAGGACGCCATCCTTCACCTCCGGCTGGATCACGGCCACGGCCGTGCCCGCCTGCGGCTCGGGCGCGGCCGGGGCGGAGGACGGCGGAGCGGCATCGCCCTCGCCCGTGCCGCCGCTCGCCATGCCGGCGACGGAGCGGGCATCCGCCGGGGCAGGCGCCCCGGGCCGCCAGAAGATGGGCCGCTGATTGTAGCCATCGAGGCCGATGAAGATCTTGAGGTCAGGGATATAGCGCCATTTGCCGTACACGCGCTGCACTCCCCATGAGTGCTCTCCGCTGTTGGGGTTGACGCCATTGTCGAACTTCGGGGCGGAATACGCCTCCCATTTATCGGCCTCGGGGTCGTAGGCGTGGACGGCCCCATCGTCGTTCCAGAAATAGAGCCTGCCGTCGGGGCCGACGTCCATGCCCGTCTGCCCCGACAGGCCGGACTGCCTGGTGGCCACGAGGGGGGCGGAGATCACCAGCCCCGCCTTGTCGCGCTCCAGGCGGTAGAGCTCGAATGCCGACTGGTCGTACTGGAACCAGTACCACAGGCAGTCCCGCCTGGCGTCGTAGGCAAGCTGCTTGTAATGCCTGGCAGTGTTGCGCGGGAGCGAATATGTCCCCAGCACCGTGAGCTTGTCGGGGTCGTAGGCGCCCTTTTCGTCGTAGAGGATATTGCGCTTGGGGTCATAGGCCGAGATGGCCCAGCCCTTCATCAACTCCACCGGGCGCCAGCTCTCGTCGTTTATGTCGAAGACCCAGGTTTCCGGGCCGATCCACCAAAGGGCGCCCAGGTGAAAGCGGTAATTGCCGCGCACGAACACCTTGTCCCCGGCAGCCACCAACCCGTCATAGGTATGGGTGGGCGCGGGGCCCTTGGACGGCACGGGATAATCCTTGCCATCCACCTTCACCGTGGCGTCGTAAGGATATTCGTCGCCCATGCGGCTCCAGGACAGGTCGGACAGATTTAGGCAATAGAAGGCGGTATTGGCCCCGTCGGTATGTCCGCCGCCATAGAAGCAGAACCGGTTGCCGATCAGGTCGCCGCTGCTCCAGCCTTCGACCACCGTCTTGGAGCCGTTGCGGCCGCCCAGCAGGCCGTTATCCTCCCGGTACCTGTTGGGCAGGAAGTCGGCCAGGCTGCTGCCGAACTGGCCCCATTCTCCCGGGGCCAGCCCATCGAGGAACGCGCGGAATTTTCGCGGATCGGCGGAGGCCGGCCGAGGAGGCTTCTCGGCCCTGGCGTCCGCCCGGACAGGCAAGATGCGCGTGGGCCGCGCAGTGGTCTGCACAACCGCATCCTCGCCCACGCCCGGACGATCCCGCACGGACGCGAGCGCCACCCATCCAGCCATGACCGCCAGCGGCAGCAAGATGACGATGGCGATATATCTCATGAGGCCTCCCTGCCCGGTGAACACCCCCGCTTCGGCGGTACCCAATCTGATATGGAATTATGGTACTGGAATGGCGACCTGGGAAATGCCGTGCCGTGCGGGATATTCCGATAGATTTCTTGGAGACAGAACGCCTGTCCCCGTTTCCGGTTCCAAACAGGCGCCGGCGCTAGGCCAGGCAGACGATCCAGTCCTCATAGGCCCGGTCGCCGCACAGCGGGCTCAGGGCGTGGCGATCGGCCCGTCCGATGACCCTCCGGCCATGCCAGACGTCATCCGGCGTGCAGCCGAACCGCGCCCGGAACGCCTTGCGGAAGGCGGACTGGCTGGAAAAGCCGACCTCGCGGGACAGCCCGGCCCAGCCGGCGCCCTCCCCCTCCCTCAGCCGGGCGGCGGCGAGCCTGAGCCGCTGCTCCGTCACAAAGGCGTTAAGGCCACCCACCGGCTCGAACAGATGCCGCAGCTCCGGCAGGCTGATGCCGGCAGCGGCGGCCACCTCCTCTTCGCCCAGGCCGGAATCGGCCAGATGGGCGCGGATGTAGCTGCGGGCCCGGAGCAGGCAGGCGTGCATGCCGTCCTCCTGCGACAGGTCCCGAGGGGCCGTATGGTTCATCGCCTGGGCGACCAGGGTGATCAGCATGTCGGCCATCACCTTCGCATCCCGCTCGGCGAGCCAGGGGGCGTTGAGATAGAGATCCAGCAGGAAGCCGGTCAGCATGCGCCCGGCGCCGCTCTCGGGGTCGGGGCAGACGCCATGCAGCGAGTCCGGCCGGCGCAGCAGCGGGGCCAGCCGCCGCCGGGGGATGAAGATGGACAGGAGATCGAAGTCGCTGTTGATGCTGTCCAGGACATCCCCGCAATCAAAGGCGACGATCGAGCCGCCCTGGCCGCGGATGGGCTGCCGGCCCCGCCGCATGTCGAGCCGGCCCCGGATGAAGAGCTGGATCATGTAATGATCGATGCCGTCCCTGGCGAACTTGCTGACCGGGCGGCTGAACTTCTGCTGTCCCGCCACGCAGCGCGACAGCATGATGCCGTCAATGAGATAGCTCTCCACGCTGGCCGCAAAGCGGTCGGCGCTGTCGCCCGGCGCAAGGCTGACATCCATCAGCACGCCGATGCTCTCCCGCCACGCAGCAAAGCGCTCCCGAGGGCCAAGACGGGCAGTCTGAAACAGGGATGAGGCAAGCCCGGCCCGCGACACGCGCCAGGCCTGGGCCGGCCGGGACGGCAGGTCATCGATCTGTACAGGAAACGCCATACCTTTCCCACCCTTGAATGACGGGAGAACTGCCGGCTGCCCCCCTCCAGGGCGCTGGCCTAGCATGAAATTGTTAACTGCGGGTTTACTCTCTGCGGGTCCGCTCCGCCCTATGCGAGAACGGCCCGGAGGTCCGCCAGGGAAACGGGCTTGCGCAGCGTGGTCACGCAGGGCAGGCCGCGGATGGTGCCGAGCTTCTCCGCCGCCTTGGCATAATTCCACTGCCCCCCGGTGATCACGGCGATCCTGGCGGTGCAGCCGGCGGCGGCCAGCCACTGGATGAGTTCGATGCCGTCCATCTCGGGCATCAGGACGTCGAGAATGATGTGCGTCGGATCGAATTCCCGGAACGCGGCCATGAATTCGGCCGCCTTCGTGGTGGCGCGCACCTCGAACCCCGCCCCGGCGGCGACGCGGGATACGAAATCGCACACGGCCGGCTCGTCATCGACAATGAGCAGCCGCCGGTCGGTCATGGGAGGTCCAGATCCAGCACATACCGGACCTTGCGCGCCAGATCGCGCCTCAGGAACGGTTTGTTGAGAAGCTGCACATTCTCGATGTCGGCATGGTCGATCACCGATTGCGACATGTAGCCCGACATGTAGAGCGCCTTGATTCCCGGTCTCAACCGGCGTGCCATGGCAACGATCTCCGGCCCACTGACCCCGTTCGGCAGGACAACGTCGGTAAAGAGCAGATCGATCCGGACGCCGTCCCGCAGAGTATCGAGAGCGGACGCCCCATCCTCCGCCTCGATGGCAGTATAGCCCAGTCCCCGCAGAAACCTGAGCGCGATTTCGCGGATCGTGTCGTCGTCCTCCACCACCAGCACGGTCTCGCCCCGGCGGGCGGTCGGAAGACCATCCTCCGGCTGGATTTCGAGGCGCCGACCCGTCTCCCCGTCGGCGCGCGGCAGGTAGAGCTTCACCGATGTCCCGATGGCCGCCTCGCTGTAGATCTTCATATGGCCGCCGGACTGCTTGACGAAGCCGAACACCATGCTGAGCCCCAGCCCCGAGCCCTTGCCCACCTCCTTGGTGGTGAAGAAGGGTTCGGTGACGCGCTCCAGCATGTCCTGCGAGATGCCCACCCCGGTATCGCTGACCGCCACCAGCACGTAGTCGCCCGGCACAACCTCGAGATTGTGCTCGGCGTAATGCTCGTCCAGGCTGGTATTGGCCGCCTCGATGGTCAGGCGTCCGCCCTCGGGCATCATGGCGTCCCGTGCGTTCAGGGCCAGGTTCAGCAGCGCATCCTGCAGCTGCGCCGCGTCGATGCGCACTTTCCACAGATCATCGGCCAGCCGCACCTCGATCCGGACATTCTTCTCCAGCGATTGCCGGAAGAGGGCCACCGCTTCCCTGACCAGGCTGGAAATGTCGACCGTGCTGGGCTCCAGGGACTGGCTGCGGGAATAGGCCAGCAGCCGGTGGGTGAGGTTCGAGCCGCGCCGGCAGGCTTCCAGCGCGCTCTGCACCATCTCGGAAACGGCCCCCTCGCCTCCCGTCGCCTCGTCTATGAGTTCAAGATTGCCGCTCACGATGGCCAGCAGGTTATTGAAGTCATGGGCAATGCCGCCGGTGAGCTGTCCGATGGCCTCCATCCGCTGGGCCTGGCGCAGCTGCGCCTCCATGGCCCTCTGCTGCGTCACGTCATCCCAGGCAATGATCAGTGCCTTGACGGCGCCGGCATGGTCCCGCACCGGGGAGATGTAGAGCTTGGCCAGACGGCGGCCGCCGTCCTTGTGCAGGCAGATGACCTCCATGCCCCGGACCTCCTGCCCGGCGAATGCCTCGTCCCGCAGCTTCGCCGCCAGGGGCATCGCCTCCTGCGGGATCAGCGGCTTGGGATCACGCCCCAGCATCTCCGCGGCGGTGAAGCCGAAGGATTCCGTTGCAGCGCGGTTCCAGGCGAACAGCAGCCCGTCCATACCGCATACCGAGAGCGGAATGGGCACGGCGTCCACGACGGAGGCAAGCAGCCGGCTGCTCTCCAGCGCCCGTTCCTCGGACTTGCGCCGTTCCTCCAGCTCAAGCTGCTGTGCGTCGAAAAGGCGGCTCAGCCGCTCCCGGCTTTCCTCCAGCTCGACATTCGCCTGCCGCCGCGTCAGCGCCATCTGGATGGCGGCATGCAGCTCCCGTTCCGAGAACGGCTTGAGCAGATAGCCGTAGGGCTCGGTCTGCCGCGCCCGTTCCAGCGTCGCTTCCTCGGAATAGGCGGTGAGATAGATGATCGGCAGGTGCCGCTCCCGGCTCAGGTGCGCCGCCGTTTCCACGCCATCCAGCGGCCCTTCGATGTGGATATCCATGAGCACCAGGTCGGGAGCCCCCTCGCCCGCCGCCCGCAGGGCGTCCGGCCCCGACGATACAACCCCGACAACCTCGTACCCCAGTTTCACCAGCATCTGCTCCAGGTTGAGCGCGACGATCCGCTCGTCCTCGACCACCAGTATGCGGGCTGCGTTCATCGCATGGGCTCTTCGTTCTGGATGCGGAACGTGAGGGAAAAGCGCGTCGGCTCCGCCTTCTGGATATCGAGCGTGCCCTGCAGCTGGTCCGAGAGGAGGGAGACGAGCTGCAGGCCCAGCGTTTCCGTCCGGCCGACATCGATGGTCTCGGGGATGCCGATGCCATTGTCGCTGACGGTGAGCTGCGCCATGTCAGCGGCCAAATCCTCGAAGACGATATCGATGGCGCCGGGGCTTCCCTCAGAGAAGGCGTGCTTGAGCGCGTTGGCCATAAGCTCGTTCACGATGAGACCGCAAGGGATGGCCGTGTTCAGCGGCAGGGCCTTTGCGTCGGCCCTGATGCGCAGGGTGACATGTTCCGGGTCCGCGCCGTAGGACGAGAGGAGCGAGGCGCCCAGCGTATTCAGGAAGCTGGCGAAATCGATCTCGGCGAAATTGTTGGACTGGTAGAGCGTCTGATGAATGAGCGCCATGGACCGGACGCGGTTGCGCGTATCGCGCAGCATGTCCCTGACACCGGCATCGTCGATGCGGGCGGACTGAAGGTCGAGCAGGCTGCAGACGATCTGCAGGTTGTTCTTCACCCGGTGATGGATTTCGCCCAGCAGCACGTCCTTCTCGGCCAGCGCGCTCTCGATGCGCGCATCCTCCTGCTTTCGGCTGGAGATATCGACAATGGCCGAAAGCACGCACAGGCCCTCGTCGGTCTCTATGGGCGTGAGACCGATCTCGACCGGAAATTCACTGCCATCGCGCCGCAGGCCGTAAAGGTCCTGCCCGGCGCCCATGGGCCTGGATTGCGGGGTGCGGAAAAAAAGGCTCCGAAGCTCGGAATGGCCATGGCGGAACCGCTCGGGGACCAGCGTCTCCACGGGCCGCCCCAACAGTTCCGACCGGTCGTAACCGAACATCCGTTCGGTCTGGGCATTCACCATCTCGATCTGTCCGCCAGCATTCACCATCACCTTGGCGATGGGGGAGTATTCGATGACGCGGCGGAACCGTTCCTCGCTCTTCTCCAGGGCCTGTCTGATGCTCTCTTGCGCATCGGCTCCCTTCCCGGAGATATCTTCGGTCAAAAGGACAATCCTCCCTTGTCACGGCCATACCGCGGCGCACCGGCCGAATTGAGGGATATGCTGTTCGCCCCCGATAAATAGATCACAAAACCGACAAGGCAATCAATGATAGACTCCCGGTGGTTGAGGCGCGGCGGAAGATATACCTCCTCTTCCAGCCCGCCCGAAAACAGGACCACCCCCGAGGCTCCTCATGCAGTATTGCGTGATGCAGAATTCAACCGCCGGTCGCACGATGGCCCTGCATCATGCCCCGAGCAGGACACGCAACCTTCGGATCGCCTTGAAGTGCCCCCTGCCTGGCCGCACAATAGGATGCTTCCTTGAGGAGAACAATGACAATGCACAATCTTGTCTGCATGTCTTCGGCGTTTCTGTTCCTGGCCGCCGCCACGGGATGCGCATCGCAGAATTCTGCCGGACTGGAAACCGGTGACCGGAAAACGGCGGAAGACCGGACCAGGCATGAGCGGGCGTCCCGCAATGTGATCGACGCGATGACGCTTCAGCAGTACACCATCAACGGTCTCGTGTTCTGATCCGCCCCCGCCGGAAACAAGAAAGCGGCGGGCGCAACGGCCCGCCGCCAGTCTCGATGCCGACAAGCGGTATCAGAACGACAGGTTGATGCCTCCATAGAACCGCCGGCCGATCACATCATAATAGCTGGCATTGGTGCCCAGGCCGTTGTTGACGCCGGGGTCGACGCCGGTGCGCGGCGGCTGTTTGTCGAGCAGGTTGTCGATGCCGGCGCGCAAGGCCACCGTCTCGGTGATCTGCCAGTTGCCGAACATGTCAAAGATGTCGTAGGCGCCCACGGGAAGGATCGTCGTATCGGGATTCGTCACGTAGGTTGCATCCTTGATGCCGGACAGGTGACGCCAGCGGAGACCAAGAGCCCAGTCGCCACGGAAGAAGGTGGCGGTGGTGTTGCTCTTGTACTTGTACTGACCGCCCTGGCCGAAAGTCCCGGCATTTTCGAAGATCGGCGTTTGCGGTGTGTCCTGCGCCTTGAAGGTCAGTAGGTAATTACCTTGATAGTTGATGTTCAGGCGGCCAAGCTCTCCAAGCGGGAACGCCCAGTTCACCGTGAAATCGATACCCCGCGTGATGAGCTTGCCGGTATTGACATAGGGCGTATCCACCCGGAGACGATAACCCAGATTATCGCGCGTGATATAGGTGCAGGAAATATAGTCGGGATCGAAATCGGGGTTGTTGCCGAAGCCGTTGAAGCAGTCCTGATATACGGCAACGGCATCGGTCGGTGCGATCGTGTCATCGACCTTGATCTGATAGAAATCGACCGTGGCGGTGACATCGCTCAGCAGATCGTCCTCGAATGGCGAGCGGAGAATACCGCCGAGAGTGATCGTCTTCGCCTTCTCGCTGTCCAGATTTGGATTGCCGGTCACGACACCGAGTTCCAGCCCGAACCGATCGCCGAACGGACCTGCCCAGGTCAGCGCGTTGTCACCCTGGTTGTAAAAGACATCCGGGCTGGGGTTCAACTGCTTGCAGAGTTCGATCACCCGTGCGCGGTCGGGATTTGAAGGTACGTTGCCCCACGGGGCCAAGGTATTGGAGAGACATGGATCGCTGGGTCCGAAACCAACCACTGCTTGCGCCTGTCCCTGGTAGAGCTCTGCCACGTTCGGCGCCCGGTTGGCAAACTGATAGCCGCCGCGCAGGCTGACATAGTCGTTCACCGTCCAATTGCCGAGGGCCTTGTAGGTCTCGATCGTGCCGGCGGTATTGTAGTCGGAAATACGGCCACCGAGTTCCAGTTCGAACCGCTGGACAAAGGGAACTCCGCTCAGGATCGGCACCAGCAGCTCGCCATAGACTTCCTTCACATTGGTCGAACCCGACGTGCCGTTCGAGGCGAACAGACCGACCGGCTGGTCGAGGAAGGATTGGGCATCAAGGAGGACATCCGGCCGAAAGGTCAGCGAATTCTTACGGTAGGTGGCACCCACGGCAGCCCGGACCTCCCCGGCCGGCAGTTCGAAAATCCCGCCCTGGGTGGTGGCTTCCACGATGTCCTGCTTCAGGGTCGTGGTCTGCTTCATGTTGGCGGCAATGGTATCGATACAGTCCTGGGTCACCTCGAACTGTTCGAAGATGGGCAGGCCCGAGGTACAATCTCCCTTGAAGCCCAGAAGGGTATTGCTGCCGGCGTCATGCAGGTCCCTGCCATAATTGGGCGCGTTGAGGACCGCGCGGTAGCGTTCCAGGGAGGCAAAGCCTTCCATGCGCGCCAGAACCGTCGTCTTGCCGTGGGAGCCGTAGACGTCATACGTCCAGTCGCCGATCGGCAGATCGCCCTTGAAGCCGATCATCACCTGATAGAGCGTGGTCTCGTTGTAGGACCGGCGGGGGCCGAGGAAGTCGGTGTCGCCGTTCAATGTCCACGGAGCTTCCGGCCCCGTACCCGGGATTGGATCGCCATCCTCATCCAGGGCATACGGCCTTGCGTCCAGCAATGCCGCCAGTTCGTCCGGCACGGGATGAGCCGCATCCCGCGGGATGGTCGCAGACCAGAACTGCTCGGCCGGCGAGTAGGCCAGGATTTGGTCCACCTGCACTTCCGAGAAGTTGGCCTGCGTATAGGCTGTGATGCCTTCCGTGATCTCATATTCGGCTCGACCGAATGCGGAATAGCGCTCCAGAGGGCTGCTCAGCAGCCCAAATTGGTCGTTGCGGACCACATCGCCATCCTCGGCGATCTTGATGTACTGGCCGTCGACAGGTCCCGTGTAGCTCACGGAGCCGAAACCGGGAACGCCGTTGGGAATATAGAGCGTGCCGTCGGCATTCACATAGACATTGAGGCCAGCCCTCACCGTGCCGGGCGGGACTTCGGAGAAGACGCTGTCATATGCGGCCTGCATGTCAGGCCCGGCAAGGCCGGAGATGAAGGTGTCGGGTGGAGCCGTGCCACCGTTGAGCGGGTCCTGCCATATCTCGCGCTGCCACTTGCGGCTCACCGACTTGATGGCCTGGCGCTTGGCCCATTCGAGGCCAAGCATCACATTGCCGCGCCCGTCGTCGAAATTGCCGCCGATGAGGGAGCTGATGCGGGTCTCGGACCCGCCGCCGGCTTCCGTAAAGCCGCTCTGCGCATCGAGAGACAGCCCCTGGAAGTTGTTCTTGAGCTTGAAGTTCACCACGCCAGACACGGCATCCGCGCCATAGACGGCGGAGGCGCCGCCGGAGATCACCTCCACGCTGTCGATGGCGGCGGACGGAATGGTGTTGACGTCCACCACCAGAAGGCCGTTGGAGGGCTGCGCCCGGCGGCCGTCGATGAGGACCAGGTTGCGGAAGGTCCCCAGGCCGCGCAGGTTGACGGTGGAAATGCCCGGCGTGTTGTTGGCGCTGGCCTGCACGTCGCCCGTGCCGAACTGGGTGCCCGAGCCCGGACCGCCGCCGGCATTGCCGGGGATGAACTGAGGCATCTGGTTGAGGGTGCTCTCCACGCCGATGGTGCTGATCTTGTCGAAAGCGTCGGAATCAACGGTCACGATCGGACTGGAGGCCGTAAAATCCCGGCGCACGATGCGCGAACCGGTCACAACCACTTCTTCGAGAGACTCCTCTCCCCCATTGTCCTGTGCGAGTGCCGGCGTGGAAATCGCCGTCAACGCCGTTGTCCCCAGCAGCATGGCCACGGCCGATGCCACCGACGGGACTGTCTTCCTGAGTTTCAACTCCATGATAGTTCCCCTTTTTGCTTGTTATGCGCGGAAGATCGCTTCCACGCTCCCTTAACCGCGCCGTCTGTCCGGATGTACGGACAGGCACGACGCCGTTATCCCCCTGCTGTCGAGGCCCGAGACGCGAAGCACGCCGAATGTCCGGAACGGCATTCCGGTGTCTGACATCAGCTGCAGAATTGCGCTTCGAGCCGTTTTTATCGGGAAAGCCGGTGAGCCGGAGAGTGCTCCCGGTGCCACGCCGCCGGCTGGCCACCGGGCGCGGACGCCCCGCCCGGGCCTGTTGGCGATGGACGGATTCCGAGAGCCACACTCCAGGTCAATGGATATCCCCCCTTCCGAACTGCATGACCCGGGCAGCGCCAGGGCCAGCATCTGTTCTTGTTCTACCCAAGGGTGTTTTGTCACCTATGGGAATCATAGATCATATTTTCACACGCTTAAAATGATTTGAATAGGTGATTTCGTCTTTTAGCTGCAAAAGCATTTAATTTTGCACCTTCGCCGCTCGCGCTGCCCTTCGGATCATCAAAACGAGAAGAAGCCGCCCCCGATGGGGAGCGGCTTCCCAGTAGGAGCGTCAAGAAGACGCTCGTCAGGTGCCCGTTTAGAACGTGCTGCGGATGCCGAACCGGAACATGCGGCCCAGGCGGTCGAAGTAGGTCGCGCTGCCGAGAGGATTCGGATCCTTGTCAAAGACATTGTTGACGTTGGCATACACCTGCAGGGTCGAACCGGCCCTGATCAGGTCCTCGAACGTGTAGCTGAGGTTCAGGTTGTACACCTGATAGAACGGAACCTTGTTGGTTTCGTAGGTGGTGTAGTCCGGGTTGTCATAGTTCGCATCGCCCGGTTCGGCCCCCAGATAGTCATAGGTGCCCTTGGAGGTATAGCGGCCCTGAACGGTTCCGCTGAAACCGCCATGAGTATAGGTGACGGAGATATTGCCAGTCCAGTCGGGCGCCGACTGGAAGTCGGCCAGGAAGGACCGGAAGAAGTCACCCGTGCCGGTCTGCCCCACGATATCCCGCTCGGCCGCGCCCAAGGCCGTCACCACCTTCTGGTGGAAGGTCTTGGTGGCGAGCGCGCGGGCGCTGATCATGTCCCCACCGTCGAACGTGTGGTTGTAGCTCAGCGAGAAGTCGATGCCCTTCACCTTGTAGCTCGAGGCATTGTAGGAGCCTTCATGCGCCTCCTGGACTGTCCAGGTCGACGGATCGCCCCCCATGGAGTCCGCATCGAATACAATGCTTCCCAGATCGGTCGAGCATTCCGCCTGGCCGAGTTCCCGGCAGTCCGCAATGAGGGTCTGCAACTGGGCACCCGCCGGCGCGATGCCATTCTTCAGGTTGATCCTGAAATAGTCGGCGGCGAACTGCAGCCCATCCAGCGCCCCGCTCGGGCTGAACACCACGCCCAGCGTGCTGGTGTCGGACTTCTCCGGCTTCACCTGCGGATTGCCCTGCAGGAAGATGGTGCAGGGATCGGTGAAGAAGGCTTCGCCGCAATAGCCGAACGTGCCGCCGGAGGCTATGATCTGACCGTAATAGAGCTCGCGGAAGTTACCGGCCCGGGAGTCGCGCGATTGGCTGCCGCGGATGCGGACCCAGGAGGTGACGTCCCAGACGCCGCTCACCTTCCAGGTGGTCAGGCCATGCTTGCCGACATCCGTGACAATCGGTCCCTGGCCGGTGTTCTTGTAGTGCGAATAGCGGATGGCCCCATCGAGCCTCAGGTTCTCGAACATGGTCATGCCGGAGACCACGGGCACGGATATTTCGCCATAGGTCTCCCACACGTCCACCTTGCCCTTGAAGGGCTCGCCATACTGGGAGCCGTAGTCCGCAGCGGGCTCGGCCGACAGGTTGCGGTTGTCAATGTTCTCCCACCGGTATTCACCGCCGACGGCGGCGCTCACCGGACCCGCCCCAAAGCCCTCGAACAGGTCGCCGCTCACATTGGCGGCGGCCACCGTCTGGTTGACGGTGGTCTGCTCCTTGAGATAGCCGAAGGCGTAGTCGTGGGCGGCCTGGTCGATCTCGCCTGTGCCGAACGGATTGAGCGGCACGCAGCCCTGCGCGATGGCGCCCGTGGGATCGTTCAGGAAGTCAAAGGCGGCGGCGCCGTCACGGGTCACACGGCAGACGGGGTCGGCCGCCACATCGATACCCAGGAACGGGTTCGTCGGGTCGATGTAGGGGAACACCGCGTCCACGGCATATTTCAGCGAGGTCAGGTGCGGATTGTCAAAGACCGTCTGGCCGCGCTTGGTATGGCCATGGGACACATAGGCATCCCACGTCCAGGAGGAATCGCCGAACTGGCCATTCAGATCGCCCACGATGCTCCAGACTTCCGTGTTGAATGTCGAATGGGAGTCGAGCTGGCTGGTCCAGTCCTTGTTGAGGCTCGCGGCGGGCGGAGCGAAGGGGTTGAAGGGATTGGGCACGGCGGTTGCCGCCTGGGCGTTGGCCAGCGCCATGTTCCCCGCCAACGCCTGCTGCAGGATATAGGCATTGTCGCCGGCGATGCTGAGAGCCGTGTTCCCCGAGGCGGTGTTCGTCGTGGCCTGGGTCCGGTTGTCCGAAGTGACCTTGGCATAGGCGCCATCGATACCGAAATTGATGGTATCGGTGATGTCATAATCGAAATGGCCGTGGAACGTCTTGCGTTCGGTCTCGCCGATCAGATTCGTGTAATGCTGGGTCGAGATGCCGTCGCCGCCGATGGCGGTACCTCCGCCGCTGGCGCTGGGCTGGCCGATGGCATTCTGGCCCAGCGCGAAATCGGCAACGCCCGTGCCGTCGGCAGTGACGCCCGGCACCACCGCCGGAGTGGGCAGCACGGTGCCCCAGTTCGTGTTCCAGAACACGCCGGCATCGCTGACGCCGTTGAAGCGCCGGTTGCTCGCCAGGACGTTGCTGGGGAGATTCGGATCGAGCGGCGTGACATTGTCGGGACCGAGCGTGCCGAGGAAGCCCACATTCTCGGCGCACCAGTCGCGCGCATCGTCGCAGCCGACCGCCTCCTGCTTCTCGTATTCGCCGGCCAGCACCAGATGGCCGCGGCCGTCCATCACGGAGGTGCCCCAGGCCAGGGCGCCATGGTAGTTGTCGCCGTCACCCTCGTCCGAAATCCCGTAGTCGAGGTCGAGCTTCAGGCCTTCCAGACGCTTGTCCAGGATCACGTTGTTCACGCCAGAGATGGCGCCCGAGCCGTAGGCCGCCGAGGCGCCGCCGGTCACCACATCCATGCGCTGCATCAGGATGGTCGGAATGATATTGAGGTCCACGCTGTCGCCCTGGCTGGTGGGCACATGGCGGCGCCCGTCGATCAGCGTCAGCGTGCGCGAGCCGAAATAGGGGTTGATGCCGCGCAGGTTGGCGATGGTGGACCCCGCAAAGAAGTTGGAATTGCCCGTCGCCTGCGGCGTGAAAGTGGAAACGTTGGACGGAATTTCCTGCAGGGCGTCGCCGGCATTGATGATGCCCAGATTCTGCATGAAATCCTGATCGATCACCGTAACCGGATTCGGCGTCTCGAAATCGGTCCTGCGGATGCGCGAACCGGTGACCTGGATTTCCTCCAGCACCGGATTATCGTCATCCTGAGCCACTGCCGGCCCGGATAACGCCGTCATCGCAGTGGAAGACAGCAGTATGGCGACCGATGCCGAAACAGCAGACGGAATCCGAGTCTTACCCCTCTTTTTCATGAAAGCCCCCCTTGAGATCACACGATGCCGCCCGGGGCACCGTACAGTTACGTTTTTTGCTCTTGCAACCTGCGGCAGATTTACCTGCAGGACGAACCCGATATTAGTCACCGGAAGTTTCAAAAATAAATGAAAAAATGTAATTCCAATTTAATTTCCCTGTAATGGTGTGACAAAAACGACACTACCCGCATTACGGGATGATCTTGCTGCGTTTGCAGCAAATTCCACCATCCCGTGATCTGCGAAGCCGTCCAAAATCAAGGTTCTGCCTGGGTTGCTTCTCATGCTGCGCTGCGGCTGGGCGGCGACGCGACAGACCGAAAACTGTCCTGGAAGGCTGCGCCGCCTTCATGACACACCAACCCCATTTCCCCGAATTGGAGAGCATAAAATGTAATAGCGCAGACTCTTCCCAGCAGGTTGAATCAGAACCACTGTCCAGATTGCCTCAGGACAAATACTCTCACTGGTTGTATTCCAGCTCTCCGGTATGCTTTCCCGCTCCCTGTCGGATAAAGAGAAGGGCGGGCCCGAAGGCCCGCCCGATATCTCCGAACAATCTTCCGACTGGTCTAGTAGGTCAGCGAGGCGCCGATATAGAAGCGGCGACCATTGGTATCGTAGTTGTTGCTGTCGAACATGCCGCCGGGCAGGGCCGAGCCGGCCGGGGCGGTATTCACGTTGGTAAGCGGCGGCTTCTTGTCGAACACGTTCTCGACGCCGAAGCGCAGCCCCACATTATCCCTCAGTTGATAGCTGCCCTGCAGGCTGAAGAGATCGTAGGACGGTGCCCCCGTGGTGGCCGTGGTCGGCACGAGAGCGGCGATGGCCGCCTTGATATGCGGCAGATGCTGCCACTGGACGCCGAGATACAGGCCGCTGTTGAAGGTGTAACCGGCGGTGGTCAGCACCTTGTAGCGATAGCTGTCGCCGTTCAGGCCGTTCTCCGTCGGCCCCTGGGTGCCCGCATATTCCACCAGCGGCAGAACATCCAGCTCGGCGGACTTCATGTCGAGGAGGTAATTGAAGACCGAATTGACCGTCACACGGCCCGGTCCGGCCTCCATGCCCCAGTCGATCTGGAAGTCAATGCCGGAGGTCTTGAAGCGGCCGTTGTTCAGGTAGGTTGTCGGGACATTCCCCAAAGCACCCGTGGCATTGCGTTTGACGGCCTCGCAGAACGGTGTCGTGGCATCGAGGCCCGCATTGAACGTGGGGTCGAAGCACTGGCGCTGCACGATATCGACCGACTGGGCGCCGATCGCGTCCTTGACCTTGATGTAGTAGTAGTCGATGGAAATGCGAAGATCAGACAGCGCAGGGCTCTGGAACGGCGAATTGATCACCGTGCCAAAGGTCCATGTATCCGCCTTTTCCGGAACCACCTGATCGTTGCCGCTCAGGGTCGAGAAGGTGAAGGATGGCCCCGCACCCTGCGCCGGAATGGGCGAACCCTCCTGATCCCTCAAAGCCGCGAGATCGGCTGCGCTCATCTGGGCTAGCGTATCCGCATCAAAGCCGTAATAGGTTTCGTCGGCCAGCGCATTGCCCGACGCCTCCATCAACTGGCCGCACAGCGCGAGCGCCTGCTGCCAGTTGGGGTTGACGTCCGGATTGGCCGAGAAAGCTTGGCTGTTGTTCAGCGAGCAGACATCGCCATTGGGCGCAATGCCGAAGGTCTGCTGAGGCGCCAGGAACAGTTCGGCAACGTTGGGCGCGCGTTCGGCACGGTTGTAGCCGCCCCGGAAGCGAATCCAGTCGTTGACCTGCCAGTTGCCCAGCATCTTGTAGGTCCAGCTCGTGCCGGTCGTATTGTAGTCCGACATGCGCAGGCCCAGCTCGAGGTCCAGTTGCTCGATGGCGGGGATACCCGAGAGCACGGGAACGAGAAGCTCGCCGTAAACTTCCTTCGCCTTGATGGTGCCCGAGGAGTTGCCCGAGGGATAGATGCCCAGCGCCTGCTCGATGAAGGAGGTGCCCTGCGTGGTCAGCGTATCGTTCTGGAACTCGTAATCGTTCTTGCGATAGCTGGCGCCAAGGGCGGCACGCAATTCGCCGGCCGGCAGGTCCAGGAGAGCGCCTTGTGTATTGGCTTCCCAGACCGTCTGCTGCATCACCGACTTGTTCTTCAGGTCGCCGTTGATGGCATCCCAGCAGTCCTGCGTCACCTCGTCCCAGGCAAACGGGTTAAGGCCGCTCTCGCAGGTCGCAGAAGACGCCCCGAAGCCGAAGTTCGGCGCTTCCTCGTTGCCGAAGCCGTCGCCGAAGCCGCTGGTATCAAACCCCTGCCCGAAATTCGGTTGAGTCATGATCGCCGAAAGCCGCTGCAGCGAAACCACGCCCGTCTGGATCACCGTGGTCTCGGACTCGCCTTGCGATCCGTAGATTTCCCAGGTCCAGTCGGTATCGGGAATCTCGCCCTGCAGACCCACCATCATATTGTAGGTGATGACGTCCGTATCCGATTCGCGGTTGAAGGGCAGAAGCGCCCGCAGATCAAACGGCGCGTTGGGATCCGCCCGACTGTCCAGGATGGCCAGCATCTCCGTCGGGATCACGTCGCGGTTGATCGTCGGGTCGATGTTGACGCCCCAGCCCGTGGTGATGGGCCCAGGTTCCTGCACGGTGTGGGTGCTGGTCTTGCTGAAATAGCCCTGCGCGAAGATGCTCATCCAGTCGGTGAGCTCATAATCGCCGCGCGAATACATGTTGTAACGCTTCAGCGGCAGGATCAGGTAATTGTCGGTGTTGTTGGTGCCGATCTGTCCATTATCGAGCAGCGTGAAGCGTTCGCCGTCGATGAAATTCGCGCCCGAGACGCCGGGCACGCCCCCGACATCGGTGCCCGAAAAGGCATTGCCGTCAAAATCCACATAAAGATTCGTGGCCACCGGACCGGCTTCGGCATCGGGTGCCGGCGGCACCGTAGAGAAGGTTGCTCCGTCGATCACCTGGTTCAGAACAGCCGGGTCGGGCAGGTTCGCCTGGCCGGTGTTGAATCCGGTGAAAGGCGCGAAGAACTGCGTGCCGCCGATGCTGGGATCGGCCCACAGGTTCCTGTACCATTTGCGGTCCCGCTGCAGCGCCTTCTTGCGCTGGTTGGTCGAGAAGGCAATGCTGACATTGCCCTTGCCGTCGGCGAAGTCGGTACCCATGATGCCGGACAGTTGATACTCGAAATTGTCGCCACGCTGCGAGATGCCCGACTGCGCGTCGAGCTGCAGGCCCTGGAAGTCCTTCTTCAGGATAAAGTTCACGACACCGGCCATGGCGTCCGCGCCGTAGGTCGAGGAGGCGCCGCCGGAGAGGACTTCCACACGCTCGATGGCCGCCGACGGGATGGAGTTGATGTCCACCACCATGGAGGCGTTGGACGGTGTGGCGCGGCGGCCGTCCAGCAGGACGAGGCTGCGGTTGGAGCCGATGCCGCGCAGTGACACCGTGGCCGTGCCCGGCGTGTTCGTGGCGGTCGGCTGGATGTCGCCGCCCTGGGTCGGGTTCTTCAGTGTCGGCGTGAACTGGGGCAGCTTGTTGAGCTGCGTTTCCATTGCCGCCGTGCCGGACTGATCGAACAGCCGCTCGTCGACCGTCACCACCGGGCTGTTGGCTTCATAATCCTTGCGGACGATGCGCGAACCGGTCACCACCACTTCCTCGAGCGCAGCATCGTCCTGCGCAAGAGCGGATGGCACCGACATCGCCGTCAATGCCGTGGATGCAAGCAATACCGCTACTGATGTGGAAACAGCAGACGGAATCCGGATGTAATTCCTCTGGGTCATTTTTCTCCCCCTGAATGATACGGCGCCTGGGAGGCACCGCTTGCCTAAGTTTCTTATATTTGCAACCCAAGGAGGTTCTTCCCTTGATGCGGTGTCGAATATAGACCATTGAGGAATGAAAAATCACCAAAAAATGTAATCCCGGCGTTAGCCTCTTGTTATCTGTGTGAAATGAAAATGATTACCATTTTAACACGAGTGATATGGCAAGAATCTCCAGTCATTAAACTTTTCATAAAATCATATTTCGTTTTTTTGTAATGAGTTAATTACAAATCCCATGCTCATGAACCGTTTGCATACAATTTCCCTCACTCACCCGGTAGAGCCAGAGAGTGGGGCAAAAGCCGTCATGATCACGAAATTCTGACCACCCCTCCACGCTCCCCCAACTCCACTCGTGAGAGGACGACGCTCTCGGGCGGTGGAGCCTGCGCGGAAAATTGAAAGGGGAGTCGAGCCGGCTCGCTGTCCGGCTGCGGCGTGCATATATCAATAAAAAAGGCGGGCCTGATGGCCCGCCTTGAAAGGATGGATGACCCGGTATTTAGTAGGTCAGGCTCGCGCCGATATAGAAGCGGCGGCCATTGGTATCGTAGTTGTTGGTGTCGAACGAACCGCCAGGCAGATTGCCTTCGTCCGGGCTGGTGTTCACGGAGGTCAGCGGCGGCTTGCGGTTGAACACATTTTCGATACCGAAGCGCAGACCCACATTGTCCAGCAGCTGATAGCTGCCTTGCAGGTTGAACAGGTCGTAGGACGGCGCGCCCTTGATGGTCGTATCCGGCACCAGAGCGGCGACCGCCGCCTTGACGTGCGGCAGGTGACGCCACTGAAGGCCAAGATACAGGCCGTTGTCGAAGGCGTAGCCCACAGTGGTCAGAGCCTTGTAGCGGTAGCTGCTGCCATTGAGGCCATTCTCCGTCGGCCCAAGCGTCCCGGCATAATCAACCAGCGGCAGAACCTCCAGTTCGGCGGACTTCATCTCGATCAGGTAGTTGATCAGAGAATTGACCGTCACACGGCCCGGACCGGCTTCCATGCTCCAGTCGATCTGGAAATCGATGCCCGACGTCTTGAAGCGGCCGTTGTTGAAGAAGGTCGTCTGGACATTGCCCAGCCCGCCGGAAGCGGCGGAACGAGCGATACCGGCGCAGTAAGGCGAGTTGATGTCGAAGTCCGGATTGAACTGCGGATCGAAGCACTGGCGCTGCGCGATATCCACCGACTGGGCCCCGATCGCATGATGGACCGAGATGTTGTAATAGTCGATCGACAGACGCAGGTTGCGAAGGGCCTCGCTCTGGAACGGCGAGTCGATCACCGCGCCCAAGGTCCAGGTATCGGCCGTTTCCGGCACCAGGTCCGAGTTGCCCGTCAGGCTCGGGAACACGAAGGCTGGCCCTTCGGCAGTCCCGGAGGAGCCGGGGGTCGGCGCGGTACCGTTCTCCACATTGCGGTAGTCGGTGCCGTAGAAGGTATCGTCAGCACCGACACTGCCCGAAGCCTCCATCAACTGGCCGCACATGTCGACGACGTTCTGCCAGTTGTCGGGATTGGCCTCAGCATTGGCGGACCATGCCTGGCCGTTCGCCGTGGAACAGACATCACCGCCGGACGCCAGCGCGAAAGTCTGTTCAGACGCCAGATACAGTTCGGCGATGTTGGGCGCGCGCTCGGCCCGGTTGTAGCCGCCCCGCAGACGGACCCAGTCATTGACCTGCCAGTCGCCGAGTATCTTGTAGGTCCAGCTTGTGCCGGTCGTATCGTAATCCGACATGCGCAGGCCCAGTTCCAGGTTCAGGTGCTGGATGGCCGGCAGGTCGGACAGCACCGGCACGAGCAGTTCGCCGTAGGCTTCCTTCGCGGTGATGGAGCCCTGCGAGTTGCCGGACGGATAGAGGCCCAGGGCCTGTTCCATATAGGAGGTGCCCTGCGTCACCAGCGTATCGTTTTGGAAGTCATAGGTATTCTGACGATAGCTGGCGCCCACGGAACCCCGCAGCTCGCCCGCCGGCAGATCGAGGATGGCGCCCTGGGCGTTGGCTTCCCAGATGGTCTGCTGCATCACGGCCTTGGTCTTGATGTTGGCCATGATGGCGTCATAACAGTCCTGCGTGACAGAGCCCCAGTCGAACGGATTCAGGCCACTGGTGCAGGTCGCCGTGGACGCGCCGAAACCGTAGTTCGGGGCACCCTGGTTGCCCGTAACGGTATAGCCCGCGCCGAAATTCGGCTGGGTGATGACGTCCATGAAGCGCTGCAGCGAGGCAAAGCCGGTCTGCAGCACCGTGGTCTCGGACTCACCCTGCGAACCGAAGGCTTCCCAGGTCCAGTCCGTGTTCGGGATAGTGCCCTGGAGCCCCACCGTCATATTATAGGTATAGACGTCGGTCTGGGATCCGCGGCGCATGGGCAGGACACCAGCCAACTGGAACGGAGCATCCGGAACAGGACGGCTCTGCAGGACGGTCATGAGGTCTTCGGGGATGAGATCGGCATTGATCGTCGGGTCGATATTCGCCGTCCAGCCGCCGGTGATCGACGCGCCGTCCTGGATTGTCACCGTCCCCGTCTTGCTGAAGTAGCCTTGCGCGAAAACGCCAACCCAGTCGTTGATCTCATAATTGCCGCGCATGTACATGTTGTACCGCTTCAGCGGGAAGATCAGGTAGTTTTCGGTGTCGTTGTAGCCGATCTGTCCGTTGTTGAGGTTCACATACTCCTGGCCGTCGACGATACCCTGAGCGCCGGAGGCACCGGGAACGCCGGTAGCGCTGAACCCGGAGAAGACATTGCCATCGGGGCCGACATAAAAGGCCGTGCTGCCGGGCGATTCCGTGAAGGACGCGCCGCTGATCACGCTATTGAGGACGCCCACGTCCGGCACGTTGTTCGCAACACCCGGAATGACGGGGAGGTCCGGATTGACGGCATCCGTCGTGAAGCCGGTGAAGTGCGGGAAGAAGCCCGTGCCGCCGATATCCGGGTTGGCCCACATGTCGCGGTACCATTTGCGGTCGCGCTGCATCGCCTTCTTGCGCTGGTTGGTGGAGAAGCTGATGCTGATGTTGCCCTTGCCGTCGGCAAAGTCGGTGCCCATGATGCCGGACAACTGATATTCAAAGTTGTCGCCGTGCTGGGTGATGCCGGACTGCGCATCCAGTTGCAGGCCCTGGAAGTCCTTCTTCATGATGAAGTTGACCACACCGGCCATGGCGTCGGCGCCGTAGGTCGAGGAGGCACCGCCCGAGATGATCTCCACGCGCTCGATGGCCGCCTGCGGGATGGTGTTGATGTCCACCACCATGGAGGCATTGGACGGCGTGGCGCGGCGGCCGTCGATCAGCACCAGGTTGCGGTTGGAGCCAATGCCGCGCAGCGACACGGTGGCGGCACCCGGGGTGTTGCGGGCCGTCGGCTGGATATCACCGCCATAGGTCGGGTTCTTGGCGGTCGGCGTGAACTGCGGCAGCTTGTTGAGCTGGGTTTCGATGGACGCGGTGCCGGACTGATTGAAGAGATTTTCGTCAACCGTGACAATGGGGCTGTTGGCTTCATAGTCCTTGCGGACGATGCGCGAACCGGTCACCACCACTTCTTCAAGCGCCGGCTGGTTCTGAGCGAAAGCGGGAGCCTGCAGGCCGGTGAGAGCCGTGGTGCCCATGAGGGCCGCTACCGACACCGTCAGCAGGCGCGGTTTCAGAGTCTTTTGTCGCTGTTGCATTGTTTCTTCCCCTTGAGGTTTGCGTGCCGCTGTGGGCACTCCTTGTTATTTGGCGACAGGCGCAGAGACACCCGGAGCCGCGGGGGACTATAGAGGAAGAGAGGTTAAGACAAAACGAAAAAAGGAGGAAAAATCATTTTGATTACCTATAGTTATTAAACTTTCCTACTTTTTCAATTTAACTCGGTTGAGAGAGGAGCAGAGCTGCTGTCGCATTTCACGATCATTACAAGATCATTAAATCTTAACGAGAATGAAATCAGGAAAACGCAGGCCTATCGCGTATAAATTGAGATATGATCCACTTTTCTCCCTTTAAGGGACAACGCCCCGCATGGACCGTCCTTAGGTCCGCCTCGCCCGAGGGAAGGGAATTGACGAAATAGAGCCCCTCGCCTGCCCGGCCCTTGTGCCTGATGCCGAGCCTGGGGAACTCGGTTTCTCCCCCCTCGTAATCATCGTTGAGGTATGCAAGAAACGTCACAACGCGCTGGCCACGTTGCGCGATCTCCTGCGCATAATCCGGGCTCTTGGGATCGACGAAATCATAATGATTGGTGATCTCCTCCCCCACATCGTAATGCAGCACGGCCGTCGCCTCCATGTTGGCGACCGGCAGACCGCAGCATTGCGACATCCTGGCCTGCACCAGAAGCTGCACAACATCCGTATCGAGCAGTCCGAAGGTGGCGGCGGTATTGGTGCGCGTCCTGTGGGTCACGTCCTCCCTTTTCAGCGAGTCATAGACCTTGGCGCGCTCCAGGCGCCCCGCCGCGCGCTCCATGAAGAACCCGCAGACCGGCAGGGGCAGCAGGTCCGGCAGACGGCGCACCAGAGGCTCCGCGTTGAGCGTCTCCGTCTGTGCCACCCCGTTCCAGAAGGCGAAATCGATGGACTTGGTCAGGCGGCGCCAGAATTCGGCAGGTGCCAAGGGCGACGCCAGACCCTCGGCCGCGAGGTCCCGGTCTCCCGCCAGGGCGCAGAGCTGCTGTTGCGCCGGTCGCCAGCCCCGCTCCGCCGCCGTGAGCAGGATGTTGAGGGCGTCGTTCCAGCTCG
>Ga0164243_10003190_pt1 | contig 26449 bp, 27 predicted proteins | sample OricompcompostOP_FD_108781 | JGI IMG/M metagenome (GOLD analysis project Ga0164243, IMG submission 108781) | Organic Plus compost microbial communities from Emeryville, California, USA - Original compost - Organic plus compost (OP) | ecosystem: Engineered > Solid waste > Mixed feedstock >...
CGCGGTATCGTCGCTGGAGCGTTATCCTGCAGACCCGTCGATCCCGGCTTTGGCCGAGACCGTGCCGGGACTAGAAGTGACATGGACCGCGGTCTTTGTCGCACCCAGCAAGGTGCCGCCGGAGATCGCGCAGAAGCTCGCCGCCGAATTGCGCGAGATCGCCAAGGACCCGGCGATGATCGAGAAGCTGAAAAATCTCGGCGTGACGCCGATGAGTGTCACCGGTCCCGAATTGCAGAAGATGATCGCGAGCGACTACGACAAGTGGAAGCCGATCGTCGAGCGGGCGAAGATTCCGCAGCCTTAGGACGCGAGGACGGCACAACACGGCTTTGCAGGGGAGGCCGCCATCGGCTAGGACGCTCCGTCCCGGAGGTCCGATGAAGTCCCTGTTTGCAGCATCCTGCGTCGTGGTTGCGGCTGGCGCCGCGCAGGCCCAGCAGCTCGAAGCCGGGCAGTGGCGCGTGATGACGACGCAACTGAATGAGGGACCGGCGTCGTCGCCGCCGCAGATCAAGATGCGTTGCATGACACCGGCCGAAGTCGCCGATCCGGCCAAGACCTTCACGCCGGAAGTGTCTACGGTGAATGCAACCTGCGAGCGGACCGAATACGCCCTGGAAGGGAATTACCTGAAATGGCGCCTGCAATGCCGCGGCCAGATCGATATGGATGTGGCCGGGCAATTCATCTTCGAAAGTCCGACCCGCTACACCGCCATGGTCGCAACAAAGGCAACGGTGATGGACCGTGTGGTGCAGACCACCATCTCCACGATCGACGGCCAGCGCATCGGCGAATGTCCGGCCACTCAGAATTAAAGCGTTTTGCGCGAAATGGGCTCCGGCCTTCGCTGACCATCGCCGGCTTATCCGGCGACGGCCGGTCCGCGTGAGAAAATGCGTCAAAACAAAAAACCAGAGACTTGGCTTTGATTTCATCAAAGCGAGGAAAGGCTCACGCCTTAGTCCGGCAGCATGTTCTTTTGGCGCGGGTAGAGATGATCGCTCGCCACCGTTGCCATGATCAGAATCGGGGTGGCGAGAAACGCGCCGATCGGCCCCCACAGCCAGGCCCAGAAGGCCAGCGATAAAAAGACGGCCAGAGGATGCAGCAAAAGCTGGCGTCCGATGATATTCGGGACGAGGAAGTGACCTTCGATGAAGGTGAAGGTCATGAAAATCGCCGGTGCGATCAGTGCCGGCCAGAGCGTATCGAATGTCAGCAATCCGATAAAGAACAAGATCGCTTGCATGATGCCGGGCCCGACATACGGGATGTAGTTCAGCGCGAATGCCGTCGCGCCCCAGAGGAGGGGCGCAGGGAAACCCAGCAGCCATGTCACTGCAACCGCGAACAGGCCGACACAGGCATTGATGATCGTTACGGTAATGAGATAGCCGCTCAGACTATGCTCGATATCGTTGACGATCTTGAGTGCGCGCAGACGCCCGTCACGCGTGCTGAAGATGTTGACGACGTAGCGCCGCATGGCCGCGCGGCTGAAGACGAAAAAGAACAGCGTTGCGAAAAAAAGGACGAATTGCAGGATGACCGGTGTCACAGTGCCGAGCACGCTGCCGATGACTTCGGCCGGTTGATTGACGTCGACGGCCACGCCGCTCGCGCCCATGATCTCGGTACGCAATTCCTTGATGGCCGCCAGCGGCCGATCCATGAAGCGGAATTTGTCTTTGATCGCGGTGCCGATTTCTGCCGAGCGAGCGATCAGGTCCGACGCCGGTTCGGACAACAGGACAATTGCCAGATAGAGCGCCGCGCCGATTAGCAGGACGATGGCCAGCGCCGGCACCCACGCCGGCAGTCCGTGTTTCGTGGCGTATCCGGCAAGCGGCCCGAGCGTCAGGCCGACGATCAATGCGCCGAGCACCGGCATGACCAGTGGCCGTGCCACGAACAGGAAGGCGCCGAACAGGATCACGGCCATGAGGATGGTCGCAACCTGCGCCATCGTTCGCCAGAAGGCGGCCGTATCCTCGAACGGGAAGGGATCATGGGCGCCGACGCGGATATTGCGTCCGGCAAAGGTCCAATTCGAAACCGACGTCGATGAAGGCGCGGCCGTCGCTGCGCCGGCGTGCTCGTTTTCAGCTTCGCGCGTCATTCGACCGTCCGGCCGGGTCTCCGAAGAGCGATGGAAACGCGAATTCAACACGACCTCCGTCCCGTTGGCGTCGCGTCGATCACGCTCCGTTTCGAGACAATCCCAGAACCATAAAGCGGTTCCATCGGCACTTTCGTAAGCGAAGGCGAGGGAACCCGTCCCGTAATGGCACGTTCTGGATGGTATTGCGCTTGCTAACTCTTTCTTAACCAAAAGCTCGCCGGCCGCATTTTCGGCCGGATCGACGTGGAGGGCAGGATGATTGGCAAGATAGCGATTGCTGGGACCTTGGTTGTTTTCACGTTGCCGGCCATGAGCGGTTCGGCCTTTGCGCAGCGCGTGACCGACACGGTGGTCGGCAGCTGTGTTTTCTCAGGCGGCATGGGCAATTGCGTACGTCAGTATCGCTATGGCGATGCCGGCGCGAACGGTATCAAGTCCGTGGGTGAGCCGAGCCCCGAAGACCTCGCTGAGATCCGCGAGCGCGACCGCAAGTGGGTTGAACGCTGCAAGCCGGTGGTGCGCCAGGACGCCTATGGCGTCGGCCGCTATGTCTATGCGGCGCGCGGCTGCGAATACGGACGCTTGGAAGATTGATGCTTCGCCGCAGGACCCGGCGAAGCATTGGTCATGAATATTGGTTTCGGCGCGCCGTCATCAGCGGCGCAACCAGCAGCATCAGAAAGATTAGTCCCACCATCGTCAACGCGATCATTGGTACCCCACACGACGCAATGAACCTCCCCAAGGCGTGTCGATGGTGCGTGCGGTGTGCTAATGCGCGCTGAAGAAAGACGGTTAATGGTGTGATTGTCTGGCCCGTGTGGCGCGAAAGATGCGCGCGGCATCGGCACCAGCATTATGTACGCGATGCAGTTGCTTATGATTTCGCGCATGCTCGATGAATGCCGCTCGGGCCGATAATGGTCCATCGTCCGTGCCTGCTTCTTCAGAATGAAGAGATGCAGGTGTGATGGTCAGGTCGGTCAGTTCCCAGGCGGCCGGTCGCGGACGCGGCGGCTTGACGTCTCCGTATGCTGTCATGAACGCGACAAAAGTGGCGGCGAGGGTGGCAATCATTGGCATGGCAGAACTCCCGCTATTCGGTCGTTACTGCGATGCAGAAAGTTCAAGTCGAGGGAATTGCGGAGAGGGCGCGCTATGGTCGCCGTCTCGAAACTGATCGGCAAAAGAGAGCGCCGTCTATATTACATTTTTGTAACGTAAAGCGCCTTGCCGGTCGGCAGAGGACGACTATCTGATCCTCAGACGGATGGGTTTTGACGCCCCTGAGCCTGTCTGTTCGAGCCCGGCCCTCGTGCCGGGCTTTTTTATTGGTCAGATCTCACCGTCCGCCGTCCGAGCGCTTCCGCCCACCCGGACTTTTCTGTGGTCATTAGCATCGCGCTTACCCGGATGAGGTTCGACCATTGCCGGTTTTCACAGAATCTGTACGGTATTTGCCGGAACAGAGGGCCGGCTGATGAAAATCTTCGGTACCATGCTCATTGCGGCGCTTGCCTTGGTCGCATTCGACTATCACCAGGCCGGCGGCAAACACGTCATTGCCTTTAGTGATATGGCCAAGCGGGTCGGCGCCGCTTTCGTCGCGCAGCGGTAAGTCACGCGTGGTTCGTCGCTTGGCAGAGCATGAATCAGTGGATAAAAGCTGCCCGTCCGATCTTGTACTGGCCCTCGGTCCAACCACCGAAAATGAATTCGGCCAACTCAGCTAAGCTGCTGAGAAGATTGGGATTGCCGGCTTAGCTCAGCGGTAGAGCAGCGGTTTTGTAAACCGAAGGTCGGGGGTTCAATCCCCTCAGCCGGCACCACCTCCCACTGTGATGTTTTGGGTTCGTTCTCCAAACGAGGTGCCCGACGACCGTCGGGTCCGAGAACGGGCCGGCGAAGGCCAAGTCTCTCATAAGCAGAACTGCTCAAGAATCTTCATCTGCTTCCCAGCGTCTGTCTCGAAGTGCTCTATATACCAGGCAGCCGTCCGGCGAAGCGCTTCGGCCATCGGTGTCTTGACGGACCAGCCCAAGCGTTGCGCAGCGGCATCTGTCATCGCAGCGCGCGGCGCTTCACCGGGGCGATCGGGTATTGCTCCAAAGACGGGCGTTACCGAACATCCGAGCTGCAACAGCAGGTCTTCGACCAATGAACGCGTAGTGCGCAATAGGCCGGACCCCAATTCGAATGTTTGGCATTCCACGCCAGGCGTTGTAGCTGCGGCAACGAAGCCATCGATGACATCGTCAACATAGATCCAATCCGCACGCCGGGCACCGCTTGATAGATGTGGTGAGCGCCCTTCGATGGCGCAGCGTATGACATAGGGCAGGATTTTATCGACGCTTTGGTGCGGACCGAATGTCATGCTTGGTCGTATGAGAACGACGGGCGTGCGGTAAAGGTCATGAAACATTTTACAGTAAATCGATCCTGCAGCCTTGGCTGCTCCATAAGGGGACGCTGGCGGTTGCGAGAGCGTCAGTGGCTCCTCGGTTGAGCCGACAATGATGACCCGCCGAACGTCACACTTTGTGGAAACCGCCAGCAAATTGACTGTAGCGGAGAGATGGCTGTCGAAGGTCGGGGTGATCAAACTGAAGTCGGGGGATGCGCTTACATGGCCCGCCAGGTTAACGACCACGTCGGGGCGCACTGCAGCTATCGTTTGCCTGGCTTGCGTTGCGTCGCTCCATTCGGTCTGATGCCAGACGATGCCGTGACTGGAGCGGTGACGCCGACTGGTGCCGTGAACTTCTGCTCCCATGGCGAGCAAACGGCGGCAAAGATTTTGGCCAAGAAATCCACTTGCTCCTGTCACCAAGACGCGTTGCCTGTTCAGATTCACGCCGCAGTCCTCTTCGCAAACGTTCATTGAGCAAAGGCAATCCGCACGTGAGGTCAGCTTTTCTGGCGGGTTCTCGATATCTCACCGCGGTGCGATTTGTGCAGATGACTGATTGTGGGGCCATCGCTTGAATCGTGCGATCTACTGGATTTTTATGCCCCGGATTTGATGAAGCTCAATTTTTGAACCGAGCTTGTCGGCGTTCTCGTCCAGCGCCATTCCGTGCGTAGCTCGCTACCAGGCAGACCAGGTCCATTGAAAGAGGGCGCCTTTACGGGTCGGAAATATCCTCATTGCTACTCAGATCGCGCTTGTGGGTCATGGGAAAGGATATTGGCGCATTCCGGCCACTCTCTTGCCCCGTTCCGCCGGCACAGATCGGCCCTCGGGGGCCAGATCCTTTCCTAACCGCAACATCGCAGGCTTCAGATCCATTGATGGCGTTCCCAGCGATCCCCATTCCTGTTTTGGCGCGCGGCTGCGCGCTGCTGGTTGGACTTGCGGGATTGGCTGCCGGCATCAGCGGCTGCTCGACCTCGCCAGGAGGGCCGGTTGCATTTGCTGCGACGACACCGCAGCCGCCGGTTGAGGCCGGGATCGCCGCCCATCCGACATTGGTGGCCGTCACCACACGCAATGCCGTGAAGGGCGCGCGGTCCAAACCCTGGTTCGGCACGCAGCGAGCCAACCAGCCGAGCAATGTCCGGGTCCATCTGTCATCTCCGGCCGATGGACCGCTCTCCGCTGTCGGTATCGGTGACTGGAGCATCAAATCGGTCGAGACGGTGCCGTTCGGTGAAAGCTTCTCGTCGAGTTACAGCCGCCGCGATGTGCTGATTTATGTCCATGGCTTCAATCAGTCGTTCGAGACGGCCGTGCTCGATGCGGCGCGGCTCTCCGATGGACTCAAATTCCGCGGCGAGACGATGGCCTTCTCCTGGCCGTCGAAGAACAGTCTCCTGAATTACATTTACGATCGCGAAAGCGCGCTGTGGTCGCGCGACGCACTGGAGGGGATGTTCGACCAGTTGCTGGCCGACCCTTCGGTCGCCACCATTCACGTCGTCGCGCATTCGATGGGAACGATGGTCACGGTCGAAGCGCTACGGCAGCTCTATGATCGCCGCGGTGCATCGATGGCGAGCCGCTTTGGTGCGGTGATTCTGGCCTCACCGGATATCGATATGGACGGCTTCACATCGTCGATCACGCGGCTTGGCGGTTTCTCGCGCAAGATCACGGTGCTGACGGTCGCCAATGACCGCGCCCTCGGGGCGATGCGCGATATGGCCGGCGGCGTCACCCGCGTCGGGATCGCCGAGAAGGCGCAGCTTGAAGCATTGGGCATCCGGGTTATCGATGCGTCGGACTATGCCGGTGGCGGGCTCAATCACGACTTGTTCCTGAGCAATGGTCAGGTGCGTGAGGTGATCCGACAGGTCATTGATCGAGGTCGGCCGCCTGCCATCGCAAGCGGTGACGCGATCCAATAGGATCGCGGCCTGCGAGATAGAGCGCGTGAACGTCACGCTTGATGGTCCTCGCCCCGTTTTGTAGCCGCTCGTTCATTGCGCTGGCTGTTCAACAGCACCGCTCAGCTCGCCGGTTCAAAGCGCAGCACGCCAACCCGGCGCGGTTGAGTGCCGGCCCCCGTATCACTTGGATGGTTGACGCCATCATTCACCGGCACCTCGGCAAAGTCGAACGGGCTCACGCCGTCGATGCACGCGGCATTGACGCCGAACTGGCGCGGATTCGAACGGCGTTGATGATGGGTGTAGATGCCGCACCGAGAGCAGAAATAGTGCCGCGCCGTCCCGGTATTGAATCGGTATTCGGTGAGGAATTGTTCGCCAGCCATGACCTTAACGCCATCGAGATCGGCGGATACGGCAACCGCGCCGCGCATCCGGCAGAGAGAACAGGTGCAGCGGCGGGCCGTGTTCAGGCCGTCTGTGAGCGTCACCTCAAGTTGGACCGCCTTGCAATGACATGCGGCTTTCACGACATTCCGGTCAGACATCAGCAGTGATTTCCTTGTTTGCAACGCGTCGCAGCGGCAGCGCGGGGCGTTCCGCCAAATCGCATATGGCGTGCGCGAAGCAAAATAAAAAAAGCCACGAAATGCATCCGGTGCGCGTACATCCGGCGTCACCTTACTGCATTCGTGGCCCGACGCGGCGGAACCTGAGAAGGCTCAACGTCGCTCTCTAACACCATTCCGCAACCCTCCCCACGATTTCTTCAAACCTATGCCGTTCGCAAGCTAGATGATCAGAAAGTCGTTTTGCGAGAGTGCTGGCGCATCGGTCAGTGTTGCGAAATACACTGCAGCTTCCCCGCCCGAACCGTCGGCATCCCAGCTCAGATTCCCCGAGCTGGCGTTGTAGATCAGGGTGGGCATCTCGGTCAGCGGATCTGTAGTCAGAACAAATGCAAAGTCGTCGATCGAATCCAGTCCGAAGCCTTCGGCTGACAGAGCAATGTGATCGCCTGTTGTAAAATCGGTGATCCTGTCACCGGCCTCGGCCGCGGACGCGAAATAGAACGTGTCGGCGCCTTCACCGCCGGTCAGCACATCCCTGTGCACACCGCCATCGAGAAAATCGTCGCCGTCACCGCCGCGCAAGACGTCGCCACGCTCGCCACCATACAGCCGATCGTCACCTTCGCCTCCGTCCATCCTGTTGCGGGCTTGCGAGCCTGACAGTGTGTCGCCGAACTTGGAGCCGATCAGGTTCTCGATCGAATGCAAGACATCGCCCGTGGCCCCGCCGCTATTCTCATACGGCTTCGTCAGATCGATCACCACGCCGCTCTGCGCATCCTCGAAGCCCGCCGTGTCGTAACCCGTACCTCCACTCAATACGTCGGCGCCGTCGCCGCCGCGCAGGACATCGTTGCCTCGGCCGCCATAAAGTGTGTCGTTGCCATTACCGCCAAAGAGAACGTCATGGCCAAAAGCAGTGTGGGCGTCATCGTCGCCGTAGATCTTGTCGACGCCACCGCCGCCATAAATGGTGTCATTACCGCCGTTTCCGACCAGATAGTTGACGTCGTCAGTGCCGGTAATGAGGTTATCCTGTGCATTGCCGTATCCGGCTTGCCAGCCGGTGCCGGTCATAATCATTTCCTCAACATGGTCCCCCATATAGGTGGACCCATAAACCGGCGCGTTCGCTATGACGATGTCGTAGCCGCCGTCGGCGGTCTCAACAACGACGTCACGGGGATTGTCGACGAAGTAGGTATCGTCGCCTGATCCTCCCTCCATCCTGTCTTCACCGGTTCCGCCATCGAGCGTGTCGTTGCCGGCATGACCCACAAGCAGGTCGGAGCCTGAATTACCGTATAGTCTGTTGTCTCTGTCATCGCCGGTGAGCCTGTCGTTACCACCAAGGCCGACGAGGTGCGGATATTGTGGGACAGTGGATAACCAGTCATCCCTTTCAGTGCCGTAGAAGACACCGAACTCTGTCGCAGTCGTGTTTGGTTGAGCGAGAGTAGTATCCGCGCGTACTTCAGTACGGGTATCAACAGACTCGAACTGACTATTCGGCATTGCAATGTCCTCCATGGAATGTTCCGCCATCGGACATTGTCAGCCACAACAACGACTGACTTCGAGTCCAAGAGCGGCCAATCGTTCTAGAGGTCACACCCTGCCGGAAGTGTGAACGCATCGCGCAAGCAACATCAAAATGGATGTCGCATGAGAAAGATAAAATGATCTTGTGCGACGACATCACACGCAGACATTTATGCCGATGAATGATGCGCAGTGATGACGTCACGCACATCGGTATTATTGAGTGGTGCAGATGGATGCTTAAGTGATGACGTAATCGGTCGTAATCAGTTGTCGAAGTACACTGGTGCCGGCTTCAATCGATCTGCTCTCAGCAATGGTAACGTACGACAGTTGATCAACTTCTCAACGGTACGGTACGGCAGTTGATCCGCCGGCGCGTTGATGGACCGTGCGTGTTATCGACAATCGCCAAATTATACGAGCACGAGCAGGTGACAGGATTCCAGAAGTGGCGCGCTGAAGCGTCACGCCAAAGCGCAGCCTGAAGCCTCACAGAAGACACCACCAAAGCTTCAAATTACCTTCTCTCCCGCGGTAAGTGGTATAATTGTCAATATGCCAAACCGCTCGGCAGAAGCGATGACGTGGGGTTTTGGGGGGACTGGTGTTGCGTATGGTTGCGTTGCTGGCCGTCGGGCTTGCGCTGGGCGGTTCTGCGACGGTCGCACGTGGCACCAATGACAAGTGGCTTTCGACACGGTGCCGAATGGCGCGGAGGTGCGCGTCGTCCTCGAAAACAAATCGCCTCCAAGCGCTGAGGATGTTCGATATCAGGCCCCGTCAGCGACGATGGGCTGCGTGACACCCTGCGTGCTGCAGATCAAGCGATTGGACAAGATGGCGGTCACTGTTACCAAACAGGACTTCGAGCTTCGGGCGAAGGGATCGCAACGTCTGTCGCAGGCAATATGCTGCTGGTCGGTGGAGTTGTCGGGCTTGTTGTCGACGGTGCGAGTAGGGCGGGTCTCGACAAATGCCCCAATCCTGTTCGGATTGCTCTTCGGCCGGTAACGGCTGCTGCGCAGCGAGGCCGCCATGCCCGCGTCGAGTCATCGCAACAACGCTTCGGTTATGATTCTGTTGCGGCGTGTAAAGAACAGACGGCAGCCAAATACAATGCGGCCAGTCAAACGGCGCAGAACCAAAGCCCAGCAATGTAGGAGCTCAGCGCCTCCGTCGGAGGACCTTATCTCTCGGTCTAGCTCCGCATGTCCGCGCGACGCGTCTTCGGCGTCGGATTGTTGAGCGCCACCTGCAACAGCCAATCGACCGTCTTGAGAATGGTCGCGCGCGAGGCCCAGCTCGCATGGGCCCAATGGATGGTGAGAAGACTGTTGGCGTTTTCCAGCAACGCGTGCTGTCCGGCGCCCAATGCACGGGCCTGCTGGATCGTCGCCACATAATCCTGGCGCTGGCGATCAATGGCGTCCGGACGGACGGTCGAAACCGGCCGACGTGCGGCGGTCTTGGCCCTGATTGGCATTTGCATCCCTTGAGCCGGCTCTTGTGTGGGCCGATAACAAAGAACGGTAGAGAGCGGGGTCCGATCGACCGAATAAATTTCGGAGTTACATGTATAAATTCTGCATTAACGTCGATATCGACGATGGTCTATGCCGTGGCATCGGCGGGCAGGGCCAGCCGATAGCCGACGCCCAGTTCCGTCAACAGGATACGGGGCTTTGTCGGATCGGTTTCGATCTTCTGTCGCAGCTTGCGGACGAATATGCGGAGATAATGCGTGTCGTGAACGTGCCACTGCCCCCAGACCTCGGTCAGCAGGCTTTGATGGGTGACAACCTTTCCGGCATTCTGGGCGAGGATCTGCAACAGTCGGTATTCCTTTGGCGTAAGGACCAGACGCTTGCCCTCTGCCATGACCTTGCGGGCGGTGAAGTCGATGGTGAGATGCTCGATCGTCAATGCGCTTTCACCCGACGCGCCGCGGGAATGCCGGCGCAAGGCGACTTTCGCGCGCGCCAATAACTCGGCCATGCCGAAAGGCTTCACGACGTAATCGTCGGCGCCGAGTTCAAGCAGCCGGACCTTTTCGTCTTCGCTCGACCGCACCGACAGCACGATCACCGGCACATTCGACCAGGAGCGCACCCGCTCCAGAACCTCGCTGCCGTCGATGTCAGGCAGGGCCAGATCGAGGATGATGAGATCGACCGCACGCAGCGTTGCGATCTTCAGGGCTTCCTGTCCGGACGTTGCTTCCTGGACGGCATAGCCGTCGAGTTCGAGGCCAGCGCGCAGAAAGCGGCGGATCTGCATTTCGTCGTCGACGACCAGAACGACCGGGGCGTTGTTCTCATTCATGGCTCGGATGCGCTCCAGGCGCTGGATTTCAATGTTTCCTCAGGCTCGCGGGCCACGGGCAGACGGATGGATACGCGCGAGCCGGTTCCTTCGCCGGCGCTGGTAATGTCGAGATGGCCGGCATTGGCCGCAACAAACGATTTCGCGATCCATAATCCAAGGCCGGCACCGGCGATGATCGAGGTATGGCGTTCGCCCCGGAAAAAGCGCTCGCCGGCATGCGATTTCTCCGCGGTCGAAAAACCGGCGCCGCGATCGGTGACGGATAAAATCATCTCGTTGCTCTTGACCTCGCCGATCACGTCTATGGTCGTTCCCGGTGGCGAATATTTGATGGCATTGTCGAGCACCTGGACCAGCGCCTGTTCGATCAGCACCGAGTCGACGTAGATGAGAGGCAAATCCGGAGCAAGGCGAACATTCACGCTTCTGCCATGCAATCGGCGACGGCGGTGTTCCAGCGCTGCATTCACGATATCGGCCGGCTCGGACCATTCGAATTTCGGCCGGACACCATCGCTGGAGATGCGGGTCGCGTCCAGCAGGTTCTGGATGTCGCTGTTCAGTCGTTCTGCCTCCTCACGGGCGACATGGGCAAGGCTCGACAGCCGCGTATCGGATTTGACCGGCTTGGCGCCGGCGAGGGTCGAGACCGCGCCGAGGATCGAGGCGAGGGGCGTGCGCAATTCATGTGAGACCGAACCGAGCAAAGCGTCGCGCAAGCGGTCGGATTCCGTGCGCGAGCGCGCCTCGTTGATGGCACGTTCGAGACCGAGCCGCTGCAAGGTCGCCGCAGCATCGTCCATGGCCGCGTCGATATCGGCGCGGATCGTCTCGACCTGCAAATGGTGGCGGGAGCCGAGATTGATCGCGAACACACCGAAATCGGGACTTTGCGGCGCCAGGGCCCGCACCAGCCAGGCTTCGCCACGTCCATCATCGACCAGCGTGCCTTGCTCCGGATCGATGGTGCGATTCAACGCCGCGAGCAGCGTTTCGCGCACGCGCGCCGGAGCGTGTGCACAGCGCTCCAGGGCTTCCTCTTCCGTCGTGCCCGGTCCCAACAGGAGCACGCTGCGTCCCACAAGCAGTGCAAGATGCTGTTGAATGGCATCAAAGATATCGGACGTGTCCTTGGCCGCCGTGAGCCGCCGTGCAAAGGCATAAAGTGCACCATTCTCGCGTTCGCGGCGGTTCGCGCGTTCGGCTTCGGCTCGCAGGCGCGTTGCATAATGTCCGGTAACAATGGCGACCAGCAGGAACAGAACAAGGTCGATGATCTGCAGGGTGTCATCGACACGAAAATCGAAGATGGGTTCATAGAAAAAGAATGCCGAGGCTGCCGTTGCAGCGAGCGCGGCGACGACGGCTTCAATGACGCCCCAGCGGATCGCCGCGATGAGCACCGGCAGGACGTAGCCGATGGCGATATGGCGGATGTCGGTCAGCCGAACGACGAAGGCGAGTACCGCTGTCGTTGCCGCCACAAGAGCGATCGCATACAGCACGCGATCCATCTGCACGGAGCGCACGTGGTTATGGTAGAGATTGTCGAATGGTCGAGGCATGGCCCCGTCATTCTAGAGCAAAAAGGCCCCGCCGGGGCGGGGCCTTTAAAGTTTGCAAGGGCGGGCTGTCGCCGCGCACCCGATCCGGCTATTCGGCCGGTTGTGCGTATCCGGCCTCGGTCGCGATATTCACGTCCTTGGTGTCACGCAGGAAGATAGCGCCGATCACCAGGGTCATCACCGCGACCACGATCGGATACCAGAGGCCGGCATAGATATCGCCAGTCGCGGCAACGATAGCCGTGGCCAGCAAGGGCAGCATGCCGCCAAACCAGCCATTGCCGATATGGTAGGGCAATGACATCGAGGTGTAGCGGATCTTGGTCGGGAACAACTCGACCAGGAAGGCGGCGATCGGCCCGTAGACCATGGTCACATAGATCACCATGATGAGCAGCAGCAGCAGCGTCAGCGGCCAGTTGATCTTGGCCGGATCAGCTTTGGCTGGATAGCCGGCCTTAGTGAAAGCAGCCGTCCAGGTCTTGGCATCCCAGCCCTGAACCGTTTCAGAGCCGATCTTGAGAGATGGTGCAGCACCGGCCGGGGCATTGACGGTCGTGAACGAGACGCCAAGCTTGGTCACGAAGTCCTTGGCGCGATCGCAATCGGAAAATTTCGACCACGGACCGACGAAGACGTGGAATTGGCAGGTCGCCGGATCGGCCGTTACCGTGATCTCGTTCTTCGCCTGGAACGCGGCGAGGTCCGGATTCACGGCTTTGGTCAATGCGCCAAAGAGCGGGAAGTAGGTCAGCGCTGCGATCAGACAGCCGGCCAGGATGATCTTCAAGCGGCCGATGCGGTCGGACAGCCATCCAAAGAAGATGAAGAATGGCGTACCGATCAGCAGCGACAGCCCAATCAGCGTATAGGCCGTGATGTAGTCGACCTTCAGCGTGATGGTGAGGAAGAACAGGGCATAGAACTGGCCTGTGTACCACACCACGCCCTGACCTGCAGTGGCACCGAGCAAAGCAAGCAAAACGTACTTGTTGTTCGGATAGCGCAGGAAGCTGTCCGTCAACGGCGACTTCGAGCCTTTGCCTTCTGCTTTCATCTTCTGGAAGATCGGCGTTTCATTCAGCTTCAAGCGGATCCAGACCGAGAAGCCGAGCAGGATCACCGACACAAGGAAGGGCAGACGCCAGCCCCAATCGGAGAACACCTTCGCATCCATGCTGAGGCGGCAGATGCCGATCACGGCCAGAGCCATGAACAGGCCGAGGGTGGCCGTGGTCTGGATCCAGCTTGTTGCGTAACCACGATCGTTCGGACGGGCGTGTTCGGCAACATACGTCGCCGCGCCGCCATATTCGCCGCCGAGCGCGAGACCCTGCAACAGGCGCAGCGACACGAGCAGGATCGGCGCGAGCCATCCGATCTGCGCGAAGGTCGGCAATAGACCGACGGCAAAGGTCGAAGCGCCCATCACGAGAATGGTGACAAGGAAGGTGTATTTGCGGCCGACGATGTCGCCGATGCGGCCGAAGATCAGCGCGCCGAACGGGCGTACGAGGAAGCCTGCGGCGTAAGTCGCAAAGGCCGAGAGCAAAGCGGCCGTATCATTGCCGGGAGGGAAAAAGAGTGCGGCGAAGAACGGCGCCAGCACGGCGTAGAGATAGAAGTCGTACCATTCGAAGATGGTACCGGTCGACGACGCAAAGATGACGAATTTCTCGTCTCTCGTCATGCCGCCGCCGCGAGTGGATGTCGCGGTGTGTGCGGTGGTGGTGGACATGAGCGCTCATCCCCTAATGTTGTGCGTTGGGTGGGGACGATTGGCAACCTGACGGATGTCACCGTCCCGTCGCCTCATTAGTGGCCATGTTTGTGCGCGCGTCTGTGCGCTAGTCGTCGTAATCCAAAGGTCTCGATGCGCTGCACCAAGAGCTTGATCGCGTTCGTTTTTCGAAAGAATTTGGTGACGGTGCGGAAGCCGGAAATTTGCCGATTTTCAGACTTTTCTGTCCGTCAAACGCAAAGAAAGCGGCTCACCTCCTATGGCGAACCGCTTTCGATTGAACTGACGCGTTGCGATCAGGTGATCCGATCCTTGGTCTGTTGCACCGAATAATACATCTTCGGCTCGACCACCTTGAATCCGGCCGGCGTTCCGACGGCCATGACGAGAACTTCGATCACATTCACCACCGTGCCGTTCTTCTCCAACTCGGCGACTTTCTGACCGGGGAAGAAGCCGATCGTCGCAACGACGCAGGCATCGCTTTGGCCGGCTTCGTTATTCACGGTCGTCAAGGCGTTTTCAATATCGTCGGAAACATCACTGCCCATCAAACTGACAAAACGTTCTGCCTGCTGCTTGGTGTCGCAAATGAGCCCCGATCCGACCATGATCTCGCTCGCCTGTGTTGTCGGCGCTTTTGGAGCCGGCGTTCTTGCCCTGTCCTTGGCGCTCGCCACGACTGAACAGGACAACATGGTGGCAAAAACCAGCCCAGAGAGTAATTTCATCGCTGCCTCCTGAGGGGCATCATCGGAGCGCCCGGAACCCCCATCGATCTCCGAGGCAACGCGCCATATAGTGAGCAGTTCCTGATGAGCCACACGCTGACGACATGGGGCGACCGCGATGAGATGGGAACTGCCCCCCTTTGCGTTGGCCTGTCGTCATAAGGAGTGGGGCTCTCGCATTTGTGAAGAGCAGGAATGCCCAGATGCGCCGTGGGGTCGTCTTAGACTTTCGTGCATGCGATGGAGTGATGATGCCGGCGACGGGTGTTTAGACTCCCTTGGAGCGGGCGGGGCATCGCGATTTGGCCAAGGCGGGAGCCGTCCCCTGAGAGGTGCATCTGCTCGAGATACAACTGCAAGGCTCGAGATGCATCTGCGAGACATGGCCCTGATGACCGGGAAGCCCGCGGCGTATCTCCGGCTGCACTTCGGTCACTTTGAATTAAGGCTATACCGAGAAAGCCGGACGGTATTAACGGGCTGACCAACTCGCATTGTCATAACTCGATGCCGCGATGGGCGCATGGAAGCGCGCCTGCGGGAGTGGTGTGTACATGCGTGCGTTTATGGCGACGTTATGCGTCGCATCCTTTTGCGTGGGTGATCTTGCCCGCGCCGATCATCAACCGGCTTTTGTCGTCCCCGGACGATCGAATGTTCCGGTGCCGATCAACGGCATGGATGCGTCATGGGGCGTCGTGAACGGCGATATCGGCCTCTATCGTCCGGGCGCCGTGCCGGTCACCGTCCTCCCGTCGCCTTATGTGCCGCCGTTGCAGCCAGATCCGCCGGTGCATTACCGGCCGGCGCGTCCTTATTACCCAACGATGGGACGTCAGCCGAATGTCGGACGTCTTGAAGTTGAGCCGTCGCCCAATCAGCCAAAGCCGCAGCAGGCCAAAAGCTTCCGCCGGTCGTGGTCTGCTGAATCGCCGAAGGTGCCGGCGACCGAATACGCGCCGTCAGGACAGATGTCGGTTTTCCCGGAAGTGAACTTTGGCGAGCAGGGAGGAAACGGACCTTGGCCGCCGAATAACGGTCGCCATCCTCGTCCTCCGCATCGTCGTTAAGTCATATCATCGAGAAGGACACGTCATGTCTCGCGTTGCGTTTTCCATTCTTGCCGTTGTCACTGTGTCTCTATCCGCCATTGGCACCGCTCAGGCCGGTTGCGGTTGCAATGCCGATTACGCCGTCGCATCGGTCGTCGTTCAGCCGGCACCGGTCCTCGTGCAGCCTGCGCCGGTCATGGTCGCGGTTCAGCCGCCGCCGGTTTTGGTGCAGCCGGCGCCGATCGTGCAGCAATATGTCGTCAATCAGGGTCCGCTTTATGCCGGGCCGATGCTGACCGACTATTATCCGCAGCCCTATTACGCACCGCGCGCGGTCGGCGGTTATCCATATGTGTCGGGCTATGGCGCCGCTTACGGGCCGCGGCCGTATCGCCCGTATCCGGGCTATCCGCCGATCCGCCGCTATTACTGAGCGTTGTAGGCGCGGCTGATGCTCATCGCTTCAGCCGCGTTGTCGCGACATAGAGGGAAAGCGCCGCAGCGTTCGAGACGTTGAGGCTCTTGATCTCGCCCGGAAGATCGAGACGCGCGGTCCTGTCACAGGTCTCGCGCGTCAATTGTCTGAGGCCCTTGCCTTCGGCGCCCAGCACCAGCGCAAGCGGCGCGGTGAGGGTGGTGTCGGCGAGATCGGCTTCGCCCTCGCTATCCAGTCCGACCAGCAGGAATCCGCGCTCCTTAAGCGCGGTGAGGGCGCGGGCGAGATTCTGCACCAGCACCAGCGGCACAAGATCGAGCGCGCCAGAGGCGGACTTGGCGAGTACGCCGGTGGCTTCCGGCGAATGTCGCGCGGTGGTGATCATGGCCTTCACGCCAAAGGCAGCAGCACTGCGCATGATGGCGCCGACATTATGCGGGTCAGTGATCTGGTCGAGCACCAGCACGACGCCATCGTCCGCCACGTCGGCGATATCGGGATTGTCGAGCGGGTCGGCTTCGGCGAGGAGGCCGTTATGGACGGCATCCGGCCCGAGCTTGCGGGCGATCTCGTCCGGCCGGACGATCTGCGGCGTCACCTTCAGGGGAACGCCTTCCTCGGCCAGCCGCTTGGCGGCATTTTCGGTCGCGAACAGGGTGCGGATGCGCCGGCGCGGGTTCGACAGGGCCGCCTGGACCGTGTGCCAGCCATAAAGGACCGCAACGCCATCCGGCAGCCCCGCGGCGGGGCCGGACCGCGCTCCACGGCCGCCGGCGGCGGGACGGCCGAAGCGGCGCGGGGGCTTGCGTTCCGCCTTTTGTCCCTTGGCCCATTTGGGCGCGCCTTTGGGATTTCGCCTGGTATCGCGGTCTTGCATGGAAAAGTCGTGATTTCCGATTGACTTAAAGGCCACCCGCCACCATAACGCGGCCCGCTGGCCGTTGCGGCGGGGACGCCCTGAGGCTTTGCGTTTTACATGACGCCGATCCGGGTTAAACCCTTTATCGGTGTTATGCGTCTAAGGATCAGATGCACGGGCAATGGCGGCGGACGGTTTTCGCCGGTTCAGGCCCGAATATCGATCTTGCGATGGCCCGGAGGGGTGCCCGAGTGGCTAAAGGGGACGGACTGTAAATCCGTTGGCTACGCCTACGTTGGTTCGAATCCAACCCCCTCCACCAGCCGTCGCTTGACCAACACTCGGCAGGCCAGCCTGTCGAAATCGGCGCGGATCCATCTGTGCCACGGGTTCGATGGCGGGCTCGCCCGTCGGAGCCTCGGCGAAGACGGGTCGTCGCGGCGAAGTTTGCCTGAAGGCCGGTTCGATCAGACGGCAATGCGGGTGTAGCTCAATGGTAGAGCAGCAGCCTTCCAAGCTGAATACGTGGGTTCGATTCCCATCACCCGCTCCATCCCCCCGATCAAAACGATCGTCACCAAGGCGAGCGCAAACAGTAGCACAATGGCAAGATGGCCTTCGGCCGCTGCATCCAAAAGGAATGGGATCCGGACTTTCAGCTTAGTTTTGTTTTGCGTCGTTCGCCTGCAAAATTGTGGGATCACATGGACGATGCACGGTCCATTACCGTTGCGCACTTACAATTGCGCGCAACGCTCAATCGCTACGCTGGTCTAACGGACGTAGATTGCCGTCCTTGTCGAACCATTTGGCTAAACGTCTCGCGCCTGCTGGACAACGTGTGGGAATGGTTCTGCAACGGTTTTTCGGACGCACATCGGGTGCAAATTCCAAAAATGTGCGTGTTTTTGAGCGAAACTCTAGGAAAATGATAACATCAAAGCTTACGAACGCCGCGGCCTAGACGTTCGCGTAAAAGTGCGCGCAGAGTGGCACCGTCCTTGGCACCGATGACGTCAATGTCGAGACCGCTGCCGTCGTCGCCACCGGAAGAGGCGCTGCGATGCGTCCAGCAATTCATTTCCTTCGAGGATCGATAAATATGCCAACGCGGTTCATCAGCGTGGCGACGTTCGCCGGGTCGCAATTTATTGATTGCGGGGTTTGCTTTCCAAACTCCGTAACATTTGCCTGTAAGTGTCTGCGCCCGTGCGCGTTCTCGCGATCATTCACGTCCGCGGCACGTCAAAGCTGAGCGGAACGAACTCACCGTCGCATGATTGTAGGCGTTGGACGCTCAGGCTTCATGCCGCGTCTCACCAGCATCGCCGGGGCTCTGGGGCTTATCTGACTTCGGAGGTTCCAATGTTCAAAATTGCAGCGATCGGAATGACCGCGCTTTTTGTAACTGCGTCGCCAATGGCCTACGCACAGTCTACGCAAACGCCGGAGGGTTTCAATGCAGCCGAGTGGAACGCCTTAACCGATTTGCGGATCGATCTTGTTAAAGGTGCATTGCAGTTGACGCCTGACCAGGCAAAACTTTGGCCTGCTGTTGAGGACGCAATTCGAAACAGAGCCAAAAACAGGCAAGCCCGTGTCGAAAAAACAATGGAGACGACAGGGGCCAGGGCACAGGAGAACCCCATCGAAGCCATGCGTAATCGCGATCCTGTTGCATTCCTGAATCGCCGTGCCGATGCTTTGGCGCAACGATCGGCAGATCTGAAACAACTTGCGAGTGCCTGGCAGCCGCTCTACGCGACACTCACGCCCGAACAGAAGCGGCGCATGGCTGCTGTGTCGCTCTTTGTGATTCGTGACATGACGGATGCCATTGAGCAGCGTCGGATGCGGTCCGAGGACGATGAGTAACGGGTCATCCTAATCGTCCTCGTAATGGCTCGTTATCGCGGACCAAAATTTTTTTTGGTCCGCGATTTTCAGATGCACGGCGAACAAACCAAATCCGTGCATCTGGCGCGAACGATTAGTCGATCGCTTCGATGCCTTGTGCCTTCAGACGCTCGAGATTGTCTTTCATCTCCTTTAGCCGCTCGGGCGAGTGGGGGCGCCAGTCTGTGACTTCGCCGGTGATGCGCAGCGGTTCGCGAGACCGGTAGGACAGCGTCGGATTGCCGGGGAATTTCTTGTCGGTCAGATTGGGGTCGTCAAAGATCGGTCCCGTCGGCTGCACGATGTAGATCCGTTCCCGTCCTTCGCCGGCGGCCAGTTCGGCGCCCCAGATGGCTGCATCGAGAGTGCCGGTCAGATAGACCCAGGATGCTTGTTTGCGCGCGCCATAGTTGGAGTTATGACCGGCTACGATCAGGTCTCCGGTTTTCAGATCGGCGCGGGTGCCGTGGTAAAATTGTTGCGGAACCGTTTTGTCGTTGGATGGCATCGATGTGCTGCTCCTCTTGATGCAAGTTGAGGGCAGTGTTCCTGCACCAGGGCCCCGGGCTTGCCGCAAGCCCCTACCTGAGTTAGACGATGATCGTGGGAGATGCGGGGCTGTTTCGAGCACGCACCAGAGCTGAAGGCCGGGCCCCACAAACCTCAGGTCAATCACGAAAAATCCGGAATGGCGTAGCTCGGAAGGCGCTGTTGATGATGTCATCGCGCATGATCGCCCGTGCGGTGAGATCGCCGGGAGGAACAGATGACCCGCTACATGCTCCAGCTTTTCGTCTGGACGATCTTTATGGGCGTCCTGATGTTCTGGCCGGCGGGAACGCTGGCTTATCCAGGCGCCTGGGCGCTGCTGGTTCTCTTTACGGCCGGCGGCATCGCCATGGTGCTGTGGCTGTCGAAACGTAGCCCAAGCCTCTTGCGTGAACGCATGGCATCGCCGTTGCAGCCTGAGCAAAAGCCATGGGATCGCGTCTGGCTGATGCTGTTCATTGTCGGTTTCGGGGCCTGGATGGTCTTCATGGGATGGGATGCCGCGCGCACGCATTTCACCGCGGTGCCAGTGTGGCTGCAGGTGATCGGCGGCCTGCTCATCATTGCGAACGGCGCCGGCACATATTGGACATTCCGCGAGAATACGTTCGCCGCGCCGGTGGTGAAAATTCAAAAAGGGCAGAAGGCGATCGATACCGGCCCTTATGCCTTCGTGCGTCATCCGATGTATGCGAGTGCCGTATTGCTGCTGATCGGCATGCCGCTGCTGCTCGGATCGTGGATCGGACTGGCGTTGTCGCCTGTGTTCATTTTCGGCATTGCGTGGCGCGCCGTGCACGAAGAGGGCGCCTTGCGCGATGAATTGCAAGGCTACAGCGATTATGCGGCGCGGGTGCGCTATCGCCTGATCCCGCATGTGTGGTGACGCGGCGAGGCGCGCGAAAGCGATTCCGTTTTTCTTTCAAAGGAGTGACAGTGCGACAGCAAAGCTGACGGCGACCGACGTCACCCGCAATCTTCATGTCACTCGTTGCGGTGCGAAGGAGAGCCTTTCAAGCGGAACACGGCGCGTGCGCCGGCCCGGTCTTGTGGCAGTCTGCATGTTGTTGTCGGTCAGACGGGCCAGTTTGGTCAACCTTTCTTCTTCGGCCTGGATCAGATTCATCCAGCCTTCGAAGATACGCAGATATTCCTGACGGATGGTCTCACTCTTGGTCGCTTGAATACGCAACGCACACTCTTCAGCACGCTCCTGAAAGTGCGAGAGCATTGAATTCCCCAAAAATTCCAGTGGCCTTCGTGTGCCCGATCTTCTGATGAGAATCGAAATTGTAGCGAAAGACCTGAATGGATCTTGTGTCGCCGGGCATGGTTAATCAGCCGTTAAAAACGGTTCCCGTTCGGATGTTGGCTACACAACCTGGGCTGCATACAGGTCATCGCGGCTTCGGCACGCCCCCGATCGGAGAATCAAGCCGCCGCTGAGGCCCACGGACCCTCCGGTCCGATCTTGCAAACTGCTGACGGCTCAGGCATATCCACGAGGCGGCGGGCCATGGGTCCGCCGCAAGCGCTTGAAAAGGCCGCATCGGGCTTCAAGGTCAGTAGGAGTGTAGCTCAACTGGCTAGAGCACCGGTCTCCAAAACCGGGGGTTGGGGGTTCGAGTCCCTCCACTCCTGCCAGTTGCAAAGGCTGGCAGGACAACCTTGATTTCCGGCGGCTTTCGCATTACCTAGACGGCTTCGCTTCAGCGGCCCGGTAACGGACATCCGCGGCGAAGGGCATCCCAAATCATGGGCCTGACCTTGGCTCGTTCCTTAGGATTTAAGGATCGGGCGATGAAACGGCTCGTTTTGAATACCGGCAAAGCGATGGCGAAATTCAGTCCGTTCAAGTTTCTGCAGGAAGTGCGCGCCGAGACCGACAAGGTCACCTGGCCATCGCGCCGCGAGACCGCCATCACCACGGCAATGGTGTTCGTGATGGTTGCGGTGTCGTCGATCTTCTTCCTGCTGGCCGATCAGGCGATTCGGTTGGCGATTACCACCATCCTGAACATGGCGCGCTGACTTTCGCTGCCGAACAGAAACGTCGAGAGACCTCGGACCGAGAGACGTTGGAATAAAAGATATGGCCAAGCGCTGGTACATCGTTCACGCCTACTCGAATTTCGAGAACAAGGTCGCCGAATCCATTCGCGAACAGGCCAAGCAGCGCGGCCTGACTGAACAATTCGACGAAGTGCTGGTGCCGAAGGAAAAGGTCACGGAAGTGCGCCGCGGCCGCAAGGTGGATACCGAGCGCAAGTTCTTTCCAGGCTATGTGCTGGTGAAGGTCGATCTGACCGACGAGGCCTATCACCTTATCAAGAATACGCCGAAGGTCACCGGCTTCCTTGGCGCCGACAACAAGCCGATGCCGATCTCCGATGCCGAAGCCGGCCGCCTGCTGCAGCAGGTGCAGGAGGGCATCGATCGTCCGAAGCCGTCGGTGTCGTTCGAAGTTGGCGAGCAGGTTCGTGTGTCCGACGGTCCGTTCGCATCGTTCAACGGTATCGTGGAAGAGGTCGACGAGGATCGCGCACGCGTGAAGGTCGCGGTGTCGATCTTCGGTCGCGCCACGCCGGTCGAACTCGAATTCGGACAAGTGGAGAAGGTTGCGTAATTTGTCGTGCCCGGGTTTGGCCCGAGCATCCATCGACTTCGTAAGGCTCTTTCTTGAGATGGGTTGCCGGGATCAAGCCCGGCAATGACGGTGAGGAGAGAGCAAGCGTCGTGGGAGGTGAGGGCGGCCGCCAACCGTCCAAAATCTGCACCACGGCACCTGAACCGGGCCGGCAACGGCTCACATCACAGGAGTCATACATGGCAAAGAAAATTACCGGCTATGTAAAGCTGCAAGTGCCGGCCGGCGCCGCCAATCCGTCGCCGCCGATCGGTCCCGCGCTCGGCCAGCGTGGTCTGAACATCATGGAGTTCTGCAAGGCGTTCAACGCGCAGACTGCCAAGCTCGAAAAGAACATGCCGATCCCGGTCACCATTACGGTGTATCAGGACCGGTCCTTCACCTTCGAAATGAAGCAGGCCCCCGTGTCCTACTTCATCAAGAAGGCGGCGAAGATCGACAAGGGCTCGAAGGCTCCAGGTCGCGATAAGGCTGGCAAGATCACGCAGGCTCAGATCAACGAGATTGCCGAGCAGAAGATGAAGGACCTGAACTGCGACACTGTCGAGGCGGCCGCCAAGATGATCGCAGGCTCCGCCCGTTCGATGGGCATCGAAGTGGTGGGAGGCTGATCATGGCTTTTGAAGGCAAGCGCGCCAAGAAAATCCGCGAAGGCATCGATCGCAACAAGCTCTACACGCTCGATGAAGCCGTGAAGATGGTCAAGGACCGCGCTCAGGCGAAGTTCGACGAGACCATTGAAGTGGCGATGAATCTCGGTGTCGATCCGCGCCACGCCGATCAGATGGTGCGTGGCGTCGTGACGCTGCCGAGCGGTTCGGGCCGCACTCAGCGCGTCGGTGTGTTTGCACGCGGCGCCAAGGCGGACGAGGCGAAGGCTGCAGGCGCTGACGTCGTCGGTGCTGAAGACCTGTTCGAGAAGGTCAATAACGGCGAAATCGATTTCGATCGTTGTATTGCCACGCCGGACATGATGCCGCTGGTCGGTCGTCTCGGTAAGGTGCTCGGCCCGCGCGGCATGATGCCGAACCCGAAGGTCGGCACCGTGACCATGGACATCGCCAATGCGGTGAAGGGCGCGAAGGGCGGCTCGGTCGAGTTCCGCGTCGAGAAGGCCGGCATCGTGCAGGCTGGCGTCGGCAAGGCCTCGTTCACGGCCGATGCGCTCGTTGCGAACATCAAGGCGTTCGCCGATGCCGTGCAAAGAGCAAAGCCGGCAGGTGCGAAGGGCACCTATGTGCAGAAGGTGTCGCTGTCGTCGACGATGGGCCCGGGCCTGAAGGTCGAGCCGAATTCGCTCTTCGCGCAGAGCTGATCTTCGCTTCAATAAATGACTTGAAAAGCCCGGCAGCGATGCCGGGCTTTTTTGTTTGGTTGTGTTGCGTTTTGTCGATGTGAATTTTATTCCGGCGTCTCGCACAATTTTTTGCGCCGACCAAAGTCTAATCCGCAAAAGTCTCAGAACATTCGTTCATGCTCTGGCGGTTTTGGAACCGCTGTCTACATGCGTTCCAATCAGTCCTGGTTCTGGAGAGAACGTATGGCGGCCTACTCGTTGCGCATCAACGGGCAAACGAAAAGCGTTGAAGTCCTACCTGACACGCCCCTGTTGTGGGTCATCAGGGATACAATTGGTCTAACGGGGACAAAGTTCGGATGCGGGATCGCGCAATGCGGTGCTTGCACGGTCTTTGTGGATGGTAATCCGACGCGCTCCTGTCAGTTGCGCGTGTCAGACATCGGCAACAGCGAAATCACAACCATCGAAGGTATCGGCGGACGCGAAGCGGAAGCCGTGCAGAAAGCCTGGGTCGCGCGCGATGTGCCGCAATGCGGCTATTGCCAGTCTGGCCAGGTGATGAGCGCTGTCGCGCTCTTGCAGGAAAACAAGAAGCCGAGCGATGAGGACATCGACAATGCGATGAGCGGCAATCTTTGCCGTTGCGCAACCTATGTCCGCATCCGTGCGGCCATCCATGACGCAGCCAAGTCGCTGGAGGGCTGAGCATGACGATCCATCAACGCAATTTCTCGCGCCGGTCGATGCTGCAAGGCTTGACCGGTCTCGTCATCGCCTTCCATCTGCCGCGCGAGGCATCGGCGCAATCGGGTGCTGCATCGATCTTCCGTCCCGACGGCAAGGCGGCGGTGTTCGCGCCCAATGCCTTCATCCGCGTCGGCACCGACAACACCGTCACCATCCTGTCGAAGCATATCGAATTCGGGCAGGGGCCGTTCACCGGCCTTGCCACCATCGTAGCCGAAGAACTCGATGCCGACTGGTCGCAGATGCGGGCCGAGCACGCGCCTGCCAATGCGAAGCTCTACAACAACACCGCCTTCGGGCCGATCCAGGGCACGGGCGGATCGACCGCCATCGCCAATTCCTACGATCAATTGCGCATGGCGGGTGCAACCGCACGCGCGATGCTGGTGCAGGCCGCGAGCGCGGCGTGGAAAGTGCCGGCGTCCGAGATCATCGTGGAGCGGGGCGTGCTGCGTCATGCGGCCTCGAAACGCCAAGCCACCTTCGGTCAGATGGCCGATGCCGCAGCGAAGCTGCCGGCGCCCGACAATGTGAAGCTGAAGGACCCGAAAGACTTCAAATTCATCGGCCGCGAAGGCGCGGTTCACAAGCTCGACGTGCCAAGCAAGGTCACCGGCAAGGCGCAATTCACCATCGATATCCATGAGCCGAACATGCTCACGGTGGTGGTCGCGCATCCGGACCGCTTCGGTGCAACGGTCTCACGCGTCGACGATGCCGAAGCCCGCAAGGTACAGGGCGTCGTCGATGTCAAAGTGTTGCCGAGTGGTGTTGCGGTTTATGCCAATGGCATGTGGCCGGCGTTGAAGGCGCGCGATCTGCTCAAGATCACGTGGGACGACAGCAAGGCCGAGAAGCGCAGCACCCAGCAATTGCTGGACGAGTATCGCGCCTTGTCAAAAAGGCCGGGCGTCGTCGCTGGCAAGCATGGCGATGCGGACGCGGCGCTGGCGAAAGCCGGCAAAGTGATCGAGGCGGAATATGTGTTCCCGTATCTCGCCCATGCGCCGATGGAGCCGCTCGACGGCTATCTGCAATACAGCGGCGATCGGGCCGTTGCCCGTTTCGGCAGCCAGATCCAGACGCTCGATCAGGGCACGATTGCCGGCATCCTCGGATTGAAGCCGGAGCAGGTGGATATCCAGACGATGCTGGGTGGCGGCAGCTTCGGCCGCCGTGCGCAGCCGGCAGCACAGTTTGCCGCCGAGCTGGCGATGGTCGCCAAGGCCATCGGTCCTGACCGTCCGGTGAAACTTGTGTGGACGCGTGAAGACGATTTGCGCGGCGGCTTCTACCGGCCGCTGTTCGTGCATCGCCTGCGCGGCGCGGTGCAGGATGGCAAGATCGTTGCGTGGTCGAACACCGTGGTTGGCCAGTCATTTCTGAAAGGCTCGCCCTTCGAAGGCCTGATCAAGGACGGCGTCGATGGCACCTCGGTCGAAGGCTCGCGGGAGATTCCGTACGATGTTGCGAATTTCCAGTGCGACCTGCACACGACCGATGCTGGCGTGCCGACCTTGTGGTGGCGTTCGGTCGGTCACACGCACACCGGCTATGCTGTCGAATGTTTCGTCGATGAACTCTTGCAGGCGGCCGGAAAAGATCCGGTGGCTGGACGTCTCGAACTGATGACCAGGCACCCCCGCGCGGCGAATGTGTTGCGTGCCGTTGCGGAGCTTGCGAAGTGGAACGGGCCGGGTCCGGTCAACGGCCGCGCACGCGGTGTTGCGGTGGTGGAAAGCTTCAACACCTTCGTCGCGCAGATTGCCGAGATCTCGGATGGCGGCAGTGATGGCCCGCGCGTCCACAAGGTGTGGTGCGCGGTGGATTGCGGTCTTGCTGTCAATCCCGATGTCGTCCGCGCGCAGATCGAGGGCGGCATTGGCTATGGTCTCGGTCATGTGTTGTTCGCGGAAGTGACACTCGACCAGGGACGTCCGATGCAGACGAACTTCGACACCTATCGGTCGCTGCGCATCAATGAGATGCCGCAGGTCGAAGTTGCGATCGTACCGTCGACTGAA
>Ga0164243_10003191_pt1 | contig 26437 bp, 24 predicted proteins | sample OricompcompostOP_FD_108781 | JGI IMG/M metagenome (GOLD analysis project Ga0164243, IMG submission 108781) | Organic Plus compost microbial communities from Emeryville, California, USA - Original compost - Organic plus compost (OP) | ecosystem: Engineered > Solid waste > Mixed feedstock >...
CTGCTCATGGTGGTCGTCGGCGTCGCCTGGTTCGCCGAGGACCTGCGGTTCGCGCCGGTCGCGGCGGTGTTCACGATCGGGCTGGTGTGCGCGCACGCGTCCAGCGCCGCGGTGGCGCACCTGGTGCTCGCGTTCCCCACCGGGCGGCTCGACGGCCGGCCGGCGCGGGTGCTGGTGGCCGCCGTGTACGTCGCGGCCTTCGGGGTGGCGGGCCTGGGCCTGCTGGTCTTCGACCCGGCCCGGCACGGCCTGCGCTACCCCGACAACCTCCTGCTGGTCCACCCCGCGCCACACCTCGTCGATCTGGTGGGTCACGTCGTCGAGGTCGCCGGCGGGGCCGTGGCCGCCGCCGTCGCGGTGCTGCTGCTGCGCCGGTGGCGGCGGGCCGGCCGGCCGCTGCGGCGGCTGCTCGCGCCGGTGTTCCTGACCGGCCTGGTCGGGGCGGTCGCGTCCCTGTCCAGCGGGGTGGCCGGGCGGGACAGCGCCGCGGGTGCCGCCGCGCTGGTGCTCTACAACGTGGCCTTCTGCCTGCTGCCGCTGGGTTTCCTGGCCGGTGCGCTGCGGGTGCGCTTGGGCCGGGCGGGTATCGGCGGGCTGCTCGCGGAGCTGCGGCAGCCGGTGCCGCCCGAGCGGCTGCGCGACCTGCTCGCCCGCGCGCTGGGGGACCCGTCCCTGCGGATCGGCTACTGGCGGCCGGAGCGCGACGGCTACGTCGACGCCGCCGGCGACCCGGTGCCGCTGCCGGACGCGCGCTCCCACCAGTGCGCGACGCCGATCGACGACGGCGGCGCGCCGGTGGCCGTGCTGCTGCACGACCGCGCGCTGCGCGAGGACCGCCACCGGCTCGACGCGGTGGTCACGGCGGCGGGGCTGGCGCTCGGCCGGGAGCGGCTGCGGGAGTCGCGGGCCCGGATCGTCGCCGCCATGGACGCCGAGCGTCGCCGGGTGGAGCGCGACCTGCACGACGGCGCGCAGCAGCGGCTGGTGACGGTCGCCCTGTCGCTGCGGGAGGCGATCCGCCGGCTGGACGCCAACCCGGACCCGGCCGTCGCGGACCTGCTCGACCACAGCGCGCGGGACCTGGACTCCGCGGTCGACGAGCTCCGCGACCTGGCCCGCGGCATCCTGCCGGCCGTGCTCACCGACGCCGGCATCGGGGCGGCGCTGGCGGCGCTGGCCCGGCGCACTCCCCTGCCGGTCCGGCTGGCGGTGGCCCCGGTGCCACGGCTGGCGGCGCCGGTGGAGGCGACCGTCTACTTCGTCGCCGCCGAGGCGCTGACCAACGTCGTCAAGCACGCGGAAGCTTCGTACGCCCGGCTGGCGGTCGACCACGACGGCGCGACCCTCCGGCTGGAGGTCGCCGACGACGGTGCCGGCGGTGCCGCGATCGGCTCCGCCGGCGGGCTGGCGGGCCTGCGCGAACGCGTGGCCGCGCTCGGCGGGTCGCTGGTGGTGCGGGGTGTCGCCGGAGCCGGTACGGTCGTGTCCGTGACGATCCCTTGTGGACACACAACCGGAGGAGGCCGATGAGATCCGTCCGGGTCGTCCTCGCCGACGACGCCGTGCTCATCCGGCAGGCGATCGCCGGCCTGCTCCCCCGCTACGGCATCGAGGTCGTCGCCGAGGCCGGCGATCCCGACGGGCTCCTGCGGGCGGTCGCCGCAACCCTCCCGGACGTCGCCGTCGTGGACATCCGGCTGCCGCCGACGTACCGCCTGGAGGGGTTGGCGGCGGCCGCCGAGATCCGCCGCCGCCACCCGGACGTCGGGATCCTGGTCCTCTCGCAGTACCTCGAGTCCGAGTACCTGTCCACCCTCCTGGGCGGCGGCGCGCGCGGCGTCGGCTACCTCCTCAAGGAGCGGGTCAGCGGAGCCGACGGCTTCGCGGCGGCGATCCGGCGGGTGGCGGCCGGTGGCACCGCCGTCGACCCGAAAGTGGTGGCGCTGCTGATGGGCGACCCGGCCCGGGCCAACCCGCTGGCCGGCCTGAGCGAGCGGGAACGCGACGTTCTCGCGCTGATGGCCGAGGGCTGCTCGAACCAGGCGATCTGCGCTCGTCTCTCCCTGACCGAGAAGACGGTGGAGTCCCACGTGCGGCGCATCTTCCTCCGCCTGGGTCTGCCACCGCAGCCCGACGGCCACCGCCGGGTCCTCGCCGTGCTGACCCACCTCCGCTTCGCGGACGGCCGTCCGGCGTAGCGGCGGCTCAGCCCACCTCGTCCTCCTCCGGTCGCTGATCCCCGCGGTCCTCCCCGGTGGGCCGGTCCTCGGGCGGGCTGTCCCCCGCGCTCGGCGGGCGACGGCTGGCCTGCGCCTCGGTCTCGGTCATCGGCGCGGCGGACTCGTCCTCGGAGGCGCCCCGCTCGACAGGCTCGTCGGTCATGCCGGATCTCCATCCCGTGGTGCGGCTTCGGATACGCGACGGTTACCCGCGAAACCCCGGCCCAACCCGCGCGGCTACACCCCTTGGCGCCGGAAGCGCCAGCGGGTCGCGCCGTACGGCTCGGTGGTGGCGACGCCGACGACGGTGTGGAACGTGAACCGGTACACATGCCACGGCGGCGGCCCGGCGCTGGGTGCGTTGAACGGCGCGGTGAACGCGTCGCCGTCGACCTGGGCCGGCCAGCCGCCCGCCCGGTAGCCGGCGGCGACCCGCTCCAGGATCTCCGGGTCGGTCACCCGCGCGGCCGTGCCGTCGAGGACGAGGTCGATGCCGGGAAGCCGGGCCGAGATCGTGCAGCGCGGGTTGACGGCCAGATCGCGTGCCTTGCGCGCGGCCGGGCTGCTGGTGAAGTAGAGGTCGCCGTCGAGCCACTGGGCTCCGATGCCGGCGGCGTGCGGTGTGCCGTCGGGCCGGCAGGTGCCCAGAAAATGCGTGATCTCCGGTGTGGGAACGGCGGCCAACGCGTCGCGCGCGCGGCTCCATTCCAGCTCCGGATCTCCGTACCGGTCAAGATTCTTGATCTCCACAGGCGCTGCTTCAGTCATGTCTCCATAGACCCGTCTCGGACGGCTAACTCATCGGTGGTCGGCCGAACCGGTCGAAAGCCGTGGAAAGCCAAAACCCCTGACCAACCATCGCTAATCTCCCTAAGTGGCCGGGGAGCCTTCGAATGATGACAAAAGGGGATGCGGATGGCGCGCAGACACTCAATTCTGATCAGAAAACGGAACTCCGGCGGTGCCGCGTGACCGGGATACGCACGGTGCTCGCCATGCGGACCCGGGAAGGGTGCGAGCGACGGTTCGAGGCGGAGTGGCTCGTCGCCGCCGAAAAGATCAGCACGCTCGACGGATGCCTGCGCCAGGACCTCGTCCGCGACGCCGACGACCCGCGCAGCTACCTGATCATCAGCGACTGGACCGATCGCGAGCAGTTGGACGCCTTCGGTCGCAGCGAGCAGCGCGACCAGCTGATGGCCGTGATCCGCGATCTCCGCGAATCCGCCGAACGGCACACCTACCAGGTTCTCCACAGCGTGCGACGCGAAGCCGAGGAGTCGCGATGACCGAAAACGTCCTACCCGCATCGGAGCTCTACACCGACGAGTTCGCGGCCGACCCGTACCCGGCCCTCGCCCACCTGCGCGCGAACAGTCCTGTGTGTCCGGTCAGCTCGCCGCGGTTCGACTCGTACCTGATCACCAGGTACGACGACGCCAAGGCGGCGTTGACCGATCCCCGGCTCTCCAAGGACCTCTACGGGCCGGGTCAGCACTATCTGCGGATCTTCGGACCGAACTCCGAGGGCCTCAACAAGAACATGCTCAACGCGGATCCGCCCGAGCACAGCCGGTTGCGGCGGATCACGTCCCGGGCCTTCGCACCACGCCGGATCGAGGCGCTGCGGCCCCGGGTCGAGCAGATCGTCACCGACCTGCTCGACAAGGTCGTCCCGCAGGGGCAGTGCGATCTGATGCGGGACTTCGCGATCCCGCTGCCGCTGATGGTGATCTCCGACCTGCTCGGGATACCGGAGAGCGACCACGACCAGGTGCTCACCTGGACCCAGGTGATCCGGGAGTCGGGGTCGTCCGGCCGGCCGCCCGAGGTCGAGCGGGCCGCCGTCCAGGAGGCGCAGCTGCACCTGCACCAGTACCTCACCGGCGTGGTGCGGGCCAAGCGCGAACAGCCGTCCGACGACATGATCGGCGCCCTCATCGAGGCCTGCGACCAGGAGGGGCAGCTCTCCGAACGGGAGCTGGTCAGCACCACGTTCCTGCTGCTGTTCGCGGGGCACCAGACGACGGCCGACTTCATCGGCAACGCGGTGGTGGCCCTGCTCACCCACCCCGACCAGCTCGACCGGCTGCGCGCGGCGCCGGAGCTGCTGCCCACCGCGATCGAGGAGCTGCTCCGCTTCGACGGGCCGCTGCCGGTCGCGAGCCCCCGGATCGCCACCGAGGACCTCGAGTACCGCGGCGTCCGCATCCCGGAGGGTTCGATCGTCGGCGTGGCGATCAACGCCGCGAACCATGACCCCGAGCACTTCGACGACCCGGACCGGTTGGACGTCAGCCGAGAGCGCGGACCCCACCTCGGCTTCGGCCACGGCGTCCACTACTGCCTCGGTGTCTCGCTGGCCCGGATGGAGGCGCAGATCGGACTCGGCGAGCTCCTGCGCCGGCTGCCCGGGCTCCAGCTCGGGGTGCCGGTCGAGGAGCTGCGCCGGCTGCCGGCGGCGTCCCCGTTCCGCGGCCTGATCGAGCTTCCCGTCCGTTTCACCGCCTGACGACGTATGTCCAATCTCTTTCGTAAGGAGAAGCCGTGGTATTCCGCAACGTAATCGTCTGCCGCATGGTCCCGGGCAGCGAGCAGAAAGTCGCCGACGTCTTCGGTCACTACGACAAGGCGACGCGACCGCAGGACTTCGGCGTGGTCGGACGCGTCCTGCTCTCGCTGGAGGACCTCTACATCCACGTCGTCGAGCGCGAACAGGACCCCAAGGTGTCCGGCCAGACCCGTGGCCTGCCGGCGTTCCAGCAGATCGCCGACGAGATCGCGCCGTACGTGACGCCGTACCCCCGGGAGTGGCAGAACCCGTCCGACTCCGTCGCCAAGGAGTTCTACTCCTGGACGGCGCCGCCGGAGTCGCAGGGTCCCGGCGCGAACCTGATGGTCATCGTGCAGCGCCTCAAGCCCGGCTCGGAGCCGGAGGTGGCGCGCATCTTCCGCGAGTCGGACGCCGGGCCGCTGCCGATCCAGATGGGCGTCAACGGGCGGTGGCTCTACTCGATCGACGACGTTTACGTGCACCTGATGGAGCGCACGGACAAGGCGGTCGCGGAGGGCCGCGAGGTCAACCACGACCTGCCGCCGTTCGCCAAGATCATGGCGGAGCTGAGCGCCTACGCCAGCCCTTACAACCCGGCCACCTGGCGCAACGCCGGCGACTCGATGGCCAAGCCGTTCTACCGCTGGCAGGCCGCCGACTGACGACCGCAGCGAAAAGGGCACCCTGCCGAGGCAGGGTGCCCTTTCTGTGCGCGCCTCAGGCCGGCCAGCGGTAGAACTCGCGGGCGACCGCGTCCTGCGGTGAGCGCCAGGTCTCCGGGTCGTACGGCCGGATGTAGGCCCGCAGGTCGGCGCTGATCCGCTGGAACCCGGGCAGCGCGGGGCCGCTGCGCAGCGCCTCGCCCGCGTCGCCGTGGAAGTCGATCACATGCAGGTAGAGGTCGCCGAGCGAGTGCAGCGAGCGGGTCCGCACACCCAGTTCGTACGGCAACTCGGTGGCGTCGGACTCGGCGAAGATCTTCGCGACGGACGATTCGGCGCCGGGCTCGATGCGGGCGACGATGACGGTACGGTTCACAGGTTTCCCCTTACGCGAAGACGCCGGCGAGGTGCTCGTCGAGCGCCGTGGCCGAGACGGGTGAGCAGCGGAACCCGACGTGGCCGTCGGGGCGGATCAGGTACGCGCCGGTGCCGCGCAGGCCGTACGCGGACCGGAAGGCACCGGACGTGTCGCGCAGGACCGGCAGGTCGAGCGTCGCCGGCACGGCGGCGTCCGGGCTCGCCACGACGTAGAGGTTGACGAAGGACCGGGCCTTGGCCGCCAGCTTCTCGAACCCGGTGTAGTCGTCCTCGGCCGTGCTCGGGTCGGCGTAGACGAGCAGCGTGTGCCCGGTGCCGCGGGTCAGCTCGAAGAGCCGCACCGCGTGGCCGACGCCGAAGCGCCGCAGCCCGTGCGCGTCGGGTGCCCGGTCGCCGGGTGCCGGGCCGCCGGCGAACCGGTCGCCGGACGAGCCCACCAGCGGGCTGCCCGCGTACGACAGGGTCATCTGCATCTCGAGCAGGAACTGTTCCCGCTCGTCGTCCATGTCCATCTCGTCCGTGAACGCGATCTTGACCGCCCGGTCGACGATCGCCTTGCCCGCCGGACGGCGCTCGGCCTCGTAGCTGTCGAGCAGCCCCGGTGCCGCGGTCCCCTGGACCGCGAGCGCGAGCTTCCAGCCCAGGTTCCAGGCGTCCTGGATGCCGGTGTTCATGCCCTGCCCGCCGGCCGGCGGATGCAGGTGCGCGGCGTCGCCGGCCACGAAGACGCGGCCCACCCGGTAGCGGTCGACGATGCCGTGCTTGATCCGGAAGATCGACGACCAGCGCAGGTTGCTCGCGGTCGTGCCGGGCGGCGCGAGCTGGTCCAGGACGGCCTGGATGTCGGCCAGCGACGGCGGGTCGTACTCCTGGGAGAAGCCGGGCGGGATGGGCCCGGTGCCGATCTCGGCCTGCAACCGCGGCGGCGCGAGCGTCGCGACGCGGTAGCGGCCCCGGCCCTTGAGGGGTACGCAGACGAGCATGCCGCGCATCTCGTCGTTCTCCACCTGGATGAACCGCAGCAGGTGACCCTCCGGCATCGACCAGTCCAGGTCGACGTCGCCGAGCATGAACAGCTGCGGGAACATCCCCATGCCGCCCTCGAAGGTGAGGCCGAGGCCCGTCCGCACGGTGCTGTGCGCGCCGTCGCAGCCGACGAGGTAGCGGGCCCGCACGGTCTCCATGCTGCCGTCCGCCCGCCGGACGCGGGCGGTCACGGCGTCGCCGTCCTGGGTGAAGGCCGCGAGTTCGGTGCCGCGCTCGACCCGCACGCCGTGCCCGGCGAGACACTTCGTGAGGATCGCCTCGGTCTCGTACTGCGGCAGGCCGACGTGCGCGTACGGGAGGTCGGGCAGGTCCCAGTCGACCTGGTGGGTCTGCCGCCCGTTGACGTAGACGGTCTGGCCGTGCAGCCATATGCCCGCGTCCATCGCCTCGCGGGCGACGCCGATGGTCTCCCAGATCTCCATCGTGCGGCACTGGACGCCGATCGCCTTGTCCGCCGTGCCCGACGCGTCGGGCCGCTTGTCGATGATCCGGCACGGTATGCCGCGCCGGGCCAGCTCGATCGCCGCGGTGAGGCCGGTGGGCCCCGCCCCCACGACGAGCACGTCGGTTGAACCGTCCACGGTAGACCTTTCGACGACGGGTGGCGCCGACGCCCGCTCCTCGGGCCGCGCCACGATGTGGTAGGTGGCTCGCTTGAAGTTCTCGCAGATGAACGGGATGAGCGGTCCGGTCTTCTCCATGTGCGACTGGTCGTCGGTCCAGGCGTGGAACGACGCCTCGTCCTCCCACTCCGCGAAGATGTGGTACGTGCCCGTGCCGGGCTCGCGGAGCAGCTCCTCGCGGACGTGGCCCGGTGTGCCCCGCATCCGCTCGGCGACCGTGAGGTAGGCCTTCTCGTAGGCCTCCTCCTGGCCCTCCGGCACCGTGACGGTGACGGCCACGCGGATCCGCGGGCCCTGCCCGGCCACGGTGTGCAGCACCTGGTACGTGGTCGGTTCGCCCGCCTCCTGGAGGTCGCGCAGGGCCTCGGGGATGCGCGTCCGGGCGGCGCTGCGCGGGTCGCTCCAGTCGCTGATCACCAGGAAGGTGTGCGGATCGTTCGCGTCCCGCACCAGCTCCTGGCGCAGGTTGCCCGGCGCGCGGCTGATCTCCTGCGCGGCCGCCCGCCACGCGCTCTCGACCGCGTCCGCGTGGCCCTCCCGGGCCCGCATCCGCAGGATGGTGCGCACCGTACCGTCACCGGCCATGGTGGACACCCTCCTCCCGCGCGCGGCGGAGCACGACGGAGCTGTTGAAACCGCCGAAGCCGCGCGCGTTGACCAGGGCCAGGTCCGTGTCGATCCGGCGGGGTTCGCGGACGAGGTCGAGGTCGTGGCCCGGCCGGCTCAGGTTGCCCACCGCCGGCACGATGCCGTCCCGGAGCGCGAGCAGCGCGGTCGCCACGGTGAGGGCCGCACCGCCCGAGCAGAGCCGCCCGACGAAGCCCTGCGGCGCGGTGACCGGCACCGGACGGCCGAACACCTCGCGGATGGCATGCGCCTCCAGCGCGTCGAGGGCGGGTGTCCCGGCCCCGTCCGCGACCACGAACCCGACCTCGTCGGGGGTGACGGCGGCGTCGGCGAGGGCCTTGCGCATGGCCCGGACCAGGTGCCGGCAGTCGGGCGGCGGATCCTCCGGGTGGTACGCGTCGTGGGTCGCGGCGTACCCGGCGATCTCGCCGTACACCTGCTGGACGCCGCGCTCCGCGGCGGCCTCGGCATCCTCCACCACCAGCACCGCGCCGCCCTCGGCGGGCACCCAGCCGTTGGCGTCGGCGTCGAACGGCTTGTACCCGGCGCGCGGGTCCAGGCTCGTCGACAGCAGCCCGCTCGTGGACTGGCAGACCAGGGCGTACGGGGACAGCGGCGCCTCGGTGCCGCCGGCGATGACGGCCGGGGTCCCGCGGCGGATCGTGCGGCGCGCGGCGCCGAGGCTGTCCAGCCCGCCCGCCCCCTCGGAGACGAGCACGCTGGACGGCCCCTTGGTGCCGTGCAGGATCGAGGTCTGCCCGGCGCTCGCGGCGTAGAACCAGGCGATCGACTGGTACGCCGTGACCGCCGTCCGCCCCCTGCTCCACAGTGCCTGGATCTCCCGCTGGCCGAACTCGTTGCCCCCCGAACCGCTCGCCAGCACGACACCCGTCAGGTACGGGTCGTGCGCGGCCGGGTCGTACTTGGCGTCCTCCAGCGCCATCCGCGTCGCGGCCAGCGACATCCACGTCCACCGGTCGGTCTGGATGATCAGGCGTGGATCCACGTGGTCCTCGCCGGCGAAGCCGGGCACCTGCCCGACCAGCATGCCGTCGTGGCAGCTGACGTGGAGGTCGCCGGCGAGGGTGGAGCGCCAGTGCTCCTCCGTGGACAGGCCGCTCGGCGCGACGACGCCGATGCCGGTCACGACGGCCCGGCTCACCGGGACCACCTCCGGAGCACCACGGCGGACTGGAAACCGCCGAAACCGGAGCCCACCGAGAGAACGGCGTCGAGGTGTTGTTCGCGGGCGTTCTTGGGCACGTAGTCGAGGTCGCATTCCGGATCCGGGTTCTCCAGGTTGGCGGTCGGCGGTATCACGCCGTAGCGGAGCGCCAGCACGCACGCGGCCAGCTCGATCGCGCCGATCGCGCCGAGCGAGTGGCCCACCATCGACTTGATGGAGCTGACCGGCACCTCGTAGGCGTGCTGGCCGAGACTGCGCTTGAAGGCGGCGGTCTCGTGGCGGTCGTTCTGTTTCGTGCCCGACCCGTGCGCGTTGACGTAGTCCACCGCCGTCGGGTCGAGCCTGGCCTGGTCGAGGGCGTGGGTGATCGCCTCCGCCATCTCCACGCCGTCGGGCCGCAGGCCGGTCATGTGGAAGGCGTTGCACCGGTTCGCGAAGCCGGCCAGCTCGCAGAAGATCTCGGCGCCGCGCCGGCGCGCGTGCTCGAACTCCTCGAGGACGAGGACGGCGGCGCCCTCGCCCATCACGAAGCCGTCCCGGGTGGCGTCGAAGGGCCGCGACGCGTGCTCGGGGTCGTCGTTGCGGGCCGAGGTCGCCCGGATCGCGTCGAAACAGGCCATCGAGATGGGCGAGATCGGGGCGTCGGCGGCGCCGGCGATGACCACGTCGGCGTCGCCGTCCTCGATGAGGTGGTGCCCGTAGCCCACCGCGTCCAGGCCGGAGGTGCAGCCGGTGGAGACGACGGCCGCCGGGCCGTGTGCCCCGAACCGGCACGCCAACTCGGTCGCCGCGCTGCTCGGCACCAGCGCCTGGTAGAGGAACCGGCTCGCGTACCGCTCGTCGACGTACCACTCGCGGCCGTGGTCGCTGACCGTCACGTACTCGTCCTCGAGCCGGGTCGTGGCCCCGACCGCGCTGCCGATGCTCACCGCGAGCCGCTCGCCGTCGACCGCGTCGAGGACGAGCCCGCTCTCCGCCACCGCCTCGTCGGCCGCCACGAGGGCGAACTGGGTGAACCGGTCGTTGCGGTGGACCTCCCGTGCCGTCAGCCCCGCCCGGTACGGGTCGAAGTCGCACTCGGCCGCGATCTGCGAGCGGAACTGGGTCGGGTCGAAGAACGTGATGCGCCGCGTCGCCGTCCGCCCGGCGGTCAGCATCTCCCAGAACTCCCGCCGGTTGGCGCCGCCGGGTGCGACCACGCCCACGCCGGTGACCACCGTCCTCCGGGTCATGGCGCACCCCCCGGTTGTGGTTCCGTGTCCACGTGGCCGAGCTCCGGGCTCGGCGCGAGCGGGGTCAGCGTGAAGACCAGGAACGCCGGTGCGTCGCCGTCGTTCATCAGGCGGTGCCGCACGCCGATCGGGATGAGCACGCCCTGGTTGCGCCGCAGCGTGCGTTCGCGGCCGTCCAGCCGCAGTGTGATCGCGCCTTCGACGCAGAAGAGGAACTCCTCCGAGTACGGGTGCCAGTGCTCGGTGACGACCTCGGCGGGAGCCAGCTTCAGCGTCCCCATGAAACCCGAGGTGGCGCCGACGGTGGCCGGCGAGAGGATCGTGCGGATGTCGCCGCCGCGCCGGCGGTTGGCCGGCACGTCGTCGATCGACACCGTGCGGATCTCCGCGCGCTCGGGGCCGAGGGCGGCGAGCCGCTCGACCTTGCGCCGGATCACGTCCATCTGGACGGCGGTGTTCGCGTTGATCCGGTCGGTCATCGCCGCGGTGTCGATCGGCGCGTCGGGTCGCATGCGGAAGTCCTGCACCCAGCGCATGCGCGTGCCGGTGCCCTCCGGTTCGTACGTCCACTCGATGTTCATGAACTCGAACGGGCCCGGCTCGACCCGGCGCGCGACGACCCGCCGCCCGGCCCGGTCGAGGGTGCGCTCGGAGACCCAGCTCCACACCGTGCCGTTCTCGTCGGGATGCATCGCGAGGCGGAACCGCACCGTGTCGCCGGAGCGTTCGAGGATCTCCGCCGACGCGTACTCGGTGAACAGCTCCGGCCACCGCTCGACGTCGTTGGTGGCGTCCCAGACGAGGTCGAGGTCGGCGTCGATCAGAACGGAGTTGTCGACGTGGCCGACCGTCGGCTCGCCGAGCTGGATGGTGGGTTCGCTCCGCCGGCTCATGCGTGGGCTCCCTCGTTGCGGGCCAGGCGCTCGTTGACGGCGCCGGCGATCTCACCGATGGTCTGCGCCAGGGGGCGCTCGTCGGGCAGCTCGATCCCGTAGCGCTCCTGGAGCTCCGACTGGAGCTGGAGGAACGCCAGCGAGTCGAGTCCCAGTTCGCCGAATGTCTGCTCCGGATCCTCGGTGCGCGCTTCCGGGGGCAGCCCGACCTTGCTGACCAGCAGCTCCATCAGGTCGTCGATGGTGAAGCTCATGTTTCCTCCCGTGAGTACGAATCAGTGAGCCGGCCGACGAGCGAGGTGTCGTGCGTTCCGGCGACGAATTGCGGGTGGTCGAGCGCGGTGAGCAGGAAGTCGCGGTTCGTCGCGACCCCGGGCCCCTCGACGGTGAGTTCGGCGAGGGCCCGCCGCATCCGCGCCAGGGCCTGCGGCCGGTCCGGTGCCCAGACGGCGACCTTGGCGAGCAGCGGGTCGTACGCGGCGGAGATCCGGCCACCGGCCACCGCGGCGGTGTCGACCCGGACGAACGGACCCGCCGGCAGGGACAGCGTGGTGAGCTGGCCCGGCGTCGGGATGAAGTCCCGCGCCGGGTCCTCGGCGTTGATCCGGCACTCCACGGCGACCCCGCGCGGCGCCAGGTCGTCCTGCGTCAGGCCGAGCGGCTCGCCGGCCGCGACCCGCAGCTGCTCGCGGACCAGGTCGACCCCGTACGTCAGCTCGGTGACCGGATGCTCGACCTGGATGCGGCAGTTGACCTCCATGAAGTAGAACCGGTGCTGGTCGTCGACCAGGAACTCGACCGTGCCGGCGCCGGCGTAGCCCGCCGCGAGCAGGCCCCGCACCGCCGCCTGGCCCATCTGCTCCGCCAGCTCGGCCGGCAGCCCCGGCGCGGGCGACTCCTCGATGATCTTCTGACGGCGGCGCTGGACCGAGCAGTCCCGTTGGCCGAGGTGCACGCCGTTGCCGTGGCGGTCGCAGAGCACCTGCACCTCGACGTGCCGGGCGGAGGGCAGGTACCGCTCGACGTAGACGCGGTCGTCGCCGAACAGGGACTGCGCGGTGCAGCGGATCTCCCGGTACTGCCGCGGCAGGTCGTCGGGGTTGGTGACCACCTGCATGCCGCGGCCGCCACCGCCGGCGACCGCCTTGACGATCACCGGGTAGCCGATGTCGGCCGCCACCTTCGCCACGGCCTCGGCGTCGGCGACGGGTTCGATGGTGCCCGGCAACAAGGGAAGCCCCGCCTCGGCCATCGCGGCCCGCGCGGTGGACTTGTCGCCGAGCCGCTCGATGACGGCGGCGGGCGGGCCGACGAAGGTGATGCCGGCCGACTCGCACGCGTCGGCGAAGTCGGCCACCTCGGACAGGAAGCCGTAGCCGGGATGGACCGCGTCGGCTCCGGTGTGCCGGGCCGCCTCCATGATCGCGGGCAGGTAGAGGTAGCTGTGCCGGGCGGGCCCGGGGCCGACGCACACCGCCACGTCCGCGAAGCGCACGACGGCGCTGTCACGGTCCTCTGTGGAGTAGACGGCGGCCACCCGCAGCCCCATCTCCCGGCAGGTGCGGGCCACCCGCAGGGCGATCTCGCCCCGGTTGGCGACGAGGACGGTGTGGAACATGACGGCCCCCCTCATCCGGCCGCGGGGGCGATGGTGAGAAGCCGCTGGCCGAACTCGACCGGCGCGCCGTCGGCGGCGTGCACCGCCACGACCCGGCCCTCGGTCCCCGCCTCGACCGGGATCATGAGCTTCATCGCCTCGACGATGCCCACCTGCTGGCCGCGCTTGACCGTGTCGCCCTCGGCGACGAACGGCGCGCCACCGGGCTCGGCGGCACGGTAGAACGTGCCCACGATCGGCGCGGTGACGTCGACGCCGCCCGGCGTCTCACCGGCCCCGGTCTCGGCCGCCGGCGTCCCGCCGGCGGGTGTCTGGCCGACGGATGGCGGGCCGGCCGGTGGTGGGCCGTCCAGGGGTGCGACGGTGGAGGTGGCCGGGGCGTGCTGCTGCCCCTCGGTCCACTCCATCTCCACCACCACGTCGCCGGCCCGGATCCGCAGCGCGCGGGGGCGGTGAGCCAGGTCGGCGAGCAGCGACTGCGCGCTGCGGCGTACCTCGTCCAGTGCCTCCGCGAGCGGGGCCGGACTCTCCGCCTGCGCCGGTTCCATCAATGACGTCATCGGGATCCTCCAGGATGCGTGAGCGCGACGGCGCTGTCGGTCGCGGATGCGGATCGGGCACCGAACCGGCGGAAGCGGGCCCACCGGTTGGCGACCAGGACCGCCGGGTCGAGCGTGGCGAGGTCGCTCAGCTCGGCGCGGATCGCGGCGCGCACCAGGGCGGCGGCCTCGATGTGGTCGGACTCGGCACCGGCCGGCGGTTCGGGCACGACGCCGTCGACCACGCCGAGCTCGAGCAGCGATCGGGCGTCGACCCGCAGCGCGCGGGCCGCGGCGGGGGCGGCGGCCGAGTCCTTCCACAGGATCGCGGCGCAGCCCTCCGGGCTGATCACGGTGTAGATCGCGTTCTCCATGATCAGGACGCGGTCGGCGACCGCGATGGCGAGCGCGCCGCCGCTGCAGCCCTCGCCGGTGACGACGGTGACCAGCGGCACCGGCAGGGCACCCATGAGACGCAGGGTCTCGGCGATCACCGTGGCCTGCCCCTGCGTCTCGGCGTCCACACCGGGGTACGCCCCCGGCGTGTCCACGAGCGTCACCACCGGCAGCTTCCACTTGGCGGCGAGACGCATCAGCCGGGCGGCCTTGCGGTACCCGGCCGGCGTCGGCATGCCGAAGTTGTGCGCCACCAGGTCGGTGGGTGTGTGTCCCTTCTCGTGGCCGATGACCACGATGGACTCGCCGCCGAGCCGCCCGACGCCGCCGATGATCGCCGGGCAGTCGCCGCCCACCCGGTCGCCGTGCAGTTCGTCGAAGTCGTCGAGAATCATGCGCAGGTAGTCGGAGGTGGTGGGCCGGCCGAGGTGGCGGGCACGGAGCACCGCCTGCCACGCGTCCTGTTCGGACAGCCGGTCGGGCTCGCGGACCACCACCTGCTCGGCGGGGCCGACGTTGGCGGCCGCGTCGCGCCGCGCGCCGACCGACAGCAGGCGGCCCAGCCGCTCGCGCAGCACGGGTCGCGGGCACACCAGGTCCACGAAGCCGCGCTCCAGGAGGAACTCGGCGGTCTGGAAGCCCTCGGGCAGCTCCTGGCGGATGGTCTGCGCGATCACCCGCGGCCCGGCGAACCCGAACCGCGCGCCGGGCTCGGCGATCACGATGTCGCCGAGCATCGCGTACGACGCCGCGACGCCGCCGTAGGTGGGGTCGGTGATCACGCAGACCGTGACCAGTCCCGCCTCGTCGAGCCGTTGCATCGCCTGCGCGGTCTTGGCCATCTGCATGAGCCCGACCACGCCCTCCTGCATCCGCACGCCGCCGGACGCGGTCACCGTCACCAGCGGGAGGCGTTCAGCCAGGGCGGTCTCGGCCGCGAGCGTGATCAGCTCGCCGACCGCGGCGCTGAGGCTGCCGCCCATGAACCGGAAGTCCATCGCCGCCACCACCACCGGCGTGCCGCCGACGGACATGCGGGCACAGACCACCGCCTCGGACATCCCGGTCGCCTCGCGCGCGTCGGCCAGCCGCTTGCCGTACGGCTCGCCGTCGCTAAAGCCCAGCGGGTCGTCGGACGGGACGTCGAACGGCAACGGCTGGAGCGTGTCCCGGTCGGCGAGCAGGTCGAGCCACTCGTGCGCGGTCAGCGGGCAGCAGCGGCCGCACTGCGGGCAGACGCCGTGGTTGCGGACCAGCCGCTTCGCGTAGACGACGGCGCGGCAGTGCCGGCACAGGGCCCAGTCCTCCCGCGCGGTCATCGGACGACCCCCGCCGGCGAGACGAGCCGGCCGGGCCGGACCCGGTCGTCGTCGAGGCGGCCGACCAGGAACAGCGTGCCGTCGTCGTCGACGTACCCCATGTCGCCGGTGCGCAGCCAGCCGTCCGGGTCGGTCGCCGCGGTGGCCACCTGCGGGCCGCGGACCCGCACCTCGCCGGGGCGGCCCGGTGGCGCCGGATGCCGCCCGTCGACGTCGATCACGCGGCAGTCGGTGCCGGGCACGGGCCGGCCCACCGAGCCCGCGGTGGGGCGGTCGAGCCGGTCGCAGTGGGTCAACGGGGCCGCGGGATGGCCGTACCACTGGACGAACGGCGCACCGACGCGCCGGGCGACGCGGGTGGCAGCGGCCGGGTCGAGCGTCGACCCGGTGGAGAAGACGGCCCGTACCGCCGGCATCCGCGCGCGCGTCCCCCGCGGGTCGGCGGCCAGCCGGGCCAGCCCCGCGGGCGGGCCGCAGTAGTGGGTCGCGCCTTCGCGCGCCGCCATCGCAAGGCCCTCCGCGGGATCGGGCTCCGCGCACAGCACCTGGGTCGCGGTCGCGCGGACCGCCGCGTCCAGGTAGACCGGGTCGTACGCCGGCAGGTGGTTGACCACCGTCGACCCGGCGTCGAAGCGGTACACGCGGGCGGCCTGGGCCGCGCCGGCGGTGAGGTTGCGGTGGGTCAGCGGGACCGCGGCGGGCCGTCCGGCCGCGTCGAGGCCGAACCGCAGGCAGGCCACCGCGTCCGGATCGGGACGCCGGCGACGCGGCCGGCGGCCGGCGTGCGTCCGCGCGAGGCCCGCCACGGTCGGCGCCCCGTGGTCTCCCGGCTGGTCCAGGTAGATCACGTCGGTGAGGCCCCGCAGGTCCAACCGGACGCGCCGCAGGGCGTCGGCCATCCCGGCGGTGGCCACGAGGATCTCCACGCCGGCGCGCTCGAGGGTGTCGTACAGGACGTCCTCGGGCAGCCGCGGATCCACGACCGCGCACACGTGTCCGCCGCGGACGGCTCCGTAGTAGGCGATCGGGAAGGCGGGATGGAGGGCGGCGGTCACGCCGACGACGGCGCCGGAGCGGAGCGCGGAGAGCGCCACGGCGAAGGCGTCCACCGCGGCGTCGAGTTCGGCGTACGAGATCAGCCGCGCGCCGGACCGGATCGCCGTGCGTCCGGGGGCGATCGCCGCCGCCCGCCGCGGTAACCCATCCAGCGACTGTGCCTTGTGGATCTCGACTTCGGGCACGGCGGACTCCTTAGGGCGGGCGGGATCAGGGTGGGGATGCGACTGTTCGTCGGCCTCACCGACGTTCGCAGCTTTCGACTTGAGGCCGCCTGGAGTGTCGCTAGACAACTTCGGGGGGTTCTGGCCATCCGTGCCGTTATTGTCTGATCCGACCGAATTAATGCCCCCTGTCGGCTTGTGGTCTTAAGGTTCTTCACAGCGACGGCATACGGGGGCGCAATGAACTACTACGTTCTTGGTCCGCTGCTGGTGCGATCCACACCCGCTGGCCCGGGCGCCACCTCGCCCAGCAACGCCACAGGTCACCTGACAGCGCCGAAGCCGCGCAAGGTCCTGGCACTGCTCCTGCTCCACGCGAACCTTGTCGTGCCGGTCGAGACGCTGACCGCCGAACTGTGGGGGTGCGATCCACCGGCCAGCGCGCAGACGACGCTGCAGACCTACATCCTGAAGATCCGCCGGATGCTCATGGCCCTCTCCCCCGCGCGGCCCGCCAGCGACATCCTGGTCACCGCGTCCGGCGGCTACCGGTTCAACGTCGATCCCGGCGAGCTCGACCTGCACGAGTACGAGCGGCTCGCCACCGAGGGCCGGCTCGCGCTCAGCCGCTCCGACGACGCCACCGCGGCGCTGCTGCTGGGCCGGGCCCTCGACATGTGGCACGGCGGCGCGCTGGTCGACGTCCGCCTCGGACCGGTCCTCCAGGTGGAGGTGCAGCGGCTCGAAGAGGGGCGGCTCGGCCTCTGGCGGCAGCGCATCGCGGCCGAGCTGCGCCTGGACCGGCACGAGGCGGTGCTCGGCGAGCTGGGCTGGCTCGCGGCCCGGCATCCGCTCAACGAGGACCTCCAGGCCCAGTACATGGTGGCCCTCTACCGGGCGGGCCGGCGGACCGACGCGCTGGAGGCGTTCCACCGCCTGCGCGGCACGCTCCAGGACGACCTGGGTCTCGAACCGTCGCAACGCATCCAGCGGCTCCAGCACGCCATCCTCACCGCCGACCCGGCCCTGGACGACAGCCACCTCGTCGAGGTGCCGACCGCGCCGGTCTGACCGGGCCCGCCTGTCCCGGGGTGGCGAGGGGCCAGCCTAGGGCCTTCGTGCCGAGAACGGCCAGGCGGAGGGCGACCCCGCGACCGACGCCCTCGACGCCGCGTCGGTGCCGCTGCCCGGCACCGGGACGTGCCCCGCCGCCGGGCGTTAGGAAGGGCCCCTTCCTAACGCCTGGGCGTTAGGAAGGGGCCCTTCCTTTCGCCTCACCCACTCCGGCTGGGCCAGGCTTGTGGGCGACCACCAGCTCCCAGGGGCCGGGCAGCACCTCGACGCCGGTGAAGCCGGTCGCGGCCAGGGCCTCGGTGTAGAAGGTGAGCTCCCGCAGGCGGCTGACGGCGCTGTCGGCGCCGATCAGGAAGTACGACCAGAAGAACTGCATCGCCAGCCGGTCCGGGGTCCGGAACTCCTCGCAGACCAGCACCAGGCCGCCCGGCGGCAGCGCCGCGTACGCCTTGGCCAGCAGGTTCCGGGCGACCGCGGCCGGCCAGTCGTGCAGGACCCGCACGAACGCCAGGGCGTCGTACCCGGTGGGCAGCGGCTCGGCGAGGAAGTCGCCGGCGACGAAGCCCATCCGGTCCCGATCGGCGCAGCCGGCCCGGGTCTCGGCGACCAGCGGGGCCACCGCGGGCAGGTTGTAGACGTCGGCCCGCAGGTGCGGCGCGTCCTCGATCACCCGGGCGGCGAGCGTGCCGGCCCCGCCGCCGACGTCGAGGAACCGGTGCCGGCCCGCCCACAGCCGGCCGGCGTGGCGGTGGAACGTCTCGATCACGGGCCCGAGCCCGACCGACATGCTGCGCTCGAACGCCGCCGTCTGCTCGGCGGTCCGGGGCGGCCAGGCGAACTCGTCCTCGGTCAGGCTCAGCTCGCCGCGCAGCGTCTCCGCGAGCCGGCCGTGCAGGACCCGCCAGGGGTACGCGTCCCGGTCGCGCTCCTGCGCTCCCGGCCCGACGACGGCCGCGGCGGCCGCCGCCAGCCCGGGCACGGCCCGATACTCGGTGGCCTCGATCTCGTCGCCTTTGTCGTGCCGGGTGACGAAGCCGAGGCTCTCCAGGCAGTCGAGGAACTTGTAGAGCCGCGGTGCGAGCAGCCCGAACCGGGTGGCCAGGTCGTCGAGCCGGGCCGGCCCGGGCTCCAGCGCGTCGAGCAGCCCGAGGCGGTGGGCCGTCGCCAGCACGTCGATCGCCTTGGACCCGTTGAACAGCAGGCTCATCAGCGCTCGCGGGGACAGCACGACGGTCATCGGAGCTCCTCCACCAGCGCGTCCATGAACGCGTCCACCTCGTCCAGCGTGTTGTAGACGTGCGGTCCGACCCGCAGGTAGCCACGCCAGCTGCAGATCATGTCGCGCCGCGCCAGGCGGCGCTTGACGGCCTCGCCGTCCGGGACGTCGAGGCAGACGACGCCGCCGCGCCGGCCGGCGTCGCGCGGGCTCACCACGGGAATGCCGGCGGCGTCGGCGCGGGCGATGATCCGCCCGGTGCAGGCCAGCGAGTGGGCCCGGATCGCCGGGATCCCCACGCCGGCGAGCAGGTCGAGGCCCACCTGCGAGATCAGCGAGGTGAGCGGGAAGGGCGTGCCGCCGGCGAACCGCTGGGCCCCCGCGGCCCAGCCCGTCGAGGGCTGGAACGTCAGGGCCCGGTCGCCCGCCTGCCACCCGGTCGCCGCGGGCTCCAGCGCCGGAAGGAGATCGGGCCGCACGTAGAGGAACGCCGTTCCCACGCCGCACAGCCACTTGTGGGCACCGCCGAGCAGGAAGTCGACGCCGAGGGCGGTGACGTCGACGGGCACGACGCCGACGGTCTGGAACGCGTCGACCGCGACCAGTGCGCCGGCGGCGTGCGCGTGCGCGACCAGCCGGGCCAGGTCGACGGTGGCGCCGGAGGAGTAGCTGGCGTGCGGCACGCAGACCAGCAGGGTCCGCTCGTCGATCCGGCGCAGCAGCGCCTCCTCGTCGATGGCCGGGCCGCCGTCGCCGACCATGTCCGGTTGGGCCCCGTACCGGCGGAAGGCGTTCCAGACGAACGGGACCGTCGGGAACTCGCGGTCGGTGAACACGACGCGGTCGCGCGGCGGGCGGTAGTCGAAGCAGGAGGCGACCCGGGCCAGCAGGGTGCTCAGGTTGGCGTCGGTGACCACGGTGGACGGATCGGCGCCGATCAGCGCGGCGATCCCGGCGGCGTACCGGTCCAGCCCCTCGTGCCACCGTTCCCAGACGTCGTCGCGCCAGCCGCGCAACGTCTCCCAGTAGCCCGCGAGCACGTCCCGCGCGCCGCGCGGCACGGCCCCGGTCGAGTTGCTGTTGAGGTAGACGCAGCTGCTCAGCACCGGGAACTCGGCGCGGATGGCCGTCATCGGGCATCGCCTCCAGCGGGACGGGTGAAGACCGGGATGGTGCGGGCCGCGGCCAGGTACGGCGTGCCCTCGGTGTAGCCGGTGCCGGACCGGGTGCCGAGCATCCGGGTGGCGAGCCGGTAGTGCGTGCGCCGCCACCGCCCGAGCGCCGCGGCGAACGCGGCCATCGGCGCGTCGAGGTCGGCGGTGCCCAGCTGTGCGACCAGGCCGGCGATCGTCGGGTGGCCGGCGCGCACGCGGTCGCGTACCTCCGGGACCGATCCGAACGCGGGCGAGGCCAGCCGTGCCTCGTCCGGGGTCCGGCAGAGCGCCTCGACGAGCTTGTACGCGCGCGACTGGATGGCGCTGGCCCCCTCGGTGTGGACCCGGAACGTGCGGAACGACTCGGGCCGCATCGTCGCCAGGAGCGAGAAGAGCGGCGCCGCCTCGTCGACCGCGGCCGTCGCCTGGTCCAGATGGCCGGCCGCCGGCCCCGTCCGCCCGGCGGCCAGGTCTTCGACGGCGGCGCGCAGTTCGACGGCGACCAGGGCGAAGACGGTCTCGTACGCCTGCAGGACGCGGATGAACAGGTACTCGTCGTGCACGGTGTCGACCGGCCACATGCTGCGCGCCAGGGCCTGCCGCTCCGCCTCGGTGGGTGCCACGGGCCGGCCCAGGCGGGCCCGGGCGTGCGCCACCGCCGCCCGGCCCAGCCGCAGCCGCTTGGCGACCCGGTCGGGTTCGGGCCGCTGGCGCGGCAGGAGGTCGGTGCGGCCGGCGGCGGCGTCCCGCTCGAACGCGAGGGCGTCGGCGACGAGGTGGACGAGGAGCCGGTCGGCGGCCTGCCGTGTCCCGTCGCCGGCCGGGCCCACCGGCAGCGGCAGCAGCCGCAGGGCGAGGTAGCTGCGGTAGTCGTACTCCCCGTCCCACTTGTCGAGGGCGACGCCGAGGAAGTCGCGCAGCGCCGGGTCGGTGGCGGCGGTGGCCCTGATCCGGTCCAGATGGGCCAGCAGTTGCCGGTCCACGTGCTGCTTGCCGGTGCGCTGGAACGCGGCCACGACGGCGGCGTACGGGAAACGGCCGGGCTCGGCGCCGCCCGCCTCCCAGGCGGTCAGCTCACGCACCGGCGCCGTCACCCGCGGCGGACTTGAGCCGGGCCTGCCAGAGCGCCGGGAAGAACCGGTGGTCGATCAGCCGCGCCAGCCACCCGGCCGGGCTGCCCTTGGTGCCGGCGTCGCCGTGGCCGCCGATCCGGATGGCGAGGGTGTAGTGGCGGGTCCGCCAGAGCGCGACCCGCTCGTCCCAGTCGACCATCGCCTCCGCCAGCCGGCAGAGCGGGTCCGCCGGGTCGGCCGCGGCCAGTGCGCGCGGCGTGGTGCCGCGCGCGGCCAGGAGGCGGTCGAAGGCGAGGCCGAGGCGCCGGCTGGCGGCCTGGACCTGGCGCCACCCCGGCGACTCGGCACCGGAGCCGTTGCCGAGCGCGGGCTGCATGGCCTGGAAGTCGGCGGGCCGCAGGTGTGCCAGCATCTCCAGCTGATCGGTCACCAGTCGGACGGCGAGGGCGGCCCGGGCGAGCAGCAGCTCGGCACCGCCCGGGTCGCCGTCGTCGATCCGCCCGGCCGCCGCGGTCAGCTCGGCGACCGCGAGCTTGAGCCACAGCTCGGTCGACTGGTGCACCACCTGGAAGAGCAGCTCGTCGCGGTGCAGCACCTCGTCGGGCCGCCGCTGGAGGGCGAGCAGCGCGTCGGTGCGCATGTAGCGCGCGTAGTCGGTCTCGCCGTCACCGGGCAGCACAGGCTGGCCGTGTCGCTTCACAGATCGCATCCCTTCCCGATACCGTGAGCGACACTATTGGGCAGAGATCGATTTCAGTCAATACCCATCCCGTGATGTCTGGTGCCGATGGTGCCGGTGTGCCGCCGGTCGGCCGCGCGGCCGAGCCGGGCGGGTACGACAGGTCATCGCATAGGGTTGGCCGGGGGTTTTCCATGGTCACTGGAGGGACCGGTGGTCCGCCGCCGCCATGGTGGGTCATCTATCTGACGGTGGGGTCGGTCGTCGCCGCGCTCTACGGGTTCCTGCCGCACGGCGGGACGGCGGGCATCGGCCGGGTCGTCGTCTACACGGCCATCACCCTGTCCGCCGCCGTCGCGGTCGGTGTGGGGGTGGCGCGCAACCGGCCCGCGCAGCGGCTGCCCTGGCTGCTGCTCGCCGCGGGCCAGGTGATGTTCGCCGCGGGCGACGCGGCGTTCTACGTCGCGAACGACGTGCTCGGCTCGTCGAGCTTTCCGGCGCTGGCGGACGTGTTCTATCTGGCGCGCTACCCCCTCGCGGTGGCGGGCCTGGCGCTGCTGGTCAGCCGCCGCACCGGCGTGCGGGACGTGACCGGCCTGCTCGACGCGTCCACCGTCACGATCGGTGCCGCGCTGCTGTCCTGGCTGTTCATCGTCAGCCCCCTGGCCCGGGCGGACCTGTCGACCGCCGACAAGGTCGTCCTCCTGGCGTACCCGATCCTGGACCTCGCCCTGCTCGCCGTGGCGCTGCGGCTCGTGCTGGGCCCCGGCCGCCGGCCGCCCGCCTTCCACCTCCTGACCGGCAGCCTGCTGCTGATCTTCGCGGCCGACACGATCTACAGCTACCAGACGCTGCACGGGCAGTTCCGGACCGGCACGATCGACGTGCTCTGGCTGATCGGGAACCTCGCCCTGGGTGCCGCCGCCCTCCACCCGACGATGGGTGACCTCACCCTGCGGTCCGAGGTCGAGACCGGACACCCGAGCCGCCTGCGGCCGTGGCTGCTGCTCGGAGCCACGCTCGTGGCGCCGGCCGCGCTCCTCGCCCAGGTCGTCCGCGGGCGGCTCACCGACGTGGCGGTGACGGCGGCCGCCTGCGCGCTGCTGTTCACCGTCGCGGCGCTGCGGATGGAGGCGCTGGTCTCCCAGCAACGCCACCTGGCGATCACGGACAGCCTCACCGGCCTCTACACGCGCCGCTTCCTGGAGTCCGAGATCCCGCCGCGGATCGCCCGGGCCGCCCGTGGCCACGAGTCGATGGCACTGCTGATCATCGACGTCGACCACTTCAAGGACGTCAACGACCGGTACGGGCACCCGGTGGGCGACCAGGTGCTGATCGAGATCACCCGCCGGCTCCGGACGGCCTGCGGGCCCGGCGACATCCTGGCCCGGTACGGCGGTGAGGAGTTCGCGATGCTCGCCCGCGGGCCCGGCGACGACGGGCTGGAGGCGTTCGCCACCCGGGTCCGCGCCGCCGTCTCCACCGGGCCGGTCGTGCCGGCACCCGGCCTCGCCGTCGACGTCACGGTCTCGGTCGGTGCCGCGGCGTACCCGCGGCACGGCCGCGCCGCCACCGACCTCCTGGTCCACGCCGACCGGGCCCTCTACCGCGCGAAGGCGCAGGGCCGCAACCGGGCCGTGGTGACCGCGGACGCGGACGACCCGGGACCGGTCGCCGGCGCCGTCGCCGCCGTGGAACCCGGGGTGGCGGCGCTGACCCGGCTCGCGGGCGACGTCGACCGCCGCGACCAGCGGCCCAGCGGCGAGGCGGTGGGCGGACTCGCGAGGCGGGTGGCGGCCGCGATGGGGCTCGACGACGAGACCGCCCGCCGCACCGAGTTGGCCGCCCGGCTCCGCGACGTGGGCCGCGTCGTGCTGGCCGGCGGCGGCCCGGACCTGGAGCGGATGCACCCCGACTTCGGTGCCCGGCTCGTCCGCACCCAGCCCGGACTCGGTGACGTGGCCGAGATCGTCCGCCAGCACCACGAGAACTACGACGGCAGCGGCTACCCGGACGGCGCGGCCGGCCGCGACATCCGCGTCGAGGCCCGGGTCGTCGCGGCCTGCGAGCGCTGGTGCGACCTGCGCGCGGCCCCGCTGCCGCGCGACCAGGCACGGACCCGCCTCTGCCAGCTCCGCGGCACCGTCCTCGACCCCGACGCCGTGGACGCCCTGGTGGGCCTGCCGGCCGAGGTCCGCTGACGACACGCCGGCCCGGATGTCCGGCCGGCGGCGGCCGCGTCGGGTCGAATGTGTTCAGGACGTGGCGGAGCGGGGGGAATGGCCATGACCAGGTCGGTCGTCGTGGGCGTGGACGGCTCGCCGCAGAGCCTCGGCGCCGCCCGGTTCGGCGCCGCGCTCGCCGGCCGCCGGGGTCTGGCCGTGCGGCTGCTGCACGGCTACCTCCACCCGTTCGGGTACGGGTCGCTGAGCCTCAGCGCGTACGACCCGGCGGTCCCCGACCCGCGTCCCGAGGCGCGGCGGATGCTCGCCGACGCCGTCGCGATAGTCCGGTCGGAGCATCCGTCGGTCGACGTCTCCGCCGCGCAGGTGGCCGCGGGCGGCGCGGCGGCCCTGGTCGAGGCGTCCGGGGAGGCCGCCGCCGTGGTGGTGGGCCACCGCGGCCTGGGCGGGTTCGCCGAGCTCGTCCTCGGGTCGGTCGGGTCGCAGGTGGCCGCGCACGCCAGCTGCCCGGTGGTCGTCGTCCGTCCACAGGAGACGGAGCGCGGCGGGGCTCCGGTCGTCGTGGGCGTCGACGGCTCGGTCACCGGCGACGCGGCCCTCGCGTTCGCGTTCGAGGAGGCCGCGGCGCGGTCGGTCCCCCTGGTCGCCGTCCACGTCGCGACCGATCCGACCGACGGGGCCGCCGCCTACACCGAGTCGCTGCTCGCGTCCACCGTCGCGCCGTGGACCGCCAAGCACCCCGACGTCGAGTTCGGCCTCCACGTCCGCCCCGGCATCGACGCCGAGGAGGCGCTCGTCGACGCCTCGGCGGACGCGTGCCTCGTCGTGGTCGGCTCCCGGGGCCGCGGCGGGTTCACGGGCCTGCTGCTGGGCTCGGTCAGCCAGGCCCTGGTCCACCACGCGCGCTGCCCGGTCGCCGTCGTCCACCCCGGCGCGCCGGACCCCGCGTCGTAGGGCCCGGGCTCCTCCGGTCCCGAACCGGCGGTCCGGTCCTTTTCGGGACCTCCGGCCGCGAGGGGCACGGGCCGGTCGGCCCTGCCGCGCCGGCCGCGCGCCGGGTTGGCTGGTGAGGAGTCCCGCTGGTCGAGAGGTTGGAGATCGATGAACAACACCGTGGTCGCCGGCGTCGATGGCTCCGCCGAGAGCCTCGCCGCCGCCCGGTACGCCGCCGCGATGGCCCGGCGGCGCGGCCGGCCGCTGACCCTCGTGCACGGGTTCCTCTACCCGGTGGCGTACGGCTCCTACGGCGCCGCGTTCGCGGTGCTCCCCGATCTCGAGTCGCAGGCCCGGGCCCTGCTCGACGCCGCGGCGGCCACTGTCCGGGAGGCGTTCCCGGACGTGCCGGTCCACTGCGCGGCGGTACCCGCCAGCGGCCAGCTCGCCGTGATCGAGGCGGCGGATTCCGCGGACGTGGTCGTCGTCGGCCACCGGGGCCTCGGGGGCTTCCCGGAGCTGGTGCTGGGCTCCGTCAGCTCGCAGGTCGCCGCCCACGCGCGCGGCCCCGTCGTCGTGTTCCGGCCGGCGGGGACCACGACCGCCGACGCGCCGGTGGTGGTCGGTGTCGACGCCTCGCCGGAGGCCGACGCGGCGCTCGGGTTCGCGTTCGAGGAGGCCGCCGGCCGGGGCGTGCCGCTGGAGGCGGTGCACGTCCACGCGCCGCCGGCGGAGGGTCCCGCCGAGGCGCTGCTGGACGCCGCGCTCGCGCCGTGGACGGCCAAGCATCCGGACGTGACGGTCCGCCGCCGGCTCACGCCGGTCGCGGACCTGGACGGGCCGGCCCTGCGCCGCCGCCCGGAGCCGGCCGGCAACGCGGAGTCGGTGTTCGTCGAGGCGTCCCGGCGCGCCGCGCTGGTCGTCGTCGGCTCGCGCGGCCGCGGCGGCTTCACCGGCCTGCTGCTGGGCTCGGTGAGCCAGGCCCTGGTCCACCACGCCGATTGCCCGGTCGCCGTCGTGCACGCGCGCGAGAGCGACCGCTGACCAGCCCAGGAGGCGAGTTCATGCCTGGCCACGAGAAACCGACCGCGGTGGTGCTCACGGAAGCGGCCCGTGCCGCCGGGTACGCGCCGTCGATCCACAACACGCAGCCGTGGCGGTGGCGCGTGCTGCCGGGCGGGCTGCGGCTCTTCGCCGACCGGAGCCGGCAGCTCTCCGCGACGGACCCGGACGGGCGGCTGCTCACGCTCAGTTGCGGGGCGGCGCTGCACCACGCGGTGGCCGCGCTCGCGGCGGAGGGCTGCGACGTGGCGGTGCGGCGGCTGCCCGACCCGGCGCGACCGGACCTCCTGGCGGAGGTCGTGCCGACCGGCCAAACCCGGGTGACACCGGAGGCCATGCGTCTGGTGCAGGCCATGCGCGTGCGGCACACCGACCGGCGGCCGGTCTCCGACGAGCCGGTGCCGCCGCCCGCGGTCGCCGCGCTGACCCAGGCGGCGGCGGGGCTGGCCCGGCTGCACGTGCTCGACGGCGACCAGGTGCTGGCGCTGGCCGAGGCGGCGTACCGGGCCGGCGAGGTGGAGGCCGACGACCCGCGCATCCGCGACGA
>Ga0164243_10003192_pt1 | contig 26435 bp, 21 predicted proteins | sample OricompcompostOP_FD_108781 | JGI IMG/M metagenome (GOLD analysis project Ga0164243, IMG submission 108781) | Organic Plus compost microbial communities from Emeryville, California, USA - Original compost - Organic plus compost (OP) | ecosystem: Engineered > Solid waste > Mixed feedstock >...
GACCCCCATCCTGTCCTTCCCCCGCTTCGCGGGGGAAGGGACGCTCACTTGATCTCGCGCATGATCACCCGCGCGAGCCCGTCATAATCCCCGTTGAAATGATGCGCGCCGGGAAGCTTGATGACTCTGATGTTCGTCCCCGCATAGTCATCGCACTGCGCCTCCTCATCATCTTCGCCATAAATACAGATGACATGCATCGAGCGCAGCCGCTGCACTTCCGGCGCGGTCGGCAATCCGTCGTCCACGAGCCCGATCCAGTTGCTCAAGCGGAACTCGAATTGCGCATGATCGGCAAGGCCGATCAACACGACGGACGATACGAGCGCCCGGGTCTTCGCATCGAGGCGATTGATCGCAAACGGCAGCACGTCCGCCCCTTGCGAATACCCGATCAAGACGACGCGTTTACGCTGCCAGCGCGCCGTGTACGCGTGCACGATGCGCGCGAGATCTCGCGCAACGCTTTCCGGCGTGCGCTCGGTCCAGAAATAACGCAGCGAATCCACGCCGATCACGGGAATGCCTGCGTTCGCGATCGAGCCTGCGACGGCCTTGTCGATCCCCGCCCAGCCGCCGTCGCCCGACACCATGATCGCGAACGTATCCCCCGGCTTCGTCGTCGGAACCTCGACGAGCGGCAGATCCGCGACCTCGCGGCTCACCGGCGAAAACACCGGCGGCACCGTGCTCGCCAGCTGGGTGTACGCACGCGCGAGGCGCTCATGGAGCGTCGAAGGCTGAACCGGCTCGAGCGGCGCGCCGACCTGCTGCACGAAATTCCGCGCTTGCGTCGCGCATTGTGAATTCGATGCATTGAGCACGACCCAGAGGTGCTGCAGACGCGCGGGCGCAAGCTGCGTCTTGTCGTCGTTCGCAAACTCCAGTTGATGGTCCTCGCAGAGCGGCTTGCGCAACTGCAGCTCCGGGCAGAAATGCAGCGAAATGCCGCCCGCGAAGGTGTCGCGCGGAGCCTGCGCGAGCATCGCGTACACGAACGCCGCGCCGATGCCGTCGCCGACGAGCATCGGGGTGTGATAGGCATCCAAGTGCCGCACCGCCTGGATGTAATGCGAGAGGTTTTCGAGATCGCCATCCGGCGACACGCACTCGCCGCCATCGCGCGCAAGGTTGTCGAAGAACGCGCGCGTATCGATCGTCGCGACGAGCGCGCCATTGTCCGCGAGCGTCGCCGCCACCTGCTTACCGTCCGCAGCACCGTTCGACAGCAGCATCACGAACTGCTGAGGATCTCCGGACGGCGCGTCGATGCGCACGTTTTCGAATCGCCCATGAGAGATCGTCTCGTCCGCGGCGCCCGCCCAGCCCCACGCGAACAATAGCAACGCAACCAGCATTCTCACTTCGTCACGACTCCCCGAAGTCCGCGGCTGATCAGCGCGGCGATGTCCGTCATCGCGAACACCGGCGCCAGGCCGCCGCGCACGGCGAGATAGCGCGGCTCCCATACCGGATCGAATTTTTGTTTGAAGCTGCGCAGCCCGCGGAAGTTGTAGAAGCGCTCGCCGCGCTCGAACGCGAACCGCGCGACGCGGTGCCAGGGCGGTGCGAGCGGATGCGTCACCATGCCCGACATCGGCGCCATCCCGAGGCCGAAGCGCTGATAGCCGCGCGCCTGGAAATCGAGCATCACTTTCGTGAACAGAAAGTCCATCGTCCCGGGCGGCGCATTGCTCACGTGGCGCATGAGGTCCACCGTCGCCTCGATGTGCTGCTCCGTATGCATGAGCGTGGCGAACGCAATGATGCGGCCTTGATGGCGCACGACCGCGACGCAATTGCGCGCGACGTACTGGGCATCGAAGTAGCCGAGCGAGAAGCCCTTCTCGCGAGCCTGCTGCGCCTGCAGCCAGGCGTCGGACACGCGGCGCAGCTCGTCGATGTGCGCATGCGCGCCTTGCGGATTCAGCATCTCGAACGTGAGGCCTTCGCGCTCGGCGCGATTCACGCTTTGGCGCAGATTGGCGCGCTTCGCGCCCTTGAGGCTGAACTCCGGCAGCGGCACGTGCGCGTCCTCGCCCAGCTTGATCGCGCGTAGCCCGGCGTCGAGATACAACGGCAGCGCCTGCGGGCGCACCTGATAGAACGCGACGCGCCCGCCGTGAGCGTTCGCCAGCTCGATGAAGCGCCAGATGAGCTCGGACCACTCCTGCATCGGACCGACCGGATCGAACAAGGCGATCCACGACCGCCCGCGCTTGCCGTACATCAGGAACGACCGGCCCGATTGCGAGAACAGCAGCGACTTGTCGCCCGTCGCGACGAGGCAGGCGTCCGCCGATGCCTGTTGCCGCACGATGTCATTGGCGCGCGCCAGCTCATCGGGCGTCGGACGATGCGGCCGCCCGCCCGGCGCGCGCAGCAATTGATGAAGCGCCACGACGATCGCGACGATCATCGCGCCAACGAGCGCCCGCAGCGAACGCGGGGCATGGCCATTGAACTCGAACTGCCACCAGACCTCGCGCGCGTATTCGACGTCGCGATAGACGAAAAACAGAATCCATACGCAGGCCGCGAGCACGAGCACGATCGACAGCCACCAGCCGGGCTCGAGCGATACCGCAAACAACGTGGAGGGCCGATCGAACTGCTTGCGCGAGATGTACAGGAGCACGGCGAGCGTGCCGAGAAACAGCGATTCGGATACCGCAATGCCTTTCGGGATCGCGAGAATCGCCGCGACGATCGACAACAGCAGCGCGGCCCACCATGCGGCGTCGAGCCTGCTCAGGAGTCCGCGCGCGACGAACAGCATCGCGATGCCGGCGACGCTGCCGATGAAATGCGCCGCTTCGACGAGCGGCAGCGGCACATGGAGCTCGAGCAGATCGGAAGCATCCTTGGTCGCGGGCGTAACGCCGGAAACCAGCAGCACGACACCGCCGACGAGCGTCAACGCAGCGAGCAGCGCGGGCGAGAGCTTCACGGCCGCGCGCGCCACAGGCGCCGCCACGCCTTCGCGCAGCTCGTAGCGGCCGAGAATGACCGTCGCGAGCACGAGCGGCAGGAGGTAGTAGATGATGCGATAGAGCACCAGCGCGCCCGCAATCTGCCCGACCGGCGCACGCCCGGCATACGCAAACAGAATCGTCGCCTCGAACACGCCGATGCCGCCCGGCACATGGCTGATCATGCCGAGCACGATCCCGCACACGTAGAACACGGCAAACGTGCCGACATCCACGGCATTCGCCGGCAGCAGCACCCAAAGCGCGGCCGCCGAGGCGGCGAGATCGAGCGCGGAAATGATCAGCTGCCGTACCGCGAGCGACGCGGGCGGCAAGGTCAGCGTCCAGCGTTGGAACAGGCGCAGCTCGCGTCGTCGAACACAGGTGATCAAGAACAGCGCGACAGCCGCCAGCGTCGCGACCGAAATCGCGCGCAGCAGCCCCGCCGGCAGATGCGCGAGCGAAGCGACGTCACCCGCGCCCACCAACAGCGCGACCGCGCCGCAGGTCGTCAGCCCGATCCCGAATGCCAGCGCATTGAAGGCGATCAATGCAGTGATCTTCGACGGCTCGACGCCGGCCGCCATGTACAAACGCATGCGCACCGCGGCGCCAGTGAGCACGCCGACGCCGATCGTGTTGCCGAGCGCGTACGCAACGAACGAGATGAACAGCACCGAACCGCGCTTCACGGTCGCGCCGATGTAGCGCAGCGCCGAGGTGTCATATCCGCTCAGCGCGAGAAAGCTGAGCGCGGTCGCGAGGAGCGACAGGAACAGCTGCTGCGAAGGCGTGTTATGGATTGCCGCGACGATCTGCCCGTACCGGACGGTGCCGAGCACGTCCCGAAGCGCATGCAGCACCACGCCCGCAAGCAACAGCGCCGCGGCCCCGATGATCCAAGGACGCACGGTCGTCCAGAGCGTTGCGCCCTGGCCCGGCACGTCAGTCGTTACGGGTCGGTCCTTCATCGACACAGCACACCATTCTGCGAGTGCCCATAGTGCGCCACCATTAAGGCCTCGCAATGTCCGCGCGTTCCTGCCGCACCCGCGTCGCCCTTCTTCGCAGCACATCGAGCAAGTCGCGCTGCGCCTGGGTCGGACGCCAATGGATGCGCGTCGTCAGGCTGATCGCACGCGTCACCCGGCCTTGCGGATGCGGGAGTGCGGCGAGCAGCCCGACCGCAAGATCGTAGTGAATCTGATGGACGGACAGCAGCATCACGCGATCGCTCTCGAGCAGCAGCGAGCGCGCGGCCACGAGCGAATTGCACTCGATCGTCGATTGCGGCGTCGGCACGCCGGCATCGCGAAACAGCGTGTCGAAGCGCTCGTGCAGCGGCGACTCGCGGCGCGGCTCGATCCACGAGAACTTCGCGAGCGAGCGCACCGTCACGCGCCTTTGCCGCAGCAACGGATGGCCGGCCCTCACGACGATCGCGAGCTCGTCGTCGAACAGATGCTCCTGGACGAGATCCTTGAACATGAGCGGATCGCGCCGCGCGCCGATCAGAAAGTCGGCAGTGCCGCTGCGCAGCTCGGCGACGAGGTTGTCGTACGAGCCTTCGAGAATCGCAACGGCATGGCGGGGATGCTCGTGCGTGAACTCGATCAGCGCCGGGGGCAGGAGAAAGCTCTGCGCGAGCGGCATGGCGCCGATGACGGTGCGTCCGCCTTCGCCGCCGCCGAACGGCGCGAGCTCCGCGCGCGCTTGCTCGATCTCGGCGAAGGCGAGCTTCGCGCCGCGTGCAAGCCGCTCCGCCTCGCGCGTCGGTTGCACGCCGAAGCTCGTCCGCTCGAACAGCGGCAGACCGAGCAGGCGTTCGAGCTCGCGTGCGGCACGATGCACGGTCGGCTGCGATACGCCCGCCGCGCGCGCCGCCTGACTGAAGCTGCCCTGCTCGACGACGGCGACGAGCGCCTTGAGCTGCGCCGTCGTCATCGCGCGCTCGATCCGCGCGAGGTGCGGCGCAGCCTCCCGCGGCGTGCTGCGGATCGTATCGACGATCGCCTCCCGCAAATGATCCATCGCGCGCTCGATGCGCTCGATGAACAGCCGGCCGGCCGGCGTCGGCGCCACACCGGCATTGCTTCGATTGAATAGCGATGCGCCGAAGGCGCGCTCCAATGCGGCGATCGCCTGCGTGATCGCAGGCTGGGAAAGCGCGATTTTCCGCGCCGCAGCGCTGATCGTGCGCTGGCGGCCGACCTCGCGGGCGACCTGCAGGTGCCTGATGTTGATTTCCATGGGATTAGCAATCTCTTATAGGCTGCATGGAATTTCAATTGGCCATGGGGGAAGCGCCGGCGCAGAATCGGTCGCCTCATCAAAGGGGGCGTGTGATGTCGGTCGTCGTGCAGAACATTCGCCGTGTCGAGCGGCGCGTCGTCGATGAATTCGCGAGCTTCGGGGTGGCCACCGTGCACGAGGCGCAAGGCCGGACCGGCCTCCTCGCCCCCTACATGCGCCCGATCTATGCCGGCGCCCGCATCGCAGGCACGGCGGTGACGGTCAGCGTCGCGCCCTGCGACAACTGGATGATCCACGTCGCCGTCGAGCAATGCCGCGAAGGCGACATCCTCGTCGTCGCGCCGACGTCCTATTCGGACGCGGGCTATTTCGGCGAGCTGCTCGCCTGCTCGCTCATGGCGCGCGGCGTGCGCGGCCTCATCATCGATGCCGGCGTGCGCGACGTGCGCGACCTCACGCAGATCGGCTTCCCGGTCTGGTCGAAGGCCGTGTATGCGCAAGGCACCGTGAAAGAAACGCTCGGCAGCGTGAACGTTCCCGTCGTCTGTGCCGGCGCGCTCATTCATCCGGGCGATCTGATCCTCGCGGACGACGACGGCGTCTGCGTCGTGCCGCGCAAGCAAGCGGAAGCCGTGCTCAAGGCCTCGGCCGCGCGCGAAGAGAAGGAAGCGAAGACGCGCGAGCGCCTGAAGGCGGGCGAGCTCGGGCTCGACATCTACAAGATGCGGGAAAGGTTGGCCGAGCGCGGCTTGAAGTATGTTGATCAGGCGGCGGACGCGGATTGAGGCTGAAATGCTGCTGGGCGCTGAGCTGCTGGCCAGAAAAGAAAGAGATGTGACATGACGACACCCGCACCGCGCCTCTCTAGCCAGCAGCCCAGAGCCCAGCAGCCCTTCGGCCGAGGCACATGCCGATGCTGAGGGCGATCCCCTGCACCCTCATGCGCGGCGGCACGTCGAAGGGCCTGTACTTCGACGCGAAAGACCTGCCCGCCGACCGCGAAACGCGCGATCGCGTGTTGCTCGCGGCGATGGGCTCGCCGGACGTGCGTCAGATCGACGGCGTCGGCGGCGCGCATCCGCTCACGAGCAAGGTCGCGGTGATCAGCCGCTCGCAGCGCGATGACGCGGACGTCGACTACTTGTTCCTGCAGGTCGTCGTGGACAAGTCCGAGGTCAGCGACAGCCAGAACTGCGGCAACATTCTCGCGGGCGTCGGACCCTGGGCGATCGAGAACGGCTTCGTGAAGGCGCAGGACGGCGTCACGCCCGTGCGCATTCACATGGTGAATACGGGCAGCATCGCCGTCGCCTACGTGCAAACGCCGCAGGGCCTCGTCGAATACGAGGGCGAAGCGCGCATCGATGGCGTTCCCGGCACGGCGGCGCCGATCCCCACCGATTTTCTGGATGTCGCAGGCTCGAGCTGCGGCGCGCTGCTGCCGACGGGCGCGGCGGTGGATGTCGTCGACGGCATCGAAGTCACCTGCATCGACAACGGCATGCCTGTCGTCATTTTGCGGGCGGCGGATTTCGGCAAGACGGGCGAGGAGCCGCCCGAAGCGCTCGAAGCGGATGCCGAACTGAAGGCGCGCGTCGAAAAAATCCGTCTCGCGCTCGGCCCGCGCATGAACCTGGGCGACGTGACGAAAAAGACGGTGCCGAAGATGACGCTCGTTTCGCCTGCGAAACACGGCGGCATCATCTCGACACGCACGTTCATCCCGCATCGGGTGCACGAGGCAATCGGCGTGCTCGGCGCCGTGAGCGTTGCGACGGCCTGCGTGCTGCCTGGATCGGTCGCAGCGAAGGTCGCCGGCGTCACCGATCCGAATAGCGTGAAGCAGCTCGATGTCGAGCATCCGACGGGATTCTTCACCGTCGACATGGACGTGGCGATCGAAGGCGGCGAGCTGAAGGTCCGGCGCTCGGCACTGCTGCGCACCGCGCGCAAATTGATGAGCGGTCAGGTGTTCGTGCCGGGCCGCGTATGGAGCGGCGCATGACGAGCGTGCGTGTGGCGCTCATCGGCTTTGGCGAAGTGGGACAGACGCTCGCCGCGGATCTGACGCGCGCGGGCGTCGATCAGATCAGCGCGTGGGACGTTCTGTTCGCGAATCCCGCGAGCATTTCCAGCAAGGGCCTGGCAGGCACGCGCGTGCAGGCGGCCGCCGACGCGGCGAGCGCGGTGCGCGACGCACAGCTCGTGATCAGCGCGGTGACCGCGGAGCAGGATGCGAACGCCGCGCGATCCGTCGCGGGCGGCTTGCGGCCCGGAATGTTTTACCTGGATCTGAATTCCGTCTCGCCGGAGATGAAGCGCGAGGTCGCCGGCCTCGTCGATGCAACCGGCGCCCGCTATGTCGAAGGCGCGGTGATGTCGCCGATCGGGCCGAAGCGCATCGCAAGCCCGATCCTGCTCGGCGGCGCGCATGCCGAAGATTTTCTGAAGCTCGCCGGGCCGCTCGGCTTCACCGGCGCGAGCGTGTTCGCGCGCGAGGTCGGCCGCGCGTCCGCCGCGAAGATGTGCCGCTCCGTGATGGTGAAGGGCATGGAAGCGCTGCTCACGGAATCATTGCTCGCAGCGCGCAGGCATGGCGTCGAGGAGACGGTGCTCGCGTCGCTCAAGGATCTGTTTCCCGCCGCCGATTGGCGCAAGCTCGCGCAGTACATGATTTCGCGGTCGCTGCTGCACGGTAAGCGGCGCGCGGAAGAGATGCGCGAGGTCGCGCAGACGGTTGCGAACGCCGGCCTCACGCCGCACATGAGCGCTGCCTGCGCGGAACGGCAGGAGTGGGCGGCGCAGTTTCGGGAGGGTGCGGAGGCCGAGACGCTGGAGCAGATGTTGGATTTTGTGCTGGGGCGTGGGCCCTCATCCTGACTAACGCTAGCAAGCTCTTCAATATGATCATCGACTGTCACGGCCACTACACCACCGCGCCCGCCGCGCAACAGAAGTTTCGCGACGCGCAGATTGCGAAGACGAAGGATCCGACGCTGCCGGATCCGCAGCAGGCGCACATCAGCGACGACGAGATCCGCGAGAGCATCGAAAAGAATCAGCTGCGCTTGCAGCGCGAGCGCGGCGCGGACCTCACGATCTTCTCGCCGCGCGCCTCCGCGATGGGACATCACATCGGCGATGAAGCCGTATCCACGGCTTGGACGCGCGCGAGCAACGATCTCGTGAAGCGCGTCGTCGATCTGTATCCGGAGAACTTCATCGGCGTCTGCCAGCTGCCGCAATCCCCGGGCGCGCCGATCAAGAACTCGATCCATGAGCTCGAGCGCTGCGTGAACGAGCTCGGCTTCATCGGCTGCAACCTGAATCCCGATCCGTCGGGCGGCCATTGGAAATCCCCGCCGCTCACCGACAAGCACTGGTATCCGTTCTACGAAAAGATGGTCGAGCTAGACGTGCCGGCGATGATTCACGTCTCGGCCTCGTGCAACCCGAACTTCCACGCGACCGGGGCGCATTACATCAACGCGGACACGACCGCGTTCATGCAGTTCATCGAAGGCGATCTGTTCAAGGATTTTCCGACGCTGCGCTTCATCATCCCGCACGGGGGCGGCGCGGTGCCGTATCACTGGGGCCGCTATCGCGGGCTCGCGGACATGCTGAAGCGTCCGCCGCTCAAAGAGCACGTCATGAAGAACGTGTACTTCGACACCTGCGTGTATCACCAGCCGGGCATCGACCTGCTCGTCGAGGTGATCGACATCGAGAACATCCTGTTCGGCTCGGAAATGGTCGGCGCGGTGCGCGGCATCGATCCGGAAACGGGACACTACTTCGATGACACCAAGCGCTACATCGACAAGCTCGCGATCAGCGCCGAGGACAAGCATCGGATCTATGAGCTGAACGCACGCCGCGTGTATCCGCGGCTCGATCAGGCATTGAAGGCGCGCGGCCTATGAGCAAGTTTCAGATGGATGCGAATTGGCTGTGCTGGCAGGCGAATCCGAGCAAGCCGACGTTCAAGCTGCCGCCAGGCGCGGTGGACGCGCATTGCCATGTGTTCGGGCCGGGAGACGTGTTTCCGTTTGCGCCCGAGCGCAAGTACACGCCCTGCGATGCTTCCAAGGAGCAGCTGTGGGCATTGCGTGACTTCCTCGGCTTCGAGCGCAATGTCATCGTGCAGGCGACGTGTCACGGCGCGGACAATCGCGCGCTCGTCGATGCGCTTCGACATTCGAACGGCCGCGCGCGCGGCGTCGCGACCGTCAAAGCCGATGTCAGCGACGTTGAGCTGCAGGAGCTCGATGCTGCGGGCGTACGCGGCGTGCGCTTCAACTTCGTCAAGCGCCTCGTCGACACGACGCCGCCCGATGTGTTGATGTCGATCGCGAAGCGCATCGCGCCGCTCGGCTGGCATGTCGTCATCTATTTCGAAGCGCAGGATCTTCCGGAGCTGTACGACTTCTTTACCGCTCTGCCGACGACCGTCGTCGTCGATCACATGGGCCGGCCCGATGTCGGCAAGCCCGTGGACGGCCCGGAATTCAGTCTGTTCGTGCAGCTCATGCGCGAGCACGAGAATTTCTGGTCGAAGGTGAGCTGTCCCGAGCGGCTGTCGAAGGTCGGCCCGCCGTTCTACGAGGACGTCGTGCCGTTTGCGCGCAAGCTCGTGGAGACATTTCCGGACCGCGTGCTGTTCGGCACCGACTGGCCGCATCCGAACATGAAATCGCACATGCCGGACGACGGCCTGCTCGTGGATTACGCGGCGAGGATCGCGACAACCCCTGAGCTGCAGCGCAAGCTGCTCGTCGAGAATCCGGAGCGGCTGTACTGGGCGAGGTGAGTATGGGTGGATTTTTTGATGCTGATGAGTGGTTGAAGCTGAAGGGCCGCTGGGCGCTGGGCTGCTGGCCAGAGACGGCAGGCGCACGCGCTGCATCAGCATCTCTTTTCTGGCCGAGAGCCCAGCGCCCAGCAGCCCTTCACTTGATCTCGTGACCGACAGCCCGAGTATTCCAACCATGGCCCTCGACAAGCCCTACTCCAACATTCCCGGCACGACGATCTTCGATGCCGACCAATCGCGGCGCGGCTATTGGCTGAATCAGTTTGCGATGTCGCTGATGAAGGCCGAGAACCGCGAGCGCTTCAAGGCGAACGAGCGCGCGTATCTCGATGAATGGAAGATGAGCGAGGACCAGAAACAAGCGGTGCTCGCGCGCGATTACAACAGGATGATCGCGCTCGGCGGCAACATCTATTTCCTCGCGAAGATTTTCGCGACCGACGGCAAGAGCTTTCAGTACGCCGCCGCGCTGATGACGGGCATGTCGCAGGAGGATTACGTGAAGATGATGTTGAGCGGCGGACGCTCACCAGAAAGTAACAGCGGCGGGCGCTCGCCAGAAAACAACAGCGGCGGACGCTCACCCGACGGCAGCGTCACCGGAGAGAAATCGAATGGCTAGGATCACCGCAGGCGTTGCGACCTCGCATGTCCCCGCGATCGGCGCTGCGCTCGACCTGGGCAAGACCCAGGAGGCGTACTGGGCGCCGCTGTTCAAGGGCTACGAATTCTCGAAGCAATGGATGGCCGCGAACACGCCCGATGTCGTGTTTCTCGTCTACAACGATCACGCGACGGCCTTCAGTCTCGATTTCATTCCGACGTTCGCGATCGGCTGCGCCGAGGAATTTCAGCCGGCCGATGAAGGCTGGGGCCCGCGGCCGGTGCCCGTCGTGAAGGGACACCCCGAGCTTGCGGCGCACATCGCGCAGTCGGTGATCCAGAGCGATTTCGATCTGACGATCGTCAACAGGATGGACGTCGATCATGGCTTGACCGTGCCGCTCTCGCTCATGTTCGGGCAGCCGCAGGAATGGCCGTGCAAGGTGATTCCGTTCGCCGTGAACGTCGTGCAATACCCGCCGCCCTCCGGCATGCGCTGCTATCAGCTGGGCAAGGCGATTCGCCGCGCGATCGATTCGTTCGATGCGGGCCTGAACGTGCAGATCTGGGGCACGGGCGGCATGAGCCATCAGCTGCAGGGCCCGCGCGCGGGCCTCATCAACAAGGAGTTCGACAACCGCTTCCTCGATCGCATCGTCAACGAGCCTGACGAGCTTGCGAAGGTGCCGCACATCGATTACGTGCGCGAAGCCGGCTCCGAAGGCATCGAGCTGGTCATGTGGCTGATCATGCGCGGCGCGCTCGATGCGAAGGTCAGGCAAGTACATCGTTTCTATCACGTGCCCGCGTCGAACACGGCGGTGGGACATCTGATCCTGGAGAATTCATGAAAGTCATCCTTGCCGGCGCCGGCGCCTTCGGCCAGAAGCATCTCGACGCCATCAAGCAGATCGGCGGCATCGAAGTCGTCTCACTCGTCGGCCGCGAGCTCGACTCGACGCAAGCCGCGGCCCAGAAGTACGGCGTCAAGCACGCGACGACGTCGCTCGCCGATGCGCTGGCGCAGCCCGGCGTTCAGGCGGCGATTCTCTGCACGCCGACCCAGATTCACGCGGAGCAGGCCATTCAGTGCATGAAGGCCGGCAAGCACGTGCAGGTGGAAATCCCGCTCGCCGACAGCTGGAAGGACGCGCAAGCGGTGGACAAGGTGCAGAAGGAGACGGGGCTCGTGTGCATGGTCGGTCACACGCGCCGCTTCAATCCCTCGCATCAGTGGATTCACAAGCGCATCAAGGCCGGCGAGCTGAACATCCAGCAGATGGACGTGCAGACGTACTTCTTCCGCCGCACGAACATGAACGCGCTCGGCCAGCCGCGCTCCTGGACGGATCATCTGCTGTGGCATCACGCCGCGCACACGGTCGATCTGTTCCGCTATCAGACGGGCGACGACATCGTCATCGCCAATGCGATCGAAGGGCCGAAGCACCCCGAGCTCGGCATCGCGATGGACATGTCGATTCAGTTGAAGACGAGCCGGGGCGCGATCTGCACGCTGTCGCTCTCGTTCAACAACGACGGGCCGCTCGGCACGTTCTTCCGCTACATCTGCGACAACGGCACGTACATCGCGCGCTACGACGATCTCGTCGACGGCAAGGAGAACAAGATCGACGTCTCGAAGGTCGATGTGTCGATGAACGGCATCGAGCTGCAGGATCGCGAGTTCTTCGCGGCGATTCGCGAAGGCCGCGAGCCGAATGCGAGCGTCGCGCAGGTGCTGCCGTGTTATCGGACGCTGGATCAGCTGGAGCAGGCTTTGGCGCGGTAGGAAATAGAAGGGCTGTTGGGCGCTGGGCTGCTGGCCAGAGAAGAAGGTGATGATCTGGTCTTTTCTGGCCGGAAGCCCAGCGCCCGGCAGCCCTTCACTCACATCCGGCACCCTGTAGAAACTCCCCCACATGAATTCCCGCTCCCTCGGTCCTTTCTCCGTCGCCGAAATCGGCTTCGGTTGCATGAACCTGAGCCACGCCTACGCCGCGCCGCCGCCTGTGGAAGAGGCGAAGAAGGTGCTGCTGCGCGCGCTCGATCTGGGCATGACTCACTTCGATACGGCCGCGCTCTACGGCTTCGGCGCGAACGAAACCCTGGTCGGCGAGACGTTGGCGCCGCATCGCAATCGCTTCGTGCTCGCGAGCAAATGCGGCATGACGGGCGTGAACGGACAACGCGTGATCGATGGGCGCCCTGAGACGCTGCTGCGCACTTGCGATGAGGCGCTGCGGCGACTGCGCACCGACGTCATCGATCTCTATTACCTGCATCGCTGGGACAAGAAGGTTCCGATCGAGGACAGCGTCGGCGCGCTCGCAACGCTGGTGCAGGCGGGCAAGATTCGCGCGATCGGCTTGTCGGAAGTGTCGGCGGCGACGTTGCGCAAGGCGCATGCGGTGCATCCGATCACCGCGATTCAAAGCGAGTATTCGTTGTGGTCGCGCAATCCGGAGATTGCGCTGTTCGATGCATGTGAACAGCTTGGTGTCGCGTTCGTCGCATTCTCACCGCTCGGGCGCGGGTTTCTCGCCGGCGGCGTCACGGATCCGTCGACGCTCTACGCGAAAGATATCCGCCGCGGCATGCCGCGCTTTCAGGAGCCGAATTTCGCGGCGAACGTGCGACTGCTCGAGGGGCTGCGCAAGCTCGCAGGCGAAATCGGCGCGACGCCCGCTCAGGTGGCGCTCGCGTGGGTGCTGCGGAAGCGGCCGTTCATCGTGCCGATCATCGGCACGACGAGCATCGCGCATCTGGAGGAGGATATCGGCGCGGCACGCATCGAGCTTTCGGCAGCGACCATCGACGCGCTCGATGACTTGATCAATGAAAACACCGTCGCGGGCAAGCGCTATCCGCCTGCGACTCAGGTCGAGATCGATACCGAAGAATTCTGATCACCTCTCCCGAAGGGAGAGGTCGCGCGACAGCGCGGAACGCACGCTTCGCGTGCTGCCCACGCACCCCAGCCCTCTCCCTTCGGGAGAGGGAGAGGACGCTCAGCGTTCTTCGGCCCAGGCGATTCGCTCGTGCGCGAGCGAGATTTCATCGACGGTCAGGTAGCCGTCTTCGTTCGTGTCCATGGTCGCGAACATCGTCACCGCGCCGGCCGCATGTTCTCGCGCAGTCACAACGCCGTCGCTGTCCGTATCTATCAGCTCCACTTTCTCGACCGATGACAGCGCGCGTGGTCTTGCGCCGCGCTCCTCGGCGTAGCTCGCATCGACTGACTTGAGCGGCTCCTGCGCTTCATCCATCTCCGCGGCCGTGACGCGATTGTCCTGGTTCCCATCCATGCTCTGAAACATCTGCTGCGCGACGTCCGTGTACTCTGCGATGGAAATCTTGCCGTCCTGATTCGCATCCATCGCGCGCATCTCGGCTTTCACCGCGGCGTGCAAGTAGTCTCTATTGGGATCGCCCGCGAGTGCGGTGCCGGCGAGCGCCGCTGCAGTCGCGACCGCCAGCACCGCTTCCGAAGTGATTGGCACGACGCGCCTACTTGTGCCGCATGCCTCTGCCCGCGGTCGCGCGCCCGGTTGGGCGCGGCGGCGGCGTTTGCGCTTCGACGGCTTCGCGCGTGCCGTCCGTGTACGTCGGACCTTGGCGATCCTCTCCCGGCGCCGGTTTGCCTTCGAGCGGCTTCAGCGCCTTCGCCTTCGCGAGATCGATTCCCGCGCCCTGCGCGACTCGCGTGCCGTAGTCCGGATCGCAATGCCAGAAGTGCCACACCATTCGCAGCTGAATGGGTTCCGGACATTGCTTCAGATCGTCGACGAGATTCTGGATCAGTTCGTTGCGCTCCCAGTCCTCGAACGTGCGATAGCGCTCGCCGGCCTGCTTGTAGTCGTCCGCAGTTTTGGTCGTCTGATAGCGGCCGAGGTGGCCTTCGACCCACTGGTGGTAGTCGCTTCCGGAACGCGGAGCCTCGCTCAAGCCGCCCATCGAGCTCGGCTCGTAATTCACATGAGGATTTTCGCCGCCGTCATCGATGAAGTACGTCATCTGTCCGTCGCGCTGATTGGTCTTCGCGGTCGTCGCCGGCGCGTTCACCGGCAATTGCAGGTAGTTCGGGCCGACTCGATAGCGCTGCGTATCCGAGTACGACAGCGTGCGGCCCTGCAGCATCTTGTCGTCGGAAAAATCGATGCCGTCGACGAGCACGCCGGTGCCGAACGCCGCCTGCTCGGTTTCGGCGAACACGTTCGACGGATTGCGGTCGAGCACGAGCCTGCCGACGGGCAGCAGCGGGAATTGATCTTCCGGCCAGCGCTTCGTGTCATCCAGCGGATCGAAGTCGAGCTCCGGATGCTCACCATCGGCCATCACCTGCACGGCCATCTCCCATTCGGGAAAATCGCCGCGCTCGATTGCATCGTAGAGATCGCGCGTCGCGTGACCGACATCGCGGGCTTGAATTTCCGCCGCCTGCTGGCTGGTGAGATTCTTGACGCCGAGCTTCGGCTCGAACGAGAACTTGCACAGCACCGCCTCGCCGCGCTCGTTCACGAGCTTGTAGGTGTTCACGCTCGAGCCCTGCATGTGGCGATAGTCCGCCGGAATGCCCCACGGGCTCTTGATCCAGGTCACCATGTGCAGCGCTTCCGGATGCAGCGACACGAAATCGTAGAAGCGCCACGGCTCCTGCCGGTTCGTGACCGGATCGGGCTTGAAGGCGTGAATCATGTCGGGAAACTTGATCGCATCCCGAATGAAAAAGATCTTGAGATTGTTGCCGACGAGATCCCAATTGCCGTCGACGGTCTTGAACTTGATCGCGAAGCCGCGCGGATCGCGCGCCGTTTCGGGCGATTCCTTGCCGCCGATCACGGTGGAGAAGCGCAGGAACACGGGCGTACGAACACCCGCTTGCGTCAGCACCTTCGCACGCGTGTATTTCGACGCGAGCTCGTTGCCGATCTTGCCGTAGGCTTCGAAGTAGCCATGCGCGGCGGTGCCCCGCGCATGCACGACGCGCTCGGGAATGCGCTCGCGATCGAAATGCGTGATCTTTTCGATGAACTGGTAGTTCTCGAGCGTCGCGGGGCCGCGCTCACCGACGGAGCGCAGACTCTGATTGTCGGCGACAGGATGGCCTTGGCGGGTCGTCAGCGTACGGCGTTCGTCGGTCATGGGAGCTCTCCTTCGAATCACGCGATGCGTGCACTCGATCAAGAGCAACCGCGCCCGCGCGCTCGCTGTTCCGAGGCGAGCGCTCCCCGCTTACGTATTGATATTCGCGGTGCGCTTCCAGTGATGAAACTGAAACGTGCCGACGATGCCTTGGAAATAGAACCACAGAAAGACGAGCGTCATCGGCAGCCCGGCTGCGGAGCCCGCATCCACCCACATCACGATCTTGTTCAAGAGGAAGAAGGCCAGCAGCAGGATCGCGCAGGTGCGGCTTTTTCTGAACACTCCGAAGGCGAGCCCCGCGACCACGGCGGCATCGAGCAGCGCCCAGGCATCGATGCCCATGACGGATGTGCCTGCGAGCGAGATGACGACGAAAATCAGCGTCAGCGCGACGGACACGAGCCCCGCGATCCAGGCGCTCTTGATCTTTTTCGCAATCTCCTCGGGAACCTCCAGCGGAGGCTCAACGAGATCGACATTTGCCGCCGGCGGCTGATAGGGATTGGTCGACATTCACGCCTCCTCGTGCACATGCTCATGCCGAGCGCTGCAGCCGTGCGCCATTCTTGGTATTCGATGCGGAGCTGTCTTGCGGTGCCGGCGGTGCTTCTAGCGCTGCTTCTACTCGCCGCGGCGACATCATGCAGCGCCCGTTGTCGTGAACTCAAGCGCTCTCGAGCTCCGCGATCGCGGAAGATCACGCCGCTTCGCGGTCAGTGCACGACATATTCCGCGAGCTCCTCTCTCACATGGCGGCCTTCGTGAGCGAGCTTCTGCAGCATCGCCTTGAGCCGCACTGAATCGAGCTTGTCGATCGATTGCTTGATGAGATCGCGCGCGAGATCGATGAGCGTCGCGTAGTCCGGACCCGAAGCGACATCGCCCTCGGCCTCATCCATCGCGATGACGGCGCAATGCAGGATGGCTTCGGCCGTCATGAGCCGGCTGCGTTCGTCCTCGATCGTGTAGGTGAGCGACTCGTAAGCGCTCGCGGCGTCCGTTGCGTTGGCATCCGCGCCGAGCCCGACGCCCCTGGTAGGCGAGCTCGCGGCGCCGGCTTTTTTGCATCCATGGTTTGACCCCCGGTTGTCACTCCTTGCCGTTCTGGCGACGACAGTAGCTGTGTTTATATTCAGAGTCCAGTCCGGCGCAAGGGGGCTTGTCCCGCGGCAAGGAAGGGTGCTCGAGGGTTTCTTTTGGGGAATCGAAGCGCCAGCTTGCAGTGCTGCGCGAGAGCGGCCGCGCTGACGCGCGACCGCTTCTCAACGAAGGTGTCTGAGGATCAAGAGCTCGTGTTCGGCGACAAGGCGTCGTAAACGAGCTTCACGGACTCGGAGCGGAAATTGACCGCACCCGGGCCGGCGCCGCCGCGGCGCTGGATCATGCCGATGTAGAACAGATCGTTCGTTGGATCGATCCAGAACCAAGTGCCGGCGATACCGAACCACGAGAACGTGCCCTTGCCTTGCGGCGTCTTCGCCGCCACGGGGTCATAGACGACCGCGAAATCCAAACCGAAGCCCGAGCCCGAGCTGCCGCCCGTCGCGGAATTGCCGTCGAAGCCGACGCGCAGATCGCCGATATGATTCTGTGTCATCAGCGCGACCGTCTCGGGCTTCAGGATCTTTGCCCCGTCGAGCGTGCCCTTGTTGAGCAGCATCTGCGCGAAGCGCGCGTAGTCGTGAATCGACGAGACGAGGCCCCCGCCGCCGGACTCGACGTGATCGGCCTTGAAGAAATCGCGCCCCGGCGGATCGGGCATCGGCGTGAGCTTGCCCGCTTTGCGATCCCACTGGTACACGGTCGCGACGCGCGGCTGCTCGGCCGGCGTGACGAAGAACGTGGTGTCGTTCATCGACAGCGGCTTCAAGATGTTCTGTTGCAAGTACTCGCCGAATTTCTTGCCCGAGAGGCGTTCGACGATCGCGCCCTGAATATCGACCGCGATCGAATACGACCAGCGCGTGCCGGGCTGATCGATCAGCGGCAGCTTCGCGACCGTGTCGATCAGCGCCCCGAGATCCGGTTTGCCGAGCGGATTCTCCTTCACGAACATCTGATCGACGGGATGGACCTGCGACAGACCGTAGCCGAAGCCCGCGGTGTGGGTCATGAGCTCCTTCATCGTCGGCGCGCGGTTCGCGGGCGCAAGGCCCGCTTCCTTGCTCTTCAGCACCTTGAGATTCGCGAACTCCGGAATGAACTTCGTGACCGGATCGTCGAGCTTCCACAAGCCTTTTTCATACAGCTGCATCATCGCGACGCCCGTGATCGGCTTGGTCATCGAGTAGATGCGGAACAGGGATTTCTCGGTCATCGGCTTGCCGGTTTCATACGCTTGCACGCCGTGAGCGGTGAATTGCGCGACCTGTCCATGACGCGCGAGCAGCGTCACGATGCCGGAGACTTCGCCTTTGTCGACCGCTTCCTTCATGCGCGCATCGAGCTTCGCGAGCCCGGCGGGGTCGAACCCCGTCTTCGCGAGCGCGACATCCGACATCGTCGGCCAGGCGCCGCCATGACTCGCGGACGGCGCGGTGCTCGGGCTCGAGCATGCGGCGACGAGCGCGGCGGTCAGGACCAGCAACCAGCTCTTCGAGCGCGCGGGCTCCACGCGTTGGCGCAGTGCTTGAATCATCGGAAAGCCTCTTTATGTACGGTCGCAGTCACGGCTGCGGGGCCGCGAGTATCGCGCACCGTGGCGGCGGGCTCGGGATAAGAAACTTGAAGATTTCGAGAGCCGGAAACGCGCGCACCGCCGTCGTCCCGACGCAAGTCGGGACGGCCAATGGCACGCAACCGAGCTCCGTCGTCCCGACGAGGGGGGTTCGCTCAGTCGGGAGCCTTGCTCGATGCGCGCTCGCCCTCGACGGGCTCGGGATTGCGGATGAAGCCGAAGACCTGCGGCAGCTCCGCCGCATCCACGCGAACCACCGGCAGCCGATCCTGCCCGAGCGCCAGCACCGCGGCCGTTTCACTTTGCGAAGGCAGATCCAGGAGCGCGGCCAGCGCCTCCTCATCGAGCGAGTCATCCCCGATGCACAGACGCTCCACGACCCACGCGAGATCGCCGCCGTCGATTTCTCCGAGCCCATGCTCTGTCGCGAGCGACAGCGTGCCTGCTTCGTCGATGATCGCTCGCGTCGGCCGCGCGACGCGCAGCCCGTTGTGAGTGACGAACCCATCGGACTCGCGCCGTAGCACGAACGGCGCATAGTCCAATGCCATGTAGCCGCGCTGCGGACCGTTCTGAAAATACCAGCGCCCGTACGCGTCGACGCCATAGTTCTGATCGATCGCCGCGACGATGTGCGGATGCGAGATCGGCTCGCCTTGCACGAGCCAGCGCCCGCGGCGATCGAGCCGCAGCCAGCCGAACAACGCCGGAACGTTCGGCCAGCGCTGCATCGCTTTCAACACCCATGGCTGCATGTCTAGCGCTCCTTGCGAAATTCGAGGCCCGCGCGCGAGTCCTGCGGGCCGTTGAGCACCTCGAGCGCGAGCGAGCGCGACAATCGGTAGCGCAGCGTCAGCACTTCGCCGGGCTCGAACAACCCGACGCCATAGCTCAAATACAATCGCGGCGACAGATATTGCCCCACGGTGAGCGCCGCACCGCCGATCGCTTCGCTCTCCTGAATGCCGAGCTCGCTCACGCCGAGCCGCCGACCGACATTCTTCGCCAGCAGGCCACCCGCCGCGGTGCCGAGCGATCGTGCCGCCGTTTGCAGCGCATCGCCCTCCTCCGCATTGCCCTGACCGACCTCGTTCAGCGGCTTGCCGGTGACGATATACGCGAGCGCATCCGACTGGCCCATCGGCGGCTCGGAAAAGATCGTGATCTGCGGATTTTGCGCCGAGCCCGACACCTGCAGGCCCGCGGTCACGCTGTCTTCCTTGACCTCGCGCACGGCGACGATGCTCAAGCGCGGATTGTCGAGCGGTGTGCCGGCGAACAGCAGCTGGCCCTGGCGGATGGTGAGATCCTGACCGTACGCTTTGTACGTGCCCTCGATGCGCACTTCACCCGAGCCCGTCGTCGGTGTGCCCGGCCGCTCTTCCACATCGAGCTGTCCGAGCACGCGCGCATTCAATCCGAAGCCTGCGAGCGTCACCTTGTCGCCGAGCACCACTCTGATGTTCGCGGTCAGCGGCGTCGCCGCGACCTGCTCCTGTTCCTGCTGCACTCCCGCATCCACGATGACGACGTCGGGCGACATTCCTTGCGTGCTCTGAGTGCGCGGCAGCTTAGAGATATCGATCGCGGCCCGCGGGATCCTCACCGAACCGGTCAGTTGCATGCGGTCCGGCTGCCGCTCGAATTTCAGATCGGGATCGATGATGACGTTCGCGCTCGGAATGTCCGCGGCCTGAAACTCTCTGCCGGAAAGATTCACGTGGACCGTGCCCTGCGTCGTCGCCTCGCCTTCGAACTGGACGCGGCCCGGACCCGATGCGATGCCGCCGGCAATCTTGAATCGATCCGTCGCGGCCGGGGTCACGCTCACATTGCCGTTGCGCAGCTTCAATCCCACCGCCGGAATGTCGGTGGCGAGATCACTGAGCCGGAACTCACCGCCGATCTGAGGATCATCGAGCGTGCCACCGACGCTCGCGCGCAGATCGGCGCGGCCTTGCACATTCGCAAGCTGCGGCGCGAACAGCTCGATCACGCGCAGGCTCGGCAGGCTTGCGGACACTTCGCCGTCGACATTCGTCACGGGCTCGGCGAGGCCGCGCACGGAAACCTGGCCGTTCAGCGACCCGGTGTCGTTCAGGCGCGCGCCGAGCTGCGCGCGCGCGTCGGCGCCGTCGAGCTCGGCGGAAAGGTTCAAGTCGGCGTAGCTCAACAGCACTTCAGGCTCGACGTCCGCGCCTTCGTATTGCCGGCTGATGCGGCCGCTCGCCGAGTGGATATTCGCGTTGCCCTTGAACACGCCGTCCGCCGTGCTCTCGACGTTGCCCTCGCCCGCAAGCGCGCCCTCGAAATGCAGCGGCATCGACGGCGGCGCAAACGTGTTCGCAAGGCCGAGCGGCACGTTCTGCAGCGTATAGCTCGCATGCATCACGCCGTTCGCCGCGCGATCGCCTTGCAGGCACAGTCGAATGTCGCGGTCGGCGAAGCACGCCTGCGACATTTGTACGAGGTCCGGCGAATACGCGACCTTCACGGGCTCCTGCAAGGTGAGCCTCGCTGCGTCCTTCACGTCGAACATGAGCCGTTGAATCGTGCCCGACCAGGACGCGCCGTCGAGCGCGCCTTCGACGAAGAACGCTGTCGCGAGCGGCTGGCCTGTTGCGGTGAGCTCGAGCGTGTGATGTTTCATGTCGCCATCGACCTGCGTACGCACCGTCGCGAACTCGAATCCGCTCGCCGCGATCTGCGTCGCTTCGAGCGTCGCCGTGCCGGACGGCTCCTTCGGTCGATCGACATTCCAGCGCAACGCGAGACTGTCGGCCTGCAACGTCGTGCCGAGACGCAAGGCGCTGCCGTTCATCTGACCTGCGATGTTGAGATCGGGCCAGCGGCCCTTCGCAGTGATGCGGCCATGCAGCTCGCCTGACGCATCGGGCAGCCAGTCGTTCATCGTCGGCACCTCGATGGTCGCAACCGCATCCGTCATCTCGCCGCCGCGGCCGGTGAGCTGCACGCGGCTCTTGCCCGAGGTCAGATCGAGGTCGCCGGAGACGATCATGCCCGGCGACAGCGCGAGATCGACGCGGCCGCCAAGATCGCGATTGCGCAGACGGCCGCGCAGATCGTTCACGACGAGCGTGCCTTGCGGTCCCGCCTCCGGCAGCGAGCCTTTGGTCACGAGATCGAAATCGAGCTGGCCGGCCCATTCGGCCGCGAACGCGCCCGGATCGAACTGCCGCGCCTGGGCGCGCAGCGACCAGGCGATCTGCGGCTGCAAATCGACGGCGCCGTCGAGCGAGAACCGACCGGGCTGTTGCACGATCTCGAGCTGCTCCACTTGCACGCGCTGCGGCGTGCCTTGGAGCTTCAGCTCGAGGTTCGCGAGGCGCTTCTCAGGTCCCACGCTCAGCGTGCCGGTGGCTCGATAGCTTTCCGCGCCGCCGTCGAAATCGACATTGCCGCGCGTGAACAGCTCTTGACCTGCGAGCGATGCGGGCACGACGACATCCGACCAGCGCAGATTCAGCTTCGCGGTGAGCGGTTCTTGCGCGGTGCGCACCGTGCCTTGCGCGGCGATGTTGCCGCCGCCGAGCTTGACGAGCGCATCGAGGTCGAGCGCTTGCGCACCATTGACGACATGCGCGCGCTCGATCTGGATCGTCTCGTGATTCACTTCCAGCGATCCCGCGATCGTGGCTTCGCGCAGCGAGCCCGAGCCGTTCAAGCTTGCCCCGAGGCTTTGCAGCGAAGAATCGGGCAGCAGCTCCTCACGCGGATCGAACGCCGGCGCATCGAGCGTGAACTTCCACGGCATGTTCTCGACCTGCTGCAGCTCCGCGGTCAGCTTCGCATCGAGCGGCGCAGTGAGGCTCACGAGCACGTTCGTGATTGCTTCGCGTCCCGTCGCTTCGAGCGATCCTGCGAATTCGCGCTCGCCCGCCTGCCAACGAAAGCGCCCGCGCCCCTGGCCTTCGAAGTAGCGCGCCTGGCGCACGTCGGCCTGGAAATGAACTTCGCCTTGCGGCGATTGCACGTCGAGCTGGCGGACGGCGATCGCCGAGCCGACCCACTGCCCGGCGAATGCCGCCGAATCGATCGTGATGAGCGGCTCGTTCGCAGCAGTGCGATCGGCCGCATTCGCATCTTCCGGCGGCTTGGCGCTCACGATTCGCGCAGCGCGCAGCGTGAAGCGATCGACGATGACGTCGATCGGCGCTTCGAGCGTGAACGGCTGGTTGTCCTTCGGCTCGGGCTCACGCTCGGTCGGCTCGCCCAACGTCACATCGAGGTTGCGCAGCTCGGCCGTCGTGACGTGCACGGTCATGCCGAACAGCTCGCGCAGCGCGACATCGACATGGATGCTTCCGGCCGCGACATCGAGGCCGCTCTTCGGGTCTTTATAAGTGAGGTTCGTGAGCGTGAGCGGGCCTGCGAGCGTGCCCTCGACGCGCTCGACCTGAAGCGCGTTGTCCAGAATGCCGCTCGCGCGCGCGAGCGCCCAACGCGTGCCCGAATTCGTGTTCAAGATCCAAAGGACGCCGCCCGCAATCAGCGCAACGAGCGCGAGCAGCACGATGCCGATCCAGCCATACCAGCGCAGCTTCATAGATCGGGCCCGATGACGATGTGAAAGCGGATCGTGTCGCTCAGATCGCTGACGACGGGCACGCCGACGTCGAGACGAACGATGCCGACCGGAGAGCGCCAGCGAACGCCGACGCCGGCGCCGACGTTCAGATTGAATTCCGAGCTGTAGGCATCGCCCGCATCGACGAACACGGCCGCGCCCCAGTTCGGCACGAAGTAGTACTCGTACTCGACGCTCGCGACCGTGAGGTATTTGCCGCCGATCACGCCGCCCGCCGCGTTCACCTCGCCGATCTCCTGATAGTCGAAGCCGCGCACCGACCGATCGCCGCCCGCGAAGAAGCGCAGCTCGGGCGGCAGCGCATCGAAGTCGCTGACCATCATCGCGCCGAGCGCCGCGCGCATGATCAGGCGCGATTGCTTGGAGGCGGGCCGGACCCATTTGGCTTCCGCGCGCGCCTGCACGAAGCTCGTATCGGACAACAAGGTCTCGGCCGCGAATCTCAGGCCGTACAAGAGCGAAATACCGCGCGTGGGGAACAACAGATCGTCGGCGCGTTTGCGCGCGATCGATGTGTCCGCATACAGGAGATTCGTCGCGCGCTGCTCGTCGGCGATCGTGAAGTCGCCGTTCAAGTATTGCAGCCCGAGCGTGCGCGTGAAGCCGTGCCATTCATCCCGCACCTCGGAGGCGCTGGCGCGCGCCATCCGCGAACGGCTGCTCTCGGTTTGCTCGTCGCGATAGCCGATGCCGAAGCTGTAATTGCGCTGCTGCAAGCCCGGCCGCGGAATGCGATAGAACGCGCTGTATTCCTCCAGGCGCTGCGAATACGCAAGCTGGCCGCCAGCCTTGTGGCCGCGCTGATTCAGCCAGCGCCGCTCCATGCCGACACGAGCGCCCGGGCCGGTGTCGGTGCTCACGTATGCGCCCGCGGTATAGATCGTGCGCTTTGCAGGAACGAGGAGCGTATCGATCGGCACTCGTCCGTCGGCCTTGTGCGCAAGATCGGGCTGGACGGAAACGCTCGAAAAGTAATCGGCATCGACGAGCCGCTGCTGCAGCGTGAGCAGATCATCGATCGAGTAGTACGCATCGGGCTCCCACGGCACGTAGCGCCGCAGAAATTCTTCGGGAAACTGCACCTCGCTGAATGTCACGTCGCCGAATCGATAGCGCTCGCCGCTCGTCCATTTGAGATCGATTGCAGCGGTGTTCGCGGACTTCAGCACCTCGACCCGATGGCGCTCCAGGTTCGCATCGAAGAAGCCGTTCGCCTGCAGCAGATTGGTGAGGTTCGATTTGCTGCCTTCGTAGATGCCGTGCTCGAGGCGCTCGCCGACTTTCGGTCGAAACGTCTCGATCGCGTGCTCGATCGCGGGCAGCTTCGCCGCATCGCCGTCGACGACGACGCTCGAGCTCGCGATGTGCACCGGCTCGCCGAGCGTCACTTTGAACGTGGCGCGGTATTCGCCTTCCTTTTCCCCGGCCGCGAGATCGCCCTCGACCTGCGCGTGGTAATAGCCGTACGGCTGCAGGGCGAGGCGAATCTCATCGTCCGCTTTCGCGAACAGTCGATTCACCTGGCTCGTCGACAGCGGCCGCTCGGCGTACTGCTGCATTTCCAGATTGTTGCGCGCCGCCGCCTGCAGCTCTTCGTTCAGGCCTTCGAATCGGATCGTGACGCGCGCGGCAGAAATTTGAGTACACAGCAGCAGCGAAACGGCAAGGGCAATACGAAGACGCTGCTGGGATCTTTCCATCATCGAGCAATGCGGAAGCGGCCAAGGGGTTCCGCACGTTTTACCGCACGTGCTGCTTCACGTTCCAGCTTACGTCTTACCCTCGGCCGCCTTCGGATCGCAGAGCGCGCGCCGCTCTCGGCGCCGCTGCTTCAGATCGTCGACCAGAACGCTTCGATTTTTTTCCGCGTCGCTGCGTCGAGCAGCTCGCCGCGTCCGGCGCGCTGGTTGTCTTCGAGATGCGTGAGCTTCGTCGTGCCCGGGATCACCGCCGTGATCGCCGGATGCGAAACGTTGTACTTGAGCATCAGCTGCGCCCAGCTCGTGACGCCGATCTCCGGCGCCCATGCGGGCAGCGGCTTGCCCGCAAGGCTCGACAGCACGTTGCCGCGACGGCCGCCGAGCGGCACGTTGTTCAGCACGGCGACGCCTTTGTCGAGCGCGAGCGGCAGGATTTCATCGGCCGCACTGCGATTGTCGATCGAGTAATCCACCTGAATGAAATCGAGCGGCAGCGTGTCGAGCGCCTGTTTCATCTGCGGATACTGATCATCGGTCGAGGTCGTCACGCCGATGTAGCGAAGCTTGCCGGCCTGCTTCCATTGCACGAGGCGCGGAAACAAGGTGTCGAGCGCGTGGAAGTTGTGGATCTGCAGCAAGTCGATCTTGTTCGTCTGCAGACGCTCGAAGGCCGCTTGCAGCTCGCCATCGCCCGGCGCGATCGGGCCGCGAATCGGCAGCTTCGTCGCGAGAAAGATCTGGTCGCGATTGCCGAGCTCTTTCAGGAAGCGGCCGATGACGACCTCGGATTCACCATACCCGCGCGCCGTATCGATGACCTTCGCGCCGAGCGCCGGAAACTGCTGCAAGACCTCGCGGCGCGCCGCGAGCTCCTGAGGATCGGTCACGCCGAACGCATTCGTGCCGAGCCCGATGACCGGCAGCCGCTCGCCGGTTTTGGGAATGGGCTTCGTGATCAGCGGCAGCGCGGCGGAATCGGCCGCCCACGCGAGGGGACCGCCGATGGCAATGCCGCCGCCGGCCATCGCGCTGCGCTCGATGAAGGTGCGGCGCGACATGCGCGCGTCGTACAGGGAGCTCATCGGTCACCTCGTTTGCTTGTTGTAGAGATGAGAACTTCAGAGCGTTGCAGGCCGTCAGGGTTCCCCGGGACTCGACTGTAAATCTTGCAGCACCGGCTTCTCATGACGATGCAACAGCGCCGTGATGCGGGCGTCCTTCTCCGCCCACAGCCCGTTGATCCAGCTCTGGAACAGCTCCCGAAACGGCGTGCTGTTCTGATAGTCGCCGCCGACGAGCTCGTACGGAATCGGCAGCTCGCGAATGTGCACGCGAATTTCCGCGATGCGATCCGCGAACAGGTCCGCGATCGTCGGGATGCCGGCGGGATAGACGATCGTTACATCGAGGATCGAATGCATGGCATCACCCATCGCATCGAGCACGAACGCGACGCCGCCTGCCTTCGGCTTCAAGAGATGGCGATACGGCGAACCTTGCGCGAGGTGCTTCTCGGGCGTGAAGCGCGTGCCTTCGACGAAATTGATGAGCGACACGGGAATGCCGCGAAATTTCTCGCACGCGCGCCGTGTCGCTTCGATGTCGCGGCCCGCGAGCTCCGGTCGGCGTGCGATCTTCTCGCGCGAGTAGCGCTTCA
>Ga0164243_10003193_pt1 | contig 26433 bp, 24 predicted proteins | sample OricompcompostOP_FD_108781 | JGI IMG/M metagenome (GOLD analysis project Ga0164243, IMG submission 108781) | Organic Plus compost microbial communities from Emeryville, California, USA - Original compost - Organic plus compost (OP) | ecosystem: Engineered > Solid waste > Mixed feedstock >...
GCGGTCGGTCATTCGCCTTCCCTCATGATTTCGATATCGACATCGAAATCATGATGATCGCCTGCGCGCCGGTTGTCCACGGGTCGGCGGGATAGCCGTCCGGGCGGATCCGCGACGGCCCGGTGTCGCGCCAGGCCGGGCCGTCGCCCGCGGCTACCGGTACCGCGCGGCGAGCGCCTGGAGGGCCGGGACGGCGGCGATCTTGTCGGGGTCCAGGTGGTCCCAGAGGATGCCCGGCGGACGGGACGGGTGGCCGGGGCGGCGCACGTCGTCGGGGGTGACGATCATGTCGACGCGGAAGTCGTGCGCGGTCTCCGGCAGCGGCTCGTCGTCGACCACTTGGAGCGGGTGCACGGTGGTCGCGATGGCCGTCTCGGCGTCCACCAGCCCGGCCTCGGTGAGCAGCCCGAACTCCAGGTCGGAGAAGCCGCCGCCCTTGCCGATCCGGGTGCCCTCCGGACTGGTGGCCACCGTCCCGCAGACGACCAGATCGACGTGCGGCAATTCATCGATTCCGACCGGGATGCCGTACTGCCCCGCGCCCTTGATCGAGGCGGCCTTACGCGGCGCGACCGGAATGCGTGCCGGGTCCAGCAGAAGGAACGGCCGGTCCTCGGTCAGCCGCGGCACCGCCATGTACACCCGCTTACCCTCGGCCAGCGCCCGCGCCCGCACGGGAAGCTGCGGCGAGTCCGGATTGACCTTCAGCACCTGCGCGCCATCCCACTCCGAGGTTCCCGCCAGCCGCTCGGCCGCCCGCTCGGCCCCCACGAAGTTCGGAATCCGCCCATGCGCCCCGGGAAACCGCGAGGCCCCTTCGTGCTTGAGCAGGTCCCAGACCCGCTCCCGCACCTCGCCCTTCGCCCGTTCCGCATCCGCCGGCTCCACATCCCCAACCCTAGAGCCGCCCACCGCCCCGGCGGCGCCGCCGCACGCCTGCGACAACGGGCCCCACCAGCGGCCGTCGCGCCGCACGCCGACATGCCCGCGCATTGCGAGGCCCGCCTCGTACTCGCCCGCACCTTCACCCCGCGCCTCGCGCTGTGCCCCCGCGCCTCATGCCTCGCTCACCGCGCCCCGCGTGGTGAAAGGCCTCGCTCCGCGTCCCCGCGCTTCCGCGCGAAAAGGCCTCGCTTCGCGAGACTGATTTTCTGCGCGTGGACCGTGTGCCTGGTTGGGCGCCGTTTGCGAAGTGCGGGCAGGGTGCGGGGCGGGATCTTGTGCAGATTCCTGGCACGGGGGCGTTGTGGTACTTCCAGGGTGCCGAGCGGAAGATCACGCGCTTCGCGTTACCCCGCGCGGGGTTGATGCCCGCCGCAGGCGACGCCTTGAACCCTGGATGTACAACAACGCCCCCGTGCCTGGAATCTGCACACGGCGAAAGTGCAGAGTCTTGGCCACGCCGTCGCGGTACCGCCAGGATTCAAAGCGTCGCCCGCGGCGGGCACCCAGGCTGTGCCGCGCAAACGGCGACCCGCCAGTAACGGCGACCCACCGCGCAAATAAATCAGTCTCGCGAAGCGAGGCCTTTTCACGCGCGAGGGCGGGCCGCGAGGGCGGGGCCGCGAGGGCGGGGCCGCGAGGGCGCGAGAGTGCGAGAGCCCGGGGCGCGCGAGCGAGGGCGCAGGGCCGCGGTAGCGAGGTCTTTCGTCGGGCCGGGTGTGTGGGCTCGTGAAGGGAGGGCTTCGCCGCGTGGGCGGGCTTGCCGGTTCGCCTGCGGGCCCGTTCTCCCTAGTGAGTGCGCGGTGTTCCTTGATGGGCCAGCAAGAGCCAGCCGCTCGGCTCGCGTACCCAGACCTGCAGGCCCGTGGCCTGGATGTACGCCTCCTCGGGTGGTTCGATGCGGATCGCGTAGTCGCCGGTGACGATCGCGACGTCGCCGAGGACGCGGATGTTCAGGTCGCCGCGTTCCACCGTGCGCGGGGTGCCGGCGACGCTGGTGGCGATGTAGGCCTCCTTGCCCTCCAGGACGCCGGTGGAGTGCAGGTAGTGGAGGTCGTCGCTGAGGACCGCGGCCAGCGCCGCCGCGTCGCCCTCGGCGATCGCCTGGCAGCGCCGCTCCTCGGCCGCGCGCACCTCCCGCGCCGTCATCGCGCGGCCGCCCGTACGTGCGACGGGCCGAGGTCGGCGACGGACCGTACGCCGAGGAGCGTCAGCGCGACCTCGATCTCCTCGCGCAGGATGTCCAGTACGTGCTCGACGCCGCGCTGCCCGGCGACCGCGAGGCCGTAGACGTACGGACGGCCGATCATCACCGCGTCGGCGCCGAGCGCCAGCGCCTTCACCACGTCCGTGCCGCGGCGTACTCCGCCGTCCAGGATGACCTCGGCGCGGTCGCCCACCGCCTCGGCGATCGGGACCAGCGCGTCGAGCGTCGGCACGGCGTGGTCGAGCTGGCGGCCGCCGTGGTTGGACACCACCACGCCGTCGAGCCCCATGGCGGCGGCGCGCTCGGCGTCCTCGGCGCGCAGCACGCCCTTGAGGTACACGCGGCCCTGCCAGTTGTCGCGCATCCAGGCGAGGTCGTCCCAGTTCAGGCTGGACTGCATCAGGTGGCGTTCCTGGATCTCGATGGACGCCAGGGCGTCGCTGACCGTGCCGCCCTCCACCAGGTTGCGGCCGCCGACCCGCTGGTGCACCAGCACGTCGTACGTCCAGCGCGGGTGCCGGGCGAAGTTCAGCGCGCGGCGCGGCGTGAGCACCGGCGGGATGCCCATGCCTTCGCGGCGCTCGCCCTCGCGGTTGCCCCGGACCGGGACGTCGACGGTGACGAACAGCGTGCGGTGCCCGGCCGCCCAGGCGCGGCGCATCAGCTCCGCCGCGACCCCGCCGGACCCCGGATACAGCTGGAACACGTGCTCCCGCCGCGCCGCCCGCGCCACCTCCTCGACCGACCACGAGGACGAGGTGCTGAGCACGTACGCCGTGCCGCGCCGCTCGGCCGCGCGGGTCGCCTCGATGTCACCGCTCCAGTGCGACAGCCCGGTGAACCCGGTGGGCGCGAGCAGCACCGGCATCGAGAGGGTCAGGCCCGCGACCGTCGTCCTCAGGTCGTGCGTGTCGTGCCCGGTGAGCACGCTCGGCGCCAGCCACCAGCGGTCGTACGCCGCCCGGTTGCCCTCGACGGCGCGCAGGTCGTCGGCGCCGCCCTCCACGTACGTGCGCACCATCCGCGGCAGCCGGCGCAGCGCCGCGCGCCGGTAGTCCTCCACGCTGATCAGCCGCTCCGGCGCGCGCAGCCGGCAGTCGAACCCGAACGCCTTCATCAGGCCTCCACCTCCCCGTACGCCGCCGCGGCCCGCTCGTACGCCTCCCGGATGCGCGCGATGCCCGACCCGTCTCCGGACGCCTCGGCCGCCGCCCGCTCGCGCAGCGCCGCCAGCACCGCCTCCAGATGCGCCCGCGGTACGACGGCCACGCCGTCGGCGTCGCCGACGACCACGTCACCGGGCCGGACGACGACGCCGCCGCAGCTCACCGGCACGTTCAGCTCGCCGAGCTCGCGCTTGCCGGGGGAGTAGGCGCTGACGCCGCGCCCGCACACCGGGAACCCGGACGCGGCGATCTCCTCCACGTCGCGCCACGCGCCGTCGATGACCAGCCCGGCCAGGCCGCGGGCGATGGCCGGCTGGAGCATGGTGTGCCCGCCGCCGCAGCTCGCCGTGTGCCCGCGCCAGTCGACGACCAGCACCGTGCCGGGCAGCGCCCGGCCGAGCCCGGCGTGCACGGCCCAGTTGTCGCCGGGCGGCGCCTTGACGGTGAGCGCGACGCCGACGAGGCGGCGCATCGGCGCGTACAGCGGCCGGATCGCCGGATCCATGGTGTACAGCCGGCCGACGGCGTCGCTGACGTCGGTCGCCGGCGTGCCCGCGAAGACGTCGAGGACGGCCTGGCCGACGGGGGAGGGGGCGCGGCCGCCGGCGGGCGGCACGACGGCCGCGTGCCCGAGCCGGCCGCCGGGTTCCTGGGGATCGGGGGTGCTCACCACTGCCTCTCGCGCTCCTTCGTCGTGTGTGGTCCGGTCCGGGCATGGCGCATCGAGCGCGGATAACATAACATGTTATCCGGCAACCGACCACGAAGCCGCCAGGAGGGCAGATGACGATCACGACCCCCGCCGGGGCCCCGCCGGAGGTGGCGGCGCGCATCCCCGTCGTCGACGTTGACGTGCACCCGACGGTGCACGTCACCGACCGGGCGATCACCGAACGGCTCAGCCGCCGCTGGGTGGATCACCTCGAGCTGATCGGGCTGCGCAACACGTCCACCGAGGCGTCGATCGTGCCGCAGCGCAAGTTCACCCACCGGCTCGACGCCATCGACCCGAGCGGCCGCCCGGCGGTGATCCCGGGCTTCACCCGCAAGCAGCTCATCGAGGAGTACGACATGAGCGGCGTCGTGCTCGGCGACGCCAGCGCGCTGAACCTCACAAAGGGCAACACGAACTTCCCCGCCCAGCTCGGCGTGGAGCTGTGCCGGGCCTACAACGACGCGCACCGCGACGTGTGGCTGGCCGACGACCCGCGGTTCTACTCCTCCATCAACGTGCTGGTCGAGGATCCGGCCGAGGCGGTGAAGGAGATCGCCCGCTGCCGCGAGGGGGAGTTCGGCGACCGGTTCGTGCAGGTGCTGATCGAGCCGCGCAGCGAGTACGCCATCGGCCATCCGAAGTACTGGCCGATCTTCGAGGCCTGCGAGGCGTACGGGCTGCCGCTGGGCTTCCACACCTCGCCCGGCCGGCGCATGACGGCGTGCGGCACGGTGAACTTCTACTTCGAGTGGCACACCGGCTTCCCGCTGCGCAACTACACGCTGGCGTCCAGCCTGATCTTCGAGGGCGCCTTCGACCGGTTCCCCGGGCTGCGCATCGCGCTGATCGAGCAGGCGTGGTCGTGGGCGGTGCCGTTCATGTGGCGGCTCGACCATTCCTGGAAGATGCTGCGCGCCGAGGTGCCGCACCTGGAGCGCAGGCCGTCGGAGTACCTGGCCGAGCACTTCTGGTTCGCCACGCAGCCGATGGAGGAGCCGGAGCACCTTGAGGAGTTCGCCCCGTTGCTGGAGATGTTCCACGAGGGGTTCGGCACGGACAAGCTGATGTTCTCCTCCGACTACCCGCACTGGGACTCCGACTCGCCGTACGAGGCGGTGCCCGCGTACCTGCCGGAGGCCACCCGGCGGCGGATCCTCGGAGAGAACGCCGCGGAGCTGTACCGCATCCCGCTGCTGCCGGGAACGGGCATCCGGGCCGCGTGAGCGCGCGGGGCGGCGGCCGGCCGGTAGCGTAAGGGCGCGATGAAGACCGCTGCCGAACCGCCGCCGCCCGTCGCCGCCCCGCCCGAGTCCGGGTACGGCAAGGCGGGCGACCGGGTGACCGCCGCCGTCCGCGAGCTGATCGCCAGCGGCGGCCTGCAACCCGGCGAGCACCTGCGCCAGGACGTGCTCGCCGCGCGCCTCGGCACCACCCGCGTACCGGTCCGCGAGGCGTTCAAGACGCTGGTCGCCGAGGGCCTGCTGGTGCACCGCCCCAACCAGGGCCACTACGTCGCCAAGCTGACCAGCGGTGAGCTGGCCGAGATCTGCTGGCTGCGCGACACGTGCGAGAACCGCCTGGCCCAGACCGTGGAGTGGCCGGACGACGAGGCCCTGGAGGCGCTCGGCGCGATCAACGATGCCATGCGCCGCATCCGCAGCCCGGCGTATGAGATCGTCGCCGCCGACCGGCGGTTCCACGAGAAGCTGTGGGCGCTGTCGCCGCTGCGCATCGTGGCGCAGGAGGCCCGGCGCACCTGGGCGCTGATCCAGCCGTACCGCTCGTTCATGAGCTACGAACCGGCCACCGTGGACCGCATGCACCGCGAACACGCGGCCATCACCGCGGCCCTGCGCGCGCGGGACCTGGACGGCTACGCCGACGCGGTCCGCGTCCACCAGGAACACGTGTACCGGGTGGTCGAGGACCTCGCCGAACGCGAGCGCGCCCAGGCCCACTAGGGCGTCCACCGGCTCAGAGCCGGTACCAGGCCCGCGCCGTCTCGGCCATCACCTTCGGCCGCATGCCCTCGGGCAGTACGGACAGGAACTCGGCGATGTCGTCGTCGTGCCGGTGCGGGTAGTCGGTGGCGAACATCAGCAGGTCATCGGTGCCCAGCCACTCGATGATCTTCTTCATCTGGGCCGGCGACCCGGCGTCGATCGGCGCCACGGAGAACCGGAAGTGCTCGCGGATCAGGTCCATCGGCGGCCGGTCCACCCACGGGATCTCCCGCCGCAGCCCCTTCCACTCCTTGTTCATCCGCCAGCCCCAGGTGGGGATCCAGGAGAAGCCGCACTCGAACATCGCGACGCGCAGCGTCGGGAACTTCTTCAGCACGCCCTCGGCGATCATCGAGATCAGCTGCCCGGCGTAGACCTGTGTCTCGGCCGCGTACTCCTCCACGTACCAGGACGGGAACCCGCTGGTCGACGGCGCGCCGTCCGCGGTGCCGCCCCAGTGCAGGCCGAGCACCAGGTCGTTGCGGGTGACGGCCTCGTAGATCGGGTGGTAGACGCGCTGCCCGTACAGCTGCTCGGACCGTACGGGCAGCAGCACCTGCACGAACCCGGGGTGCCCGCCGACCCGGTCGATCTCGCGGGCGGCCGCCTCCGGGTCGCGGGCCGGCACGACCAGCGACCCGGCGAGCCGCGGGTCCTTGTCCAGCCACTCGTCGATCAGCCAGTCGTTGACCGCGCTGGCGACCGCGGCCGCCCAGTCCGGGTGCCGCAGCGAGTCGATCGCGTAGTAGCAGTTCAGGACGGCCCGCTCGACGTCCCACGGATCCAGGATGTGCGAACGCAGCGCGGCCAGGCTGGACGCGGGCGGCGCGCCGTCCAGCCGCCAGGCGTCCCGCGCGGTGGTGGGCGCGTTCGGCGGGTACGCGGTGTTCAGCCCGGACGGCCCGGACCAGCCGCGCTCGCGCGCCCACTGCACCCACACCTGGTCCTGGTAGCGGAACAGCGTCTCCAGCGACGGGACGTTGGCGTGCACGTCCGCGTCGATCACCTTGCCGGGCCACAGCCGCGCCCGCGTGGTGTCCTCGAGCAGTGCGGTCGTCATCGGTTCCTCTTTCCGGTGTGCACGATCACGTAGTCGCCCTCGACCGACACGGCGTACGTCTCGGCCTTGTACGGGCCGGGCAGCCGTTCCACCTCCACGGGGAAGGTGCGGGCGCGGATCTTCTTCGGGTCGAAGTAGCTCTGGCCGGTGCGGACGTCGAACTCCCAGCCGTGCAGCGGGCACGTGAGGAACTTGCGCCCCTCGTCCAGCCGTACGTCACCGGGCCCGTCGGAGGTGACGAGCCCGATGACGTCCCCGTGGCACAGCGGCCCGGCCATGTGCGGGCAGCGGTGCAGGAAGGCGAAGTACTCGCCGTCGATGTTGAACACGCCGACCTGGCGGCCGTCCAGCTCGACGATCATCCGCTCCCCGGGCGGCAGGTCGTCGGTACGGGCCACCACGTGCCGGCGGTCGCGCCGCGCGGGCGCCTGGTCGGACGGTGCCGTCATGGTCGTCGCTTCTCCTTCGCTCGGGGCTTCAGGCGTCGCGCAGCTTCGCGCGGTTGGTCTCCGGCGCCACGAACGCGGCGACGGAGCTGACCAGGCAGATGGCGAGCATGAACAGCGCCACGTACCGGTAGTTGGGCGCGCCGCCGGCGGAGGCCAGCAGCGAGGCGGACAGCAGCGGGCCGAAGCCGCCGCCGACCGCCCCGGCGATCTGGTAGCCCAGCGAGGCGCCGGTGTAGCGGGTGCCGGTGGTGAACAGCTCGGCGAGGAACGCGCCCATCGGCCCGTACATGGCGGCGTGCACCACGAACGTGAGGATGCAGGCCAGCAGGATCAGCGGCCACGCGCCGGAGTTGAACGCGGCGAACAGCGGGAACGCGCTCAGCCCGAGCACCAGGCCGCCCCAGTAGTAGATGCGCCGCCGGCCGAACCGGTCGGACATCATGCCGAACAGCGGCAGCGCGGCCAGCTCGATGACGTTGGCGATGGTCTGCGCGCCCAGCACCTTCGACTCGTCCATGCCCAGCTCCGTGCCGTACGCGGCGGCGAACGTGATGAACACGGCGCTGGCCGAGAACGGCCCGATCACCAGCACCACGCCGAGCACGACGTTGCGCCAGTCGTTGCGGAAGATCTCCAGCAGCGGCGGCCGGCGCCGCTCGGTCTCCTTCATCTCCTTGCGGCGCTTCTCGAACACCGGGCTCTCCGGCACGCCGAGCCGCACCCACAGGCCGACGCCGACCAGCACGAACGAGGCCAGGAACGGCAGCCGCCAGCCCCAGGAGACCAGGTCGTCCTCCGGCAGCAGCGCCAGCAGCGCGAACACCGCGCTGGACAGCGTCACGCCGGTCGGCACGCCCATCATGCCGACGCTGCCCCAAAGGCCGCGGCGCTTGCCGGGGGAGTGCTCGATGGCCATCAGCACGCCGCCGCCCCACTCGCCGCCGGCCGCCAGGCCCTGCACGACGCGGGCGGTGACCAGCAGGACCGGTGCCCACACGCCGATCTGCGCGTACGTGGGCAGCACGCCGACGAGCATGGTGCTCAGGCCCATCAGGATGATGCTGAGCACCAGCATCTTCTTGCGGCCGATCCGGTCGCCGAAGTGCCCGGCGATGACGCCGCCGAGCGGCCGGGCCAGGAAGCCGCCGGCCAGCGTGCCGAACGACGCCAGCGTCCCGGCCAGCGAGCTGACCTCGGGGAAGAACAGGCGGTTGAAGATGATCGCCGCCGCCGTGCCGTAGATGTAGAAGTCGAACCATTCGATGACCGTGCCGATGTACGTCGACACGAGCACCCGGCGCCGCGACGCCGTTCCGTGACCCTGGTCCTGGGCCGGGCCGTCATGTGCTTCGGCGGGAAGTACCACGCCACACCTCTTGGGGGATCGGGGGAAAAAGGGGTGTCAGGGGGCGACCTCGACGATCGCGTGGACGGGGCAGTCGGCGATGGCCCGGCGGACCTTGGCTTCGTCTTCGGGGGGCACGGTGCCGTCGCCGGTCTCGGCGGCGTAGCCCCAGTCGTCGAGCTCGAACGCGTCGGGGGCGTGCCCCGCGCACGTGCCGAACCCGTCGCACACGGCGGCGTTGACCTTGACCTTCACAGATGTCCTCCCGGGAGTGATTCGTCGGGTACGGCGAAGCGCGTGCGGCCGTCGGGGACGGGGAACGCCGCGCAGCGGGGGCAGGGGGCGCCGAGGTGGGCCTCGACGTCGGCGGGGAAACCGCCCAGCAGGGTGGCGGCCAGCGCGGCGGCGCCGTCGAGGGTGCCGCAGGCGCCGCGGCCGGGCAGCGAGGTGGACCACTTCTCCAGGCGGGCCAGCCGGTCGGCGGTCGCGGTGCCGCGGCTGAGGCCGGTCAGCACGTCGCTCATTGCGGCGGTGCCGCGGATGCAGGAGCCGCACTGACCGGCGTTCTCGGCGGCGAAGTACGCCATGACGTCGGCGGCCGCCGCGACCGGGCAGTCCGCGTCGCCGAGCACCACGATCGCGCCGCAGCCCAGGCCGCTGCCGTGCGCGCGCAGCGCGTCCGGGTCCAGCGGCACGTCGCGTACGGCCGGGCCGGCCAGGCCGGCGAAGAAGCCGCCCATCAGGTAGCCGCGGGCGTCCGGATCGGCGCCGGTCAGCGCGTCCAGCGCGGCGCCGAGCGTGATTCCGTACGGGACCTCGTACAGGCCCGGGCGCGGGACCGACCCGGAGACGGTGAGCAGGAAGGTGTCGGCCGGGTGCCCGGCGGCGACCAGCGCGATATGCGCGAGGGTCTCGACGTTGCACACCGCGGTCGGGCGGCCGCCGACGCCCTGCTCGTACGGGCGCGGCGGCTTGTCCAGCGGCTTGGCCGGCCCGCCGTCGATGGCGCGGACGACGGCGGTCTCCTCGCCGGCCACGTACGCGGGGGAGACCTCGCGGAGCGTCACCGGCACCGGGACCCCGTCGAGGTCGCGCAGCGCCCGCTCGACGGACTCGGCCGCGGCCGGGTCGGACACGTACACGTACGCTCCGGCCGCGCCGACAGCCTCGGCGGCGCGCAGCAGCCCGTCCAGCACGAGCCGCGGCCGGTGCCGCAGCAGCCAGCGGTCCTTGGCCGACGCCGGCTCGCCCTCCTCGCCGTTGGCGACGACGTACCGCGGCGCCGGGCCCGCGGCGACCGCGCGCAGCTTGCGCGCGGTGGGGAACGCCGCGCCGCCGCGGCCGCGCAGCCCGGCCCGCTCGACCGCGCCGAGCAGGTCCGCGCCGCGCGGCCCGCCGGGCCCGGGCGGCGCGTCGGCGCCCAGCAGCCGGGGCGCGATGCCCGGGTGGGCGCGCACGGCCAGGGACGCCGGTCGGTACGTGTCGGTCATCGATGCGGCCCCCTGGACAGCGCCTCAGTGATCATATATTTTCCGAGCAATCTATATACGATGCTGCGAGATTAAATATGGCAGCCCGGCGGATGTCAATGGTCGAGAGGCGGCACAAGTGACACAGGTCCCCACGGTCCGCGGTCCGGTCGACGCGAGCGCGCTCGGCGCGACGCTCATGCACGAGCACGTGTTCGTGCGCAATCCCGAGCTCGAGGCGAACTACCCGTTCCCCGAGTGGGACGAGGAGGCGATGCTGGCCACCGCGCGGGCCGGCCTGACCGAGCTGGCGGGCAAGGGCATCGCCACGTTCGTCGACCTCACCGTCCTGGGGCTCGGCCGGTACGTCCCGCGCATCCAGCGGCTGGCCGAGGGCCTGCCGATGAACATCGTCGTGGCCACCGGCTACTACACGGCCAAGGACCTGCCGCCGTACTTCCACACGCACGGCCCGGGCCGCCGCATCGACATGCCGGACCCGCTGGAGGCGATGTTCCTGCGCGACCTGACCGAGGGCATCGGGGACACCGGCGTCAAGGCCGGCGTCATCAAGGTGGTGACCGACGAGTTCGGCATCACCCCGGACGTGGAGCGGGTGCTGCACGCGGCCGCGCGGGCGCACCTGGAGACCGGCGCGCTGATCAGCACGCACACCAACGTCGCGTACGAGACGGGCCGGCTCCAGCAGGACTTCTTCCGCGAGCAGGGCGTCGACCCGAGCCGGGTGCTGATCGGGCACAGCGGCGACAGCACCGACCTGGACTACCTGCGCCGGCTGATGGACAACGGCTCGACGCTCGGCATGGACCGCTTCGGCAGCGTCGCGTACCTGCCGGACGAGGACCGCGTCGCCACCATCGTGACGCTGTGCGAGCAGGGCTACGCCGACCGGATGACGCTGTCCCACGACGCCGGCTTCTACAGCGTGAACACCGAGCCGTCGTTCCGCGCGAAGAACACCCCGGACTGGCACCACGCGCACATCAGCGACAACATCATCCCGGAGCTGCGCCGCCGCGGCGTGACCGAGGAGCAGATCACCCAGATGATGGTCGCCAACCCGGCCCGGCTGCTGCCCGCGAGCACCGGCCGCTGACCGGCCGGGCCGGCCGGGTCAGCCCGCGAGGGTGCGCCGCCGCTGCCGGCCGGTGGCGGCGGCGTCGGACCAGAACTCCATGGAATCGAGCCAGTCGAGCAGCATTTCGCCGGTGCGCTCCAGATGGGCGAACATTTCCCGGCGCGCCGTATCGGTTTCACCGCGGGCGATCGCGTCGATGATCGGGCCGTGCGCCGTACGATTCTCCTCGAACCAGTTCGGCACCTGGTAGAAGGTATTCGGAATCTGGAACGGCACGAGCCGCCGCGCCGCCGCGACGAACCATTCGAGTTTCGGCGCGTCGGCGATCTCGTAAATGACACTGTGCAATTCGCCGTTCAGTTCCGTGGCCGTGCTGCCGGCCTCCGGTTTCACCGCGCGGAGCTGCTCGTCGATCTCGCGGAGCACCGCGACGTCGCGCGCGGTGGCCCGAGTGGCCGCGCGCGCGGCGATCTCGCCCTCGGCGGTGGCCCAGATGAAGTACGTGTCGGCGACGTCGGTACGGCGGATCTGCGCGACCCGGAATCCCCGGTTCGGTTCGTGAATGACCCAGCCGTCCTGGGCGAGCAGCAGCAGCGCCTCGCGCACCGGAGTGGCGCTCGTGCCAAGCGATTCGGCGAGCTTATTGAGCCGCAGCCCGTCGCCGGGCCGGATTTTCCGGTCGAGAATTTGCTCCCGGATCGCGGCAACGACGCTGGCGCGTAGTTGTTCTTGACGTTCCGTGCTTGACACGTTGCCATCCTAGCGCCGAGGCGAACTCGTGCTGGCCCGCGCTGGAGTGGTGTGCGTCAATGTGCTTGGCGACACGCGAGGAGGTGCGGCCGGGGATGACGGACACCGGGATCGACAGGGACGCGCTGCGGCGGCGGTATGCGGAGGAGCGGGACAAGCGGCTGCGGGCGGACGGCAACGCGCAGTACGTGCGGCTCGCCGACCGGTTCGCCGAGGCGGCGCGCGATCCGTACCTGCCGATGGCCGAGCGGGAGCCGGTGCGCGACGACGTGACGTTCGCGTTCATCGGCGGCGGCTTCGCCGGGCTGACCGTGGGGGCGCGGCTGGCCGAGGCCGGCGTGCGCGACGTGCGGATCATCGACAAGGCCGGTGACTTCGGCGGCACCTGGTACTGGAACCGCTACCCGGGCGCGATGTGCGACACGGCGTCGATGGTGTACATGCCGCTGCTGGAGGAGACCGGGCACCGGCCCACGGAGAAGTACGCGCACGGCCCGGAGATCCTGGCGCACTGCCGGCGGATCGGGGAGCAGTACGGGCTGTACGGCAACGCGCTGTTCCACACCGAGGTGACGTCGCTGGAGTGGGACGAGGTCCGGGCGCGCTGGGTGATCGGCACGGACCGCGGCGACCGGTTCACCGCGCGGTTCGTCGGCATGGGCACCGGACCGCTGCACGTGGCCAAGCTGCCGGGCGTGCCGGGCATCGCGGACTTCGCCGGCCACTGGTTCCACACCAGCCGCTGGGATTACGCCTACACCGGCGGCGACCCGTCCGGCGCGCCGCTGGACGGGCTGGCGGACCGGCGCGTCGCGGTGATCGGCACCGGCGCGACGGCCGTGCAGTGCGTACCGGAGCTGGCGAAGCACTGCGGGGAGCTGTACGTGTTCCAGCGCACGCCGTCGTCGGTGGACGTGCGCGGCAACCGGCCGCTGGACGCCGGCTGGTTCGCCGGGATCGCCACGCCCGGCTGGCAGCAGCGCTGGCTGGACAACTTCACCGAGAACTGGGAGGGCGTGCTCCTCGACCCGGCGCGCACCGCCCAGCCGGACGACCTCGTCCAGGACGGCTGGACCGACCTGGCCCGGCGGCTGCGCGCGCTCCTGGCCGCGCTGCCGCCGGAGGAGCGGACCGGCGCGCGGATCCTGCGCGCGTTCGAGGACGCGGACAACGCGAAGATGACCGCGATCCGCGCCCGCGTCGACGCGGTGGTGCGCGACCCGGAGACGGCCGCGCGGCTCAAGCCCTGGTACCGGCAGCTGTGCAAGCGGCCTTGCTTCCACGACGCGTACCTGCAGGCGTTCAACCGGCCGAACACGCACCTGGTGGACACCGACGGCAAGGGCGTCGAGCGGATCACCGAGACCGGGGTGGTGGCCGCCGGGCGGGAGTACCCGGTGGACTGCATCGTCTACGCGTCGGGCTTCGAGTTCGGCACCGACTACACCGAACGCGCCGGCTACGACCCGGCCGGCCGCGACGGGCTGCGGCTGTCGGCGTACTGGGCGGACGGCATGCGCACGCTGTACGGCCTGTTCGCGCGCGGCTTCCCGAACCTGTTCCTGGTGCAGCTCGGCCAGGGCGCCAACCTGGTGTCCAACGTGCCGACCAACTACGCCGAGGCCGCGAAGACCGTGGCCGCGACCGTACGGCACGTCCTGGACCGCGGCCTGGCCGCGTTCGAACCGGACCAGGCCGCGCAGGACGCCTGGATCGACCTGCTGGTCGCGCGCGGCCGCCCATTCGGCTCGCCGGACTGCACGCCCGGCTACTACAACAACGAGGGGCAGGCGCCCGGCCCCCGGCAGCGCTTCAACGTGGGCTATCCGGACGGCGCGGGCGCCTTCTTCGTGATGATGGAGCGGTGGCGGGCCGCCGGTACGTTCGACGGCCTCACCTTCACCGGCGGCTAGGCGCTCTCCACGGCGGCCTCCGCCGTCTCCGCGGCCTTGCCGCGGACGAACAGCGACGCGATCACCGCGCCCACGCCCACGCAGCCCGCGACGATGAACGCCAGCTGCAGGCCGCCGGCGTCCGGGCTGCCGGTCGGGTCGGCGCTGCCCAGCGCGGCCGCCGACACCAGCACGGCCGTGCCGAACGCGCCGGCCACCTGCTGGAGCGTGGCCAAGATGGCGCTGCCGTGGGAGTACAGCTGGTCGGGCAGCGAGGCCAGCGCGCCGGTCATCAGCGGCGTCATCATCAGCCCGAGGCCGATCGCCATCAGGATGTGGATGCCGATCACCGCGGCCAGCGGCGAGCCCGGCCCGAGCAGCGCGAACAGCCACAGCGACACGGCCAGCGCCGTCGCGCCAGGGATCACCAGCGGGCGCGCGCCGAACCGGTCGTACAGCGCGCCGACCGGCCGGCCGAGCAGGCCCAGCACCAGGCCGCCGGGCAGTACGGCCAGGCCGCTGACGAACGTGCCGGTGCGCAGCACGGTCTGCAGGTACAGCGGCAGCAGGATGGACGCGACGCCGAGCAGGCACATCAGCAGCAGGGCGGTCAGCACCAGCGAGACGACGAACTGGTGGTGGGTGAACGGCCGCAGGTCGAGCAGCGCGCGGTCGCGGCGCTGCAGCCGGAGCTGCCGCCACACGAAGACCACCAGCGTGACGACGCCGACCGCCAGCGGCGCCCACGGCGGCAGGCCGTGCCCGCCGCTCGACTCGCCGAACGCGGACAGCCCGTACAGCACGCCGCCGAACCCGAGCGCGGACAGCACCACCGAGACGGCGTCCAGCGGCACCGGGCGGGTCTTGCCGTCGAGCCGTAGCCACACCGCGCCGATGGCCAGCGCGGCGATCGCCAGCGGCAGCACGATCCAGAACATCCACCGCCAGCCGAGCGAGGCCAGCACGGCCCCGCCGATGGTCGGCCCGATGGCCGGCGCGACCGCGATGACGATGGTGATCGTGCCCATCGTCGCGCCGCGGCGCTGCGGCGGCACCAGCCGCATGATCGACGTCATCAGCAGCGGGATCATCACCGCGGTGCCGCACGCCTGCACGACCCGGCCGACGAGCAGCACCCCGAAGCCCGGGGCCAGGCCGCTGATCAGCGTGCCCAGCGAGAACATGGTCAGCGACGCGAGGAACACCTGCCGCGGCGTGAACCGTTCGAGCAGGAACCCCGTGGTGGGGATGACCACGGCCATGGTCAGCAGGAACCCGCTGGTCAGCCACTGCACCGTGGTGGTCGAGACGCCCAGGTCGACGGTGAGGTCGCGCAGCGCGACGCTCAGGATCGTCTCGTTCAAGATCATCACGAACGCCGACACGACCAGCACCCCGATCAGCAAGCCTGATCTGGGCACCGCCGCCGTCTCGTCCGTGGTATCTGCGCGCTCCGCCTGCGCGACGTTGTTCTCCACCGCTCTCCTCCCCGTCCAAGCGTTGTGAACGCTAGCAAGCGGTAAAGACATCCCGACATCGAATAAATCGTCGGTCGACGGGCGCAAAATCACTCACCGTTTCAGGTCGGCCTCGATCCGTTCGAGGGAACGGCCCTTGGTCTCCGGAATGAAGCGGGCGGTGAATCCGACCAGGACCGCGCACAGCGCCGCGTACAGCCAGAACGTCGCGGACGCGCCCATCGCGTCGAGCAGGCTGAGGAACGTGAGGGAGACCACGAAGTTCATGCCCCAGTTGGCGAACAGCGTGGCGCTCATGGCCGTGCCGCGGACGCGCAGCGGGTACAGCTCGCTCGGGATGATGAACACGACGAGGTTCAGGCTGATCGCCACCGCGACCACGTAGAGCACCACCGCGGCGAACGCGAGCAGCTGCGCGTGCTGCGCCAGGGCGAGCAGCGCCAGCGCCACGGCCATCACCGACACCCCGCCGAGCAGCAGCTTCTTACGGCCGACGCGGTCCACGACGGCCATGCCGACCACGGTCATGACCACGTTGACGACGCCGACGCCCACGGTGGCCAGGATGGCCGCCGACGTGCCGAGGCCGGTCTGCTTGAAGATCGTCGGCGCGTAGTAGATCACCGTGTTCACCCCGGACGCCTGGCCGAGGATCTGCAGGCCGATGCCGGCGACCAGCGCCGGGCGCACCCACGGCTCCGCCAGGTCGCGGATCCGCCCGGACGGCCGGTCGTCGTCCACCCGCCGGATGTCGTCGAGCTCGGCGTCGATGTCGGTACCGGGGTCGCGGAGCCGGGCGAGGACGGCGCGGGCTTCGGGCTCGCGGTCGTGCCGGACCAGGAAGCGCGGGGTCTCGGGCAGGAACGCCATGCCGATGCCGAGCGCGGCGGCGGGCAGCAGCGCGACGCCGAACATGGCCCGCCAGCCGCCCAGATCGCCAAGCGCGTAGTTGGCGGCGTACGCGACCACGATGCCGATGGTGATCATCAGCTGGTTGACCGCGACCAGCCGGCCGCGGATGCGCGGCGGTGACATCTCCGCGATGAACACCGGGACCAGCGTCGACGCCGCGCCGACGGCCAGGCCGAGCACGACGCGCGCGGCGACCAGCATCCCCGGGCCCGGCGCCGCGGCGGCCGCGACCGAGCCGGCCGCGAACACCACCGCGGCGGCGACCAGCGACGGGCGGCGGCCCCACCGGTCGCTCAGCGCCCCGGACGCCAGCGCGCCGATCATCGCGCCGACCAGGATCGCGCTGACGACCACGCCGGACGTGAAGGCGGTGAGGTGGAAGTCGCCCTCGATGTACAGCAGGGCGCCGGAGATGACGCCGGTGTCGTACCCGAACAGCAGGCCGCCCAGGGCCGCCACGGCGGCGACGCCGTACACCGGTCGCATGTCTCACCCCTCCTGATTGGGCAGTACCAATTTCCGGTACTGTGCCAAACAACGAGCGAAACGGCGATATTGGTACGAACCACTGGCGAGGAGTGGCATGGCCCTGCCCAAGTACGAGCGGCTCCGGCGCGAGCTGCTCGGCATGTGCGAGGAGCTGGGCCCGCGCGCGCTCCTGCCCACGGAGCGCGAGCTGGCCGAGCGGTTCGGCCTGAGCCGCGCGACCGTGCGCAGCGCCCTGTCCGGCCTGGAGCAGGCCGGCGCGGTGTACCGCGTGCAGGGCGCGGGCACGTTCGTCGCGCCGTCCACGATCAGCAAGTCGCTGTCGCTGACGTCGTTCAGCGAGGACATGCGGGCGCGCGGCCTGCGCCCCGGGTCGCGGGTGCTGGTCGCCGACGAGGTCCCCGCCGGCCGCGCGCTGGCCGAGCACCTGCGGCTGCGCCCCGCCGACCCGGTCGTCCGGCTGGTCCGCGTCCGGCTGGCCGACGACCGGCCGATGTGCCTGGAGACCGCGTACGTCCCGGCCGCCCGCCTGCCCGGCCTGGCCCGCGGCGACACGCCCGCCTCGCTGTACGACCTCATGCACGAGCACGGCCTGCGCCCGGTGCGCGCCGAGCAGGTCGTCGAGGCGGCGCTGCCCGGGGACGAGGAGGCGGCGCTGCTGTCCATGCCTCCGGGCGCGCCCGCGCTCCGCATCCACCGTACGGCCTTCGACCAGCGCGAACGCCCGGTCGAGCGGACGATCAGCATGTACCGCGCGGACCGCTACGACATCCGCTTCACCGTCCAGCGGGAGCTGCCATGAGCACGGCCATCGGCGTGGACGTCGGCGGGACGAAGACGGCGGCCGGCCTGGTCGACGCGACCGGCGCCGTACGGGAGCGGGTGATCGTGCCGACGCCCGCCGCGGACGGGCCCGGCGCCGTGCTGGACGCGATCGCGGAGCTGGCCGGGCGGCTGCGCGGGCCCGGGGTGGCCGGGGTCGGCGTCGGTACGGGCGGGGTCGTCGACCACGCGAACGGCGTCGTCGTGTCGGCGACCGGCGCCATGCCCGGGTGGGCGGGGACGCCGGTGGCGGCGGAGCTGGCGCGGCGGACCGGGCTGCCGGTGGCGGTGGACAACGACGTCAACGCGCACGCCCTCGGCGAGCTGGCCTTCGGCGCGGCGCGCGGCCTGGACAGCGTGCTGGTGGTGGCGGTCGGGACCGGCGTCGGCGGCGGCGTCATCGACGGCGGCCGGCTCGTCCGCGGCGCCCACCACACCGCCGGTGAGGTGGGCCACGTGCCGGTGCCCGGCGCGGAGGGCCTGCCGTGCCCGTGCGGGCGTACCGGGCATCTGGAGGCGATCGCGTCCGGCCCGGCGATGGCGGCCCGGTACGGCGGCGGCGCGGACCTGCGCACGGTCGCCGAGCGGGCGGGCGCGGGCGACGCCCGGGCGGCCGCGATCATCGCGGAGGGCGGGGCGGCGGCCGGCCGGGCGATCGGCGGGCTGGCCAACGTGCTCGACCCGCAGGCCGTGGTGGTCGGCGGCGGCGTCGCGGAGATCGGAGAGGCCTACTGGGGCCCGCTGCGGGCCGCCGTACGGGAGAACACGCTGCCCGCGCTGGCCGGCCTGGAGATCCGCCCGGCCGCACTGCGCAACGACGCCGGGATCGCCGGCGCGGCGGCACTGATGATGAACGGGGGAACGGCGTGACCGACGTACTCGACCGGATCCGGGGCGGCCTGGTGGTGTCCTGCCAGGCGCCGCCCGGCGACCCGCTGCACGGGCCGGACTTCATGACGGCGATGGCGCGGGCCGCTGCGGCGTCCGGCGCGGTGGGCATCCGGGCCAACGGCGTGGACGACGTGCGCGCGATCCGCGCGGCCACCGACCTGCCGCTGATCGGCCTGTGGAAGGACGGTACGGAGGGCGTCTACATCACGCCGACCGCCCGGCACGCGCTGGCGGTCGCCGAGGCCGGGTCCGACATCGTCGCGGCCGACGCCACACCGCGCCCGCGCCCCGACGGCCGTACCTTCGCCGACACCGTCCAGGCCGTGCACGCGGCCGGCGCCCTGGTGATGGCCGACGCGGCCACCGTGGACGACGGCGTGGCCGCCGCCGCGGCCGGCGCCGACGTGGTCGGCACCACCCTGTCCGGCTACACGGACGGCACCGCCCCCGACGGCCCCGACCTGGCCCTGGTCGCCGCCCTGTCCGCCCGCCTGGACGTCCCGGTCGTCGCCGAGGGCCGCATCCGCACCCCGGACGAGGCCGCCCAGGCCCTGGCCGCGGGCGCGTGGGCGGTCGTCGTCGGCACCGCGATCACCGCCCCGGGGGCGATCACCGCCCGCTTCTCCGCCGCCTTGCACCGTCCGTAACGAAGCCCGCGCTGCCGGTGCCCAATTATGGCGAACGATTTTCCGGGCTATAGCCCGGAAAATCGTTCGCCATAATTGGGCGGTTCTGGGCTGGAGGGCCGTGCCCGCCTCAGGTGTGGTCGCGGGGGGTGGTGAACCGCCACTCCCGGTCGAAGACCGGGTCGTCGCCGTGGAAGGCGTGGACCGCGGTGACGACGTGGAAGTTCTCCTTGTCGGCGGTCATCGTCGCGGTGGCGTGCACGCGGGTGTGCCAGTCGCCGCGGGACAGCGTGATCCGCCGGTCGCAGTGCACCTCAGCGGACGCCGGGTCGCCGGGCAGGACGGTGAAGGTGTCGCGGTCGGCGCTGTGGTACCGCATCGGCTTGCCCAGCTCGGTCCGCGTGTAGCCGCCGCCCCCGCCGTACACGACGGTGACCCGCCCGGTGGCCAGGTCGCGGGTGACGGTGCCCTCGTCGGGGTCGTCGATGGGCTGGTGGTCGAACTGGCGGGCCTGCTCGGGCCGCGGGTACGGGAAGGGCCCGTCCTCGCCGCCGGTGCGCACCGGCAGGTGGATCGCCGACCCGGCCAGGTGCACGGTCAGCCGCGGCGCCTCCGGCGACGGCCACACGATGGGCCACAGGTCGGGGGACAGCGCCACCCGGATCCGGTGGCCGGCCGGCACCCGGTACCCGATGGCGTGCAGCGGGAACCGCACCCGGTACCGGCGGCCCGGCTCCAGCGGCTCGGGGTGCTCGTGGCCGTCCCGGTGCGACAGGTTGAGCACGCCCCGGGTGATCAGCGCGGACACCCCGTCCGGGTCGACGTCGCAGATCCGTACGGCGACCAGCGCCTGCGGCCGGTCGCTCGCGATCTCCAGCTCCGCCTCGGCGATGCCCAGCACGTCCAGCGGCCCGTCCAGCGGCGCCGAGTCGAAGCAGGTGGCCAGCGCGTCGTCGGCGCGCTGGTCCACGGCCAGGTCGTAGGAGGTGCCGTACGAGCAGGACCGCCCCCCGTACACGCCGTGCTCGAGCGCCGGCCCCAGCTCGGCCGTCCCGTCGTACGGCCCGGCGAACGACGCGCCGGACGGCCCGAGGTACAGCGGCCGCGCCGTGACGTTCGGCGACGGCCAGGCGCTCTCCACGGCCCACCGCCCGGGCCGCTCGTCGTAGGAGCCCTTCGGCGGCACGGCCTCCTGGATCCAGGTGCGCAGCATCGGCTCGTCCTCGACGCCGTTCGGCTCGTCCTTCAGCCACCGGTCCCACCAGCGCAGCGCCTCCTTCAAGAAGCCGACCCGCGGGCCGGGGGAGGCGAAGTGCGGCCAGGCGTGCGACCACGGCCCGACCAGGCCGCGCCGCGGCACCGACAGCGATCCCAGCATGCGGAACACCGCGTCCCGGTAGGCGTCGGCCCAGCCGCTGACCGCGAACACCGGGCAGCGGATCGCCGACGGGTCCTCGCCGACCGAGCCGTGCTTCCAGTACGCGTCGCGCCGCTGGTGGGCGACCCACGGCTCGATGAACGGGGGCGTGGCGTCCAGCCGCCGCCGCCACTCGTCCAGCCAGCCGTCGCCCCACACCTCCGGCTCCGGCGGCCGCGCGTTGTACGCCAGCATCGTGGTGGCCCAGGGCAGCTGGTAGTCGGCGAGCATCGCGCCGCCCCAGTAGTGCACGTCGTCGGCGTACCGGTCGTCGGTGGAGCACAGCGTGAGCACCGCGTGCAGCTCCGGCGGTCGCAGCGCGGCGATCTGCAGGCCGTTGAACCCGCCCCACGAGATGCCCATGATGCCGACCTTGCCGGTGCACCACTCCTGCGCGGCGATCCAGGCGATGCAGGCCACGCCGTCGGCGAGCTCCTCGGCGGTGTACTCGTCGGTGCTCACGCCCTCGGAGTTGCCGGTGCCGCGGATGTCCACCCGCACCACCGCGTACCCGTGCCCGGCGAAGTACGGCGCGTTGCGCGCGTCCCGCAGCGCCGTGCCGTCGCTCTTCCGGTACGGCAGCAGCTCCAGGATCCCCGGCACCGGATCGTCACCGGCGTCCTCGGGCATCCAGATCCGCGCGGACAGCCGCGTGCCGTCCGGCATGGGGATCCAGGTGTCGCGGATCTCGGTGACGGTGCGCGGGAACTCGGTGCGGTCGAGCATGGTCATACGAGCGGTGTCTCCAAGTGGTCCGGTGCGTAGTGGCAGGCGGCGCGGCGGTCATCGCCGAGGTCGAGCGGTTCGGGGGCCTCGGTACGGCAGCGGTCCGTGGCGCGCGGGCAGCGCGGGTGGAAGTGGCAGCCGGACGGCGGGTTGCGCGGGCTGGGCGGCTCGCCGGTGACCGGCGGCCCGGCGGTCCGCGCGGCCGGGTCCGGTACGGGCAGGGCGCGCACCAGGGCGTGGGTGTACGGGTGGGCGGGGCGGTGCAGGACGTCGGCGACCGGGCCCTGCTCCACGATCCGGCCCAGGTACATCACGGCGATCCGGTCGGCGGCGTAGCCGACGGTGTCCAGGTTGTGCGTCACCATCAGGTACGCCAGGCCGATCTCGGAGGTGAGCCGGCGCAGCAGGTTGAGCACGGCGGACGCGGCGGAGACGTCCAGGCCGGCGGTCGGCTCGTCGGCGACCAGCAGCCGCGGGCGCAGCGCGATGGCCCGCGCGATGCCGACCCGCCGGGCCTGGCCGCCGGACAGCTCGTGCGGGTACTTCCCGGCGTGCTCGGCGGGCAGCTCGACCAGGTCGAGCAGCTCGGCGACGCTCCACCGGTCGGCGTCGGGCACCTTGTGGATGCGGTACGGCTCGGTGAGCAGCGCGTCCACCCGCAGCCGCGGGCTGAGGCTGGCGTGCGGGTCCTGGTAGATGAGCTGCGCGTCGCGGTGCAGCGCCCGGCGGGCGGCCCGCCCGGCGCCGCGTACGCTCACCCCGGCCGTCTCGATCGTGCCGGACGTGGCCGGGGTGAGGCCGAGCAGCGTGCGGGCCAGCGTGGTCTTGCCGGACCCGGACTCGCCGACCAGGCCGAGCGTCGCGCCGTCGGCCAGGTCCAGGGTCACGCCGTCCACCGCGCGCACCTTGCCGAAGTGCGTGCGGACGTTGTCCGCCTTGATCACGCTCATCCGGTCACCTCCGGCAGCACGCAGCGGACCGTACGGCCGGCCAGCTCGATCAGCGGCGGCGCGGACGCGCAGGCCGGGCCCGCGTGCGGGCAGCGGGGCGCGAACGCGCAGCCGTCCGGGGGATCGGTCAGGCTCGGCGGCCGGCCCGGGATCGTGACCAGCTCCTCGGCGCGCCGCCGCCAGGACGGCACGGCGCCCAGCAGCGCCCGCGTGTACGGGTGCTGAGGCGCGGCGAACAGGTCGGCGACGTCCGCGGTCTCCACGGTCCGCCCGGCGTACATCACGGCGACCCGGTCGCACAGCTGCGCCACCGAGCCGAGGTCGTGGGAGACGAACAGGATCGCGGTGCCGTGCTCGTCGCGCAGCCAGCGCAGCAGCGCGAGGATCTGCGCCTGCGTGGTGACGTCGAGCGCGGACGTCGGCTCGTCGGCGATGAGCACGGCCGGGCGCAGCAGCAGCGCCAGCGCGATCATCACCCGCTGCCGCTGGCCGCCGGACAGCTGGTACGGGTACGCGCGCAGCACCGTCGCCGGGTCGGGCAGGCCGACCTCGCCGAGCACGCCCAGCGCCCGCTCCCGGCGCGCCGCCGCGGAGGAGTCGGCGTCGTGCACCCGCTGCACCAGGGCGATCTGCTTGCCGACGGTGAACGACGGGTTGAGGCTGGTGAACGGGTCCTGGAAGATCATCGCCGCGCGGCCGCCGCGGAACCGCCGCAGCTCCTCCGGCGAAAGCGCGAACACGTCGTGCCCGTCCACCGTGACGGATCCGCCGGCCACCTCGCCGCCGGGCGGCAGCAGCTTCAGGACCGCCCCGGCGAGCGTCGACTTCCCGCATCCGGACTCGCCGACCAGGCCGAGGATCTCGCCGTCGCCGACGGTCAGCGACACGTCGTGCAGCGCCGGGCGCGGCCGCCCGTCGATCCGGTACGTGACGGTCAGGTCCTCGATCGCCACCGCGGGCATCAGCGCACCTCCGCCGTACGGACGTCCAGGACGTCGCGGAGCCGTTCGCCGAGGAACGTGAACCCCAGCGTGGTCAGGGCCAGGACGGTGCAGGTGAACAGCACCGGCCAGGGCGAGTCGCGGATCCGGTCGAAGCCGTCGCTGAGCACGACGCCCCAGTCCGGGGTGGGCGGTTGCACGCCGAGCCCGAGGAACGCCAGGCCGGACTCCACGGCGACCGCGCTGGGCAGGTTCATCGCGGTGAGCACGATCAGTGGCGAGACCACGTTGGGCAGCACGTGCCGCCAGATGATGCGCAGCGGCCCGGCGCCCAGGTTGCGCTCGGCGTCCACGAACGGCAGCCGGCTCACCGACTGCACCGACGCGCGGGTCACCCGGCCGAAGCTCGGCACGAACGCCACCGCGATCACCAGCACGATGGTCGGCGTCGACCCGCCGAGCAGCGCGAGCACGGCCAGCGCCAGCACCACGGCGGGGAACGACTGGACGGCGTCCAGCACGGTCACCACGACCGTGTCCACCTTGCCGCCCAGGTACCCGGCGGCCAGGCCGAGCAGCAGCCCGGCGAGCACTCCGATGGCCACCGCCGGCACCGCGATCTCCAGCGCGATCCGGGCGCCGAGGATGAGCCGGGACAGCAGGTCGCGGCCCAGGTTGTCGGTGCCGAGCCAGTACGTGCCGGACGGGCCCTCGAGCCGGTGGTCGATGTCGAGGGCGTTCGGGTCGTGCGGGGCGATGAGCGGGCCGAGGAGCGCGGTGGCGACCAGCACCACCACCACGACCAGGCCGAACACCCCGGACGGGGTGGCGGCGACCCGGCGGAGCAGGCCGGGACGGGGAGCGGACGCGGTACGTCCGGCGGCGACGGCGGTCACGCGGCGGCCTCCTCGCGCAGTCGCGGGTTGATCCTCCGGTTGGCCAGGTCGGCGAGCAGGTTGGCCACCACGAACAGCACCGCGATGACCACCACGCCGCCCCGTACGATCGGGTAGTCCCGCTCGGCGATCGCGTTGTACAGCAGCGTGCCGAGGCCGTTCCGGGTGAAGATCACCTCGATGAAGATGGCGCTGCCCATCAGGTCGCCGAGCGCCACGCCGATCAGCGCGACGACGCCGGGGATGGCGTTGCGCAGCGCCAGCTGGTAGTAGATCCGCCACTCCGGGATGCCGTACGCGCGGGCCGCCCGGATGTGGTTCTCGCCCAGCACCTCCAGCATCGACGAGCGCAGCAGCCGGGCCAGGTAGCCGGCCCAGATCAGCGCCAGCGACAGCGCGGGCAGCACCAGGTGGGCCAGGTAGTCGCCGGGGTCGGACAGGTCGCCGGTGCCGATCGCCGGGAGCCAGCCCAGCCACACGGTGGCCAGCAGGAGCAGCAGCATGCCGATCACATACGACGGGATGCTGATCACGCCGACCGAGACCGTGCCGAGGAACCGGTCGACCGCCGAGCCGGGCCGCGCGGCCGAGACGACGGCCAGCGGTACGGCGATCGCGACGGCCAGCGCCAGGCTGACCACCGCGAGGATCAGCGTGTGCGGAAGCGCCGCGCCGATCAGCTCCGACACCGGGCGCTTGGTCAGGAAGTCCTGGCCGAGGTCGCCCTGGAACACCCCGGAGACGAAGTGCCACACCTGCGCGGGCACCGAGGCGTCCAGGTCCATCTGCCTGCGGGCGGTGGCGATCAGGTCCGGGTCGGCGCGCGGGCCGAGCATCAGCGACACCGGGTCGCCGGGCAGGACGTGCACCAGTACGGACAACAAGACCAGGACCAGCAGCAGCACGATCACGGCCACGCCCACGCGGCGGGCCACATAGCGCACCATCAGGCGCCCTCCCGGAAGTTCCAGGCCAGCATGCGGCCGTCCACCCGCAGGCTCGGCCGCAGCGTGGACCGGCCCGCGTACAGCACCTGCGGCCAGGCCAGCCATACGGTGTTCGCCGCGGCGTCCCAGCGCTTCTGCATCTCGACGTAGTCGGCCTGGCGGTCGGCCCGCCCGGTCGCGCGGGCGGCGCGGTCCTGCAGGTCGTCGAACGCGGGGTCGCGGTACGTCTGGAAGTTCCACTGGTCCACCTGGTCCTCGGTGAACCAGACCATCGACCAGTACGGGTCGGGCAGCCCGCTGAAGCCGCAGTAGAACAGCTGCCGCTCGCGCTGCACCCGGCCGCCGAGCGTCCAGAACGTGCCGGCGTCCTGCACGTTGATGGTGCAGCGCAGCCCGGCGTCGGCCAGGTTGGCCTGCACGATCTGGCAGACGTCCTCGGGGTTCTGCTGGTCGGTGGAGGAGGTCATGGCCAGCTCCAGGCCGTCCGCGCCGGCCGCGGCGAGCAGCCGGCGGGCGCCGTCGACGTCGCGGCGGCGGACCGGCGCGCCGTCCCAGTACCCGACCGGCATGTTCGGCGGGACGATCGCGGTGGCCCGCCGGTACGCGCCGTCGAACGCGGCGTCCAGGATGGCGTCCACGTCGATGGCCGCGCGCACGGCCTGCCGGACGCGGATGTCGCGCAGCTTGGCGTGCCCGGCGTTCATGCCGATGAAGGAGTAGTCGAAGGTGGGGCGGCGGACCACGCGGTACCCGTCCTCGGCGGCGAAGCGCTTGACGTCCAGCGGGTCCACCGGCCCGAAGTCCAGCTCGCCGGCGGTCAGGCCGATGGCGGCGGCGCTGCCGTCCAGCACCGGGCGGAACTGGATCTCCTCCCACTGGACCCTCGGCACGTAGCCGTACCGCGCGCCGCCGTACTTGGCGAACCGGCGCAGCACCGCGCGGTCCCGCGGCGACCAGCGGGCCAGCTCGTACGGGCCGGTGCCGACCGGCGCGGTGGCGAACCGGTCGCCGCGCTCCCGCACCGCCTTCTCGGACAGCACGTAGCCGCGTTCCAGCGGGAGCGTGCTGGTGAACAGCGGGGCGAAGGTGTGCTTGAGGTGGATGATCCCGGAGTACCTGCCGGTGACCTCGACCTCTTTCAGCGCCGACCAGTCGTCGGAGTAGGAGGACTCGATGTCGGGCTTGGTGATGCCGGCGATGCGCTCGTAGGAGAACTTCACGTCCCGCGCGGTGACCTCGCCGTA
>Ga0164243_10003194_pt1 | contig 26431 bp, 27 predicted proteins | sample OricompcompostOP_FD_108781 | JGI IMG/M metagenome (GOLD analysis project Ga0164243, IMG submission 108781) | Organic Plus compost microbial communities from Emeryville, California, USA - Original compost - Organic plus compost (OP) | ecosystem: Engineered > Solid waste > Mixed feedstock >...
GAAAGAAAAAATTATTTTTAATATTGTGGAGGGAAAAAATATTTCCCGGTACTTACTAACCCATCCACATAATAAATCTCCCGGTTCACCGGGAGATTTTTCTTTTAGTATGCTACGGTATTTTATCATCTACAAACCATTCCAGGTACTGTCACAATTCAGCGCTTCAGAGGGAAAACTAACGTTAAAGGATTTTTTTGAAGTGCCGCGTGATGTTTATCCTGTAGGGCGACTTGATTTTGACAGTGAAGGTTTATTACTGCTTACCAATGACCAGGCATTGAACCATCGCCTGCTGCACCCACAGTTCCGGCACGAACGGGAATACTATGTGCAGGTAGAAGGCCATATCCATGCAGCCGCCATCAGTAAACTGGAACATGGGGTTACCATAACCGTAAACGGAAAACCTTTTCATACCGCCCGCTGCAAAGCCGGTATATTTGAAAAAGCACCTGCTTTGCCGGAAAGAAATCCGCCCATACGTTTTCGCAAAAACATTCCTGCACCGTGGATTTGGTTGATCTTACACGAAGGGAAGAACAGGCAGGTTCGGAAAATGACAGCCGCTGTGGGCTTTCCCACCTTAAGGCTGGTCAGGTACCGCATCGGACGTATTACTGTTGATCGTTTATTGCCCGGCGAAATGAGGGAAATGAAAAAGGAAGAAGTGTATTCCTTGCTGTTTAAACAGAGAGGGAAGTCGGACTAACACATATTTATTACCTTGCTTAAAAATCAACTACACTATGCTGAAATCAATGACCGGATTTGGAAGAGCGGAACAACCAGTAGGAGATAAAACGTTCCTTGTTGATATTAAATCGCTGAACGGTAAGCAATTTGAATTGTCGCTCAAGATCCCGGCTTTTCTGAAACCCTTTGAATTTGATATCCGCTCACTCCTGTCGAAAAAACTGGGCAGAGGTACGGTTGACTGTGCTATCAGCCTCAAAGAAAGCGGCGCCACCAAACCGGTTACCATCAATACCGATCTGGCCAAAGCATATTATCAACCCATTGCAGAACTGTCCAAAGCACTCAACCTTGATCCTTCGAATATCCTCAGCACCCTGTTGAAATTGCCCGAAGTGATCACCCCTACCGGTGAAACATTGACCCCGCAGGAATGGGAGGCTTTGCAAAAAGTTATACTGGCAGCTGTTGACGATCTCAATATGCACCGCCTCGAAGAGGGAAAATCGCTGGAAAGAGACCTGGCGCTGCGGATTGATAATATTTCTAAACAACAGGAAGTAATCGCCACCCTGGAACCCTTGCGTAAACAAAAAATAAAAGAAGGGCTCGTAAAAGTACTGGAAGAACATGTGGGCAAGGAAAATTACGATCCCAACAGAATGGAACAGGAACTGATCTATTATATTGAAAAGATAGACCTGAGCGAAGAACAGGTGCGACTGAAAAATCACTGCGAATACTTTAAATCGCTATTGGCCGAACCCGAAATGGAAAAAGGAAAAAAGCTTTCCTTCATCCTGCAGGAAATAGGCAGAGAGATCAACACTACCGGCGCCAAAGCCTATGATGCCGCCATCCAGAAATGCGTAGTGCTGATGAAAGATGAACTGGAAAAAGCAAAAGAACAGGTGCTGAACGTTTTATAGTCTGTTAAAGGTTTCAGGTTACAGGATACAATAAGCCGGGCGCATCTTGTATCTTGTAACCTGAAACTTTATTTCCCAATTATCTTTGTAAAAATGATTCCCTTGATAAATCGCAAAGGCCTTTGCCTTCCGTTTGCAGGCATAATTGTTTTATTCGTACTGTTTGTTTCCTCCTGCACAACTGTGGGGGTATTTGAAAAAAATGTAGCCATACCCGGTCACGCCTGGAGCAGCAACTTTAAACCGGAGATTCAATTTGAGGTCAGCGACACCGCAGCGCGGTATAATATATACATCGTGTTGCGCCATTCCGATGCTTACCGGTACAAGAATATCTGGGTAAACGTTCATACCTTTTATCCTTCCGGCGACAGCACCAGCCAGGCCCTGGACCTTACGCTGGCTACCGATGAGAAAGGATGGCTGGGCAGTGGCATGGATGATATTTTTGAACACCGCATCCCCATCACTCCGCCACAAAATCCGCAGCCTTTGCGTGCCGGCACTTATCGCTTTGTGCTGGAGAACATTATGCGGGAAGACCCGCTTAAACACGTGATGAACGTGGGAATACGGTTGGAAAAAGCTTAGCGTCATGAAACTATCCACTCGTAAGAGAATGGTGCTTGCCAGCGTGGTGTATTGGTTTTTGCTGGTGTATATAGTGGCAGCGCTGGTATTGTGGTTCATTACGCTGCAGCAGCAGAACGAACGCATGACCCAGCTCCGGCTGGACGATATAGTGCCGGATGATCCGGCTTACATTTCGAAATACGAAGCCATCCTTTCCGAAAAGAAACGCAACACCGTACAATATGTTAGTGAAGGGATCACCTTCCTGGCGCTTACCCTGGTGGGCGCCTTATTTGTATACCAGGCGGTACGGCGCCAGATACGGTTACAACACCAGCAGGAAAATTTCATGATGGCGGTAACCCACGAATTGAAGACCCCACTGGCCATTACCAAACTCAACCTGGAAACATTACAGAAGCATCACCTCGAAGAACAAAAGAAACAAAAGATACTGCAGATGACGCTCCAGGAGATCAACCGCCTGGATGCCCTGGCCAACAACATACTCGTTTCTTCACAACTCGATACCGGCCGGTATCATTCGCCTAAGGAAGAACTCAATTTCTCCGACCTGGTCAATAATGCCTTGGATAATTTCAGAACCCGGTATCCCAACCGCATATGGAACAGCCAGGTGACTCCTGAAATTGATATTACCGGCGATGCGTTGCTGCTGCAGATCCTGTTGAACAATCTGCTGGAGAATGCTGTAAAGTATACGCCCAAAGAAGGAAAAATTGAATGCCGGCTGGAAAAGAAGAACCATCACATTGTATTACAGATATCAGACCAGGGGCCCGGCATACCCGACCATGAAAAGCAGAAGGTGTTTGAAAAGTTTTACCGCATCGGCAATGAAGCTACCCGCACTACCAAAGGCACCGGCCTTGGGTTATATCTCTGTAAAAAAATCGTGGAGTCGCATCATGGCAATATCCGGGTGACGGATAATTCTCCTTCGGGCTGTAACTTTATTGTTACATTCCATTCATAAATCCTGTTCATGAGCAACAAACCTTCCATATTACTGGCAGAAGATGAAGAAAACCTGCACGAAGCCCTGAAGCTGAACCTGGAATTAGAAGGTTATGAAGTAACCTCCGCATTCACCGGCAGTGCCACCCTGCAGAAGGTGCAGCAGGAATATTTCGACCTGCTCATCCTGGATGTGATGCTGCCCGACATAGACGGCGTGAGCATTACCGAAACCATTCGCGTACAAAACAACGATGTGCCCATTCTTATTCTCAGCGCCAGGAACACCGGCGCCGACCGCGTGCTGGGACTGAAAAAGGGCGCCGACGATTATCTCACCAAGCCATTCAACCTGGAAGAATTGCTGCTGCGCGTGCAGAAACTTATCCGCAAAAACAAGAAGCTGAATGAGAAAGACAGTGTGGGCGACGTATATCAGTTTGGCAACAATACCATTGACTTCGGCGCACAGGAAGCAGTGAATAAAAACGGCGAACGCATCCAGCTAAGTAAGAAAGAAGCCATGCTGCTCAAGCTGCTGATTGAAAACAAGAACGATGTAGTGCCAAGGGAAAAGATCCTTCAAACGGTATGGGGCTATAACGTATACCCCACCACCCGCACCATTGACAACTTTATTCTCAATTTCCGGAAATACTTTGAGCAGGACAGCCGCAATCCCCGCTACTTCCATTCTGTGCGGGGCGTTGGGTATAAATACACGGAATAATAGCTTCTTTGATTCCGAAAAAATACCCTGGTGCTGCTGCAATCTATAAGGAATAGAGAGAGCATAGCCCGGCGCATTATTGATTTTGCCGGCAGTTTACGGTCGGGAATAACCGAGTCAACTGATTTGAGGAGTTCCGCATCAAAAAATTTGTAGCAGGTGTCATTTGTCCTGACCACCGGGCCTCCACAGCAACTTGTTATTGGTGTTGCAAAATATCTTCCGCAATACGTTTCGCTTGCTGGTACAGGTTTGTCATATCATGGGCCGATTGGTCCGGAGTATACAATGCCCATTCCAGTTCCTGCATAAGGCGGGAATAATCTTCTATGATGGCAGCCGGCACCTGGTTGTCCTGCAATACCTGCAATACGGTTTGCTTGTTCAGCGAGGAAGGCAACACATTGTACCTGGTGGCAATCAACTGCCACAAGGCCTGTTCCAGTTCATGATAGAACACATCCGGCAGCTGCCGTTGCAGGGCCCATTCTGCCTTGTACAATAATTCCTCCGGTGTAGGCTCCTGTGTAACACTGGTATTTTCCTGCACCACCGGTGGCGGCGCCGCTGCCCGCTTTGATCGCAGCAGGTGATATGCCTGCCTGCCTATCCAGAAAACAATAATTCCTGCAACCAGCGCAAACCAATACAGGTGGCGCTGCGACACGGGTTGATTGTTTTGCTGTCTTTCTGCAATTGGAGACAGGTTCTGCTGCTCTCCCGGTACAATACGCAGGGTCACCGGTTCACTGGTGGCCACTTTGTAGGTTTTTTGTACGGGATCAAAATAGGCTAACCGTGCTGCGGGAATCAAATAATCGCCGGTGTCGGGGGCAGCAAAGGAGTATTCAAAAGTTTTACTGCCCGTTGCGGGATATACATACCTGTTAATGATCTCCTTTACCACAGGATCGGCCGTATCTACACCTTTGGGCCATTCAATAGCGGGTGCGGTCAGCAGCGAAATATTGCCGCTGCCATTCACCACCATTCTGATCTTTACCAGGTCGCCCTGGCGAATGGGACCGTCAGGCGTTTGCACTGCCAGTGAAAAATTGCCTACCGCCCCGGAAAAAGCAGGTGGCTGATCGGTTGCAGGAAGCGCCTTTACTGAAATGGTAACGGGTTCTGATTTCAATGTTGTGCGAAAATTGAGACGGGTGCGTGCGCCGGCATTGCTGCCTTCTTTCGGCCCGAACATATCACGGAACCCATCTCTGTCCGAAGGCCTTGGCCGGTTGATCTTTACAAAATGCACCACACTCTCTATTTCTGCGGCATCCAGTATATAGTCGCCTTCCTGCAGCGGGAACAACTGTACCTTCCTGATGATGCTGGTATAGTAAGGGATACCATTGAAGCGTTCTATTTCAGCCCTGCCATCGTAGCCGTCTACCATTTCAAGCACACTGAAACCTGTGAGTGAAGGCCGCCTTACCACCTGGCTATTGGTGTTGAGGCGTGAATACACTTTATACACTGCCATTAAGGGTTCCCCCACATAACAGCTGGTTTTATTCACTTCTACCCTGATAAAAAAGTTTTTGCGGATGCGTGCTTCAATATCATCGCCGCTGTATAGCTCAGATTCCGCTTCGGTGTCAATGTCTTCATACGAAGGTGTAGACGACAGGCCGGTCTGGTATACGGTAACAGTAGCTGCATTGCTGCGCATCAGTGATCCGTTGATCATAGCGCTGGCGCCCGGTATGCTGAACTTACCGGTACGCAGCGGCGACAGAATGACTATTTTGGAATACGTATCAACCACCTCTTTGGTTTTCTGGTTGATAGTAGACGTGAGCGGCACATCGAAGACCTCTTCTATCCTGAAATCAGTAAATGATGGTACGGTAAAATGTCCGATATCTTTTGTTCCTTCAATGATGTATTGCACCTGGAAGGTTTGCCGCGGCGCCACGGTTGACTGGCTGAGCTGGGTATAAAACTTCACCTGCCCATACAGCCCTGCAACAAGGCCATGACAGGTAAGCAGTAAAAGGATGATATGTAGACTTTTCCTGATAATTAATGATTTAGCAAATCCGAAAACCGTGTCTACAAATTTAAATTTTACCGTTTACGGCAGCAGCAATTGTTCCAGTTAAATGTCAGTTAAAGGGATGAGTGGTTAAAAAAGGAGGGGGTACTACAAATCCCCCAACTGTGGCCGCAGTACAATTTCTTCCACACAAGCCTGTGGCGAAAGATAGGCGGCAGTGTATACCATATCGGCAACATCTTTTGCCTCCATCATTCTTTTGGGATCAATGCCGCTGCCTGCCCATGAATCCGTATACGCGGCCCCGGGATAGACCGCTGTAACTTTTATGCCGTAGGGTTTCATTTCTTCGCGCAGATTACGTGAAAATCCGGCCAATGCAAACTTCGTTATACTATAGGCGCCACCGTTAGGGTAGGCCCGCAGGGAAGCAATAGAGCAAATGTTGAATATATGCCCGCTTTTCCTTTCCATCATGGCAGGCAGCAACCGGCGCGTAAGATGATAGGCGCTGTACAGGTTCACTTGCATCAGTGTTTCCAGTGCGCCTTCCGGTTCATTGTGTACACTGCCGGGAATAAAGATGCCCGCATTGTTAACCAGCACATCCGGTGCAGTAATATCAGACAACACCCAGTCTGCAAAAGCCAGCACTTCTTCTTTTTTGGCCAGGTCGCAGGCCATGGTTTTGATGCTGGCCCGCGGAAAACGTCCCTGCAGGCGTTTGCCTTCTTCTTCGAGCAATTCCTTATTGCGGGCGCAAAGCAAAACGGTATGACCTTGCTTATCACCAGCAAATTTTTCAGCAATGGCTTTTCCCAAACCTTTTGATCCTCCGGTAATAACAATGTTCATATTTACGAAGTTAACAGTACTAAGGAACAATTGCACTATAATATGGTGAAGCTTTCCGCTCTTATCAACGCAAGCACTCCCCGGTTTTGGTTTTCTGTTGCAAAACCGGTTTTTTGTAATTTGCCAGATGAAATACAGGCATCTTTTCTTCGATCTTGATCACACCCTCTGGGATTTTGACACCAACAGCCGCCAGACGCTGGAAACCATATACCGCAATTTGTCGCTGAAAGACAAGGGCGTACACGATTTTGACCTTTTTCACAAAAACTACCTGCTGCACAATGATAAGTTATGGGAACGATATCGCAACGGGTATATCAAAGTAGATGAACTGCGCTGGAAACGTATGTGGCTTACCCTGCTGGATTTTAAGATCGGTGATGAACGGCTGGCGCGGGAAATGGGGCTGATGTTCCTCGATTTGTTGCCTACACGCAAAACCTTGTTTCCTTATGCCATTGAAATCCTGGAATACCTCACCCATAAAGGATATCAGCTGCATCTTATTACCAATGGTTTTGAAAAAACGCAGCACAGCAAATTGCAGCATACAGGGCTGGACAAATATTTTAAAGCAGTTATTACTTCAGAAGGAAGCAACAGCCTGAAACCGCACAAAGAGATTTTCTATTATGCATTTCAGCAAACCAATGCATTGCCTGAACATTCCATCATGATTGGCGATAGTATTGAAGTAGACATCCAGGGCGCTATCAATGCGGGCATTGACCAGGTATTTGTGAACCATATCAATGCGGAGCCGGTGCTGCAGCCTACCTATATGGTACGGTCACTAAGAGAGTTGGAGGAAATTTTTTAGTGCGAAAAGATGCATCCCTTACCAGTTGCCCAGTACAGTAACACCTCCTTTTACCTTTTCATTCAGTTTTACCTGCACGTTGGTGTTCAGCGGCAGCAATACGTCTACGCGGCTGCCAAATTTGATGAAGCCCATTTCCGTGGCCTGCTCCACTTTTTCTCCCACCTGCAAATAGTTGATGATGCGTTTGGCGAGGGCGCCGGCAATTTGTTTTACCAGTATTTCACCACGTCCATTCCTGATTACCACAGAATGTCTTTCATTTTCGGTGCTTGACTTCGGATGCCAGGCCACCAGGTATTTACCTTTGTGATACTGACTGTATACCACTTCACCTGCTACGGGGTTGCGATTCTGGTGCACATTGGCAGGACTCATAAAAATGGAAACCTGCAATCGTTTATCTTTAAAGTACTCTACATCATATATCTCTTCAATAGCCACCACCTTGCCGTCGGCCGGACTGATCACCAGGTTATCACCTGTTGTAAGCGTGCGCTTCGGCACCCTGAAAAATGAGATAAGGAATAACAACAAGCCGAGAGTAAGTACCAGCAAAATCCAGCTCAGCCAGGGCGCATCATAACTGATGAAATAAAACGACAACAGGTTGATCACTGCAAATACAATGGAGCCAATAAGTATGCTCTTGTATCCTTCCCGATGAATGGTCATTACTTTTTTTATTAAGCTGCAAATGTACAGAAATGATGGCTATGGAGTTATGCGGATACTACCAGTGTAATATACAGCCAGCAAAACGGCGTTGCAATCAATAAAGAATCAAAGCGATCGAGGAAGCCGCCATGGCCGGGCATAAAGCTGCCGCTGTCTTTTACCTGTGCACTTCTTTTCAGTTTCGATTCCAGCAAATCACCTGCTGTGCCGGTCACCGATGCTATGGCAGCCAGGATCATCCAGTGACCGGCGCCGGTAAAAGTAAAATCGTTGAAGAAACCATTGATCAATCCCATCGCGGCTACTGCCAGTATAATGCCGCCAATGGTTCCTTCCCAGGTTTTTTTGGGAGATATTTTTGACAGCGGCGTTTTGCCGATCAGTGATCCTACTATATACGCCATGGTATCGTTGATCCAGATTGCACTAATGATCAATAAGGGGAAAAGGTAACCAAGGTCTACATGCCAGAAGAGAAAGTCAAGGTCCATGAACCGGCAACGCAAATCAATCATCAATCCCCAGCTCAGCGAAATGTATACAAGGCCCAATGCAGAATAGCCAATGTTTTTAAGCTGGATATCCTTTGCAAACAGCAACTCAATAACAGGCAGAATAAACACAAACAGTAAACCCAGAAACCAGCCGATGGCATGCAGATGCAATCCGAAAATATTGAAGGCATCGTTGGTAAAATTGAGCATGATGCACCAGCCGGCCAGCATCACGCCATAGCGGTGGAATGGCGATACCGCACGATAATCGGCATCAATCAATCCCACCAGCCGCTGGTATTCGCGCCAGCAACCAAAATGAATAATGGAAAACAGTATGAAGAAGCTCCAGTGATTCCACAACAAGCCGACCAGCATTACCACCACAAAGATGACGGCAGTGAGGGTTCTTGTTTTGAATGTAGCCAGGTTGAGCGCCATGAGCGTAATAAATTATGAAAATAGCAAAAAATGGCGTTGTGGAATGGTTGATTGTTTATTCGCTGTCTCCGTATACGCCGGCAAAACTTGAAACAGACTGACGGCGGTAATACAATAAAATGGCTGCCACGGCTACTGCGCTTGCCACCACCGCCAGCATGGTGGTTTCAGGATTGCCGGTAGCAAACGTGGGCGTAAAGGCGGCCCACACTACCTGCACGCCATTGTATACAAAGTGGGCAGCAATGCTTGTCCACAAACTTCCGCTGTACCAATACAGCATTCCCAGCACCGTGCCAAGAAACATACGGGGCAGAAAACCTGCAAACTGAAGATGTAGCGCTGAAAAAAGTATGGCGGTGATGATGATGCCTGCCCAGGCATTGCGGGTAAGATGGATCATGATGCGCTGCATCGCGCCCCTGAAAAAAATCTCTTCGCAGAATGCCGGCAGCAAGGCAATCACGATCACGTTGATGACAACATCCATAGGCTTAGCCACGTGCAGAAAGGCCTTCATTTGTTCGGCAGAAGACTGTTCCAGCGAAGTCATCCATTCCGGCAGGTCAATCTGCTCGTTGAGCGCTCCCAGCCAGAAAACAGCAGGCATTGACAACAACAGGCATAATATAGCCAGCACATACATGTTTTGTTTCTGGGCGGCTTTCAGTCCCAGGAAATGGCCATATCGCCCGCGAAAAGTAAATACCGCATACAAAAATGCCGGCACCAGGAAAAAGGTAAGCGAAGAAAAAGCCTGCGTCCACTTCAATTGCGCAATCATAGCAGGATCAGTAAAATCAATCGTTTCATCCGGCTTGCCGGCAAACAGGCTGAAAACCAGTAATGCTAATTGCGGTGAAAATACCAGCAGGAAAATGCCCAACTGTACCCAGGGAGACTTAATACGTATATAGCCGGTCATAAGCTGGATTAAACAAATATTAGTGTGTAAATTTGCAGGCTTGGTCTGAAACCTGCAAGATAAGGGAGTTTATGATTCCCCTCAGTAAGTTTTGAGTAGCAGGTTTGATTTTTGATTTTATTGGAAACTTGTCATTTGCCTGCTGGTTTTTAACCAGCTAAGAAATGGATATTGCAGTATTTTGGTTTCTATCGGCAACATATCATTACCTGATTTTCCACTGCTCCTCGCGCCTATGGAGGACGTGAGCGATCCTCCTTTCCGGTTTGTGTGCAAGCAAAACGGCGCCGACCTGATGTACAGTGAATTCATATCGTCTGAAGGCCTTATCCGCGATGCTATCAAGAGCAGGCAAAAACTCGACTTTGCCGAGTTTGAGCGGCCTTTTGGCATCCAGATCTTTGGCGGCGATGAAGAAGCCATGGCCCTGAGCGCCAGAATTGTAGACACGGTACAACCCGACCTGGTAGACATCAATTTTGGTTGCCCGGTAAAAAAAATAGTATGCAAGGGCGCGGGCGCCGCCGTGCTGAAAGATGTACCGCTCATGGTGAAGCTTACGCGTTCGGTAGTGGAATCAACCAGTCTGCCCGTTACGGTAAAAACACGACTGGGCTGGGACGACAGCAGCAAGAATATTGAAGAGGTGGCGGAACGCTTACAGGATGTTGGTATCAAAGCCCTCACCATTCATGGCCGTACGCGTGCACAATTGTACAAGGGGGAGGCAGACTGGACATTGATTGCCCGCGTAAAAAATAACCCCCGCATTCGCATACCCATTTTTGGCAACGGCGATATTGATTCGCCGCAAAAAGCCCTCGAATACAAGAACCGCTACGGTGTGGATGGTATCATGATCGGCCGCGCCGCTATCGGCTATCCCTGGATATTCCGCGAAATAAAACACTATCTGCAAACAGGAGCACTCCTGCCGCCACCCACCATTGAAGAAAGAGTGGAAACCTGCCGCACCCATCTCAAAAAATCAATAGCGTGGAAAGGCGCTGTAACAGGTATACTTGAAATGCGCATGCATTATGGTAATTACCTGCGCGGGTTGCCGAATATCAGGGAATACCGCAGCAAGATCGTGCAGGCAAAAACCGAAACGGAAATCCATTTGCTGCTCGATGAAATCCGCGATAAATATCAGCAGGTACCCGCACACGGGACGGAGGTAAATTAATACCTTTAAGCATACACAAGTTTACCAACGGACCATTCAACCTTTAAAGCTCCTGTATATGCATCGCTGCACATCAAACAACCGGAACATACTCACCGGACTGCTGCTGGCAGTAACCAGTATATTTATTACCGCCTGTCCTGCCGGCAAACGAACAGCTACCAACATTAATAATAACGCCGCCAGCGGCCTGGTTGACAGCGCCGTGCTGATACACCACCTCGCCTGTTTAACCACCGATGAAATGGCGGGCAGGGAAAGCGCCACGCCGGGCAACCTGCTGGCGCAACAGTATATTGTCCGGCAATTTGATTCACTGCAACTCGAAAAGGCCGGCGGTTCTTACCTGCAACCCTTTCCACTGCGCAACGACACCACACGCAAAGGGAATAATGTGATTGGCATTATTCGTGGCACGCGCTATCCCGACCGTTATATAGTGGTTACGGCACATTATGACCACCTCGGCATACGCAATGGCAAGACCTATTACGGCGCGGACGACAATGCTTCCGGCACAGCGGGTCTGCTGGCCATGGCCCGGTATTTTAAACAACACCCGCCACTGCACTCGCTACTGTTTGTTGCTTTTGATGCAGAAGAAAAAGGACTGGTGGGATCAAGGTATTTTGCAGATCATAGTCCCATTCCGCTTTCGCAATTGGTGATGAACATTAATATGGATATGATCAGCCGCAATGACCGCCAGGAAATATTTGCCTGTGGTACGCATCATTATCCATTTCTTAAGAAATATGTTGACACGGTGCAGCAGCAATCGGCTGTGACTATTCGCTTCGGGCACGACAACCCTTCTGCAGGCAGCGCACAGGACTGGACTACCCAATCGGACCATTATGCTTTTCACCTGAAGAAAATTCCTTTCCTGTATTTTGGGGTGGAAGATCACCCGGATTACCATCAGCCCGGTGATACATTTGATAAGATCAATAAAAGTTTTTATTACCAGGTTTGTGCTATGATCACCCGATTTGTACTAGTGATTGACAGAAACGGAGAACGTTTGTTGTTGTGAGGATTGTACAATGAGGTTTTGCTCCGGCTGCAGGGCACAGCATTCCTTTTTTTGAAGTAAATGCTTAGATTTATATCATGGAATCCCGCGAACAACAGGTACGCACCTGGAGTATGCTTTGTCACCTCGCAGCATTGACTGCGCTCTTCTTTCCGTTAGGACTGGTATTGGGACCGCTCATTGTGTGGCAGATCAAAAAGAATGAACTGCCCGAAATTGATGCGCATGGCAAGGCGGCCGTTAATTTTCAGCTTACGATAATGATCATTAATGTGATTGCCTGGATTATCCTGCTGGGGTCTGTGGGCATAGGCTTTTTTTGGCGCAGTCCGTTTTTCTTTATAGGCACGGGTTTTAGCTTTGGTTTCATCATATGGCTCATCAACATCGCTGCATTGATCTTTGCAGTGATTGCCGGTTTGAAGGCAAACAATGGGGAACCCTATCGCTACCCTTTCTCCATACACTTTATTAAATAAGCTAACCCTGCAGCGCCTGCATTACCACATTGCTGAGCGGCGAAACGGCCGGCTCAAAGTAATGCGTTAATACACCATTTTCATTTACCAGGTATTTTGAAAAATTCCAGGAAGGCGGCAGGTCGTTCCATCCGTTTTGCTCTTTGTGCGACAGCCATTTGAATACAGGATGTTGGTCGGCACGCTTCACCGCCACGCATTTCTTCGCCAGCGGAAAATTAACACCATAGTTTACCTGACAGAATTGTGCTATCTGCGCATCACTGCCTTTCTCCTGCTCATTGAAATCATTTGCCGGAAAACCAATGATCACCAGTTCATCGCTGAACATTTCATACAACCGTTGCAATTCAGCATACTGCGCCGTATAGCCGCAATTACTGGCTGTATTCACCAGCAGCAGTTTTTTGCCGGCATATTGTTGCAGCAATACCGTTTTACCGGTGTTGAGTTGTATAGATATATCATAAATGGATTGTGGTGGCGTAACGGATGGATCATTCACCGCCACCAGCTTTTTCTTTTTCAGGCGGGAAACCCACATGGTGACGGGGTATATCGCTTTTAACAGTCGTTGCCTCATATCAGGTTTGTTTTTAACTACGCTTACCTTACCAGCCACTTAAACAATTTCAGTTTGCCTTTGAAGGGAGGATATTTTAGTGCCGGATCAAACCAGGCAGGCGATTTCATGATGCCTTTCCGGTGACTGAACAATTCAAAGCTAAAGCGCCCATGATATTGCCCCAGGCCACTATTGCCCCTGCCGCCAAAAGGCAGATGCTGATTGGTAAAATGCCAGCTGGAATTGTTTACGCAGCCTCCGCCAAACGGTACAGATTCCAGCCACGCCTTTTCCACTGCTGCACTGGAAGTATATACGTAAAACGCCAAAGGATCGGGATTTTTCCGAACAATCTCCTTTGCTTCTTCCATCGTATTAAAGGTAAGAACAGGCAGTACCGGGCCAAAAATTTCTTCCTGCATTACCGGCGCATCCGGTGAAACGTTTTCCAGTATGGTGGGTTCAATGTATAATTGCTGCGCATTGTAGCGGCCACCATGTGTAACAGTACCCTGGTTGAGGTAAGCAATGATGCGCGCGAATTGCTTCTCATTAATGATCTTTCCATAATGGTAATCCGACGATGGATCATCTGAGTAAAAGGATGCTATGGCTTTTTTGATTTCCTGCACCAGCGCTTCCTTTTTCGATGCATGCACCAGTACATAATCAGGCGCCACACACATTTGTCCGGCATTGGAAAATTTGGTCACCGTAATTCGTCTGGCTGCCACGCGTATGTTGGCGTCGGCTTCTACTATGGCAGGACTTTTACCGCCCAGCTCAAGCGTTACCGGCACCAGTTGTTCCGCAGCCATGCGGTATATGATGCGGCCGGTGGTAGTGCTGCCGGTATAAAACACATGATCGAAGCGAAAATGGTTCATCAGGGCAGGCACCACTTCGGCTCCGTCGCCTTCTGCATACAACACATACTGTTCGGGAAAAATGTCCTGTATGAGCTTTCGCATGGCAGCGGCTGTAGCCGGCGCCAGTTCACTGGGTTTCAGCACCACACAATTGCCGGCAGCAATAGCCCCGATCAATGGTGCAAACAATAACTGCAATGGGTAATTCCAGGGAGCAATGATCAGCACCACGCCCAATGGTTCATACAGCACATAGCTGGAAGAAGGGAAATTCACCAGGTTGGTAGGCACTTTTTCCGGCGTCATCCAGGTACGCAAAGATTTCAATGCATGGTCCAGCGCCGTCATCAGAAAACCGGTTTCCGTTACCCATACTTCTTCACGATTCTTCTTCAGGTCAGCGTACAACGCATCATATAGCAGCTGCTCATGTTTTTGCAACGCTGCCTTCAACAACCGCAATTGCTTTTTCCGGAATATATATGGCCGGGTAGCACCGCTTTCAAAATAATTTCTCATAGCGGCCAGCTTTTCCGGCAAATGAGTTTGGCTCATATTTTACAGGTATCTGGTATAAAAGCGCTCCGGGCGCTTACCAACAAGTTACGCAATTTACGGTAGCGGAATACTGAGCAGGGCTTGCTTCACCGGGTGTAACCGCTTACCCAAGTCCGTTCAGGAAAGTGTGGTAAAAAACACGGTAGGTCATTCATGGGCAAGCAAACCTGCAGCAGGAATGGAGCATATATATCATTTGAGGTGCATGCGGCAATGGGCAATCGTCAGCCATGCAAATAAAAGCTCCTGCATAGCATGCTATACAGGAGCTTGACCCATTTATTACCCTTACGGAGGCCAGGTAAAAAAATCATAGTTCAAACATGGCCAACGATTGGGGTAATACGTTACAGGATTGCAGCCGTTGGGGGCACGCTTTTCTTAGGCTGCCTGTCCGCTGCTGAGCCTGCTTTTTTCTTTTTCCTTTCTGTTCTTTCTTCTTTTGTGAATCAAATGAGCTGCTTCAATCAGCAGCTCCAGTTTTTCGTACACGAAGATGAGGTTGCTGCGTGCAAAGCCGGTGCCGTACATGCCTGATTCGCTGCTGAGCGCGGCTACCAGCCAGTCCCATAAAATCTCCCGCATGTCCTGCAGGTGAAAGCAACTGAAAAATTCTTCCAGTACGCCGTCGGGATGTTGTCTTTCCTCATCGTTTAACCGTAATGGCTGATTGTGCCAATCGGAATTCCTGTTCACGGTGCGCATAGTTGTCGCTTTTAAATTTGGTGAATAATGGTTACTTCGATCTGGCAAACCATATTTCATCCAAGCCGATTATCTACCCGCAGGCGATGGCCGGAAGCCAAATCATTCTTTCAAATGATAAAACCGGGTTGTGAAAACGGGGCATTTACAGACTGCCGGTTATTACATATTTCAGTAAGATAAGAGGGGAGTGTGTACCGGTCAGATAGCTGTAACGTTTATCACTAACCTTTTTTTAATACTTTTCGTGTATATTTAACCGCAAGTTATTGCACCACAATTGGAATTCCAAAATCAAAATGAAATTTTTTTGTTCACACAATTCAGTACGCCATGAATTACTTCCCGAAGAATCTGAGATATCTCCGGCAAAAACGCGGACTCAACCAGGCAGACATGATGGAGCATGTAAAGATCACACGCACCACATGGTCGAATTATGAAATTGGTTTTACCAATCCCAAAATCAACGAGCTGATCACTATTGCGCAGTTCTTTGAAGTTTCACTGGACGACCTGATCCTTAGAGACCTTGAACTGGAAGATCCACTGCCGCAGAAAAAACGAAAGAAGCCAAAACCTTATCCCGTAGGACAAACCATCACCATTGTAGCCGAACCGGCAGTGAGTTATTTGTTGCAGGAGTTCAACAAACTAAAAGCGGAAGTGCATAGCATCAAGGAGCGGCAATCATAACAGCATGAAAACATCATTACAGGTATGAACCGGCAGGAATGGCGATATTCAGTTAATTTCGCTGCCAGGTCGTCCATTTTATAAATCCGGTTCAACATGACAGATGATTTTTTCATGCAACATGCACTGCGTGAAGCCAACAAAGCTTTTGAAGAAGGAGAAGTACCTGTAGGCGCTGTAGTGGTAATCAATGAAAAGATCATTGCACGCGGTCACAACCAGGTGGAGCGGCTCAATGATCCTACGGCGCATGCAGAAATGATTGCGCTTACTTCAGCCTTCAATTATCTTGGCAGCAAATACCTGCCCGATGCTGCCTTGTATGTTACTGTTGAACCCTGCCTCATGTGCGCGGGCGCTTTGTACTGGAGCAAGATCGGTAGAATTGTCTGGGGCGCCGATGATGAAAAGAACGGCCACAAGCGGATCACCGAACCGCACTGGCCCTTTCATCCAAAAACAGAAGTGACCAAAGGCATCTTGAAAGAGGAATGCGCCGAACTCATGAAACGCTTCTTTCGTGAACGGCGCTTATAAAAAGGACGAAGGCAGAAGTTTTTCACTTCTGCCTTCATTCTCCTTTTTCCTTATACTATTTTCTACTGGTCCCACCACAGCCTTTGCAGCACGCCACTCACTTGCGGTACATTCTTTCCGTTGCGGCTGGTTTCCACACTGGGATATACCAGGCGCCGGATGAAATCTGCCGTTACTGCGTTCATCGGTAAATCAAAATCCTTGTACTGGTAGTCGTAGCGGCGGGCATCATTCCAGGTTTCAGGACTCAGGAATAATGCTTTGTACTTTTCTATAAAGATATGATCAAGGGTTAAGTTGTCATGGCCCACAGAAACGCTTGCATCATTGATATAGTCGTCTCTGTCTGCCGCAGCCACCCCAATCTTGTTCATATTGGCCCTGATCCCTTCGAGGTAGGCCGCATATGCACCAATCTTATCATCGTCGCGCAGCCTGGCTTCTGCTTCAATGAATTTCAGCTCTTCGTAGGTAATGATGAATAACGGCGAATTAGGACTGGAATAATAACCGGTCAGGTTGATATAACATTCCTCAAAGCTTACACCCGATCCCGAACGTCCCTTGCCGTTAGGCGTGCCACGATAGTCGCCAAACTTGGTGGTGTCCGTCATAAACGGTAAGCGCGGGTCTTCTATACCATAGGTGGTGCCGTCCATGGCATCAATGAACTGTTCCGACAGCCAGCCGTCCAGCAACAGGTCCAGGTTATTCTCGGCCACCTGGTTCCATGGGTTGCGAATGTTAAAGGTGGTGATGTAAGCATCATCGGCAGTGGAGCCATAGGCGTCTTCCAGTTCATCCAGTATAGCAGTAACATTGTATTGCGGCGTATTGCTCAGCAGGTTGAGCAGCCGTGCGCGCAGTGCATGCGCTGTTTTGATCCAGGCAGCTGAATTACCCTTGTGAATAAGATCAGGGTTGTTGGCGCCTGAAGTAGGAATGGTAATGGTAGAGCCACCCTGGTTCAGCAAGGTAATACCATCAGACAACAGCGTCAGACAAGTCTGGTAAATGTCTTCAGCACCGTCGAAAGTTGGCGTAAGTGTTTCTGCGGTAAATGCGGTGGAAAAAGGCGCATCGCCCCAAAGCATGTGCACCAGCGATAAATCCATTGCCATCAGAATTTTGGCTACGCCCATGTACTGGGTAGCACCCGATTCTTCTGCCATTTTATAAAGGTCATATGCATCGGTCATGTTATCGTACAGGGAAGTCCAGGTGCCGCTGGCATCAATATCGTCATACGTGTCTGTAGGAGAAGCCGCATTGGACGAAGCCAGGTATTGTACATAGTAGCTGGTCATGCCTGTTGACATGCGGTACACATTCAGCGCCGCATTCTGGGTAACCCTTGTAAGCAGACCATTAATAGTGGGCCTTGTTGGTTCATTGGGGTTGGTATTGACATCGAGATATTTCTTACACGATGCAAACGATGTGATCAGCAACAAAAGCCATGTATATCGAAAAGTCCTTTTCATGATTTCCTCTTTTAAAAGTTAATATTTACGCTAAACAGGAACGAACGTATTGCCGGATAGGTAAAGCCGGTAAAGCCATCAGCATTACTGCCAGCGCTCGAACTACTGGTTTCAGGATCATAGCCGCGATAATCCGTAAACAGCAGGAGGTTGTTTCCGGTAAAGGTTACTGTAGCTCCCTGAACAGGCAGGCTCTTGAATACCGATTTGGGCACTTCATAACTCAGGCTCAGGTTACGCAACCGTACCCATGAAGCATCTTCCACAAAATTTTCCGATACGGTGCGGTGAACGTTGCGATAATAACCTTGTCCGTAATCGCGCGGATCGCCGCTTGTTTTACCCTGGCCCAGGTATACCACCTGCGTGTTGGGGGTACCATCGGGCAGCACGCCATCAAACACAATGCTTTCTGTTCTGTTTTCGGTATACTTCGCAATACCAAATGCACTCATGAAATTGTCCAGCTGGTTATACCGGTCAAGCCCCTGTTGTGTTTCCCAGAGGAATGACAGCGTAAAGTTTTTGTAGGTAAACGTATTGGTAATACCGCCAATCCAGTCGGGCTGACTGTTGCCCAGGATACGTTGCGTGCCGTCGCGAACGGGGAAGCCTGCATTGCTGCCGGTGGCGGCAATAACCAGCGGAAGACTTTTGTCCACTGTTACGCCATCATCTTGTTTGCTGCCATAATACCGCAAATAAGAAGAACCATAAATATTACCTACAGCATAACCCGGAACATATTTCATGGTAACCGTGGCGCCGGAATAGCCGAAGTGCGATCCCACCACGATTTCTGTAAGCCCTTCACGGATCTTCAACACCTTATTGCGGTTGCGCGTAAAGTTGAGTGATGCATCCCAGCGGAAGTTTTTGGTTTGCACAGGAGTTCCTGTCAATACCAGTTCAATACCCTTGTTTTCAATTTCACCGGCATTCAAAATATAGCTGGTGAAACCGGTGGTGGGCGAAAGGCTCACAGGGATAATCAGTTCGCGGCTGTTCAGCTTATACCAGCTGAAGTCAAGGCCGAGGCGGTTGTTGAGCAAACGCAATTCAGCACCTGCTTCGATGGTGGCGGTACGTTCCGGCTGCAACGATTCATCCCCTTTGGTGTCGCTGCGGCTCCACATTACCTGGCCGCTGGAGGTGATCACGCTGGAGCTGTAGTAAGTATTGATCTCATAAGGATCGGTGTCTTTACCAATTTCTGCGTAGGATACCCGCACTTTACCAAAGTTGAGCCAGGCGGGCATCTGAAAATGATCGGAGAATACATACGATAAACTGGCAGAAGGATAGAAGAATGAATTGTTTCCTTCGGCCAGGGTAGAAGTCCATTCATTACGGCCGGTAACGTTCAGGAACAGGAAATCGTCCCAGCTCAATAACAAATCACCATAACCGCTCACTATCCTGTACAACGATTCGTACTGAGTTGTGCTGCGCACCTTTGCATTGTTGAGCGTCAGCAGGTCCGGGATATCCAGTTCAGAACCGCTTGCAGTAAGCCTTGTATATTTCTTATCGCGCACTTCATTACCCACACGCAGTACGGTACTGAACTTGCTGGTCCAGTCTTTTTTAAAGCTGGCCATGATATTCGAGTTCAGGATGCGGTTGTTGATGCGGTATTCATCTACAAAACCGGCTCCGTTGTCCTCATAAGGAATTTCTCCGTCCAATCCCATGGGTCCGGGACCGGCATGGCGACGGAAATCAGTATAATAGTCCAGGCCGAGTTTATAATCTACATCCAGCCATTCAAATGGTGAAAAAGTCATCGCAACATTGCCGATGATGCGGTTCACATTATCCTTGAACCGGTTGATATAGGTGCCATATACGGGGTTGTTGTTGCCGTACGATTTCATGGTGCCATCAGGCTTGATAAAGTCCATTACATCCCAGCGCGGCGACCAGTAGGCAAGACTTTCATTATAGCGGTCGGCATTTACGCGATAGCCGCCGGAGTTAATGAAATACAGGCCCGGATTTACTTTCAGCAGTTTGCCGAATTTAAACTGACCTCCCAGCCGTGCAGAGATGTTCTTATAATCAGAGTTCGGTATTACACCGTTTTGTGTGAAATAAGAGAAAGAAGAACTAAGCAATGCATTTTCAGTACCGCCGCTCATGTTGATGCTGCTGCGGAACTGGTTGCCCGATTTATATCCCTGGGCAAAATGGTTGAACACGCCATTCGGATGGGTAGGATCAATGGCTTTGGCTTCCTGCCAGGTGGGTCCCCAGCTGGGCCAGAAGCTTGCGGGATCATATTCAGGTTCTCCATCGGCATTCACATATCCCTGCGTGAATTTTGTCTGTACATCAGGAAACTTATTCACTTCATCAATGCCATAGGTAGCAGTGGCATTCACGCGCATTTTACCCACACGTGCCGATTTGGTGGTAATGATCACCACACCGTTGGAGCCGGCCTGCCCATACAACGCAGTGGCTGCACCGCCTTTCAACACCGAGATGGTTTCAATATCATCCGGGTTAATATCGGCGGCACGGTTCGTTAACCCGCGCAATTCGCCTGCGCTGCCTGCGGTAGTAGTGCTGTTGTCAATCAATATACCGTCTATTACAAACAGCGGCTGGTTGTCCTTGGTGGGGTTGAGCGATTTGATACCACGGATAATAATGCGGCTTCCCTGACCCGGTGCGCCACCGCCACTGTTGATCTGTACGCCGGCCACTTTACCGCGCAAGGCATTTACAATGTTGGTCTGACGGCTGGCCACCAGTTCGTCAGCTTTTATTTCCTGCGAAGAATAGCCCAGTGATTTCTTTTCTCTTCGTATACCCAGCGCTGTTACCACTACTTCATTGAGGTTGCTGTTATCTTCCTTTAACTGCAGATCGAGGAACAGCTCTTCATTGTCTTTTACGGTGATGTTTCTTACCAGCGTGGTATATCCTACAGCAGAAACTTCCAGGCGGTAGTTGCCTGCAGGCACATCGGTTATAACAAACACGCCTGTGGCATCGGCTGCTGTCCCCTTACTGGTGCCGGCCAGCATCACAGATGCATTGGCAAGCGGAACGCCGGCTTCGTTGGTGATTTTCCCGCGGATGCTGCCTGCAAACACCGCCTCGGAGGACCTTGCATTGACGGCTTCATCAACAGCTCCTGTTGCTTTGGCTTTTTTAATGATGATGTTGCTGTTTACCACTTCATACTTCAGATCTGTATTGCGCAGAAGTGCATCCAGCAACGTACTGAGTGCTATGTTGTCCGCCTGAAAACTGATGTTTTCATAGCGGGCAACATCGTTGGTCTTATACGTAAACGGCAATTTTGCCAGTGATTCAATTTTTCTTAAGGCATGTTTAAGGGTGGCGTTCTTCAGATCAATAGACACATAAATCTTGTTCAGATCCTGTCCATCACTGGTGCCCGCCATTAATAAACCGCTGAGGGTCAGCAGGAATGCCAGTATTGAAGCTCTCATAATCAGTGCTTTGGTTTTAAGCAACCCACCTGCAAAGCCGGCCGGTCGCTTGTGGGTGAGGCCATGCACGGCCATGCATGGCGTCATTACATACAAATTCATAGCTTTGATTTGTTTTAAGTAATTCTTTGAAGAGGATTCTATTTAAAACACACCAACCGTTCCAGGTCGCAACTGGAGCGGTTTTTTTGTTGTGTCAAGTAGGTGCTGCTGTTATTGTCATAAGCATAATTCGTTTTGGTTTTGGAGTTGTAATCAATTATTCAATGATATACTGACCGTTGACTTGCGTAAACCGGGTATCGGTGAGTTGGCACAATACCTGTAATACAAATTCAACACCAGTTTCGCGCCGGAAGGAAGTAGACACCCGCTGAGCGCCTAATGACGCATTCACCACCCGTATGTTCACATCGTACACACGTTGAAGATCTGCCAGGATATCGGCCATTGTTTCATCGTCATACACCAGGTATCCCTGATGCCAGGCCGCTGCTTCATTGGTTGACGGCTTTTTTTCCACCACTTTATTTTCTGTGTTGCTAACCTTTACCTGTTGTCCTTTGGTGAGCAGGGCCACTTCTTCATTGTCATAATTCACTTTCACTTTGCCACGTTTTACAGAAACAATCACATCTTTTCTGTCGGGATAAGCTTTTATGTTGAATGCGGTTCCCAGTACGGTAGTGGTTACTTTTCCGGTATGAATGATAAAGGGGATTTTATCGGCATGCTTTACATCGAAATAGGCTTCGCCTGAAAGGTATACTACGCGGCTATTGCTGTCGAACTGCTTCGGAAACTCAAGCGTACTGGCCACATTGAGCCAAACCTGCGTACTGTCTGGCAGCAACAGGTATTTATTTTCTGAGCGTTGTGTACTCTTCTTTGTGTGCTGAACCTGCTGGCTGTTATCCGCGAGTTTTCCGGGACTATCATCAGCACTATACCACCATCTGAAATTATTCCACCACACATAGCCTCCTATCACTACAATCACAGCGGCGGCCATGGTCACGGCCACTGCCAGTAAGGATTTGTTGTTGCGCCTGCGTAACGGCCCTGGCGCCGCAGGCCCTGCTGTTGCAGGCGGTACTACGAGGTTGCCCGCTTCATCCACATATGAATCGGAAGAAGCCGCCTCCCTGCCCGATTGCTCATATACTTTCCGGATCAGCGCACGCAGGTGTTCATCGTGCCCCGACTGGCTTATGTAAGAAAGAAATTCCTCAAATTCCTTCCTCGTACAGGAGTTGTCAAGGTATTTTTGAAACAAATATTGTATGCGATCCTCCATATGGCTGGTATGTACTATACCAGTTTATGACGAAGCAACGCAAGGATGTTCCTATTCCGGTAAAAAATTTTTTTAGAAAAAAATGCGGACGCCCTGCAACAATACACGGCGGATAAATTGCAATGCAGTAGACAACTGGTTTTTTACGGTATGGCGGGAAATGCTTAGTTCATCTGCAATCTGCTGGTAATCCAACCCTTGTTCGCGGTTAAGCTGATAGATCAGCCTGCGGCGCGGAGGCAGTTGCTCTATGGCAAACTGAACCATGTGATGATATTCGTTGGTTTCAATCAAAAACTCCGTGTCGTGCGTATTTTTGGGCAGATTGCTCCATACCTTCTCTTTCAATCGTTTGTCGGCGGCAGCTTTTCGTAAGAAATCAATCACCTTGTTTTCTGTAATGCGATACAGCCAGGCTTCCATGTTGTCAATGGCATGCATAGCATCGCGATGCTCCCACAGTTTCACAAACACATCCTGGATGATGTCGCGTGCAAACAGGTCGGACTTGGTCAATCGCAATGCCAGTGTGTACAACCGGTATTCATAGGATCTGAATATTGCTGCAAATACCAGTTCAAGCGGCTGGTCGCGGTGCGCACTATGAACAGGTTGAACAGACTTTTGCATAGTATATGGCTACAGTTGGTTTTGGTTGCTCTTTAAAGTTAGACAAAAAAGCGATATAAACGCTGCGCATGAACGCGAACAGGGGTGCAAATGTTGATGAGGATCCGGAGAAAGGATGGAGAAAAATCAGGGCGTTGAGCACGCAAAAAACCGCACGTATGCAGCCGTGTTCATCTGATGTGGTTAAAAACATAGTAGTGGCGCGCGGTTTTTATAACTCGGGATAGCACATCGCGCCGGGCAACCCATTATACAGAACTACCGGCTGGTGGTACAGCCTTTGCAGGCGCTACCACTTTACGAATTGGGCGGCAACAGGATGTTGTTTAGGTTTTGAACCCAATCGCTTGTACATTTGTTGATACACTGACTAAACGCTTAATTATCAGTTCATGCAGCGGCTGGCTGCACCCGGCACAAATGTGTGCATCCGATCACTGCAAATAGTGTTAAACATATAAAATTAATAGCTATGGCATTTACATTACCCGCACTTCCTTACGCGCACGATGCATTGGAACCGCATATTGACACTACTACCATGCAGATTCATCATGGTAAACACCACCAGGCCTATGTAGATAATCTGAATAAGGCAATTGCCGGCACTCCGCATGAAAGCAAATCGCTGGAAGAACTTATCCGCAATGCCGGCGCCATCAGTACTGCGGTACGGAACAATGGCGGCGGACACTGGAACCATACCTTTTTCTGGGAAAGCCTTTCACCCAAAGGCGGTGGCAAACCTTCCGGCGCCCTGGCCAGCGTTATTGATTCCACTTTCGGGTCATTTGACGCCTTTAAAGAAAAATTCAACAATGCCGGTATGACCCGGTTCGGCAGCGGCTGGGCCTGGCTGATCATAAAAGATGGTAAACTGGAAATCACTTCCACCCCCAACCAGGACAATCCATTGATGGATGTGGCAGAAGTAAAAGGGGTGCCGCTGCTGGGCGTAGACGTATGGGAACATGCCTATTATCTCAAATATCAGAACCGCCGCGCCGAATACCTCAACGCATTCTGGAATGTGATTGACTGGAACAAAGTGGCGCAGCGCTACGAAGCAGCAGCGCGCTGATGAGCGAATACGCCAATAAGCTGATGTGCTAATGATGGAAGCAGTACTATGAGTATGTGCCACCCTTCATTAGCACATTATTATTTTGCTGAAGTTTCATTAATAGCAGTGAAGAACACAAGCCAATCCTGCGTTTGCACAGCACATTCCCTTCGCATTTTCAAATTTTCCTGTTATTTTGCCGGTATATCCATTCATACAAACCCAAATTCGCATGAAACGAAACCCAATTCTTGTAGTATTTGCCTTCGTCTTTTTTGCCGCAGCCTGTTCGTCCGGAGAAAAAGGAGGAGGCAGAAAAGTGGTAGTATTTTCAAGTGGAAAAATGCAACAAGACAGCAAGGATATAACTACCATTACAATTGAACCCGGCAACCGGCACGAAGAACTTGAGATCAGCCTCACAGGAGATCAGAAAACAGTTACGGTTAAATCACCTTCCGGCGACAAAACATATGAGGTAGCAGAGGATGGCATCTATCTGCTCAACCTCAAATCAGATACGCTGATAGGCAGCGCTGTTAATTTTGGTGCAGACAATCAACGCACCGCCATCAGTGCAGAAGAGCTGGACCATATGATTGACAGCACACAACAACTGATGCGGGGAGAAAATGCCAGTGATGAAAAGAAAACTTTCTTCCTTCCTCCCAATGCTATCAAAAAGATCTCTACCAACGTGAATGCACAGTTGCTGAGCCCGTTCAAGAATATCCCCTACGAAGTAACGGCCGATGAAAATGGCAATGCGCCCGAGATGTACAAGTTCTTTACCAACAAACAAAAGCGCGAAGCGTTGAAGGAATTGATTGACAGGTTGAGAAGCTAATGTGCAATTTCCAACAAAATAATTTCAATAAGGAGCCCCCGCGGGCTCTTTTTATTTAACGAACAGGTCAGCACATTGCTCACGGCACAGGGTCATACCCGTGCCCGCCCCAGGGATGGCAGCGGCTAAGGCGCCTGATGGTAAGCCACAACCCTTTCAATACGCCATGTTTCCTGAGTGCTTCCACTGCATACTGGGAACAGGACGGTGTAAACCGGCATTTGGGACCCAGTATAGGGGATATGATCCATTGATACAATTTGATCAATGCAATGAAAGGGAGACTAAGTATCTGCGCTACGCGCTTCATGTATTTGCTTTAGTAGTTTATTTAAAATTACACCCATCTTTTCATGCAGCACGTGGTATTGCGGCATTTCTCTTCCTGTATAAATAAAAAAAACGGCCAGCTGGCGTTGCCGGGCACACAACTGATCGCGAAGCTCCTGTTTTTGCAGCCGGTATGCTTCGCGCATCATCCGCTTGATGCGGTTCCGGTCAACGGCTTTTTTAAAGGTACGGCTGCTGACGCTGAAACCGGCCTGCAATGGAGCATCCAGCGTGCCGGTGTACCATTTGTACGATGCCCGCAGTGGCAGAATATGAATACCCTTTCTTTCATTGAACAGCTGTTCAATGATCTTACGGCGCTTCAGCCTTTCATTCTTTGTAAGGGTATTGCGTGCTGCCATGCGTATCAAAAATAAGATTCCCAACGGTGCGGACGGCTGTTTGCGCGGGGTATACATGCTGCCATGCATATCAAAAATAAAATAGCTCCGCGGAAATCCCGGAGCTATACAAATATTTCAGCGTGTCCGTTCCCTTGCGGGCCAGGCGTTTACTTCAGTTTTCTTTCATCAGAAACAGTCAGCTTCTTACGAC
>Ga0164243_10003195_pt1 | contig 26421 bp, 27 predicted proteins | sample OricompcompostOP_FD_108781 | JGI IMG/M metagenome (GOLD analysis project Ga0164243, IMG submission 108781) | Organic Plus compost microbial communities from Emeryville, California, USA - Original compost - Organic plus compost (OP) | ecosystem: Engineered > Solid waste > Mixed feedstock >...
GGCCCGCTCGACGTAGAACGCCTCATCAAGCCGTCCCGACTCGGCGAGTGCCTCGCGGACGGAGTCGAACGTGCGGCCCAGCTTCATCACGGCCGCGGCCTCGGTGTCCGCCAAACGGCGGGCCAGCTCGGGCGCGGGCAACGTGCCCGGCAGCACCGTGAACACCTCGTCGCGCTGCACCAGCGGCTGCCCCAGCACCGACGAAGCCGCGCTCACCGAGGTCACGCCCGGCACCGCCTCCGCCGGGTACCGGTCACACAGCCGCTCGTGCATGTACATATAGGACCCGTAGAAGAACGGATCCCCTTCGCACAACACGACAACGTCGCGGCCGGCGTCGAGATGCTCGGCGAGCCGTTTCGCGCTCAGCTCGTAGAACTCGGCGATCGCGCCCTCGTACCCGCCGGGATGATCGGTGCCCTCGGTGGTCACCGGGTACATCAGGCGTTCCTCGATCTGCCCGTCCCGCAGGTACGGCTCGGCGACCGACCGCGCGATGCTGCGCCCGTGCCGCGCGCAGTGGTAGGCGATCACCTCCGCCTCGCTGATCAGCCGCGCCGCCTTGACCGTCATCAGCTCGGGGTCACCGGGGCCGAGGCCCACTCCCCAGAGTTTCCCCGTGTTCACTCGGCCTCCTGAGCCAGCGCGTTCACCGCGGCGACGGCCATCGCACTGCCGCCCCGTCGTCCGTGTACCACCAGATAGGGCGCGGGCGCCCGCTTCGCCAGTTCCACTTTGGACTCCGCGGCGCCCACGAACCCAACGGGCACACCGATGATCGCGGCGGGCACCCCGGCGCCCTCCGCCAGCATCTCCAGCAACCGGAACAACGCGGTGGGCGCGTTACCGATCGCCACCACCGAACCGGCGAGCCGGTCCCGCCACAGCTCGAGCGCCGCCGCCGACCGCGTCGTGCCCATGCGCTCGGCCAGCGCCGGGACCTGCGGGTCCGACAGCGTGCAGAGCACCTCGTTGTCCGCGGGCAGCCGCTTGCGCGTGACACCACTGGCGATCATCTGCGCGTCGCACAGCACCGGCGCCCCGCCGTTGAGCGCTTCCCGCGCCGACTCGACCAGATCCAGCGAGTACGCGAGATCGTCGACGAGATCGACCATGCCACACGAGTGGATCATGCGGACGGCGACCGTTTCGAGGTCCTCCGGCAGGATCGCGAGATCGGCCTCCTCGCGAATGGTGGCGAACGAATGACGGTAGATCTCCGCCCCGTCGCGGATGTACTCGATCACAGCGATCCCTTCTCCAGCAACACATCCACCGGCACGAAGGCGCCCTCCACGAGGTAACCGCCATCGACCGCCAGCACGTCGGCCGCGTCCCGCGGCCTGCCACAACGCCGTTCGCACCCCGAAAAGTGCGCGCGCCCGGACACGCGCCGCGCGTCGGCCCGCACGTCGGCACGCGACTTCGCACAACCCGGCCGCCCGATGCACGCGCTCACCTCGCTGTCCGAGGACAACGCGAGCAGATCCGGCCGCTGCCCCGGCACGACGACACTTCGCCACGGCGTGACGACCACATCCGACCCCAGCGTTCGCAGGTCCGCCGCGGTGAGTACCCCGAACAGCGGCGTCAGCACCGTCGCGCCGTCGACCACGCCCTTCGGCGGCTTCGGGCGCTCCATCGGCGGCACGTCCGCGAACTCGGGCAGCTCCCGCATCCGCCACGCCGTGCCCCGCACCTCCAGAAACCGCGAAGCCTCCCCGACAAGCGCCTCGACCGCCCCCTCGATCGGCACCCGCCGGCCGGGCCGCCCCGCCAGCCGCATCACACCACTCGACGCGTCGACGGCCTGCCAGCACACGTCGGGTTCCTCGGCGGCGACGTCACCACGTCCGTCGTCGAGCGCGAACAGGAACCGGCCCGGTAACCCGGCCAGCTCCGGCCGCGCGCACACGGCGGCGTCCAGTTCCGGGACGAGCGGACGCACGTCGACCAGCCCCCCGCTGAGTCCCGACAACGGCGAGGCCAGGTAGTTCCGCACCCGCTCGTGCGAGGGCGCGGGCAGCAATCCGGCGCCGGAGAGCCGTCCCACCAGTTCCCCGGTGTCCCGCGAAAGCCCGCGCAACTGCACGTTGCCGCGCGAGGTCAGGTGCACCGTCCCGGCACCGAGGTCCTGCGCGCATCCGGCCAGCACGTCCAGCTGGGCCGCGGTGACCCGCCCGCCGGGCAGCCGGACCCTCGCGAGCGCGCCGTCGGCGGCGTCGTGGGTCGCGAACACGCCTGGGCACGCGTCGGGCCGGGCACGGACCGGGTTGGACATGGCATCACTGTAAACGGCCGATTTTGCAGCAACCCTTGGAGCATATGTAGTACACCTGCTACATTCGATCGCACTTGCTTAACAAGGGGGTACAGGACTATGACAGTGCTCGGCCGAGCACGCGCCGCGGTCCACCCGGTCAGAGCAACACCGGGGGACGCGGTCATCGACGTGCGTGACCTGCGGATGCGCTACGGCAGCTACGACGTGCTCACGGGGGTGAACTTCACCGCGCGGCGCGGGGAGGTCGTGGCGCTGCTGGGTCCCAACGGCGCCGGCAAGACCACGACGATCGAGATCCTCGAAGGCTTCCGCATGCGCTCAGCCGGCGAGGTCCAGGTGCTCGACACCGACCCCGCGCACGGTACCGAGGCGTGGCGGGCGCGACTCGGTGTGGTGCTCCAGTCGTGGCGTGACCACGCGAAATGGCGCGTGCGCGAGCTGCTGGCGCACCTCGGCTCCTACTACACCGAGTACTCGACGGAGTTGGTGTCCCGTCCGTGGGACACCGACGAGCTGATCGAGACCGTGGGCCTGACCCCGCACGCGCACAAGCGGGTCGGTGGGCTTTCCGGCGGCCAGCGGCGGCGGCTGGACGTGGCGATCGGCATTGTCGGGCGGCCCGAGCTGCTGTTCCTCGACGAGCCGACGGCCGGATTCGACCCGGCGGCGCGGCGCGAGTTCCACGATCTCGTGCACCGGCTCTCCGACGACGACGAGACCACCGTCCTGCTCACCACGCACGACCTCGACGAGGCCGAGAAGCTCTCCGACCGGATCCTGATCCTGGCCGGCGGTTCGATCATCGCCGACGGCTCGCCCGACGAGCTCTCGCGGCAAATGTCGACCGAAGCGGAGGTCAAGTGGACCCGCGGCGGCCAGCGGTACGTGCACACCACCACCGCGGCCACCGAGTTCGTGCACAAGCTGTTCCTGCAGTACGGCGAGGAGATCGCCGATCTGGAGGTGCGCCGCGCGAGCCTGGAGGACACCTACATGACTCTGGTGCGCGAGTACGAGGACCACACGGTGAGCCCGCGACGAAGGAGCGGGCGCGAGGAGGACAGACCGGGTGCGGGTGTCCCGCAAGTCACCGAGGACCGGGGAGCGGCACGATGACCACACCTGTGATGAGCGCTGCGCGCGCCGGGCTGGTGCGCGGCCGGATCGAGCTGCGGCACACCTTCACCAACGGGCAGGACCTGTGGGCCTACCTGTTCCCGGCCGTGGTGCTGACCGTGGTCATGTACTTCATGCGCGACGCGACGGTGCCGGGGATGAACTTCCAGCTCAGCTCGATGACGCTACCGAGCGTGCTGGGCATGAACATCGCGTTCGGCAGCCTGATCAACCTGGCCCAGACGCTGACCACCGAACGCGAGGACGGCACGCTGTTGCGCGCGAAGGCCACGCCGAACGGGATGGTCGGCTACCTGATCGGCAAGATCACGCAGGTCTCCGGCATGGTGCTGGTGTCCTGCGTGATCGTGCTCGTGCCCGGCCTGTTCGTGACGGACAGCCTGCGGCTGAGCGCGTCCTCGGTGCCGATGCTGCTGTGGGTACTGGTGCTGGGCCTGATCGCCACCATGCCGATCGGGGCCGTCATCGGCTCGCTGATCAGCAGCCCGCGCAGCATGGGCCTGGTGATGCTGCCGATGATGGGCCTGATCGCGGTGTCCGGGATCTTCTACCCGATCACGAGCCTGCCGTCCTGGCTGCAGGGCGTCGGCCAGGTGTTCCCGATCTACTGGGTGGGCCTTGGCATGCGCTCGGCGCTGCTACCGGACGAGATGGCCGCCGCCGAGCTGACGCAGTCGTGGCGGCATCTGGAGACCGCGGGCGTGCTCGGTGTGTGGGCCGTACTGGGGCTGGTACTGGCGCCGATCGTGTTACGTAGGATGGCCCGTCGCGAGTCCGGTTCGAGTGTGGCCGCTCGCCGGGAGAAAGCGTTGCAGCGGATGCCTCGATGAGCAGTGAGACGATCTACAACCGCATCGCCATGTTGCGGGCGGAACGCGGGATATCGCGACGGCAGCTCGCGGAGGCGCTCGGTGTGCACTACCAGACCATCGGCTACCTCGAACGCGGCGAGTACAGTCCCAGCCTCTACCTGGCGTTGAAGATCGCGCAGTACTTCGAGGTCGGCGTGGAGGTGATTTTCTCCACTGAACCGTTCCCGCGGCTGGGTGAGCAAACGGCCTGATCCCCCTTACAGTGAGGGGTGACCAAAGGAGGCCAAGCGTGATCCTGCTGCTGTCCACTTCGGACACCGACCTGCTCAGTGCCCGCGCCAGCGAGGCCGGGTTCCGGCTGGCCAACCCGGCCAGGCTGGACCTGGCGGACCTGCCCGAGCTGCTGGCGGACGTGCGGATCGTGGTGGTCCGCATCCTGGGATCGGCGCGGACGTGGCAGCAAGGCTTGGACACCGTGCTGGCCAGCGGGGCGCACGTCGTGGTGCTCGGTGGCGAGCAGACGCCGGACGCGGAGCTGATGGAGCTGTCCACCGTGCCGGCCGGCATCGCGACCGAGGCGCACGCCTACCTCGCGCAGGGCGGCCCGGTCAACCTCACCCAGCTGCACCGGTTTCTCTCCGATACGTTGCTGCTGACCGGCGACGGGTTCGAACCGCCCGCGCCGCAGCCCATGTGGGGCGTGCTGGAGCGCACGCCGCGGCGCACCGAGGGCCCGGTGATCGGGATCCTGTACTACCGGGCGCATCACCTGTCGGGCAACACGGCGTTCGTCGAGGCGTTGTCGGACGCGATCGAGGACTCCGGCGGCCAGGCGCTGCCGATCCACTGCGCCTCACTGCGGTCACGCGAGCCGGAGATGATGGCCGAACTGCGCCGGTGCGACGCGCTGCTGGTCACGGTGCTCGCCGCGGGCGGCACGCGGCCCTCCGAAGCCGGCGCCGGTGGCGACGACGAGGCGTGGGACGTCGCGGAGATGGCGGCGCTGGACGTGCCGATCCTGCAGGCGCTGTGCCTGACCAGCGATCGCGACACCTGGGCGGACAACGACGAGGGACTGTCCCCTTTGGATGCCGGGAACCAGATGGCGGTACCCGAGTTCGACGGCAGGCTCATCACGGTTCCGTTCTCCTTCAAGGAAATCGACGACGACGGCCTGCCCCGCTACGTGCCGGATGCCGAACGCGCGTCGCGGGTCGCGCGGATCGCCGTGGCACACGCCCGGTTGCGGCACACCCCGCCACCGCAGCGTCGCATCGCGCTCATGCTGTCCGCATACCCGACCAAGCATTCGCGGGTGGGCAACGCGGTCGGCCTCGACACCCCCGCGTCAGCGGTGAAACTGCTGCGGCGCATGATCGAACAGGGCTACGACCTCGGCCCGGAACCGTTCCCCGGTATCGAATCCGGCGACGGGGACGAGCTGATCCACGCCCTGATCGCCGCGGGCGGCCAGGATCCGGAATGGCTCACCGAGGAACAGCTGGCGGGTAACCCGATCCGGGTCCCCGCGGCGCGGTACCGCGAGTGGTTCGCCGAACTGCCCGAGGACCTGCGCGCGGAGATGGAGCAGCACTGGGGTCCGCCGCCCGGTGAGCTCTATGTCGACAACGGCGACATCGTGCTGGCCTCGCTGCAGGCGGGCAACGTCGTGCTGATGATCCAGCCGCCGCGCGGATTCGGCGAGAACCCGGTGGCCATCTACCACAATCCCGATCTCCCGCCGAGTCACCACTACCTGGCGGCGTACCGCTGGATCGAGCAGGAGTTCGGCGCGCACGCGGTCGTGCACCTGGGCAAGCACGGGTCGCTGGAGTGGCTGCCCGGCAAGACGGCGGGCCTGTCGGCCTCCTGCGCGCCGGACGCGGTGCTGGGCAACCTGCCGCTGATCTACCCGTTCCTGATCAACGATCCCGGCGAGGGCGCGCAGGCGAAACGGCGGGCGCACGCCACGATTGTCGATCACCTGATTCCGCCGATGGCGCGTGCCGAGAGCTACGGCGATCTCGCCCGGCTGGAGCAGTTGCTGGACGAGCACGCGAACATCGCGGCGATGGACCCGGCGAAACTGCCCGCCATCCGCGCACAGATCTGGACGCTGATCCAGGCCGCGAAGCTCGACCACGATCTGGGTGTCTCCGAACGCCCGCACGACGCGGAGTTCGACGACTTCCTGCTGCACATCGACGGCTGGCTGTGCGAGGTCAAGGACGCACAGATCCGCGACGGGCTGCACATTCTCGGCGAGGCGCCCAGCGGTGAGGCGCGGGTGAACCTCGTGCTCGCGATGCTGCGCGCGCAGCAGATGTGGGGCGGCAAGGCCGGCGCGGTGCCCGGATTGCGGTCCGCGCTGGGCCTCAAGGAGGACGCGCCACTGTCCGAAGTAGACTCCGTCGAGCAGACGGCGCGCGCTCTCGTCGAGGAGATGGAGGCGGCGAACTGGTCGGTCGGCGCGATCACCGCCGAGGAGCCGGTGGCGAGCGTGCTGCGGTTCGCCGCGACGGAGATCGTGCCGCGGCTGGCGGGCACGACGGGTGAGATCGACGCGGTGCTGCACGCACTGGACGGCGGTTACATCGCGGCCGGCCCGAGCGGGTCTCCGTTGCGGGGCTTGGTGAACGTGCTGCCGACGGGCCGCAACTTCTACACCGTGGACCCGAAGGCGATCCCGAGCAGGCTGGCGTGGGAAACCGGTCAGGCGCTCGCGGACTCGCTGCTGCGGCGGTACCGCGAGGACACCGGCGAGTGGCCGCGGTCGGTGGGCCTGTCGGTGTGGGGCACCTCGGCGATGCGCACCTCCGGCGACGACGCGGCGGAAGTCCTTGCGCTACTTGGTGTTCAGCCGGTGTGGGACGAGGCGTCCCGGCGCGTGACCGGACTGGAGCCGATCCCGCTGGCGGAGCTGGGCCGTCCGCGTATCGACGTGACGGTGCGGATCAGCGGGTTTTTCCGCGACGCGTTCCCGCACGTGATCGACCTGATGGACGACGCGGTGCGGATGGTCGCGGCACTCGACGAACCGGTGTCGGAGAACTATGTCCGCGCGCACTATCTGTCCGATGTGGATACTCATGGCGACCAACGCCGGGCGACCACGCGGATTTTCGGTTCGAAGCCCGGTGCCTACGGTGCGGGCCTGCTACCGCTGATGGACTCGGGCAACTGGCGCGACGACGCCGATCTCGCCGAGGTGTACGCGACCTGGGGTGGTTACGCGTACGGGCGGGAGCTGGACGGGAAACCGGCGCGCGAGGACATGGAAAGCTCGTACCGGCGGATCGTGGTGGCGGCGAAGAACACCGACACCCGGGAACACGACATCGCCGATTCGGACGACTATTTCCAGTACCACGGCGGCATGATCGCGTTCACGAGGTCGTTGACGGGCAAGGCGCCGGTGTCCTACATCGGTGACTCGACGAGCCCGGACGCGGTGCGCACGCGGACGCTGTCGGAGGAGACGGCGCGGGTGTTCCGGGCGCGGGTGGTGAACCCGCGGTGGCTGGCCGCGATGCGCAAGCACGGCTACAAGGGCGCGTTCGAACTCGCCGCGACGGTGGACTACCTGTTCGGTTTCGACGCCACGGCGGGCGTGGTGGACGACTGGATGTACGAGAAACTGTCCGAGTCGTATGTGCTGGACCAGCAGAACCGGGAGTTCCTGGCGAAGTCGAACCCGTGGGCGCTGCGGGGCATCATCGAGCGCCTGACGGAGGCCGCGGACCGTGGCCTGTGGGCGGAGCCGGACCCGGACCTGCTGGCCAGCCTGCGCGAGGTCTACCTGCAAACGGAAGCCGATCTGGAAGGCGAGTAATCAACCCCTGACCCACAGGCAGAACGGATGCCCCGCCGGGTCCAGCAGCACGCGCACGTGTTCCTGTGGCTGGAACTCCGCCAGCACCGCGCCGGCCTCAAGCGCGTGCGCGGTCGCCGCTTCGAGGTCGTCCACTTCGAAGTCCAGGTGCAGTTGCATCTGCTGCCGCCCCGGGCCGGCGGGCCAGACCGGGGGCACGTGCTCCGGCTCCAGCTGGAACGACAGCCCGGGGCCGTGGGGGCGCAGCGTCGCCCACTCGGGTCCGTAGGAACCGATCGGCCAGCCCAGCAGCGCGTGGTAGAAGTCGGCGAGGCCGCGCGGGTCCGGCGTGCCCAGCACGGTCGCGGTCAACGTCATCATTCAAACCACGTTAGCCCCGCGCCACCACCGAAAACACCTCCAGATCACGCGGCGCACCCTTGGCCCGGAACCATCGGCGCCGCCGCACGACGTAGCGCTCGCTGTCCACTGTGGACATCGCAGGGCCGGACACCAGGATCTCCCCACCAGAAGCCGCATCCGCGACCCTGGCCGCGATGTTGACGTCCACCCCCAGGTAGTCCCGCCCGACACGGCGCGGGCGGCCGGCGTGCATGCCGGCCCGAAGCTGCGGCCGGTAGCCCTCGATGGTGAGCGCGCTGACCGCGGTGCACGACTCCTCCGCGGCGGCGATCGCCTCCTGCGTATCCGCGAAGACCGCCATCATGCCGTCGCCGAGGAATTTCACCACCGTCCCGCCGTGCCGGTTCACGGCGGCCCGGCTCACCGAACCGACCTCCCGCAGCAGCCGCAACACCTGATCGTCACCGGCATGCAGCGCCCAGCTGGAGAACCCGACGAGATCGGTGAACAGGATGGTCACCTCGGCCCCGTCCGCCGAAACCGCCCGCGACCGGCTCAGCGACTGCCACACCTGCACCGCCGCCAGCCCCAGCTCACGCGTCGCGCTCGGCTCGTCGGTGCCCGCCTCCGTGATCAGCCGCGCGAGCCGGTCCGAAGCCCGCGCACCGCCCATGAGCCGCTCGGATCCCGGCGCCAGCCGCCGCACCGTGCGCGCCGTCCGCACCAGCAGATCGTTGCGGTCGGCGTCACGCAGCAGCCTGCCCAGCCGCGGTCGCTCGTCGTTCACAACCCCGGAGCCTACTGGCGAGTCACCTTCTCGCGCGTCAGCACGAGCTGAACCACGACCGTGAGCACCAGCAGCCACACCAGCGCAGGCGCACCGGTGTGCAGCAGCGCGGCCACCGCGGGAACCACGAGCGCGGGCAGGAGCAGCCGCAGCGACCACAACCAGCCCCGCCGCGCAGCCGCCGCACCGGCCGCGAGCAGGCCGAACGCGGCCACGATCGCGCACATCATCCACCGCGTCGACGCCTCGACGTGCCCGTGCACCAGATCCCCCAGCCCGGCCGCCAGCGCCGCGAGGACACCCGCGACCACGCAGTGCAGGAGCAGCAGCGTGCGCGGCGGCGTCGCCTCGCTCAACATCGGGACACCGCCGAAGCCACGCGGCAGCGCCAGCCCCCACAGCCCGGCGAGCAGTACGAGCGAGCCGATCACCGTCGCGTACACCTGGTGGTCCCACACGTCGAGTTCGCTCATCGCTTCGGTCACCAGCAGTACGCCCTCACCGAGCACGATGATCACGAACAACCCGAGCCGCTCCCCGAAATGCGCCCCCTCCAGGCGCGCGACCGAGAACGTGACCGCACGGCCGCCCCGCCCGGCCGCCTCGGCGACGGCACGCTCCATGCGCTCGCGGTCGAAGGAGAACATGACGACCAGATCGATCGCCAGCCCGACCGCCCACAGGTAGTACCGCCATGGCTCGTCGATCCACAACGAGACGATCCACGGCACGACGCCCGCCCCGACCTGCGCGACCGGCCAGTCGAGCAGGAACGTCGACCGGCCGTGCCACGCGCGGTCGGACAGCACACGCGCCGCGACGTAGGCGATCGCGAACACCCGCGCCCGGTCCTCGTCGTGGATGGCGCCGACCGCCGCGGCCATCACCGCCAAGCCGAGCATCGCCGCGAGCACGGTCCCGACGCGTGTCGAACTCGCCGCCACGTTGCCGTAGACGGTGAAGCACATCCACGCCGTCCAGAACGCCAGGAAACACACGACATACAGCCCGGCGTCGGCCCAGTTCGCGGTCCCGTGCACCAGATGCGAAAGCTGCGCCACCCCCGCGACCGCGACGAGGTCGAAGAACAACTCCAGCCACGACGCGTGCCGCTCACCCTGTTCCGCCACGCGCGCAAGGGTAGCCAGCGAACAACCAGCGAGGTCTCGTGTTGAATCCGGGGTGGAACGTACGGATCGGGCAAGGGAGTGCGGTGATCGACCTCAACAGTGATCTCGGTGAGGGTTTCGGGGTTTGGCCGCTGACCCACGACGACGCGCTGCTGGACATCGTGACCAGCGCGAACGTCGCGTGCGGTTTCCACGCGGGCGATCCCAGCGTGCTTCGCCGCGTCACCGCGGGAGCCGCCGAACGCGGGGTCTCGATCGGGGCGCAGGTGGCCTACCGGGACCTGGCCGGATTCGGCCGCCGGTTCATCGACGTGGACCCCGCCGAGCTGGTCAACGACGTGATCTACCAGATCGCGGCGCTGGACGGGTTCGCCAGGGTGGCCGGCACGCGGGTGCGTTACGTGAAACCACACGGTGCCCTGTACAACGCGATCGTCAAACACGCCGAGCAGGCCGCGGCCGTCGTCGAGGCGGTGCGCAGCTACGACGCGAGCCTGCCCGTGCTGGGCCTGCCCGGGTCGGAGTGGCTGAAACAGGCGGAAGCCGCCGGGCTGCGCACGCTGCGGGAAGCCTTCGCCGACCGCGCCTACACGCCGGAGGGCGCGCTCGTTTCACGCCGCCTGCCGGGTGCCGTCATCCACGATCCGGGCGAGGTCACCAGCCGGGTCGTGCGGATGGCCACCGAGGGCGAGGTCACCGCGATCGACGGCAGCACGGTGAAGATCGAGCCGCAGTCGATCTGCGTGCACGGGGACACGCCCGGCGCCGTCGAGATCGCGCGGAAGGTGCGGGACGCGTTGCGCCAGGCCGGGGTGACGGTCACCAGCGCAACGGCAGATGCGTGATCCCGTTGATGAAGTTCGACGTCAGATGCCGCACCTCACCGTCGAGCCGCACCTCGGGCAGCAGGCGCAGGAACTCCTGAAAGAACACGCGCATCTGCAGCCGCCCGAAATGCGCGCCGAGGCACAGGTGCGGCCCCTGGCCGAACGCGAGATGGTCGTTCGGGCTGCGCGTGATGTCGAACGTGTACGGGTCGCCGAACGCGCGCTCGTCGAAATGCGCGGAGGCGAAGTACACGACCACCTTGTCCCCGGCGCGGATCCGCTGCCCCGACAGTTCGGTGTCCTGCTTGGCGGTGCGTCGGAACGTCAGCACCGGCGGGTGGTAGCGCAGCATCTCCTCGATCGCGCCGGGCAGCAGTTCCGGTTCCGCGCGCAGCCGCCGGTACGCCGCGGGATGTTCGACCAGCGCGAGCACGCCGCCCGGTAGCGCGCTGCGCACGGTGTCGTTGCCCGCGATCACCACCAGGAAGAAGAACATCTCGAGTTCGGCGTCGTCGAGCGCGCGGCCGTCCACGGACGCGTTGACCAGCGCGGTCATCAGGTCGTCCGCGGGATGTTCGCGTTTGTCCGCCGCGAGTTGCTGCGCGTAGGCGAACATGTCCGCCAGCATCGCGGGCGAGCGCGGGTTGATCGGTTTGCCGTTCTCGTCGCGCACGATCTCGGCGTGCTCGGGGTCCTGGTACCCGATCACGCGGTTGGTCCACTTCAGCAGCAACCCGCGGTCCTGCGGGGGCACGCCGAGCAGATCGGACAGGTTGAGCAGCGGGAAGTCGTCGGTCACCTCGACCGGCAGATCACAGTGCCCGCGGCCGGCGACCGCGCCGATGAGCGAGCGGGCCCGCTCGGCGATCTGGTCGGCGAAGCGTTCGAGCCGGCGCCGGGTGAACACCGCCGAGACGATGCGGCGCAGCCGGTTGTGCTCCGGCGGATCCATGTTGAGGATCATCCGGCGGATGAACGCGAGATCGTCCGGTTCGGGATCGCGGATCTGGGTCGCGCCGAGCCACGAGGAGAACACCTCGGGCGTGCGCAGCACGTACTTCACGTCGTCGTAGCGGGTCACCGCCCAGTAGCCGGGGCCCGCCGGCCAGTCGAGCACCTCGTGTTCCGCTTGCCACGCAACGGGTTCCGCGTCCCGCAACCGGCGCAGCCCGTCGTGCGGCAGGCCACGCGCGAACACCCGCGGGTCGAAGACGTCAGTGCTCATCGAGGAAGAGTTCGATGGAGTTGGCCGTGGTCACGGGGATCTCGTCGGCGGCGTAGTGCCCGGCGTCGGCGAGTACCTCGATCTCCAGTTTCGGGTACCACTGCGCGAACGTGGTGAGCATCGTCTGCTCGCCCAGCGCCGGATCGTTCTCGCCGACGAGGACCTTGATCGGCACCTCGGCGCCCTCGATGCGCTCGTGGAAATCGGTTTTCGCCCACGCTTCGAGATAGTCGCCGAACGCGGCCTTGTCCGAGTTCTCCAGCGAGTGCAGCACCATGCCGTCCAGCCACGCATCCGGATGCCTGCCGCCGGTGGTGAAGTCGATGATGGCGCGGCGGTTCGCGGGATCCTCGGCGGCACCGGCGAACAACTGCCAGGTCTGCTCGTCGAACGGCACACCGCTGGCGGGCACCGGCGAGATGCCGACCATCGCGCGCACGCGTTCGGGCGCGTCGGCGTAGACCCACTGCATGACGCTGCCGCCCATGGAGTGCCCGACGAGCGAGAAGCGGTCCACGCCGAGTTCTCCGGCGAGCGCCAGCACGTCGGAGGCGGCCTCGGAGATCGTGTGCTCGCCCGCCACGTTCCGGCGCGCCCCGTAACCGCGGAAGTTCGCGAACACGTAGCTGTAGCGGTCGCCGTCCAGGTGCGGGGTCAGCGATTCCCAGGCGTTCGCCGAGCCGAACCAGCCGTGCAGGACGAGGACGACGTGCCCGCCCTGGCCGAAGCGTACGAAATCGTCGTTGACCACGGCAGAAAGCTTGGCACATTCCGATGCGTTCCGCACCGCGCCGGAGTCGGTACGAGGTAGGACCGTTGGAGGCGCGATGCGGACTCACCTCGACCGCAGGTACAGCGACGAGAAGGCGGAGCCCACGCCGTGGCCGGACGCCAGGGCGGTGCTGGCCGGCGCGCCGTGTCGTGGGCTGACCACGGTGCGTCCGGACGGCAGCCCGCACACCACGCCACTGATCACGGTTTGGCTGGACGACGTCGGGACTTCTGCACCGGGACGCGGGAACGCAAGGCCCGCAACATTCTCGCCAATCCCCGCTGCTCACTCACCACCGGCCGCAACTCCTTCACCGACGGCCTCGACGTCGTCGTCGAAGGCGGCGAGGCGCTGGTGTACGCGATCGCCCCGGTGACCGCTTTCGGCTTCGCGAAAGGAACTTTCAGCCAGACCCGCTGGCGGTTCCGAGTCTAGGCACCGCACCACGAGGACGGCCGGTGCTGCTGCCAGAGCATGGCGCCGCGCAGTTCCTCGATCAGGCGCTCGTCGTCCTCCTCGGTCGGCTCGTCGCCGAAGGGCACCCACCGCTCGCACACCGGCTCCTCGTCCTCGAAGCCGATGAGCAGAATTCCGGGATACGAAAGCGAAGTACCCGACTCGACGGTGACCTGCTTGCGTTGCACACTCATCCGCACGCTGCGATCACCCCCGCGAGAGCCTTCCATCCGCACCACCGAGGGTCGTAAAGAGTACTGACAGATACTCCACAGTCGCGCCCGCGCCCGGTTTGGTTACTGGGCGGTTCACGAACCCTGTCCACCGCGGCCGCGCGGGCGCGGGCACAATGCTCGACGGCGACTTCAACAAGGGAGTGGATCAGGAACGTGACAGCCGCAGTGCAGTCGATCGAGCAGAGGATCGCCGAGGAGCTCGGCGTGCGCGAGGGCCAGGTCAAGGCCGCCGTCGACCTCCTCGACGGCGGGTCGACCGTGCCGTTCATCGCGCGTTACCGCAAGGAAGTCACGGGCATGCTCGATGACGCCCAGCTGCGCACGCTGGAGGACCGGCTGCGCTACCTGCGGGAACTCGACGAGCGCCGGGACGCGATCCTGGACTCCATCCGCACCCAGGGCAAGCTGACCCCGGAGCTGGAGGAGCAGATCCGCGCCGCGGAGACCAAGGCGCGGCTGGAGGACATCTACCTCCCGTACAAGCCCAAGCGCCGAACGAAGGCCCAGATCGCCCGCGAGGCGGGTCTGGAGCCCCTCGCCGACGGCCTGCTCAACGACCCGTCGACCGATCCGCAGGCGGCCGCGGCAGTGTTCGTGGACGCCGAGAAGGGCGTCGCGGACGCGCAGGCCGCGCTCGACGGCGCGCGGGCGATCCTGGTCGAGCGCTTCGGCGAGGACGCCGACCTCATCGGCGAGCTGCGCGAGAAGATGTGGTCGCAGGGCAGGCTGGCGTCCAAGGTCCGCGCGGGCAAGGAGACCGAGGGCGCCAAGTTCTCCGACTACTTCGACTTCGCCGAGCCGTTCACCAAGATGCCTTCGCACCGGGTGCTGGCGATGTTCCGCGGCGAAAAGGAGGAGGTGCTGGACCTCACGGTCGAGCCGGAGGAGCCCTCCGACGAACCGCGCGTCGGCCCCGGCGAGTACGAGCAGCGGATCGCGCAGCGCTTCGGCATCGCCGACCAGGGCCGCCCGGCCGACAAGTGGCTGCTGGACACGGTGCGCTGGGCGTGGCGCACCAAGATCCTCCTGCACCTGGGCATCGACCTGCGGCTGCGGCTGCGCCAGGCCGCCGAGGACGAGGCGGTGAAGGTGTTCGCCGCGAACCTGCGTGACCTGCTGCTGGCTGCTCCGGCCGGCACCCGCGCCACGATGGGCCTCGACCCCGGCTACCGCACCGGCGTGAAGGTCGCCGTCGTGGACGCCACCGGCAAGGTCGTGGCCACCGACACGATCTACCCGCACCAGCCGGCCAACCGCTGGGACGAGTCGATCGCGAAGCTGGCCAGGCTCGCGGAGCAGCACAAGGTCGACCTGATCGCGATCGGCAACGGCACCGCGTCCCGCGAGACCGACAAGCTGGCCATCGAACTGATCAAGAAGCACCCCGAGCTCAAGCTCACCAAGGCCGTGGTGTCCGAGGCGGGCGCGTCGGTGTACTCGGCGTCGGCGTTCGCGTCGCAGGAACTGCCCGGGATGGACGTGTCGCTGCGTGGCGCGGTGTCCATCGCGCGCCGTCTGCAGGACCCGCTCGCCGAGCTGGTCAAGATCGACCCGAAGTCCATCGGCGTCGGCCAGTACCAGCACGACGTGTCCGAGGTGTCGCTGTCCCGCTCGCTGGACGCGGTCGTCGAGGACTGTGTGAACGCGGTCGGGGTGGACGTCAACACCGCGTCGGCGCCGCTGCTGACCAGGGTTTCCGGTATCACCGCCGGGCTCGCCGAGAACATCGTGAGCCACCGCGACGAGAACGGCCCGTTCACCTCGCGCGAGGTGCTCAAGCAGGTGCCGCGGCTCGGGCCGAAGGCGTTCGAGCAGTGCGCGGGCTTCCTGCGCATCCGCGGCGGCGACGACCCGCTGGACTCCTCCAGCGTGCACCCCGAGGCGTACCCGGTGGTGCGGCGGATCCTGTCCACCACGGGCAAGGACCTCAAGGAGCTGATCGGCAACACGCGGGTGTTGTCCTCGCTCAAACCGCAGGACTTCGTCGACGACACGTTCGGCCTGCCCACCGTCACCGACATCCTCGGTGAGCTGGAGAAGCCGGGCCGCGACCCGCGCCCGGCGTTCAAGACCGCCACGTTCGCCGAGGGTGTGGAGAAGCTGGAGCACCTCAAGCCGGGCATGACACTGGAGGGCGTCGTGACCAACGTGGCGGCGTTCGGCGCATTCGTCGACATCGGTGTGCACCAGGACGGCCTGGTGCACGTATCGGCGATGTCGAAGAACTTCGTCAAGGACCCGCGCGAGGTGGCCAAGCCGGGCGACATCGTCAAGGTGAAGGTGCTCGACGTGGACATTCCGCGCAAGCGCATCTCGCTGACGCTGCGACTGGACGACGAGGTCGGCGGCGGTAAGCCTTCGGGCGGCAAGCCCGGCGGTGGCGGTGACCGGCAGCAGGGCCAGCGGCAGAACCAGCGCCGCGGCGGCGGCCAGAACCGCGGGCGGCAGGGCTCGGGCAACGCCGGTGGCGCCATGGCCGACGCCCTCCGCCGGGCCGGTTACGGTCGCTGACAGAACAGCGTGTTTCACAAGCGGCGGAGCCCTTGCTGTGAGGACGGCGGCTCGCACCGCCGCGCGTTCTCAGACGTTCCCTCGCGAGCGCCGACCGTGGTGAATTGGCGTTCATCACTAGGCGGGTTTCTGACCTGCGGATCGGGCTATTACCTCTTCTGACCAGGTAAAAGTGCTTGCGTTGGTCGTCGTCGGCCGGCGTTCGGCATGCTCGTGTGTACCCGGGGTGCCGGACGTCGCAGGCGAGCGCATCCGTGTGTGTCACGCGGCAGCTTCGGCGAACTTGATGCCGGAGGGCATGCGCCACGCTACAGTCAGCGTTCGGGAGCGTGAGCTGAGTAGTCGGGGCGGGGTTCGATGAGTCAGCGACCGGTGGGTACCTCGGCGGCCGGGTTGGTGCTGGTCGATGACCTGGCCGAGCGGCTGCCGGATGGCCTGTTCGTGCTCGTCCTGCCCGGCGACGACGGACGCGGCGGTGGCGTGGAGGTGTGGCAGACCGCGCGCGGCGAGCGCGCGGTGCTCGCGTTCTCATCTATCCGGGCTCTGGTTAGCGCGTGTGGTGCGGGTCAGCCGTGGGTGCCGGTCTCACGGGCCCACCTCGCGCAGGCGTGCGAGGAGCTGCGGGTGACCCTGGTGGGGTTGGATGTGGCGCCGCCGGAGGGGCACCGGTATCCGGAGCCGGAGGTGGCCGAGATGCCGGATCTGGAACCGTGGGAGCCGGTGGAGCGTCGGTTGTTGTATGTCGCCTCCCGCCCGATGCGCTCCTGGACGGATCTTGTCCAGTTGGAGTTACAGCCGGATAAGCGGGGCCGGTTGATGGCGCTGGCCTACACCTCGGAGGAGGAGCTGGTGGCGGGGTGTGGCCCGTATCAGGCGTGGGTGGCGATCCCGTCGGATCTGATCGGGGAGGCGGTGGCGCGTTCGGGGGCGGATGGGGTGTTGTTCAATCCGGTGCTGGCGGAGGAGTCGCGGCACACTGGCCCGGTGCGGACCTGGCGGGATGGCGTGATGACCGAGGGGAGCTGAGGCAGTGTCGGATGGCGGGTATGGCTACGACCCGAACGGGCTCACGCAGGTGGCAGGACATCTGAATGCCGCCCGCGATGACCTCACCACGGTGGCGAGTCAGGAGATCACCGCGCCGGACGCCGGGGCGTCCTCGGATGTGGTGGCGAAGGCGATCGCGGATCTGGTCGGTGCGGCGGTGGGCGCGGCGTCGGTGGCGGAGCAGACCGGGGCGAACGTCAACACCGCCAACGGCGCGTACGGCGCGTTCGAGAACAATGAGGCCGGGGCCACGCTGCGGGAGACGGAGAAGGGCATGCAGCCCTACACCGACCTCATGCAGAACTACAACGGCCCGATGTGAGCCGACGGGGGACGCGATGACGGGGCAGGCGTTGAACACCACGGTGAACGGGTCGGCGGGCACCTGTCGGGAAGTGGCGACAGCTCTGGGGCAGCTCTATGACGCGGCGTATCAGGCGTCGGGTGAGCTGCGCACCGCGCTCACCACGGCGGATGCGACCTGGCGCGGCCCGGCGCACGACGCGTTCGCCGACCAGATCAACCAAGTCCGCCCGGATATCGACGCGTTGTCGGATCGGGCGTTCAAGGTGCAGTGGGCGCTGAACGACTTCGCCGACTCGCTGGACGCGATCCTGGCCCGCATGGACGATGCCCTGGCCAAGGCCACCGCGGGCGGTCTGGAGGTGGACGGGCCGTTCATCGTGTCCCCCACCCCACCCGGTCCGGCGCCGCTCCTGCCGACCGGGCCGTGTGGCACCGCCCAGGCGCAGCGGATCATGGACCAGAACCAGCAGGCCATCGCGCAACACAACCAGGTCATCGCCGACTACAACGCCAAGGTCGCGGTCTACAACGAGGCCAAGGCGATCGTGACCACCGCGCGCACGATGGAAGCCAACGCCCACAACGCCCTCCAACAGGTCGTCGGCGCGGCCAGCCAGGCGGTGCGCAACGACATGACCAAGATCGCCTTCACCACCGCCGGACAGGCCCGTGGCTTCGTGGGCACAATGGAAAACACCCGGCGACTGGCCCAGGACCAGGCGGACCGGCTCAAGACTCAGGCCGAGTTCTACCGCAATTTCGCCCTCGGCAAGCAAGTCGACGATCCGATCTGGGCGAAAGCCCTGCTCGCCCGCTCCGCGCAAATGGCCGACGACGGCGGGAAGCTCGAAACCCGCGCCCAACAATTCGAGCAATGGGTAAAGACTGTCCCTGAAAGTACAAGGAAGGCTCTCACGGCCTATCCGGGGCAATCAAAGGCCGAAAAGCTCAGCACGCATACAGACGAAACCAAACTTCCGGCGGGCGCGGGCAGGATCGCGCGCTCCCTGCCGTATGTGGGAGGGATGATAACGGCGACGAGCGAAGCCGTAGGCGCCCTGAAGGGCGAGCAGAGCTGGGAGCGAGCTGCTGCCGATACCGGTGCTGCGATCGCAGGGGGTGCAGCCGGTGGCGCACTCGTCGGGGCGATCGCTGGCTCCGCATTCGGTCCGGGCGGGACTTTGATCCTTGGCATCATGGGCGGCTTTGGCGGCTCCAAGTTCGCCACCGACATCGTTGCGGGCTTTTCCAATGCAATGGACGCAAAGTAGGAGACAAAGCCATGAGCGAGGGTCGGCACCGGCGGGAGGAAAAGCCACTGTCGGAGCGGTCGTTTGCGGAGTTGCCCCCCAAACCTGATCCTGAGACTGGGCAGCCTTTCCCGCCGGAGGCGGGATATTACATTGGGCCGGATCTCCCGCATGAGCAGGTGCGTGGGCCGATGAACGGTCGACCGCCGCGTCTTGCAAGCCCTCCTGAAGGAATGGGCCGCACGTTAGCCTGGCGGCAAATAGGTGCCCGCGACGCGCTCGCGCGTGTTCTCTCAGCGTTAGTGATAAACGTTATCATCGTGGCCGTAATATCTTGGCTGTCTGATTTCCAACTCCGAGCCCTCGAGTTCTGGCAGATGTGGGCCATCCTCGCCGTGTTCACCTATTTGATGTCTGACCCTCTCGCTCGTCAAGTGATTTCGGCGGGTGCTGATTGGGTGCAGTGGAAGCGGCGCCCCAAGTGGTACGAGCGGCGTCGGGACCGGGGAACGTTCCTCAAGATCTACCGCCTGACCAAGATCGAGGGCTACGGGGCCGGGGCCGTCCTGTACGTGCGGATCGTGGACGAGGACGGCCGAGGCATCGACCGCACCCGAACCGAGTTGCATCCAGATCGGCGGATCTGGGACCTGATGTACAACGGCATCCAGCATTCCATCGCGAACGGGTGCGAGATCAACAGCCTGGCGGTTGAGATGCTGCACCTGGAGAATTCGCCCGCGCTGCGGCTGCGCGAAGCGCACGACGAGGAGTAATCCCCTTCCGAGTGAGGGCGACCTCTTGTCGCAGGCGAGCGCGGAGCCGTTCTGCCCCACCGGTTAGGGACTTTCGGCCTGTCTTTGCTCATGGTGGTAACGGCGTTCAAGATCGACACGAAGAGCGTGGCGAGTGCGTCCACGGGGGGCGCCGGATCTTGAGGGAAACACCTGTCATGAGTATTCAGTTTGCGATGCCGCCTGCCCAGAAACCGGCGAAGAAGCGCAAGAAGTGGCCCTTCGTCGTCGGCGGCCTGGTCGTGCTGCTGATCGTGATCATCGTGAGCAGCAACAGCGGCGGCACCTCGACGCCGCAGCCCACGGGCACCGGCACCGGTAACGAACTGTCCAGCGCGGCCCAGGCCCCGGCTTCTCAGCAGGCCCCGGCGCAGCCGCAGGCGGCTGCCGAGCACACCGTGTTGTACAAGGTCACCGGCACTGCCAAGGCCAGCAGCATCACCTACACGACGGACGGCATGACCTCCTCGAACCAGGAGTCCGAGGTCACGTTGCCGTGGCAGAAGACCATCAAACTCCCGACCGGTGAGGCCCTCCAGATGGTGAGCATCCTGGCGCAGGGCAGCGGGAAGGGCACCATCACCGCGACCATCGAGGTGGACGGCAAGATCGTCAAGCAGGCCAGCGCGGACGGCTACGGCATCGCGATGGCCAATGGCAACATCGGCGAGTTGGGCGGCTGACATGACCCGCAGTCGGTCATCCTTGCCGAAATGGCGAACCTTGACGGCGGCGGGCGGTGCGTTCGTTGCCGGGATTGTCGCCATCGCGGCCCTGGTGCTGTCGCTCGCAAGCTGCGGCGGCAGCACCGCCAGCCCCTGTAGCACGCGCGCCCAGACGCCGCCGTGCTTCGACCGGTCCGGCAACTGGATCAGCGCCAACGGGGAGATACGTAGTCAAGTTGTGTCCACAACTACGCGCGCAAGCGCGCCGGTCTCGACAGGTTCGGCCCCGAGCAGCTCATCTTCCACGAGTTCGGCCGGGACGTCTACGAATTCCGCTACCGGGCATCTGCTCAAGCAGGTCGGCGAGCCGCTGGCCATCATGCCGTCTGGCCAGGACGGCGGGCCGGCCGTGACCACGATCGTGGTCACCAAGATCTCCCGAGGGGAGCAAGCCTACGACGGCACGAGAACCGTGCGGGTCGCCATGACAGCCACCACGGGCAACGACCAGGACATCAACGAGGAAGTCTCGCTCTACTTCTTCTGCGGCGTCATGCACAGTGTTGACCCGGACAGTGGGGAGGAACGCGCGGGTCACGGTGGCCGGATAATCGGCGCACTTCCGCCCACAACCTTGGGCAAGAACAAGACCTACACGTGCACCTTCGACGCCGAGGGGTTGCACGACCATGGCTTTCTCGTTCTGAGCGATCCGATGTCGAACTTTTACGTGGACTACCCGTACGACTTGCGGGGATAGCCTGGGCGGGGAAAGCGCAGGCATGATCAGCGCGAGGTCCGGCGGCGACAGCAGGTGCACCGGATGGACTCGGCGCGGGGTCACCGCCAGTCGTTCGCAGGAACTCGCTGGGCGGGACGCCGAGGGCGTCCGCGCAGGCGTTCCGCAAGCGCCCGCGCGCGACATAGTGCACAGCCGGCGGGTCGGCGCGGTCTTCACCGGGGAGTAGCCAGCGGAGTAGGTCGAATTCGCGGAGAGCATCCGGGAGCATGCCGATCGACTGGCGGCGCCTCACGAGGCGTCCCGCAAGCGGTAGGGCTGGCGGACACCGTTGCGGCGCTGCGGCCGGTCATGCTCGTCGCCGGAGGGCAGCCGCAGCGCCGCGAGGATGCGCGCGAGCGTGATCCGCTGGTGCCGGGCCTCGACGGCGGCCGGGTGAAGCTTCGGGCCGCTCGGTGAGTCGATCAGCGCGCCGTCCGCCCGCTGGTGTTCAGCTCGGCCAGCAGGTCCGTGGCGCGCACCGCCTCGGTGAACAACACGGGTTCGTGCTCGTCTACGGCCACCTGTCCGACCGCTCCATCATTCACGCAGTTCAGAGCCGTTCCTTGAGGCGATCCCGCAGCGAGGGGGCGTCTGAGGTTCCGCTACCCGCACCGCTACGCAGGCCACATGAAACAATCTCCAGCCCGCCTCGCGGAGTCACTATGCGTCATCATGCGCACAGTGGAAACACGCATCCGGCGGAACAATCAGCCGCCAGCTGGCGCACAGGCGGGTCGGCGGCCCATTATCGACGCATGGGCTGGGCCGACTTGTTGGCGGACCGATCCGCCCGGCGCTGGCTGCAGGGCATCGCCGGGCGGCTGGAGTCCGGCTGGCCCGCTCTCGCCGACGATCCCGCGTTGTGGACTGCCTTTGAACAGCATCTCGCGGCGTCGGTCAACGCCATCAGGGCCGAGGCCGAGCTGGTGCCACGGGCCGAACCGGTGACGGATCTGGTGCTGCTCGCCGGGCACGCGCACGATGTCTGGACCAAGGCGGTCGAGGACGACTGGCAGCCGCCGCGTTTCCCGTCGGACTGGAGCCAGCGGGAATGGACCGGACTGCGGATTCTGGCCTGCTACCGGCTCGCGTCGCTCGAACCGCACGGTCCGCGGCTCACCGGCGCGGCGGCCGGTATTCAGCCGCGCATCCCCAAGCGCGTCCGCTGAACGTTCACTGCCCGGACATCCGACTGGAGCTGGCGGGTGAAAGCCGTGCCCCATACGATCCGTTCCGGTGATTTCGTTTCGTATTCTGGGACCGCTCGAAGTCGCCGTGGCAGGCCGGACCCTGCCACTGGGCGGCCCCAAACCACGTCTGCTGCTCGCGGCCCTGCTGTTGCAGCCCAACCTGGTGGTCTCGGCCGACGCGCTGACCGAAGTGCTGTGGCCCGGTTCGGCACCGCGCTCGGCGGCCGCGAACATCCGCACCTACGTGCATTCGCTGCGACGGCGGTTCGGCGAGTTCGGTGACCGGATTCAGGGACAGGACGGCGGTTACGTCGTAATGGTGCGGCCGGGCGAGCTGGACTCCGAGGTGTTCGAAAGCGCTGTGTTACGCGACGGCGGGCCGCTGGTTCGCCGACGCGTACGAACTGTCGGCCGCGATCGGTGACCGGCACCGGGAAGCCCATGCGCTGCAACGACTCGCGCGACTGCACCAGTGCCGCGGCAGCCTCGGTGAGGCACGCGAGGAGCTGGACCGCGCGATCGCGATCTTCGACGAGCTCGGTGACGATCACTGCGTCGCCTACGCGCATCAGAGCCTCGGCGAGTTGTACCTGCGTGGCGGCGATCTCGCGCACGCGCGGCTGCTGCTGGTCAACTCGCTGTCGGTGCACCGGCGCAACGGGGACCGCCGTTCGGAGGCGGAGGTCGCGGAGCTGCTCGGGGATCTGCACACCCGGCTCGGTCAGCCGGGCAAGGCACGCGGGTACTTCGCTCGCGGACTGGGAATCTGGCGGGAGCTCGCCGCGGTCCCGCAGGAAACCGCGCTGCTGCAACGGATCGGGCGCCCGGCGGCGAGCTCCGCGCCCAGCGCGTAGATCCACTGTGCCCGACCGCCATTGACCATGATCGCGATCAGGGCCATCCTGGTGCGCACGAGCGAGTCGGGGAGGCACCGATGAGCACCTTTGTCGTGGTCGGCGGCGCCGGGCGGACCGGACGCCGGGTCGTCGGCCGGCTCACCGCGGCCGGGCACCATGTCGTGGTCGCGAGCCGCGCAGCACACGACGCACCCGCCGGGGCGGACGTGACCAGGCTCGACCTGGCACAGCCGGATCCGGCGGTGTTCCGTGGCGCGGAAGGGATCGTGATCAGCGTCGAGCCGCCGCGCGGTGCGGAAAACGTGCTGCACGAGGGCGTCGCGGAGATCGCGGAGATCGGTGCGCGCGAGGACGTTCCGGTGGTGCTCGTGTCGCAGATCTACCTGACGCGCGCGGCGGAACACCCGGAGATGGCGACCCGGATCGAGGCCCGTTCGCGGGGCGAGCAGGCGTTGCGCGCCAGCGGGGCGCAGTACACGATCATCCGTCCCAGCTGGCTGCACGACCTCGCGGCGAACGGCGTCCGCGTCGAGCAGGGCGACACCGGCGAGGGCCGGATCAGCCGCGACGCGGTCGCCGACGCCGTGGTGGCGGCGCTGTTCGACCCGTCCGCGTCGGGGAAAACCTTCGAGCTGTATGACGACGCGGAGTCCGGCGAGCCGGACTGGCCCTCACTGTTCGCGGCGCTCAAGGCCGACCGGTAGTTCCTCCAGCACCTTCCTCGTCAGGTGCGTGCCCGACCAGCTCGCCACCCGGGCCCACGCACGGCGTTAACCGTCCACTGTGGTCTCGACCTTGAGCGCCAGCTCGTCCAGACCTACCGCGAAAACCGAGCCGATCTCACGCAGCTGCTCCGGCCGCACCGTCAGGGGCGGCGACACCGCCAGCGCCTTCGCCAGCGGCCGGAGCAACACGCCGCGCTGGCGCGCCAGCATCTGCAGATCCGTCACCGCCGAGGGCAGCCGGGCGAGCAGATCCGCCGTCAGCTCGACCGCGCCCAGCAACCCGACGCCGGCACGCACCTCGGCGACCAGCGGGTGCCCGGCCAGCGGTGCCAGCGCGTCCGCCAGCTCGCCCTCCAGCGTGCGGCCGCGCTCGATGAGCCCGCCGTGCTCCAGGATGTCGAGGTTGGCCAGGCCGGCCGCGCAGCACGCGGGGTGCCCGGCGTACGTCGCGCCGTGCCGCAGCGCGTTGCCCCGCCGGTCCCAGAACGGCTCGGCGACCTCACCGCTCGCGATGACCCCACCGAGCGGCAGGTAACCACTGGTCACCCCCTTGGCGAAGGTGATCAGGTCTGGTTCCACGCCCCAGCGTTCGACGCCGAACCACGTGCCGAGGCGGCCGAATCCGCAGATCACCGCGTCCGCGATGGCCAGCACACCGAACTCGCGGCACACCTCGACAACGCCCTTGAGGTAGCCCTCCGGCGGCGGCAGCACACCGCCGGCGCCGATCACCGGTTCGAACAGGAACGCGGCGACGCGCTCCGGTCCGACGCGCAGGATCTCCTCGCGCAGGGCCTCGACCGAATCGAACGGCACCCGCGACGAGGACGGCAGGATCTCGCCGAACCCGGTCCGGTTGGCCTCGATGCCCGCGACGCCGGTGCCGATGCCGTTGGTGCCGTGATAGGAGTTGCCGCGGCTGATGATGTGCACGCGCCCGGGCTCGCCGCGTGCGTCGTGGTAGCGGCGGGCGATCTTGACCGCCGAGTCGATGGCCTCGCCGCCGCCCGTGGTCAGGAAGACCTTGGAGTCGGGCATCGGCGCGAGCGCGGCCAGCCGGGCGGCCAGCGCACGAGCCGGTTCGTTGGCGTGGTCGCCGAAGATCGAGTAGCCGGCGAGCCTGCGCATCTGCTCGGCCGCGGCGTGCGCGATCTCCTGCCTGCCGTGCCCCACGTTGGCGTACCACAGGCTGGCGGTGGCGTCGAGGTACCGGTTGCCGTCGGTGTCATACACCCACACGTCGTCACCACGGTCGAGCACGAACTCGTTGCCGCGCACGGCCGCCATGTCCGAGAACGGATGCCACAGAGCTGTGTCCACGATCTTCAGCATGCCTCAGCGAGCCCGCTGACACCAGTCAGTCTACTGTGGACTGCTCGCCCGGATCGTAGGCGTTCATCGCCGGCACGTTGTCGTACATCCGGCGCAGGAAGCCCAGCAACTGGTGCTTCTCCTCCGAGGTGAAGCCGGCGAGCAGGAACTCCTCGCGCTTGAGTGCGATCTCGATAAGCTGGTCGTGCAGTTCGTGGCCGGCGCCGGTCAGCCACAGCACGCGCCGGCCGTCGGCGGCGTCGACGTTGACCAGTTCCCGCGCCTGGAGGAACTGCAGGCTGCGGCTGACGACGGATTTGTTGAGGCCGAGCTCCTCGCCGACCTGGGTGGCCGTGCAGCCGGGCTGGTTGACAATGGCGGACATCACGCGCCACTCGTTGATGCCGACGCCGAAACGCCTCAGGAACAAGCGGGAGCCGCCCCAGGAAAGGGCATTCGAGATCAGGCTCAGATATGCGGGCACGTAGTCGTCCCGCCCGACGCTACGCACCCGGTATGCTGTCTGATTTTCCACCCCGTCGACATTAGCGCTTCACGCCCGCCGAGTGCAGTGCGAATCCCGGAGATCAATAAACAGAGAAATTGTCGTTTCGCTAATTTAGTGTTGCGATTAGGCCATTTGGGGAGCTTCCCGGCGGCACTGGTATTGAATTTCCGCGCGAGCTCAGTCCCTGGCCGGTTCCCCCGCCGGAGGCTGTAGAAGCGCGGAGCTGGCTGCGTCGCTGGGCCGCGCCCGTGTCTCGTCGGTGGGCACTCTGTTCTCTGGTTGGGGCCCGGTCGATCACCGGCAGCTTGGTTCTTCCGGTGGGCCGGCCTGTCCGGGAGACTCCGACCTCCCGTTGCGCGCGAGCCGCCCGGCCCACTCGGCGCACCCCGGCGTCCCGGCGCTCCGGGGCGGGCTCCGTCCTTTCGGTCGGAGCCGGATCAACGGAGTCCGGGCCGGTCAACCGGCAGTCGGACCGGTCAAACCGGCGCTGACCGGCTCCTTCCGCGGTTGCGGCGATGGCTTCGGCGGTTCCGCGGCTGCCGGCTCAGCGGACGCGGTCTCAACACCGACGGTCTCGGTCGCGTCGTCGGGCTCGTCCGGCTCGCCGGGTTCCGCTCGTGGGACCGGCACCGGCAC